>Ga0179591_1260398_pt1 | contig 10561 bp, 10 predicted proteins | sample CZOMad2_1_08_16f_FD_182891 | JGI IMG/M metagenome (GOLD analysis project Ga0179591, IMG submission 182891) | Vadose zone soil fungal communities from Angelo Coast Range Reserve, California, USA - CZOMad2_1_08_16fungal (PacBio error correction) | ecosystem: Environmental > Terrestrial > Soil >...
TTTGAGGGGGACTCTTGACCGTTTTGAATTGAGAAGGCTTCTTAAAGAAAGGAAGCTCGCCTACTTTGCAACTCGCTGGACACGAAAATAGTGAAAGCGAAGATCTTGCGCCAATCGAAAAAAAAAAACGAACCCGCAAAAGAAGATAGGTGATGGGAATGCCTGGCTCGTCGAAGGTCGAGCAGTTAAGGAGAAGGGGTTCGTAAGCAAGGAGCCGTGTCGAGGGAGTCAGAGAGCAAGCAATCTAGGCACGGGGGGAAAAAAACAGCGACCGCGAGATTACTCCGGGAAGTGTATCTATCAAGGTAGCTGGTCGACTCGGACTGAATTCACGGAGGGGGAGGGGCTGGCCTTGCGACGGAAAAGGGGTCCACAGAAAGAGGCGGGGGGTGGGGCTGTAAGGCATATAATAACTAGGGGGTTACGGCTCGCGAATGGCTATGTATCGGATAGGGGACTTCGGCGAGCCTTCGCATCTTATTCATATAATAGGGGGTGCATACGGGAAAACGCGGACGGTAGGAAGGTACGAGGTCAAAGATTATGGTGCGGTCACGAACTGTCAAAAAGAGTCCTAAATCAGGCAGGGGCGAAAAAGGGCCATCTCGGTCAGGAAGAGCAGCAGAAGACGCGAAGTGAATTCCCGGAGAAGGCCGGGGAAACAGACAAGCAATTCGACGGGCAAAAAAACCTCTTGCAAGGAAGGGGAAAAAGCAGGAGAGCAAGGAATCGTGGTACCGGCGGAAGGGGGACGCCACAGCAAAAAAGCACCTCGAGAAAAAAAAATTCCCCGCTCGCCTAACTTGGAGATGTACCCGTTCGCCGGGCGAGGCAGCGAGGGCAAGAAGGGGATCGAAAAACAAGTAGTAAAGAGAGAGATCACCACCAGGAAACGCGAACGACTTAAAGAACGTCCGCTCCTAACGGAAGGGCGACGAAGGACAGTTGCAAAAAGTTGCTGACTGGAAGATACATCTAAGTAAAAAAGCTGCAGGGCTCAGTAAGGGACGTTCTACGGCTAACAAACTTATTAAGGGGCAGCGGAGAATTTCGCAAGACGAATGACGGCGAAGGAAATCTCTTCAACGTTCTGGGGGAAAATTAGACGACCAGATGGGGGGGACCAACAAGAAACAAGAGGTGAATAAGCGGCCACTCGGATGCTGTAGGCCGCATCCATCAGCGTTAAACAGCTGTGCACGCGCTCGGAGCCGAGAGGGCAAAAACGCGAGTAGCGGCTCTGACGAACTGGGAAAGGCGGAAAACGCCGACGTACCCTCGCAAAGGCGCGAGCTGCGATCCTTAGAGAGGGCGGTGGAAAGCAGATATGCCCGAAACCCAGCCTCGAGATGAGGGAAACCACACTCCAGTGCAAAGTGACTACTGACAAGCGGAAGGGAACTAAAGAAAAAAGGGGACGCAACGCGGGGAGCTAACAAGTAAGGAATATGGGATCTCTTTCTGGTCATGCTAGGTGCCGTGTCCGATTGGGAAAAAAAAACCGCATCAAAGAAAGGGGAAAAATGAACTAACTTCGACTAAAAAGAGAGGGCTCTGAATGCTCACAACTTCTGGACTAAAGAAGCTATATGAAAAGGGGTACGGGCGAGCAAACTGAACTCGTGCCACTGGCCTCAGTAGAGCGAGGAAAAGGGCTAAGCTCGGGTATCACGCAGCAAAATCATACGGTCAAGACCAGGCAAAACCCAGAGATCTAGGGGGAAAAGGAAAGAATGATGTATAGACGCCAAAAGAAAGGAAGGGTTTCGTTTCAACCTCAGGCACTAGCGCTACAACATAGGTTTTTTGAAGATCGATGGGTCAGAAAAAAAAAAGAAATGAAGCACGGGGCAAAGGTAAACGAACTCTTGACAGACGCGAAGGTGCAGAGTGATGCAAGGGAGTTCGAAAAAAAAGGAGGGAGGGCGTCACACTAGGATGGATCTTTACGGTCAAAAAAGGACTCTCGTCGATTTGTCTGAAGGGGACACTAGTGCGGGAAAGGTGAACAAATCTTTTAGTGACGGAGCAAAGAGACTTTTAAGGGAGAAAAAGAGGGACCATGGAGACTGGGAAACTTAAGAACGTGCGGGGGAATAGGAATAATTTCCACCAGAAGCCAGCATCAAGAGGAGAAATGAGGGCTGTAGAAAAGAAAAAAAGAGGAAGTAGGTTTAATGCAAAAACCCGCGTGAATATAGCTCAATTAGCATTGTCGGGCTGCGTGTAAAAGGTAGAAGGGGGTCTGCAGGAAAGGGGATTTGAAGATGGGTTGTTTGTTTCAAAAAAAGATAACGATCGCGTACTGAAAAGGGGCCTTCCTCGACAGAAAACACGCGAGATCGAAGACTCCGGATGAAAGGGTGTCAGCTGGAGGGATGCCGAGTACGCAAGGGAGGGTAAGGGAGTTGTTTCCTTTCGGGAAAAAAAAAAGGGGGGGGTGTTTCCCAAGTTGGGACTTAATCTCGAACACAACAACTTCGATGAAAGATGGCAATGCCGAGGTTGACCAAAATCAGGCAACTCCTCACTGCAAACAAAAAAAGGTCAACAAAACAAAGTGCGTCTGATTTCTTCGCCTCGGCGGAACCTTCTTGCGTAAAACGCACGAAAGATGTGGACAGCAGTGAAGCGTTGATACGGGGGAAAACACAGATCGTCAAAATCCAGAAAAGGGAAAGGACCGCGATATGAACAAAAAAGTGCTCCTCGAAGTGCTAGATGGCAGCGGGCGCGCTGCCGCGGGGGGGATGGGAAAAGAAAGGGGCAAGGTGGCCGGGGGGAAGATAAAAAGGGGAAGGCGGCCCGGCGTGGGGGGTAAGAGGAAAGGATTCGAAAAAAAAACTTCGAGGGTCTCGTCTGGCCGTTGAGGGGCCGCGGCGACTAGGAAAAGTAGCTACGAAGAGGGACCAAAACGCCGATACGGGACAGCGCAATCAGAAAGGGGGGGGTGGAGAAATCTAACCCTAAGGGGGAAAATCTCCCTGGGGGTAAGTGAAAAAACGTTACTGAAACCTCCTGTCCTTGTTGCTGTCGACCCAAAAAGCCACTGACGGAAACGAGAAAGAGAATGACCAGACGAGGGGACAAAGCTACCAGAGGAAGAACTCGACGTCAAATCCCTCGATGTCGAAAAGCGCAAGGGGATCGAGATAGGTAAAGTGGTGTTGGAAGATGAGCCCTTCATTCTGAATAGACCCATGGGAGGTACATTCCCTTGCACAAATAGACATTGGGATTGGCGGGAGGGACGGATCAGAGAACGCTGAGCGATGGGCCTCTATCTCCGAGTCATCGCTGTGGCAAAAAGAAAGGGAACAACGTCGAGTGCGCAGCTAAGCAAGAAAGAAACTACCCTCCAATCAAAACTGAGCGCACGATGGAAGGGAAAGGCGGCCTCGTATCATCCTACGGTAAAGAAAGGAAACTCTTATTCAAGAGGAGGGGGAAGGGAGTTCGGATGGGAAAAAGAATCTACGGCAAGGAGCAAAGCCCCCCTATACAAGGGTGTGTATCATGAAAAAGAAAGAAGCACTCGAGAGTGTGAACTACTTCATCCGTAGGTCAGAGAACACCGCCGTGGGGTTTCAGAACTCCAAGTCAGAGGTGGACCCGCAATGAGATAGCGTTACACCGCCACGTAAGATCTGAGGCGAGGGAGAGGGAGGAGGTTAGGGGCAGAGGAAGCGAATGGTAGGAATGACCTCGGCAGGTCTCTACCGGACTAGAGAAGTTAAAACGGGGGGACCTCAGTTTATCCTTTGAATGAGGAGAGAAAACGCTGAAAATCAATCGTCGGTTGACTACCGTGTGGAAAACTCGGGGAGAAGCCGATATTCAAATCAGCATTAGACGCTAGGGGGGAAATAAGATATTCCTGGTTTGAAAAAAGCAAACGAAAATTAAACTGAACAGGAAGGAAAGGGTTGTTCCTAACTATGAGAACATGGGAAGACTATCTAGCGAGGAGGGTCCTGCGCACAGGTTGTGGGAAAACTCCAATCACCTCGGAGCGCAAAAAGAGAGAGAGAAGAGAGCTAGGACAAAGAGGGGGGAAAGGGACGGCGTCGTTCTTAGTAGCTCATTAATTGGCTAGGAGTACAATGGTGAAAGAGTCTTCAACAAAAAAGATGAGAACTAGAGAATCATCATGGAAACGCAGGATGGAAATCGCTGCGCTAGCTACCTCTATAAGGGGGTCCCAGAACACAAGAGGATCAAAAACCAAGAGGGTTCTTGAATCTTCTAACACCAAAGAAAGGGAAAAAGCACCGTTCTTGCGTCTCAATGGGCTATCCGGTAAACGGGACACTTCCTGCAAGGTAAAAGCATTCATACTGTAGGAAAGTCATGACGAAAAGGAGACTCCTTGGACCTTCCTGATGGGAAAGGGAGAGGAGACACGGAAGGGGGCAAACCGTGGGACGCCGAGTGATGCCCTACTTCTTCAGTCGAGCACAATAATATAGGAAGCACTCTCTCGGCGCCGAGAGGGGGGGAGGAGGAGGAAATTTACTAAATCTAGAGCAACTGCAAAGCTTCGGGGGAGACCTCGCCAGGTCTGAAAACTCTAGAGTGAACCAGAAGTGGGCACTGCTCTATGCGAGAAAAACGAGAGAAAGAGGAGGTGAAACACCAGCGGGCAGTCGGAAAAAATTCAAACCCACGAATGCAAGAGAAGTCATCTCAGACCTCCGCTGGAAGAAAAATTAAAGGCGACGTACGAGGAGCTGAAAATGTTGCTCCGGGCTCGATTGGGCTCGGGCTTCACGAATCTACAAAGTCAAGGCCGCCGTTCTTACTAACAGGGAGAAATGCGATACAATAGCACATGGGAAGACTGGAAAAACGAGGGCGAGGGATGCTGCTCGGGAGGGCGAGCTCAGAACGCGCGCATCTGGGTCCCAAGGAGGGGTCGTACACTCAGGAAACCGAGGAAGACGAGGGGATACACCCGAAAGGGACCATGCGAAATAGGCAGCGCCATTAACAATTCAATAGGAGTCGCATGCAATGGAGGTAAATATGAGGGGGACTGCGAGGGGGGAGAAGGGAGGGAGGCCTCGTCAACCAGTCCTTGCGCGATCAAAAACCATCTCAGGATCGACTAGAGATGGGGTACTGAAAAGAGGGAAATCAGGTGACCTTCGCTGGCCGAGTCAACAGACTCTAGCGGCTCGGTGTCAGAAGTGAAGGGCCTTTCCGAAGAAACGTCTGTTGGAGGAACCTTGAGGGGGTAGGTTACAAGTCCGAGAAAATCGTCACGGGGGTTCTCTCAATTGCAGGTCTTTCCCAGTCAGGAGCTTCTTATGCCAGGAAGGGGAGGGGGTCCGGAGGATACGCAAAAAGAAGTAAACATACCCGTCGATGTGACGGCCTAGTCAACCTGATCATTTAGAGAGCATAGAACCACGACACCTTAAGGAGGGGTGGAAAGAGGGGAGTATGCGAGTCTGCAACCCTGGATCAGGTGATCACCAATTCAAATCCAGCGTCCTAAGAGAGCTAAGGGACAATTGTCACGGCAGAGGGGGAGGTACAATGGAGAATCGGACGGGTCTGTTCTAAAAGAAGAGTTGCCGATGAGGTTTGGGTCCAAAGGATAGAAAAATCCAGGGGAACTTAACAAGGAGCCAAAGAAATCCAGGAGAAAAAAATGATGAGGGAAGGACAAAAAGGGCGCCGAAAGGTGGTTCAGCTGTGGCGCAACCGGCTGCATGGCTGCCATTCTTTAAAGGACTGTGACTGTTGGAAAAGGGATTTTTGTAAACAATCCCGACCAGGGGGAAAGAAATCGCCACAACAATAGGGAATAGAGAGAGACCATGGCGGGATTTTCAAAAAAATCCCAAAGTCCAAACGCAGACTCCCAATCAAGGAAGGAGAAAAGCATTTGCTCCCAGCTGACAAAAGAACAGGGCGGGGTGAAATCTCGTGGTCTTCTGGAGCGAGGCCGGAAACAGATTGTCAGGAGGACTTGAGTAATAGGGGGGGGGGAGAAAACTTAATCTTCAAATGGAAAAAAAGGGGTCGGAAAAACAAAAGCGATGGCCTTAGCCACGTACATGGTAAAGAGCTTATATCTGAAGGAGGGAGGGCGACATTTGGAAGCGGGCTGAACAGGGTCCATTTGCCAGGGACTGGACAAGGAAGGACGAAGGTTTGGAATATTGAAGGGGGAAGAGGAGCACAAGGGAAGAAATCGAAGCAAAAGCGCCGCCGGGCTGATGCATGGGATCATAGCATGCGCGGAGACAGGAAAGCCGGCGGCCTTGTAACATCGCAGCGAGGAGGGGAGAGTCAAAACCCTCGGGAAGGGGTAAAAATCTCGGACCTTGGGCTACCAGCCCAGTGAAGTTGGGCGGAGGGGAAATCCCACATCACTGAAAGCAAAACTTGGGCTACCAGTTTGCCGTAATCGTGCAGCGAAATCAAACATGAAGGTCATTGTAGGCTCTGCAAGACCGAGAAAGAGAACGCGACAGTGGTCGCGCTGGGCCGGACGGGGTGAAGAAAAAAAGGGGGGGGGGGGGGCCCCCGCATACGTAGGAAAAGAAGCTCTCCAGAATAAAAGAAAGGGCACGAGGATTAGGAATTGGGAGTCAGAAACGTATTCGCATGAGAGAGGCTTCTTCGGATACAGCTACTAAGGAAAGGGTAAGAAAGTTTCACTAACTAGAGTCAAGAGGCCGACGAAAAGCCCCGAGCAAGGACAAAGAAGAATCGAGACGATAAAGCAAGGGCATCGGAGCAAATTGAGGAGAAGTTCGTTCATGCACGGAAGGGGAAGGAGGAAAGAAAAAGAGCGGTTTAAAGCAGGGAGCATCGAGCAAGGCAAAACATCCTAAAACCTCGCCGAGATTACGCAAGGGGGGGGGGGTCGGAAAAGCGGTCTATCCGTAGGAAAGGAAGGACGGTCACTCAAAACGCTGGATAGGGCTTCGCCGGCCGGGACTAGACGTGGACACCTCATTGGGCGGAAAAGGGAAAGATTCCGGACCACCGCCGGCGAGGCGAAGGGGGAAAGGACGAGCGCAATCGAGTCGGCGAGCAGCGCAGTTCGCGGAGACGTCGGCAAGGGGTTTCCGAAAAACAAGCTCGTAGGGGCAAAAAGACTGTAATGGAAGACGGGAAAAGCCTGATGATTGAAGAGAAACACCGAAGACTCCTCGCATCACCGCGGACGGGAAAACGGGGGGAAATAAAGCCGAAAGACAGCCCATCAGCAATAAGGGGGGAAAGGAAGGGAGAGACAGTCGCCGTCATGTCCTGTTGGCCGGTAAGAAACAGGAAATCGCACCTCGGAAGGGGAGGATATAAAGGAGGCCCATTGGGAAATAGCGGCAACGGTGATGCGGGGGTCCGGACACGTTCTGTCCAAAAAGCGTCAGTACACCGAACTAAAGATGCGAGAGGAGAGAAGATCGGACTTGACCCGGGTCGCGCCGGGTCGGGGAGAAAAGGGGGAATCTGTTCAAAATGGAGAGATAGAAAAACAACAACAACTTGAGGAAAAAGAGAGTCAACCATGGAACCAATAGAAAGCGCTTCTGAACGACCGCGTACCATCATAACGACGAAGAGAGAGAGGCGATCGCTATTCATTTTCAGCGGAAAAGGAGGGGGAGAAACATGTTTCCTACTGAACTCAAAATGAATCGACGAGTTTCCCTTGAGAAGAGTGTCGAAACGGCTAAAAAGGGGCACTAGTTGCCTCAGGCATTTCAGGGGAGGCCCAAGGAAAGAGAAGGACGAGAGGCGAATCTCTCCTCCGCGGATGGGGGGCTGAGCGCAGGCGAACGAGGCCAGGTCACCGCCGGGAGCAGGGAACTATGCGTCTAAAAATCTGGGAGATTTTACCTCGGGAAGCATCTGGGAAATGACTGTCCGTTCGCTGCAAAGGGAAAGGGAAGGGCATCGACTAGGGAGAAGGCTCGAGACCGAGCACGATACAAAGGCTCACATGAGGGAGAGAATGAGAGGAAGTGCGGTGTCCCTTCATCTGCCCTTCTAACAAAGCCGCGAAAGCTGGAGTGCAAAAAAAAACGGTTCTTCGAAAGGGAAGGGAAAAAGACGAAAAAGTCTGAGGGGGGTAAGTACTCTACTTGCGACCGGAGAGGGATGACGCTTAATCGGCAAAAAGAGGTGCTCGGGGTCTTTTGCGCGGGGGAGATAATGGAGGGAGGCTTCCATCGCCCGGAAATCAAAAGGAAGATCCTAGGAATGAAGAACCTAGAACGAACTGCGAGAGCCGAAAAAGAAAGTAAATGTTCCTAGAGGCGCTCACGGAGGCGCGGTACTTACGAGGGATGAAGATCTCGCTGCCTCTGACAGGAGGGAGGAAAAAAAAGGAAATCAACGAAGTAAAGATGAGAGGGTTGCCACGCCTCATGCCGAGGAGAGGATAAATACTGGGCAAACGATGCAAATTCGAGTTTTGGAATGTAAGAATGATTCTGCATTCGAAGGAGGGAAGGTCGCACGTCACCGTAAGGCAGAAGCGCGATAAACGGAAAAAATCTGTGTCGACTATAGATCATTACCATCCAAGGGAAAATGACCGCGAGGAAATGAAGCAAGATTACAGTCAAATGAGACAGCCGCTGGCTATTGAGTGATGCTGGGCTCTGACCCTAAAGTGCGGTGGAGGAAAAGTATTCTGGGGAGTTTAAAAAAAAGAAGGAATTACCGACGTAGTTGGAGAAGAGGAACAGAATCGTGCGGCTGCCAAAAGGAAGTCTGGGTGTTCAAGTAAGCGGCGGAGATTAAAGAAATCAAGGACCAAACCGTCGCGGGGTGAACTGCCGATCCGGAAAAGATCAGGCGAAAGAAAAAAAGAAAATCCAAACAAGGGAAGGTCTCCGGAGCAGGTAGAATTCTGGGGCGTAAAAAATGAAGCAAGTCTTTTGCCAAGGGCAAATCTAGCAAACTGCTCAATGCGATGGAGAATTGGAATCGGTTCAGACGATCAGGGATGGTCTAAAAGAAGGATTTGCAAAAACCTGGGGTTGACAACCGGAAACGAGAGAGGAGAAAGGGGGAAACTCGGCATCCGTCCCATCGGGGGGAGGAAAATAAGAAAGAGGAAATATCCGCGCACATTCGCTGGGGTGAATATGTCTCAAGAAGGTGATTCTGGCACGGTGGGGGTGGGTGTGCAGGGAGGGGGTCACCTTGATTTTGTACAGAAGAAGGAGGGGCAAGCTCGGAAACACAACAACGGAGAGGAAAAAAAATGAGGGGGGGCATGAAAGTGTACGGGGGGAAAATCCAGGTTTCACTCCACACAAAAAAAGGTACCACCCTCACTCAATCACAGGCGAAAAAAGGAAAAAGGAATGGGTAGGGTCGGAATCTCCGGGCTTCAGGAGCGAGGAGGCCCGATGTCATATAAGAGGGGGGGAGGGGGAAAAAAACAAAAAATCGGCAAATCATCCGTTTGCAGGGACCAGCCCGGAAAGCCCTGGGGAACGCCGACTCAATACGCAGGGAGATATTCAGGAATACGACGCGCTTTGCAGAGGACTGAACTGGGGAAAAGGTGGGAAAAAAAAAGAACCGATTTCTGCGGCCGACTTCGTAGTGGGGGGGGCTGAGTTACCTCGACTGAGAGGGAGACATCTGTCACGAAAACCCGCAAAGGATGGGCATGATGGAGTCATAAGGTCCGCCGCCAGCGACGACCAACTAGAGGGGGAACAGCCGCAAGAGAAGGGACATGCTTAACACCTCGACGGTCAAGAAATAAAACAGGAAAACCGGAATTGTGGGGTCGGAAGCGCTCCTAAAGAAAAAGCGCGGCTGTAACCAAAAAGGTAATCTGAAGCGAAACAAAGATTGACGCGGGAGGCCTGCAAATCCCGAAGTCAGCAAATGGTTGAGAGCGACGGCGGCCGGACGTGGAAAAAGTCAGACCGAGAGAGCAGCCGCTCGAAAACAATGGAGGAAAGTAACCAAAAAATTGCATAGGGAAAGATTCATTGTGAAGTGAGGCGGGACGTATTGCCAGGAAGGCTTAGGCTGGATGAGGGAATACCGCGAGCGCGCGCAAAAGGTATTTAAACGCCCCAGCTGACGAGGAGGTTAAAAAAAGAAAACCCAATCGGACGCAGACCCTCGCCTCTAGCATATGACATGGCAAGAACGAGCCATACGAGAGGTAAGGTTCTTGGCATGCACGGCTTGTGATGAAGAAGGACTATTCGGGACTATATTAGAATCCCGAAGGCACTGGTCACAAAGAAGCCTCCAGGGAGACCCTCAACTAAGAGGGTTGAGTAAAGAAGAGGTCGTCTATATCTGCATTCAACGGAAAAACAGAGTAGGGCAATTCACTGCAAGGCATCGCCGGGGGTTTTTGACACATCCACTTGGATTGACAAGAAGGAGGTATATCACTTCCACCACAGGCGATAAGAAAAGAAAAGCTGGTAGTCAGAAGGTAGGAGAGACGTCGGCTATCCTGAAAGTCGAAGAGGATTAGGGGAAAAGGTGTGCATCGGAAGACAAATCGCCGATCGCGTGCAGTTCTCAGAGCAAGGAGGAGGGATATACGAGCCTC
>Ga0179591_1351778_pt1 | contig 10561 bp, 16 predicted proteins | sample CZOMad2_1_08_16f_FD_182891 | JGI IMG/M metagenome (GOLD analysis project Ga0179591, IMG submission 182891) | Vadose zone soil fungal communities from Angelo Coast Range Reserve, California, USA - CZOMad2_1_08_16fungal (PacBio error correction) | ecosystem: Environmental > Terrestrial > Soil >...
TACTATTCGTGTCAGAATATTTAGGGGGGGGGGGGGGGGACAAATGCCGCCTGCAAAACAGCAATAAGACTGGAAGGAGGGCAACATCTTGTATCATGGAGCAAAAATGAGAAGTATTAAGAAAGTATGCGCAAGATGTTGATAGAGTCAGTCAAATGGTGGAACTGAAAAAGGGGGCAGCCAACAAAACTCACTGGCGCAATAAAGTCTTCCTGGTGGGGACAAAAAAGTGGGGAAAAAGAAGAAGTTTTCCCAACAGAAGTGGAAAAAAGATTGAAAAATTGGGTCCACTCCAAATAACACAAGCGGCTGGGGTGAGCGGAGGTCCTGAATGGGTCAAAAAAGGGGGAGGATGGTCGCCACTCACAGAACAGGAAAGATTTTTAATTGTGGATCAAAAAGGAAAGGGGGACTTAAAGGAAAGGACTAGTCATCTTCTAAAAAAAAAAAAAATTGCCTACACCGCAGCCACCGGAAGCAATTCTGTGTGGAAATCCAAGAGAAAGCATGGACTGATTTGTCACAAAGACGAAATAAAAAAAGAAGAAAGGATAAACTTAATCGGAAGGGAGAACTCAAAAAGGGAATTATTCGGTATACAGAGAGAGGGGTTTACCTCATGTGAAAGGTTTGGAATTGAAGAAATCATCAAGGGAAAAGAAAAAATGAAAAGACTTTCATCCAAAGGGTAGAAATATGGATACAGGTAGTCTCAGGGGGGACGGGAACTCATCATGACCAAAGGGTCGAGGTCCTGATATCAAGAAGAGAGATAGAAGAGGAAATGTGATTGGTTATGAATAACTTTAACTAAAGGACTAAGTCCCCTTACAGAAACGCATGGAAAAAAATGCCAGCCCTAGATTGCCTCAAAGATAAACGCAATTCCTCTTCCAAACAGGAGGAAAAAAAAAAAAAAACATCATTAAACTTAATTGGGAGTGAAGCTAGACCAACACACAAAAGAAGATTCAGTAGGGGCGTAGCCGATAGTCTAAGGAAAAAAAAGAAAGAACAACATTGTACGAAAGGACACCACCCCCGAAATAGAAAAGGGTTAAAAGACTGAAAAACACTCGCTCTTAAAGGAAAAAAAAAAAAGTCCACATTAACTGTCACAAAGGGGGAGACGATGCCTATTGGGGCCAAAAGAGGGAGGATCACCAGGTGCAGGGGCCTCTTCAAAAGACAAAACAGCATCGAGGTCATCCTATCACAGTCCAACCCGCAAACGAAATCTTCCAGAAATAGGGGGATGGAAGGAAGATTCACTGGCAAGTAGGGGATTCAAAGGTTGTTGCAGCCAGGAATGAAAAAGAGAGGGGGGAGCAGCAGGAGAGACATTCAGTAGAAGGGTGACGCCGGGGTGGGAAAGAAAAGTTGGGTCAAAGAGAAATAGCATGCCCAAGGGCCCAAAAGGAAAAATGAACCGTGGAAGGAAACTTAGACTTCTCAAAAAGAATCACAAATATGCAAAGGCAAAAACGGCAAGGGAGTATGAAGAGGGAAAAGGAAAATCAAAGGCGCTTGGGGAAAAGGAAATTTTGAAGCCAAAGTAGTTGAACTCAAGGACAGTTGAATCCAGTAAATCAACACAAAAGGAAAAAGTATGGGAAAAAGCTACATTAGGAAATGGGCAACCCGGTCCTTCCACTGAATCGAAGCCACCTTCAGGAGGAAGGAAAAGAGAATCCTCACCTACTGGGACGAGTCTCAAAGAACAATGGAAAAAAATAAGATGCTCAGGCACGTTTCCCAGCACGATACCGGTCAAAAAAGTGACTGAAAGGTAAGAAGACTAAAGAAAAGAAGGTGAGACCGGGGAGGATCCAATACACGCATATCACAGAGATAACAAACCTCAATGACCGATTCTCAGAGAACAAAAATCATTCAGAAGAAAGAATATTCTTGACTAAATAGGAACCAATAGCTGGTTTTCAAAAGAAAATAATATCTCCGAAGGGGGAATAAAAAGGAAATGGGAGGGTCCCAAGGACTAGAAGGGATGAGGAAGAAAGGACTAGTCTGAAGATGGAATATACTACACAAAGTAAGGCTTGGGATGACATGAATAGAATAATTTGGACCTTGTCAATCAACCCACCCCAGTCTGTTAAACTGGGAAGTATCAGTGGTTTGACAGTGGATGGCCCACACGATTTCGAGAAAGTGCATTGTTTGACCAAGAAGAGAGGAAAAAATTAAGGTAACAACCCTAAAAAGCCACTAAAGGATGGGCCCCAATCAAAGGTAATATTCCCACAAGACAACCATCACACACGCATTGAAAGAAAAGAAGGACCTTACAAGGGAATTGACAAAGGTGAAAAAAAAAAAGAAGAACAGGCAAAGCCAAACAATATTTTAAAAGGCACACACTCCACAAGGACTCTTCTACTTCCAAACAAAGAAAAAAAAAGGAAAGAAAATGGGGACGGAAGATCAGAGCTCAACAACAAAAAGGCGGAAAAGATCGGTAAGTCAAAGCTGGGGACTAGGGAATAGGGAAGGTAGAATATAATTGTTGCGGGGATGAGTGTGGGGGGCAAAGATGTGTCTTGCCTGTCTTGGGGGAAGGGGGGGGTTCTTTTTTCAAAAGGCGCACCATGGGAATGGGGGTAGGAAGGGGGGGCATGGAAGGGTCGGGGGGAAATGAGTGTGGGAGTGGTTTTGGGTTCATGAAATGGGAAAATGATGATTGTGAACAGGAGGAAAAGGAGGGGTTCGGCATTTAATGGACTAAGGAAAATGGATGCCAGATCACAAACCATTCGAGGTGTGGCCCTCCACGGTCAAAAGAAACCTGTAAAGGTAAAGAATGGGGGGGGTGCTTTACCAAGCTCTCGGGGGGGGACTTCAAAACCTCTTCTTCTCGGGGGGCGAGAGACATCACTTGTGTTTTGGGGTTATACAAAAAAAAAAGGGGAGAAAAATCAGGGTTTCATAAAGAGACCCTAGACGTAGTCCTTGTGCTAACCCATTGAGGGAGGGAAGAGCATATATGAAATTCAAAAACCCGCTATTGTTGAGCAAAGGGAAATCCATCATGGGTGTGCCCTGTGGCCGAGAGCGAAGGGATCGGAGAAGGAAGTGATGGGGGCAATTGCTTGCTAGTCGTGGGAAAGGCGGATCAGAAGAAGAAAACGTTGATGGCATCCAGTTTTAGTCGCGCATGAACCTCCTTTCAAGGGGGGGGGGGCTGTGGGGGAGGCTTTGACAATAAGCAGGAGACTATAAATCCTCGGTGGGGGTTAGAATTCGTAAGGGTAGGGAGGGGGATACTCAAGTTTGGGAAGCCTTAGAGGTGGGAGTCGGTAAGTCAATGGGAATTAAGGGGGGAACTCAAGGAAAGAGGGAATTGATGTGGAACTTTGCTGGTTGAACAGTGGGGTCTTCAAAAGCATGAGCCAGGACTCTGGCTAGAACAAAGAAGCGTTCTCAGATAGTAAAGGGAAAAAAGAACTCAAATCTACTCTACGAATTGGCCTGTTTGGAAGGGGGAGAGGGCTCCTATGTCGTTTGAAAAGCATAAAGTGGAAAGGCACGGTCCACGGGCCAGCTATACGGTTGAATGCGGACAAATTCTGTTCCCAAAAAAGGGGCCATGATACGAAAAATTCTGTGGGGCCGAGTGATTACTGCCAAAGAGGAAATCAGGACTGACACAATAAATTTTAGAAAAGAAAATTGGCATCGGGGGAAAATAAAGTAGAAAAGACATCGTGGCAGGGGAGACGGGGAGAGTGCACTTGGGAGGTGACTCGGATTGGGGTGGTCATGGGTGGCGATTCAAGGGGTAGCACATCTCGAGGAAGAAAATCAGGATTGGGTCAAAGGTACTTTGGGACTAAAGGGGGAAGAAGAAATAGGAGATTAAAGTCCTCTTTTAGGAGGAAAAAGTGAGGTAGGGGGTGGGGGAAAAACGAACACGGGTTGTTGATCGGTAGACGGCTAGCTTTCGGCAGTGGAGTGAGGTTGGGGGGGGGGGGGTTCAGCTATCTGGAACGGAGGAGTGAATATTGTTGAGAGTGCCCGGTGGGGGAGGTGTGGGAAAAGGCCGAATGGATGTGGGGGAGGGGGAAAACTAGGATTTGCTTTGAAGCCCTCGGGAAATGGCTGTGAGAGCCCAGTATGAGAGAGGTTGTAAAATAACCAATAGCCAGATGATCTCTGCAATAAAGGATGCTGAAAAGCCTGAAAAAGCAAAGCTATCTGTAAAAAGAACCATGGGAGAGGTAAAGACAAAAAAAGGGAAAAAAAAAAAAAAAAGGAACCAAAATCAGTACCCCGTGAGGAAAACAGCCATTTGTCAAGAATCTGTTCATTGAAAGGCAGTTCCCGGGATTGACACATGCATTTCACGCAAAGGAATCGCAACAGCCTAAGGTCTGGAGAGCGAATCCAACTTGTGGGAAGGAGAGTAAAATCGACTCCCGCAACAAATAGGAGGGAAGAATACGAAAAAAAAGGAATTTGGAGGGGAATATTTGTTAATACATCGGGGAAGTCTAAGATTGACGATGAAAAAGAAGGAGAAAGTATGTGGGCCAAGTTAGGGAGAGCAAAGGGCCTTCATGCGGCAAGGAGGGTAAAAGGAAGTGAGTCCAGACCCCTCAAAAGTATGAATACACATAGAGTGAAAACTCAGAACCTTCATTGAAGGAGGAATTTCAAAAAAAAAAAACAACCTTCTCGGGCGTCTTGACACTTGTTGGCCATTTGCGTTTTCCAAGGAGGGGCAGCGAAAAGGAGTCACCTTGGGTTACCCTTCTGGAAGTACAAGAACTTCAGAGAGTTTTCAGCAAATTTGAAGATCACAGCCGCGGAACTATACTATCTCCTGTCATCGAGGGATAAGGAAGAAGGGTATGTCTAAGATTTTCGAGAGGAAACGTAGGCGAAAGAATTGGGATTGCTGCAAAAAAGTCTGAGAAAAAAGAGTGTAACAAAGAAGGTAAAAAGGGGTTACGGGAACGTCCCCATGTGTACGAAAAAAGAAAGCAAATTTTATTAGGGGGGGTCGATGGGGAATTTGGCAAATTATTCTTATTGTGGGAGCCACGCACAAGGGGTGTATAATACGGTTGGGTGTTGGTATAAGCAAGAACACCGTGTGTAAGGAACTAGGGCGAGGAAAAAATCAAGGACTCCAATTTCTACAACAGCAACAGGTCATAATTTTTGAGGGCGCATGATAGGTTCCCAACTGTCAAAGAAGCCATACCACCCGCGGTTGAGGAGAGATACGCAGAAAAATTGTACGGAAATCGTAGGGGCATATCGCTTCCGAAGTGGTACAAGGGAGTGTGAAGACTTTGAAGGTGTACAATGAACAGATGGAAAAGGAACCTGAGAGGAAAAGGGGATGCAAATCGGTGGAGAATTAGGTTTTGAAGTTAAGCAAATGTGGGAAACCTATTGAAAGGGGGCCAAAAGGATCACGAAGGAATAGCCGAAGAGAAATGCCCTCAGATTTGTAGCAAAGAAACGTTATACTGGATATGCACGGAAAATTACAAAAGAGAGGAGCCAGAAACTCATCGTCTCTGCCGATGTCCATCGGGTCCAGGAAAAAACAGACCTGACCAAATCAGGAACATTCTAAAAAAGGAGTCATGCAATATAGAGGTCCAAAACAAAGAAGATGCAGGAAAAACTAGCCTACTTTCAAAAAGACAAATGAAGGAAGAAAGGGGCCCCCCCCTCAAAGCTGAAGGTGGATGCGAAGAGGACCACTCATCTCATGAGGGAAGGAAAAAAAGGAGGAAGTACTAAGGTAGCAAAACCGAGTCTATTGACAGAGAAAAAGAAAGTCGAAAAAAAAGTGTTCCCTCAAAAAAGGACACTCAAATCGCAGCACGAGCACAAAAAGCAAGAAGACACTCTAATAAAAAACAAAACAAGATCTATGTTATGGAAAGGAGCACGTGAGGATTAATTGGACATAAGAAACCTCTGGGGGAGCGATCAGCAATACCTAGGAGAGGCCTCCTGTTGGGACAGAGAAATTTGAAAGAGGTGGTCAAGCAAGGAGTCAGAGGAAAAAGTGTCATAAGCATCCTAGATATCCAAAACCCAAGATCTAAAAAAATGGAACTTACTCATAGAAGAAAAGGGTCGTTGTGGATAACACTGGGTACGAAAAGGGGGAATCATGACGGAGAAGGTACGCACATTCCACAGATGGGTACTAAATTAGGGTTCCCAAGGGGGGCATGTGACCCATGAATGAAAAAGGGCTAAAGAATATTATACTCCTAAGAAAAAGACTACGAATTCGTCATAAAAAGGTTCGCGGGGGGGATGGAAGGAAAGCATTGAAGGGACCAGGAAAGGATATTCATATTCCTAGGAAAAAAAAAGAAAAAAAAAAAAAAGTGGGAAGAAGGGAGTGTACACGAAGGAAAAGAAGATAACCTCAAGAAGGGAAGTAAGAGGTCAGAACAGAGATCTCTGGAAAAAGGGGAAAGAAATGAGTCTGGAAGGGGAAATCAATCCTCTCCCTTTGACGTCCTACAGGAGCATCCTCTCATGGGTAATCAACATTAGAGCCTAAAAAGAAGGGAAAATTCCTACTCTGAAGCGGAGAAAAAAAGTATAATAAAAAAACAGACTTGATAAGGGATTCGAATAAGAGGAGAAAATGGACTAAAGTTGAAGAATGACATCAACAAAAAAAACATGACGTAAGTGGGGGGGGAAGGGTATTTTTGGAAAAATTGTGTCACACCGCGAAATTGGTCGAGTAAGGCAATAAGACTAAAATTGAAGGGGACATGGAACAAGCCCCTTACATTAAAAGGGGGGAAAAAAACCATTCAGAGCAAGGGAGCATATTGCCTGCATCCCCAAAGAAAACAAAATCCCAAGCCCACTCAAGTCCAGAAAATTTCTGGGGGAGCTGGAGCACAGGAAGACAGGCAAGACACAGGGGAAATATTTTTAAAATGGGGAAAAAAAGACCCCACCACGTATCCTGCGCAACAGTATAGCAAACAGGTTTAATGCACATATCTAGGAGAAACAAAACTTGAGGAGAGTATTGAAAGTCAATGTGCTCTTGGAGGGGGGGGAAGGCGAATGGGGGTGGAAAGGTGGTAGTGTTTGTAATTTGAAAGATGGGGGACACGGTCGGACATGAGTCCGGGGGTCCAAAACTGGGGGTGTAGGAGGATGGGATTTTGATGGGGGGTGGGGGGGATGGGGGGGTGGGGATGCAAAACTGATGATGAGGAGGGGAATTGAATGGCGGTTTGGAATGTAGTGAAAGTAAGGAAAAAGAATTATGGACTAAAAACCAGTGAGGGGGGACCTCAACGGGGAAACAACCAAGTTTAAAAAAAAATGGGGGGGATTCCAGATGAAAAAGGAGAAACTCCATTTTGCAGTTGAAGAGAGGATATCCTCTTCATCAAATTCCAAAGGCATTTGGTGTGTCTCTTCGCATCGGAAGAGTCAGAATCACTAGGCATTAAGCGGGCTTGAGATTCAGGGCCAGGGATGGTAGGGAGGGAGAAAAAATCTATGTGGGATCGGCGGCATCATTCGGCAACTGGGGGACCAGATGCGTCGAGAACATACTAATGGGGAGTTTGGGGGAAATGATGTGTCCTGAAGGGAGTTCGGTATTGGGAAAATTTCTCAATTTGGGTGGCAGCCGGTTTGCAGGGGGTCAGGAAAAGCTCAGGAGGGTTTGGAAAGCGGTTCTTTTAAAGAAAAGAAAGAAGTCTCGATTCGGTGGGCGGTTGGGGAAAATGGGAAAGGAGAGAAAAATAGCCTGTGGGACATGAGGGGAGGCGTTACGGGGAGGAGGGGGGAAAAAAGAACATGAAGATGTAGAAAGGACTAGCCGGTGACTTTGCTGGGGGGGATAAGGCGGCACGAGGTGAAACCTTAGGAAAAAAAAGGACTCGGGCGTGATCAATGGGGCACTCTTCATCAAGACTTCGCGTGTCCTAGAGATACAATAAGGGTCCGTGGGGGAGGGAGGGGAGAGTTGGGGGTCTGGGGACAGAGAAGAGGAAGCTATGGATGCCCTCAAAAGGCTTGTTCTTACACTGGGGAGGGGGGGGGGAAAAACCAAGGGGGGATGACTCCCATAGCTGCAAAAGAAAACTGTACAAAAAAAGGATGACGGAGGCATTATTGTCAAAAGAACTTAAGTAGTCAAAAATCAGCCGGCGGACAAATAAAGTTGAGAAAAAAAAGAAATTGTTAGCATGGAAGGCATCAAGGAGCTTTAAGAGAGGGGAAGAGGAGACTGGAGGGGTATGGAGGGAAGTAAGGAAATGGTTTTTCTGGTACCAGGGGGGGAAGTAGCAGACTGAGGGGCCAAGAATCACTTGGATAACGGGGGTCCTTGTGTCCTGAGAATGCATTCTTTCGGATACTAAACTAAAATTAGTGAGAAAGCCAAAATGAAAGAGTGAGGGGCCAGCTTCCTGAAAAAAAATGGGTTGTTGTTCGGGAAAAGTAATCTTCTATCTTGAGGGAAATGAAGCGGCTTTTGGGGTGGGGGGGGGGGGAAGCACTCGGCTGGTCGCATTTTGTCAGGAAACACGGAGGGGGTGGAGCTGAGGGAAGGGGGGGTGAATGGGGTGCAGAAGGAGCTATATTTTAGGGAAGGGACTAGATACGTGGCTGTGCTGAGATATACCTAGAGATGTGCAAAAAAAAGAAAACCAGCAGGGATGATTCTTTAGGAAGAAAAACGAAGGCTCAGGTCACAAGGAGTGGAACTGGACTTCGGAAAGGGAGAATACCCTGGGGGACCACCGATTAAGTTACATGAAGGTTTCTTAACGCGAGGGAAGGGAAGGTACAGGGGGCAGAACATTCCAAAGAAAAAGGCCTCACTCCACTGAGGGGGGGGTATCGCAAAGCTCGGGCAGGGTACGGAAATAAAACTGGGTCTTAAGTAAAGCGACATAACGCCATTCCATATTGTTTACCAGCTGTAATGTGCAAGGGGGAGTCTAGATTGGGGGGGGAAACCGTCATTCTACTAGGGAGAGAAAAGCCAGGCAAGGAAAGGGGGGGGGGGACGCTTTTATGGTGGAATGGCTTGCATGAATAAAAGTTAGTTTCAAAAGAATGAGGGCTTCTTTACCAAAACGGAAAAAGTACTCTCCAAAGTGCGGTGGGGGGCCCTGACCAAGAGAGGCTTATCCAGGAAAAAAAAGGAAGAGAAAAAAGCTACTCAAGGCTCTGGGGGGGAGGGGGGAGTAAATGGGGGGTCCATGGGGCAACCCGGGGTTTCCAGAAAAGAACTGGGGGGGTACACTGAAAACACGAAAGACTTCTTGTAGACAGAAGGGGGGGGGGTGGGGAAGCGGGTCCTTCAAAAGCAGACATGATACTAAGCATCTTTAGAAAATCGAAGAAAAAAAAAAGGGTAACCTAAAGAAGGGGAAAGCTCACAAGGCATAGGGCATTCAAACTGGAGGGGGCAGAGGAACGGTGACTCCAACAAACTAAAAGGAAAGAAAGCAATAATGAAATATGTGGGGTTTAAGACCCAAGAGGGGGTTCCCGATGAAAGAAAATCATAAAGGCACAGGGGGACACTAAAAGAAATTCTTAAGGGAAGGTTGGAACTGTCCGATTTGGATTAAGACTGGGGGGGGGAGGGAACGGATTTGATAATGTAATGGGAAGTGGGATACAAAAGAACAGGGGGAAGGAAGGGGACTTTTTAAAAGGACTAGCGTCAGGGAAGAAACAGCAGGAACAAGACTCCCAAGGAAAAGGAAACCCTGTAGCCTTTCTTGAAGAAGGAAGAAAAGGATTCAACAGGAAGGGAAGTGGGAAGACAAATGACAATGGCAAAAGCAGGAACCCTCTATGAGAATACGGTAGTAAAGAAAAGATCCGAGAAGTTGGGAATATTCTGGGGGGGGAGAGCCAGAGCTGGTCTCCTGCCGAAGGGGGGGGCAACTTGGGAAAAGGGGGAAGGTGCATGGACCAGGGAATTAAACATAAAAAAAGTAACCAAAGTCATGGGGTGATACGAGGGGCAGTTTAATGGAAAAATCTCAAGAAAGGAACCCTTTCTAGCCTTTCCTTAAAGAAGGGGCTCTAGAGGAGGAAAGCAGTACGGATGGGGGTAATCTCACTTGACTGGGAGAGAGAAAGGATGGACAGTAAAAACAGAGGGGGGTTCAAAGATTCCAAGCCACTAGATCATAACGACAGGGAAAGGTCCGAGTCAGAAATCGCAACAATAAAAAAGGGAAAAGGGGAAAAAAACTGGGGGGGACATCATCTGAAAGGAAAAAAAGAATAGGAAAAAAGTCAGAAAGCGGAGTCCTGAAAAGGGAAAGAAAAGAAAAAGGGCCTAAAATGGAACAAAAAAAAGCCCCTACGGCTGGGGGGGAAGTAAGAGGACTTTAATCCAAAAGCAAAATAGGATTAAAGAAGGGGAAAAAAGTACCAGGGGTAAACGGGTATAAGAGGTAGATTCTATGTAACAAGAGGGAAAAAAGTGTGAGAAAAAATGTTCCAATCCACACAAAATCCTCACATCGCAAAGGAAATAAAGTGTACCAAAAATTTGAAG
>Ga0179591_1397643_pt1 | contig 10561 bp, 9 predicted proteins | sample CZOMad2_1_08_16f_FD_182891 | JGI IMG/M metagenome (GOLD analysis project Ga0179591, IMG submission 182891) | Vadose zone soil fungal communities from Angelo Coast Range Reserve, California, USA - CZOMad2_1_08_16fungal (PacBio error correction) | ecosystem: Environmental > Terrestrial > Soil >...
GGGGGCGCATAGCAAAAGACCAGAAGGAAAGGGGTTTGTGGGCGGCCTTCGAGAAGAAAGGTTCATCCCTATAAAGATGCACATTTAAAACCCTGGCCATCCATATGGGGAAAAAAACTTTAATGGAGGGCAGAGAGCAAGTTCGCGACATGAGTTTTAAAACCCTCTGACCATAGAAACAGGTGTATAAGGACCTAACATAAACCTGAACGCGATGAGGTTAAATCCCTTTTGGAAGAAGGACATCAAGATGGGAAGGAAAGAAACTCTTGACGGGTCTTATAAAAAATATCTTGACCAACAGGGAGAAAGAAAAATCCATCTACAGGCATTCCGGATGGAGGACCGCCGGGGGGATTACGGACCGGATTGTAAAACGAAAAAATTTTTGATAGCAATTAAAAAAGAAACCTGGAATGGAAAGCATCAGGAAAAAGATGATACTTATCCTTTAAGAACGAACGGGGTGGACGATTAATTAAGCAACGCCGATAAAGGGGGGGGGAAAAATGAGTTGCACATTATCGAGATCTTGGGAGTACAAAGGCGGAGGCAGAAGACCGTTCTATCTTATCGTTAGAAGATCATTAACGGGAAAGCACTTACTACGGGAGAGAGAAAGGCACGAAAGTATTAGAAAGGTGATCATCACGGGGCCGACTACTAAAAAAAAGCCCTTTGTGGATTTTTGAATATAACGAACGAATCACCGGACGGAAAAGTCCTGTATTACAGGTAAGGGGAAGATTTGGAAAAAATTTACCTCAAAGGTTTAGAAAGGGATGACTGCCTGGAAAGGCCTGCCTTAGCCAATCGGTTGTGTGGGACAAGCCAAAGCTTCGACAGACCTGGGAAAGGAGGGGGGGGGGAAAAACTAACAGGGGGATAGTTGAATATTTCAGGAAAAAAGAAAAAGGACTGCTGAGGAAAGTCGACTCCGTTTACCAAAGAGGAGTTAATGCGCTAACAAAGGGGGGCCACAATCTGAAAGAAGGGAGTCATTTAAGGGGGGAAAGCAACCTTACCTTTAGTTAAAAGATCGGAAAATGTGGGTCGGAAGGAAACCTACAATCAATCAGTTTAAGTGTTGATAATGGGGGGGAAAAGTAGAGAGCCTAAGGGATTCCGCATACCTGAGAAGAGGGGGGGGGAGCGGGGAAGAAATTCTGATTACCAGGAAGGGGCAAAGGGATGCAGAACAATCTGAGTCCTATATCCAGGGAAGGGGGTAGGGAGTGCTTCTGACAATGGCGCTTTCCCGTACACGGAATGTTTTTCATTGAAAAGAAGCGGGTATATTAAGGGGAAAGAAGTATTTCTGATAGGAAGTATTCACGCGGGGGAAAAACGGAACAAAAAAAACCCCTGGATGAAAGAACAAGGAACGCCAGAAATATATAACCCACAGAGAAGTTCTATCGAGAAAGGGTAAAGGGCTGAAGATAGAAAAGGCAAGATAACCGGTACAGAAAAACAAAATGTTGAAGGGGAGATCAAAGGACGTTTGGAGGGCTAATAAACTGAAAAGAATCAAGATGTGAAGAAAGAACCTATGGATTGGGGAGGAAAAAAAAACAATTCAGACATTTCAAAATGAAATATCAGAGAAATCTCAGGAAGAAGGGGGGGGGAGGTATCGGAAAGGAAAAGGGGGGGAAAATAGAAACACAACCATAAATCATTCAAAAAAAGGGCAGTTGCTGCTATCTAGGAGAGAGAAAAAAGAGAGAGAAAGAAGGGCACGGGTCCGTGGGGGAAGAAGGGCTGGTTGCTTATTTCCCTGGGGGAAGGAGGAAAAAAAGGAAAGGAAAAAGAGAATAACAGTATAATTATGTGTAGGTTCAGCTGATAATCATTTTGGGGGAGGAAGCGGTGGAAGAAAGGGGAGGAAAACAGAGAGATTGGGAAGGGGGGGAAGTCACATCGGAGAGGACCTCCAAACGAGAAAGGTGCATATACCATGGACTCGTTCATGAACCCAGGGGCACATAATACATTGTGTTGATCCTGGGAAAGGGATAGGAGGAAAAAAAAAAAAAAGAAATCATTTATTTCTGACTGGCGAGGGAGAAGAAAATGACATGGAGAAAGGTTCATCACCGTGTTTTTTGCCCGGGAAGAATATTAGGCTGGAAAAAACAAGGTGCTATACCTTAGCAAAGAAGAAAAGGACTAGGATTAAGAATACAAGGCCAGGGTCATGAAAAATCCTTGTAAGAAAAAAGGAAAAGACGCCATAGGGGAACGAAGGTACAAGGGCCGAAACCGAAATACCAGTATAGGAAGAGGCATCAGATTGTGAAAAAGGTGAAACAGGTCAGGGGTTTTGAAAGGGAAGAAGATAAATAGGGAGGCGATCCAACCCAAAGGAGGGGAAGGCTGAAGGCTCATATCTTCCACATTACAAAAAAACTGATTGATTTGTAGGTGGAGAACTTTTCAGGATAGGGAGACTGGGCTAAGAGAAAGGGTCACACTAAAATCCTTCAACTTAAAGGGGGGGGGAGGGAAGGGGGGCATCAGAAAGGGGCGTATGTTCGCGGCATTAAAGTAGGCTGTTAGAAGTCTTGGAAAAGAAACAGCATCTGGAAAGAAGAAGTGGTATTTCTGAAAAAAGAAAGGAAACCCGGAGGAAAATTCAGTCCATGTTGGGATGGGCCCGCCTTTGTAGTGGGGGAACATAAAAAATAGGGCATTGGGCAGGTCCTTTTTCGTAACAGGGAAGGGGGAGGTTGCAAAGAATTGCCGTAACCTTGGAAAATTATTTCAAAAAAAAATAGCCACAGGAACGGGTCAGGAAGAGATTTTTCTTGGGAAAAAATCCAAAGAGGGAATTGGCTCCTTGGGGGGGTAAAGTAGTCGTACAAAAGCAAAATCTGTGGCGAAGAAAGGTTGATAGAAGGGAGAGCCGCGGGAAATTAATTATCTTGATTTATAAGCGATAAAGGGCAGGGAGCGGAATAACGCATGAAGAAATAAAAGTGCCGGGGACATCAATACGCACAAGGATCGTGGGGGAAGGAGTGCTACGGGAAAAAGCTGGTTCCTTCTTACTGTATAAGGGAGGGAAATCAAAAGAAAGCAAATCGAAAAGGAAAGGGGGTTTATCTGCGTTGAAAAAAGAATGGTGAGCAGAAAAAAGCTGGGGGGTGTACAATCGCGCCGGACGTGGAAAGGAAAAAAAAGCTTGAAATCATTTTCTGAGGTAAAAAGATTCCGGAGAAAGGGGGGGGGGGGGTTATAATCCTCAAGGGGGAAAGAAGAGGATAAAGCGGGGGATTACTCCTTTCAAGGAGAAGGTCCAATACGGAAGGGGTTTTTTGCCGAAAAAATGAAGGTGAAATACCGTTCATGTGGAGGGCTCACCTGGAAGTGGAAGTCTATGTCGATAAGGAAAGAAGGTCGAGAAAAAGGGGGGAGTGTCCCGCATCAATTGAGGTGGGGCGATCGGGAAAGGTTTTTTCCATGTGGATAGGGGAAGTTTGGAGGGATTGAATCGCAGGGTAGGAAAAACCCTTTTTTGATTCACTTCCTTGGTCGGGGAGAAAACATTGTAGGCTCAGCAAAAGGGGATAGTAAAAAGAAAAGAGGAGAACGGGGGGGAAAAACGATCAAAACAGTGTTGTGGGGGAACGGGGTTCAGAACTAATTCACAGAACCTGGCCATAGGAAAAAAAAGGAAATTTAAAGGCGGAAGTACAGGGGGAGACAGGAGAAGGTTTAAACGCTCGACATAGGTATTAACCGCGACAAGGAAAGAAAAAGGATTACATTTTAAATTTCACTTTTGGGGGGAAACTCACCTACTTACCGGATGGACAGGAGGAAGAACAGTGAACGGAGAGGGGGGTACCAATGAAGCTGATCAAGGAAAAGGGAAGGGGGGGGATCAAAATCAAGGGTGAGGAAATTTTAAAATAAACTTATCCCTCCTTTTAAAGGAAGGCGTTGTAAAAAAGAAAGGGGGGGAATGCTCAACGCAGAGAAAAATGGCAGGAAATCAGCTGGGGGGTAATGCCAGATAGACTTATACGTAAGAGGAAGGGGGAAAAGGGAAAGCAACGAATGAAAAAAAGAAATTATTTATCAGGCTGATCGGGGGAAAAACCCAGGTCTTTATTTCCGATGACGAACCGCGAGAGAGGATAAATCATATCCTTAAGGCCGTTGGAGAGAAAAAAAAAGAAAGAACATCAGAGAAAAGATCTCAATATTTGAGTCAGCACTGCTGGGAAAAACTAACAAAAAGAGCCCTGAGGGGGAATATAACGAACGGAAAAAAGTACTAACACTAAAATGGAAAAAGGGTATTAAAGGTAAGGCTACAGGGGGAAGGGGGGGAAAAAAGGGGACTGAAAGGGGGGGAATGCTGAACTACCTTGCCTGAAGAAGGACACTGCCTTATGACAAAAAAAAGAAAACCAATAAAGATGCGAAAGATCGAACCCTGGGACCTGAATTTTGGTGAAAGGGGAAGAGAGGGGTTGAATATTGAGAAAAGAAAACAAATTCCTTCTTAAAGGCTGTTCTTGAAAAATAAAAAAACAGTGCAAAAAGAAGGGCAAAGCTAACATATCGAGGGGGGGGGGAAAAAATCAAGAAGGTTCATTTAAGTATGGGGGGACCAGCAAAGAACAACCGTTAAAGATGAAGGAAAAAGGTGAGGGGGCCAAGAGCATTTTCTTTCTTTAAGGGAGGGGCTTCTCGCGGGAGAGGATGGTCCGGTTTGGATCCGCCAGACCAGGGGGCTACTAGTAGTGCAGGGAAGGTCTTCACCTGAATGCAAAAAAGAAGGACGCTTAAGGAGAAAAGGGGGGAAAGGATTTCGGTTCTGCGGTTACCGGATTTCCGGACCCACTTTTGCTTGACAAAGAAGGGGAAGTACCCCTGGCCTTAAAAGGAATAAACTGGAGGAGGGAGTCAGATTATTCTTATTTGAAAGAGAGAAATGGTTTGATCGGAGAGCCACAACGCTGGGCTCAAACCCTTGGAGAACGGGAAAGGAAAAAAACTCCATTTCCTTTTCAAAAAGGGGGGGGGATTCTATCGCCAGAAAAAAAAGAGGGGGGCTGTCATATCCGCTTCCAGTAGAGAGAGCAGGGTTTTCAGAAAAACCAAAGAACAAAACATGAAAGATACAGGGGTGGTAGGAGAAGGGGGACCGTTTTAGGTCTAAGAGAAAGGGGGAATCCGAAGGGGGAAGGGACTATCTTATTTTGCTTCAGGCACAAAGACAGGTTCCTCACTCCAAGAAGGCTCTTACATAATGAGAAAGTGTGATTAAATCAAAGGGTAAGGGGAATGCCCGGGGGGAATAAGGAAATCAGCAACCAGAATTCATGAAAAGAAGGATGACTATCAGCCAACAACAACACTATGAGTAGGAATACAGCCAACTGAAATCGTTGGAGGGGAGTATTTCCCTTGGAAGGGAGACGCAACGCGGCAAGGAGGGAAAGGAGAATAACAATTAAAGGGGGTAATAGGAAAATGTTTGGGTGAGGAAACCGGGGGGAGGGTGCTTAAAGCCAAATACGGGGGAAGATCATTCAATCGGATCACCAGAACCGGGGGGCCCTCCAACTCCAAGGGGGGGGGGGAAGCCCTGGAATAAGGAAAAGCCCTTTTGTTTGGAAAGAAAGGTTTATCTCCTGGAAGACTCCCCTCAAATCCATTGATGTCTGAAATGAGTAGAACGAAAGGGGGATGGGAAAATGACATGAGGGCACAGGGGGGAAGGATTCATCACCGGGGGCAGCTTTTTTCAATTCGGGGATCAACGAGGGGAAGTAAGAGCAAAAAAGGGAGCTTCCTGAAATAATATCCCAGGTGGGAGAGGGCCATGGGGGGAGAACAGTGTTCCGGAAAGCGCCATACAGGTAAGCAGAAAAGAAGAAAAAAGGGGATATATTAATCGAACGGAGGCAAAGATTGTTCGCATCAGGTTAAGGAAACGCAGTTTTTTTCAAATTGGGCATCGAAGGAAAAATGTACTTCGGATCCAACCCGAAGGAGGAATCCGCGAGGGAGAGAAGGACCTTATCTAAATCATAAAACTGATTGGGGTGTGGCGACACATTGGGGGGGGCGGTTGTAACTGAAAGGTCGTGGTGACGGGTCAAAGGAACTGAAACATTGGTATTGAAAAGGGGGGGGGGACCAATACAGATCTTATGTTAGCTGGCATTATAGGAAAGGGGGTAAAATGTAGTCGGGGTAAAGCCTTTGTATTTTGCGGTCCAAGAGCGCTGAAGGCACCAAAAGGATTCAATCATTTCTGCCACGAAGGGATTGGTAACCTACAAAAAGGGGGCATATAAGGGGAAGGGGGAGACCAGGGCCAAAAAAGAACGTTTGGACGGGAAAGGGGGAGGGAAGTTCCGTTGTACCCAACGTAGAAGGGTAGAACAGGAAGACAGTCAGATTCTTTCGGGTATAAGGCCAAAATAAACCAGGATCCTTTTTGGGGGAAGGAAACCCAGCAGGGAAATATCTTTGCTATCCTTGGGGTATATCGCCTTTCGGGAGGTTGACTCAACGCTTATTCGTGAGGGGGAAGCAGAAAGAGGGAAGGGATGATCGGAATAAAGCCGCTGGGGAAGAGAAGGATCATCCTTTTTACCTCAAAAAAGGATTAATTGTTATTTGTTTCCAGGAGGGGTATCCGTAAACTTCTGGGTTCTGCGTGAAATAAGTCGCAGAAAGAGAATGGCATAAAAGAAAAGCAATCGACAAAGAAAGGAAGGGGTTATCTGAGGGAAAAAGAACATCTGTGCTTTCGTTTTAGGCTGTTATGCACCGGGGTTTCCGTTTAAAGATCAGGGAAGGAGGGGGGGGGGATAACCTCAAGGGGGGGGAGCATCCTCTCTTTTAACAGGGATACGGTCATATGGGGGGGGACCAAAAAAAAGTGTATTAGAAGGGAGGGGGAACGAAACAATTTAATTTACACCTTTAAAGGTTAAAAGGTTGATGTTCATGGAGAAGGGGATAAACAGTTCAGAAGAAAAGGGGTTAAAAACGCATGGAAAGGGAGCCGTACGGGGGAAGGGGCAATTTTCCTGTATTTGTGGGGGGGGGGAAAAGAGGGGATGGGACAGTGGACAGTTGATCATAGGGATGGTAAGCAGGGAATACTGCCCACACCCGGGGGAAAAGGGGGAGGGAGGGGAGATTCGACTCAATGGGAAAACAACCCCAACTGTTATGGGGAAAGAGAGATCCTACAATGATCTCATCAACAGGGTTGTTTGCAGCGTCAATACCTGAAAAAAGATGCCTCAACTGTCAAAGGGGAAAACCCCGGGAAAAAAAGGTCTATCTCCCCAAAGGGGGAATTGGAGGACAAGTCTGAAGATTTTTAAACCGCTACTAAGCTGAGAAAGGGGCTGAACCTGTTGAAAAAAGAAGGACAGGTTAAAGTAAAAAAACATCACCTACTGCATACACGTAGAAGAGGAAAAAAATCTGAAAGAGAGAGGAAAGAGGCTTATCAGATCTGGACAAGGTTGAAAGTAATAAAGCATACGTATCTTTAAGAAACTGCATCAGGGGGAAGCGTCTATTGTGAAAAAAAAAAGATTTTAGAGTCAATTCTCAAAGAGGAATGGAAAGCAGCAGCTGAGTGACGAGAAGAGACTTATACGGGAAGAAGAACCATCGGTTGGACTAAGGAAACCAATAGAGGGGGGGAGTGAGTCAAAGAAAATCCTTTTAAGCCCGCTGCTTTATTACGCGAAAAAACCGGATCGATTATAACCAAGAGAAAAAAGGGGAGGTCAACTGGAGGCACAAAAAACGATATAACCCTTGAAGGCGAAAGATTGAAATCCGACTACTCACAAAAAAGGAGCCAATTATAGGGCCATTGGGGGGGAAACGACGAAAAAATTTCTATCACCTGGAAAAGGGGGAATGCTAATGGTTCACTCAAATTTTCCTTCCAAAAATGAGGAACTCCGAGAGGACCCTTCAGGGACAGATGTTGTAAGGATCGAACTCTTATCGGGGAAAAGTGGAGTAATTGGGGGGGGGGAAATACATGTGGCATTCTAAGTCTTTTCGGAAAAAAGTAAGAAAAGGGGGGGGAGGTTTCTACCCGACTACGGGAAAAAAACAGCTACGTATAAGGGCATACTCTCACACTTTAGAAGCCCAATTCAATCAAAAAGTTTTAGGATTTTAGCTGGACCCAACAGTGAATGATCCGAAACTTTTTTTGAAAAAAAGAGGTCTTTCTGGGGGGGGGAAGGATATTATTAGGAGCAACTACCTCAGGGAGACCGTAGACCACTATGGAGGACTCAGGCCAAAGAGTTCCAAATTACTCGTGAAGAAAAAGGATGATTCTCATTCAAGAAGCCATTTCCCTTTTTTCGTTGGGTAATAGGGAGATGTCAGAACACAGGGGGGAGGGGGTCATTACCCTGGAGGGATGAAAAGGGTATAGCAGGAAGGTATTAGGGGGGAAAATTTTTTGAGATGGGGGAATCGATCATCTAATATGAAAGCAGGGGCAAACCCGGGGAGCACCAATTGCCCGCCATGGGGGACATTGGAAAGAGGAGTTCTATAGAGAAGAAAGGGGGGGAGGGCTGAGAAGAAGACAGGAAAGGAACCTTTCTTATTTTTCAAGGTTCAAGAAAGATTCAAAGCCCTGTTGGATCGGGGGAGGGGGGCTACTGGTATGAATACGATGTGGAAAAGGAAAAAAGATAGGTATTGGCCGGGAATTTCTAACCGGTTCCTCACCAAAGGAAAGGATCAGGGTTATCTTGTTCTTCCTCGGGGGGGAGGATTAAAACTGTGCCAGAGGAAAGCATCAACCAGAATTCATCACCACGGGGAGGGGGGGGGAGGATCTCTCCAAAAGAGGAAATAGAGAGATAGCATCAACTTGCAGGTGGGGATGAGTTTTCAAAGGGTCACAACTTTCTGGCAACAGGGCATTCCGATAACCGAGAAGAAAGTATAGAAGTAACCTCGGATATCAGTTGTTTTTGTGAGGGTGCTGAAAGGAAAGGGAGTGGATCATCATCACCTCGGGATAAAGGGATGGATAAAAGCCAAACGAAGAAACATAGACCCTGGACTCTTTCAGAATTGAAGGTTTAAAAGGGAGATGATCATCCAGAGTGACTGTCTATATAACCAGAGAGCGGAAAAGGAAAGGATGGCAAGGCATCACCGGGTTTTTTGCCAAGATTGTTGACATATGAAAGGCTGATACCGAGGGAGGAATATCAAAAGGGGAAGGGAAATCAAGAGAAAGAGGAATGAATAATATCCAGTTTATACTGAAAGTCAAGGAAAAAGAAAGGGAAGAAAAAGTGTTTCAAAACCGGTACCGACAGAAACAGATACAGCACTGAATGATGAGCATCAGATGTTCGCAGAGAAGGGTAAGCAAGAGGGAAACAGTGGCATCTTAATCCCATAAGGAGAGGAGCAAAACGGCCAGAATCGATCACGGAGCCACTCATAGGGGAAAGCAAGAAACTATTGATGGGGAAGAAAAACATTTTCATGATCTTTACAGGGGGAAATGAAAGGGTCAGGTGGAGATGAACTGATTTAATTGAGGGGCATAATAAGGGATAGCGGACATTATAAGAATTAAGGAAAGGGAGGGGCATAACAGAATCAGGAAAAGGGATTTCTGACTAATATGAAGGGAAAGGAAAAATTTTTGCAACAAAATCAGTCCAAAAAGTGCTGCCAGAGAGGAAAGGTTTATTGTAAATAAACAGATTTGTCTAAGTTGGTCCTTACCAGGGCAAGGGAAGCAGCATCGGTTGTAATGGGGGGGGAATTGGCAAGAAAGTCCTCCCGCTTAACCTTGTGAGAAAGTCCAGGGGATAAGGGAAAAGATTCCCAATCCCCCAGGGAAATATAAGGCTAACGTTTGGAAGGGCGGAACAGAAAAGAAATCTGGCAGGGAAAAAAAGGGGGTATATCTCAGTACCGCATTGACTGCTGTAAATGGGGCATGGAGGGATAATCGATAAAAAAGGGAATAAGCCGAGGTCCGCTAAAGGGGAGCAGCCTTTTACCTAAGGGATCGTTTTTAGGGGACATATATCCGTAACGCTGCGGGGGGGTTGAGGATCAAGATAAGAGAAAAAAAAGCAAATCGAACCAGCTGAGAGAGAAAAGGGGGATGCTTTTGAGAAGGGGAAACTGGCTTTTTTCAGGAAAGCCGGAAGGGAAATGGGGGGAAGGATCATTTTTCTTTAAACTTTAAGGGTTGCAGGGGTGGAAGGTACATCCAGACAATATTGAGAAGCTCAGAGGTACACTCGAAGGGGGGGGAGTAATGTGCGTAGTGATGTTTGCCGACGGAATTGGGGAGGAAGCGTTCAGTTGGAGGGGGGGGAAAAAGGGGGGAAGTACCGGGAAGAAAGTTAATAATTTTCCTAGGAAAAACCTAATGTCGTAGAATTGGGGAAGTGTCCGCATCAAGTGCAGGTATGGTGGGTTTCGTGACAGGGGTTTTCCTTGAAGGGCATGGATCATGTATTGAATCTAACTGCAAATGGTTGTGATTATTCCTGGGGGGAGG
>Ga0179591_1294606_pt1 | contig 10560 bp, 9 predicted proteins | sample CZOMad2_1_08_16f_FD_182891 | JGI IMG/M metagenome (GOLD analysis project Ga0179591, IMG submission 182891) | Vadose zone soil fungal communities from Angelo Coast Range Reserve, California, USA - CZOMad2_1_08_16fungal (PacBio error correction) | ecosystem: Environmental > Terrestrial > Soil >...
TTCCGGAAGATCAAACTGCAGGGGTCCGATCGGGAAATAAATTATTGGGGATATAGAGGAGGATGATTACGCAATTACCAGGACACTTGAGGAAGCGCTGGAAGCTCAAAAAATGACTGAGGGCTGGATCGTCATTATGGTCGCTCGAATCAGAGTGGGATCGAAAGGATGGATTCTATCGCAGAAAGTGTTGGGGCCTACAAGCTTTGTCAAGACTTACTTAAAGGAACATTACTTTCCATGTTAAGGAAACGTCCCGTGATACAGGAAAATTAGTGGGAGAGGGCCAAAACATCTGATCATTGAAACAGGGAGGAAATTCACAAATCTCAAAAAAGGTGCTGGTCTAATTACACGCGTTGAATCCTCGAACGAGGGAGGGGTCTCGGTAAGGATCGGCTCGGAAGATCAAAATCGAGCAAAATAGAATCATCACGCCGGAGAAAATAAACGACGAGAGAACACGGTCACGATTTCAGAAAAAAAAAAATTCCATTACACGAGAGGCAAAAAGCTGTTCAACTAAAAAGTCTGGGGGGGGGGGAGAGGAAAACAAAGGAGTCTGCAAATCTGGGTTCTCATACGTGACCTCATGCAACCCCATTGAGATGGTTATGAGAAATGAGTCAAGCTCATAAAATGTCGTCTAGGGTCTTATTTAAACCTTTTAAATTTGATACTAGGATAAAACTGTAAAGCCTTCTAAACTTATATGGGGGACTTTCGACAGAAACTAATCCATTTGGAACTGCAGAGGATTTCCAATGGAACACTAAGAGGGCTCTATTTGGGGTCATTTAGGGAAAAAGAGAAATATACAAATTGCATTACACGGGAGTGCACGGGGTGGGGCTTGAAAGGTTTCTTTGTGACGACGGATGCAGGGGGGGAGGTTCTCGACTAAATAAAGAGAAATCCCATTCAGCAACGCGACTTAGAACTCCTGACGGGGTCTGTTGACTGCCCTGTAGAGTTCGATCTCAAATCTTCCTTCTTTGGGGCTGTAGGCGACAATTAGGGTCTGATGGGACAGCCTAATTGTACAAGCTATCACTTTCGCTATAAACGAAAGATGCTCTGAGAAATCTCTGGAGCTTAGCAACAATATATTAGGGGAAAATATATGAAAACTATTGGTTCAAAAAACTGAGAAGGGCTATGGGGAGGTTAGCGCCCGACGCACTTCTTGAAGAGGTAGAGGATCAAATTAATTTAACTGGAAGTCAGCAATTCCCAGGGGCATGTGGAGGCGCAAAAATTAATGGTCTAAGGCCATGATCTATGAAGCGAAAATACAAATAAAGATAGGTCGCGCAGAAAGGGGTCAAAGGGGAAATAGGAATGACCCCTTGGGATTCTCGGAAGTGATAGTTCCATTAAATCTTCTTGTCGGGGCAGTCGGGGAGTAGCTTGGGAGGATTTGGAGAGAAAGGACAACGCGGGGGTCTCTTTTTCGTACTAAGATGTAACATTAGGAAGGGCGGGTAGAGGCAAGAAAAAAAAAAAGTCGTCTCAGGGGGCCAGAGAAATTGGGTACTGTATGACCGAATTAGGAGCGCAAGGCTGAACAAACTAGAGATGATTCAGGGGTCCTCACAGCGACGGATCGTGGTTAAGTAACAAAACGGGAAGGTAGGTCCAAAAAAAGAGAGTCTTGAAGACGGGGTGTCTTCGATCGCGTATTCAACAAGGAGAATCCTAGAAAAGTTTTTACCTGAGCTCTAACACATTATTCTTATGTAAACTAGATCGGTAAAAGTATAGATGGATCCGACAGGAAGGGCGGGGGAAATGAGGTAGGAAGACTCTGAAAATGCCAGAAAGGCTCTTGCTGCAGCAGTCAAGAGTCTCGGCTAGCCCCCTGGAAGTCGAAGCTGTATAGAGAAAAAACCGTCATATAGATTTGGGGGGAACGTTTATAAACCTGACTCGGGCCCTCATCAGCCAAATGAAGGGGGTTCTGGGGAAAAAAAGGGAACGTGAGCAGGTCATCAAAAAAGCCCGCCACATGCCTAGTTCCCGCATCATACCCAGGCGGAGAGGACACGAGGCTTTTATGAGACAAGTAAGGGAAATTTCGTCAGCAGGTCTTCAATCTCCAAAGCGATGGGACTTGGGATAAAAATTAGGAGGCAAACGCCACCGGTCTGAGGAAGGCGGACATGGTTCAGAAGCTCAGGACGAAGATCTCTTCTTGTATTTTGGGTCGCGATTCATACGGCGGCCTCAGGATGAGGAACTTATAATTAATCTCCGAGGGAATGTCTTCAGGAAGCGGATGATCCGAAAGAAGACTTAAAAGCCGGGAGGAGGGAGAGAAAGACCTCCCGACACGGACCTACTCCCTATAGTCTTAAGGGGGAAGAAGGAAGAGCTTTTGGCAATCAAGGTGTTGGGGACTGAAAAGAGTATGTATAGACGGACAGGGTATGTAGGGCGTATTACTGGGGCAAGATACAACGAGTTGTACCTCGTCAACAGCAGACGATAGGTCAGGTAAAATCGAAGCTAACGTCTGGTCAAGAAAAGACACTCGGCGTGGAGAAAGGCACGTCAAGGACAAGTGGTGGAATTATCTTCTTGAAAATTTACCCCGATTGCCGATTAACTCCACCCTGTAGAAGACCTCAGAGGTGAAAGAGGGGGGGAGGATCTTTTTGGGGACCTCTGGAGCTTCGGGAGGGCTTTGGAAAAATCCGCATGAAAAAAGTTTTGGCGAAGTTTAGTGATTAAAACAAAATTCCCGCTAGAAGGAAGGAAATTGGGGAAGTGCCTGCGGGTTTCAGCAATTCGTATGTAAAACCATTTGAGGGGAACCTGTTTGTGAAAAAAAAAACAAAAAGGAAGAAGAGCATTAAGAGGAGTTTCTGGGGATGGTTAAAGAGCGACCGGGGTGGCGGTGGGACGGTCTCGCAAGGACTCCTGGCTGAACCAGCCTAATTTTCTCTCCAGAGAAGCGAGGCTGTATGAGAAGGAGTGGGCAGCAAGCAGGGAGTAGGGTTTTTTTTGTAGTTAGTAATTTTTGCGATGGAGATCGATATGATCCAGCGAAGGGAGGGAATCAGAAGTCTCACTTCTAGCGTCGAGGGGGTAAAGTGGCACCTTCTCGAAATCAATGCTAGGAAATGGGAAAAGTTCGTAACCTTGGTCCCTCCTTGAACGAGATGTAACTCCATGGTGTAGGATCGGAAAACCTAAACGCGGGAGGGCATTGGAAGCCGAATGGGGATACGAAAGGAATTAGGTCAATTAATGATTCGGTCGGCCATCCTTAAGGAGGTCAGTGGCAAAACCACGCGGGGTACGGGCAAAAATATGGTGAGAGATGCAATGAAGCAGTTCGATCCCTCATGGATTCTTAATAGGGGAAACTAAATTGGCCTGCCAGGCCGGAAATTTCAGGGACCTGATGGACTCAGCTGGGTCATCCTGTCCACCTGTTCTTCAAAAAAACCTCATAGGGGAAGCACTTCGTCCTGACATTCCAACGAATAGACATACTCGGGAGAGGGACTCTTGAAGAAGGGGATCTGTCATAAAAAAAAATACTGATGGGGAACTGCTCATATTGGGGAAGAGGAGATAAGAAAAGGACCCGTGAGGTCTGAGTCGCCTAACTATAAAACTACAGAGGTGTCTTCCTAACTTAAGAGGCGCAAGCTGGGACGTTCCGGTAAGGATTATGGGAACAACCTTTCCCACGGAATCATGGCCTGATTTCCGTGGGGAAGGCAGACTGGGCCGTTCTCTCTGGGGAAGAAACAGCCTTGATCGACAATGATAGAGACAAGAGAAGAAAGGAATCGGAAGCCGGAGGCTTGAGTCTCTGCTGAAGCCGACCTGGATTTGGGGGAAGAGAATATCCAGGAAGGCACGCCACCAGGCCGACGATTCTTGGCTATGGAAAAGAGGTATAGAGTTACTGGGGAATCACACATGGCCTGATCTATCGGAATATGGTGCTGGGCTGGAAGAGGGAAATCAGGTTTACAGAAGATCTTCGTGCGGAGGAGGGGGGGGGTAACTAGCTCTCCTAACGGAAGACTCTAATTGAAAAGGATGTCTACAGTATGGGGAAGGGGTCTGTGAAGGAGATCGAATATTAGGCTCCGAGATGTAGCCCAACAAACGCAGTCCCGGGAATTCAACTAACTCTGGACCGTAGATCTGTTCGAAACATCTGGGCTGGAACGAGTGCCCTGCGTAAAACCGCCAAGTGGGGACCGTAAGAGTCCCCCTTACAATTCAGATGGTTGTCTACTGACTTGAAAAGATGGTCGAATGAATAAAAAGGGGGGGGCATTCAATGCTAACTTCAATCTCTATGGAATGGCTCAGCCTCCAAACTTTTTGGGACGTCTGATATGGAAAACAGCCCTAAAAGAGTGCGGGAAGAGGAAGGCATCATAGGGCGGGACGGTCAACCGTGGGGGGTCCTTTGGGGTCATCTGTTAACTAGGCGGGTTCAATTTTACGAGAACTTCCCCAAAAAAAAAACACCGGGTCAGCTATAGGCTAAAAAAAGCGGGCTTTTTGGGCCTAAATGTAGAGAACGGAAATAGGCTGAGGGGAGCTCTTTTGGGGTGCTTTAACTCTACGCTTACCGCAGACGAAGAAGGAAAATGCCGAGCGAATGCCCATCAAAATTGATCTGTACACTCGAATACGAGTAGCAAAGGGAGGGCTCGGACGTTGGCTTTCAAGCTTGTGCTGGGGGGTTGCGAGAAACGACTGGTCGAAGGGACGGCGGGCGCCGAAAATTGCTGGGAATGCCTCCGCAAGGCAAGCGCAATCTTTTTAAGGACGTGAAGGAAAATCGCAGAAATACAAATGAAATGAGTCTGAGCAGACGGGGGCACTGCTGAAGCTGAAAAAATGCCGACTTTCAGGTCGCAGGCCAAGGAGAAGACTTCAGAAAAGAAAAAGAGACTAAAGATCGTGATAAGTCAAGGGCGTCGCCGAAAGGGGGGGGGTGATGGGAAGAAATAAACGCTCTAGGTCCAGGGGGGGTATGACTTATTTATAGCTTCTCTGGGAGGCGAAGGGCTAATATTCAGATTGCGAACCTAAAGCTAAGTCTAAGGATTTACAGATGCAGGGGGGAAGAAGGGGGTGTGGAACAAAAGAGAGGGATAAGGTGAAAGCAGGCCTTTTCGAATGACTCGTTTGGTAAAGAAATAACTCCGCCGGGGGGGGCTCTCAACGAGCCGAAACTCTTTCGCGAAGATTCTCTAGGACTTCAGCCTAAAATTCAACAAGCTTTACAGTCTTATTGAACTCTTTTTTCCACGATCTCAATCGAAACCCACAAGAAGGGAAAGACCCTCTTAGATGCTGTGTAACCTGCAATAGAAATACGCCTAACGGGGGCAGTTTTAAAAGTCCGGAAAATCAAGATGAATCAGGGAAGGCAAGATCGGGGCTCGGGTTGACAATTCACTTTTTAGTTTAGGGGAAAAAATACACCGTCGAAAAGCGTTAAATCGTAACGTCGAAGAAAAAAGACTAGGTGTGAAAAACCATTTCTTTAGGGCATATCTACACGTCATTCTCCATTAGGGGGGAAAGCAAAGGGGATGCCCTTGATTCTTGGTTGTCGGACCTGATCGGGTAATTGTAGATAGAAAAAGGTTGCACTCCAAGGGAACGCGGTTTCAAGTGTATTGGACTCCAAAGCTCAAGGGGGATGGTCATAGAGTCGCTGTCCGACTCTATCTTTATGTAGGGGAAGATGATAGCGAGAACGAAATTTTCTTAACGACTGGGGGCCATTTCCCTGGGTAAGAGATCTCTTATGTGTTCCCTCTACTACTGGCAGGCATGCTAGATTTCTCAAAGTAGAGGTTGAATGAGCACACGGAAGGACATGTAAAGGACGTAAAGAATTTAGTTCGAATAAGGATCTGAAAAGACGGGCTTTCTTAAAAGGACGCTAAAATGCGACTGAGTATAAACCTAAGGGCTAATAAAGTTTGAGACTAGACTTGTGGGGGTAAATCTCCAATAAGGGGGGGGGGGAATTTTACGTGATCAAAAAGGGGAGTGTATGTATCTACAGTGATCGGATGAAGAGGATCGGATAGACGAGAAAGAGTTGTTCGCCTAGACTCAGCAGTATTTGTCGGTTCTCGCCAAAAAACCTGGGCCGGGGCACAAGACCCGATACTTTTGTATAAGAATTCACTCTCTAGTGAAGAAAAGTACCCGGGGAAAAAAAGGGATTTCACCTTGGACGTATGGGCCTTCTAATGAAAATCGCAATAAGCTCAAAAAATAACTTGTCAAAGGATATCCCGGGGAGGATGTGGAGGAGCTAACAAGCCTACTTTCTTGCTGGGGGGGGGCTAAGGAGGTAAAACTTTGGGGGGGCGACTTAAAGACAATTCAAAATAGAGATAAAGTTGATACAAATACTTGGAAATCATTCTGTGAAAATTTAGGTAATCGTTTTATCAGGGAGAGAATGAGGAGCCCGTGATGTACTCCAAGGGGGTCGGGCCTCGCTGGAAAAAGGTCCAGGAAATTCTTCAGCACGGGGGCGCAGTAGAATCGAGGACTCTGATAAGAATAGGGGGATGCAGAAGACTTTAACTGGGGGGTTTGGGAGGGGTCTAAACGTCTGAGGTTTCTAATGAGTACGAGAATCAGGATCAAAGCTAGACTGGGAAAAGGCGACCGACTGTTGTATGAGGTCGGCGAGGATATCAACTCTAATGACCGGGAATGTACCTGAAGACGAAGCCTGGGGCTGACAATAAATGTCCGAAGATGGAGGAAAAAAACATTTCTAAGGAGAGAGAAGGGCTCGTGGGGAATAACCGAGGGGAGTTCTAGCGGAGGGGGAAGTCTGGGAAAGGATTCTTTCGTAACATCTCTTAGCAGTAATATCGCAACTATTGGCCATAAAGGAAGGGTTCTATCATGCGACGAAAAAAGCAGTCCATTTCTACACTCTGGAGTTGTCTGCATCGCCCGCGCAGCGCGAATGGGAACGTGTTCATGGCACGGATGGAAGGAGGGTGGAAAGCTCCGGGAAGGATGAAGTATGTGCGGCAGCATCCTCGTCCCTCCTTTCAGGGCTTCCTAATCTGTCAGCCGACTAAAGACAGAATATGTGTTGAGAGTCTTGTACTCGTGGAGACGAAAGGTGCGAAACAAAAAAGGAGGAGGAGGAATAAGGGGCCGAGATTTACTGCTGAAGAGAAGTATCAAGTTTTCCGTTCTGAGTAGATTCGGATTGAAAAGTGTGAGTCACTATCTGCGGGGGTAAAGGAAAGTACGAAGGCGAGAAGACAACAGGCATCGGGGGGTAAAATCCTGAATTACCGTCACTGGTTTCGAGAAGTCTCCTTTCGGGCTTATCATAAAGAAGGAGGTTAACGAAAGCAATTAAAGGAGGGGGGGGTGGAAAATAGAAACATTAGATTCGGGAAGACCGTGGGGGGGTCGGGAGAAAGTAATCCGAGCATATTGCTACACTAAACCTGAAGGAAATAACGTGGGGGGGGCCTAAGATCCTATAACATTTCGTGGGGGGGGGAGCGTGACAAGAACTGTCTCTGGGGGGGGGGGGGGTAATAAAAGAAACGGAGACTAACTCTACAGGGGACTTCATCCGAGAAGCTTGATCCCTACTTCTTGAGTATCTACTGAAAGAACTCTAGCACTAAGTGGAAAATCAAAAGGAAGGTCCCCGGAGGAAAGGGACCTTTCCTTCTCATTCGCTCTGCTAGATGCGAAGGAAGAGAGGTATAAACATCCACAATACAGAAAAGGAGGCTCAAAATCCAACTCGTTCCTGGATCTCTCATGGAGTTCGAAACTTCGGGGAATAAAGAGGGACAGACTGAAAAAAAAGAAACACCCTAGCTGGAGGGTCTCTCTCACGCCAATTATCATAACCGGGGAGATTATTTAAAAGCCTTGTTTACGAAATTTATAATAAGTGGTGGAAAAGGGTCCTGACAATGGAAGACGTAAAAGGGAACTGTTGAAGGGGTCCTCTCGCGAAAGCGCCAACCTTCATTATATGAAAAAGACGAAATGCGACGATTGGATCATGGGACTAAAAAACTAAGAATGGGAGTAGAGGGGAAAAACTTGGAAGGGAGGCTATCCTTGTGTAGATTTAGAATTGCATCGGGTTCAATTTTAACTCGACGACGCAAGGGACATTCCGCGGGGGGTGAGTCAAGGGAAAAACGCCGCGGTGAAGTTGGGGGACTCCATTCGGAGATAACGCACGCGGCGTGTCGCTCTGGAATAGAAAGTGTAGGTAGATATGGAAGACTAGGAAGCTTGAAAAAGAGATGGGAAGCTGGAAGGGAAGATTTAAATATCTGAAGTCTAAGGAACCCATAGGGAGACGGGAAAAAGCTACCGGCGAAGGAAATGTCCTCAATTTCTTTATCGGCGCGCATGGGAGGGGTTCATCGCCGAATAACTTCTTGGACACTTCTTAGATACTGTAAGGGGGTCTTGGTCAAGAAGCGCAAGACATTCGGGGTTAAGAGGGGCTAAGTACTTGTAAAAACGGGTTTCCTTCCTCGACGATCCAGCAAGGACATAGTTCGGCAGGAGAAAAAACTGAGGCCTATGTCCGACCAGGGCTTGATCTGCTACTCGGGGGAAAAAGATAAACTCCAATCGGGGGGGAGATGGACCTGAGAGGTATCCAAGGGGTCTCGTTCTGATCAATCATGTGAGCCCCGGTCGTATGACAGATGATCCGGAGAGTGTCTGGCGCAAGGATCATCATCACTCTTGATGAAAAAATAGACTAGAAAGTTTGGGAGGGTGGTTTTGGCCACAGTTATGGGAGCTCTGGGGGTAAAAAACATCTGGCTTATAGGTTTCGATATCAACCAGTTTCCAAGAATTCTCTTGTGAAAAGACAGGGTTCGATGCCACCAGTAGGGGCGTTACGACGGAAGATTTCATTGCTGAGAGGAACGCCGCATGCAAGGTGAAACTCTAACTTCTGATTGCTCGGTTTTAAAATCCTATCAGAAAAAAACACACGAACACAAACAAAGGATTAGTAGGGAGAAAGTAAGGGCGGGGGTACTGCCATATGAGCTACATATTCCAGGGTTTTTCATAAATTAGATCTAAAGCGAGGGAAAATCTTCGATCCCGCGGATCTGGGTGCTCTAAATTGGCCAGGGTAGGCTTTAAACCGGGACTAACTGGTATAACGGAACCCAGTAATAAGAGAGATTTGGGGGGGGGGTGTATGGGAGGGAAGAAGAGCGTTCAAAGAATGAAAGGACAGGGGGAGGGATGGGGTGACATTTTCATTAGCGGGTATTCGAAGAAAGAGGCCAGTGGGGAATTAAGGAAAGATCATCCCCGACATCTCTTGTGAGGCAATAAACTCAACGTGGAGTGGTCAGGGAAACAACTCGCTGCAAGGCCACTAGAGGGAAGTTAAGAGACTACTAAATCTTAAACCTTGTCGGCCTAAGTCGCATCAGGTTGCAAAAGATCCGAAAAGAATCTAGGGGGGGGTGGACTCCTTAAAGCTCGGGGAAAGTAACGAAGATTTTGAACTAGAAGGGTCCCCTAAACAAAGAGGGAATTGCTGAGCCTTCCCACCGTTATGCCTACGCTGACCGTACAGAGGGCGTCGAAAAAAACCTAAAATGCTACGCCATTCACTCCCTCGTGAGTATCTTAATTTGTAGAAAGATAATGGGTGGGTAAATCTCCAGATTTTGAATTCCTATTCAAGTAGTTCCAGTTCGAAGAAGATATTATGAGGGGCTTATGAAGGGGTAAGAAGCGTAACTTTTTCTCTAATCCGAAAAGATGTAAGATAGTTCGAGCTCTCCTAGAAATTGAAGGGCAACAAGCCGCGGACGTGGAATCTTACATTTCGCCGACGTCGTAAGACAATTTTAAAAACATGAATCCTGAGGAACCTCTACAAATTCCTGAAGCCAGCAGAATCTAGATTTAGCGGAGAGTGGTGGAGGCGTAAACAAAAAAAAAAAAAAAAAAAAAAACACACAACTGGGGGGGGTCTGGACTCGTGGGCGCGTTGGAAAAGAAGGAATTACGGCAAAAAGGCAGCATGAGGAGGAAAGTACACATACCGAGAGAACGGGGTGCAGGGCAAGGGCAGAAAAACTATGGAAAGGGAGGAAAGGAATGTGTCAATAGTGATCAGGGTTCTGCGATGGCGGGCGAGGAAGGCAAAAAATCGAAGTAAACAGGGGGCCGCGAGGCCTTCCGAATTAGACCTTGGGAGGGCCCAGGAGATAGAGGAAACGGAGAGGGTTGAGATAGTAACTAGGAATGGGGGGGGTCTGGTAGAAAGCGTCGGGAAGTGTTCTAGAGATCGTATTACAACGTAGGAACGTCGTCAGGACTCAGGGGTCCTTCTGGAGAGGGGGAGGGGTAGGCGGGCAGGTCCTTATGCACATACGAATTAGAGGTATAAATCCGGGTTCCCTTTTAGAAACAGGCACCGAGGCTAATGATGGGGCAATGGTTTGAGCTTTCAGCCTGAGCCAAACTCTGGCCAGAAAGAATGGATAGGGGGAGATATCTGGTACG
>Ga0179591_1319075_pt1 | contig 10560 bp, 6 predicted proteins | sample CZOMad2_1_08_16f_FD_182891 | JGI IMG/M metagenome (GOLD analysis project Ga0179591, IMG submission 182891) | Vadose zone soil fungal communities from Angelo Coast Range Reserve, California, USA - CZOMad2_1_08_16fungal (PacBio error correction) | ecosystem: Environmental > Terrestrial > Soil >...
TAATCCCCCATCCCAGTGGAGGAGTTAGGCCGACGAGAGAAGGGGAGGCGGGAAGGGAAACACTGTTTCTTCTCTTGATCTTGAAAGGACGACGCTTTCAAATGGAGATTAGGAAGGGGTTCAGCGTCGGAAGGGGAAAGTCCCTACTTCGACTAAGGTGGGATAATTTACGATCCTAGTCTCCTAGTCGGGGAACTAGATGGGGGAAGAAAGGAAAAGAATACTCTTCGATGAAGTGAAAATTACCTGGGGATATTAGACGGAGCTGCGTACATAGGATCTCTTTAGTGGATTAGTCATAATGCGAAAGAGAAGGACTACAAATCTAGGAGGGAGTCATACTTCACCGACCTATACTTCCTGGGGTGACAGAGAAAAATAATACTATTCTCCCTCGGGAAAGGCGCAGCCCAAGAAACTATGGCACTATCTTTTAGGGACCCTGCTGAGTGAGTGACTCTTTAGTGATAAATTAAATTCGAGTGTCCCTCGATCCCGACTAGAAGGTGTCTGGCATGGGGTCCATATCTCTTCAAGGGGAGATCGAGACAGAAACACGGGAAAAAGGGATCTGCACTGGTTTCGGAGGGAGGACCCGCAGACGCTGCCGTTAAAGAGGAAAGGGTCTCCCGGGAGCAGCAAACCGAAGTGAACGGGGGATCGGGATGGATGGAACGAGGAAGAGAACAGTAAATTAGAAAGGACTACCAAGGAGAGTAGAGACTACAAATTTTCTGGAGGATTATCTGGCTTGAAGGGGAAAAGACTAAGGTGGTTAATGAGAGAGAATAAAAAAGGCTCGAGGCGGGCGGGATGTGTCGACGTGACCAGCTATAGAGATCTGGGGAGGAGAGGATAATAGAGATGTAAGGGAGGAATCTGGAGAGAAGCACCACGCACGGGGGGGAAATGCTCTGCCTTCCTTCGAAAGAGCTACGTCTCCTCCTTCCTCGGACTAAGGGGGGAAGGACCGGAGGAAGGGTGGTGGAAGCGTCCTAGCCGCAACTCCTTGAGTCCTGTCAGGAAGAATGGAGTGCAGCCTTTAGGCCTGAGGAATCTAACGAGGGACTCTAAGTAAGACGCAGGGGGGGAGTAAAACTTACAAGCAAAAAAACTACGGTGGTGTCCCTTAAACAGTAAAGGGATGGGAAATGTCTCTGCTGTACAAAACCGGGCAAAGAGAAGCGAGTGGGGAAGCTAGGAAAACAGGGAAACCCTAAAGTTGAAAAAGGGGGAGAGAGCCTCCTTAGTGGAGAGGAGAAGAGGTTGAAAGGCGGGGTGGCTTATCTGAAGTCAATAAAGAGGGTCCGCTGCTGGGAGTGCCGGCTCTACTATAGAGGGCACGTGCGGAGAAGCGGGTAACCACCCCAAGGTTTCCCATGGTCTCCTTCAGTTCGCAAGAGGGAGATGGACACCAGGAGGTCTAAAGAGGGTCCTATACCCCCTTCTGCTGAAAAATGGGAGGAAGAGGTCGCGAGCCACCTTTTTCTTAAAAGGAGACACCGTGATTAATAGAGAAAAAGATTCGATACCAAAAACACGTACACGCGGAAAGCCTTGTCCTTCAAGACGAGGCCTACTTCTCAGAAAGAAAAGAGGTAAGAGGAAGGGAAGCTGAAAGGTGGGAGATGGCCCTGTTCCAGAAGGCTTCAAAAAGAGAAAATCGGGCCTCTTTGACGGCAAAATGGGTATATGCGTCAACAACTGGTTTCAAAGAAAACCGTCCAACCACGACTGACTATCTTAAGGAAAAGTGGGAGAGAACCAAAGTTTCTGATATCTAGCGATTAGACCGGACATCCAACCGTTGATGATGAAACGCACCGGATGGCTCGGGTCCGGGGGGGGAAAGCGAGACGCCCGAACAAGTCTTGGGGAGCGATTCAGGGTAAAGGAAGTGTAGAACCATATGGGGGCTAGTTTCGTTGCGAAACCACCTAAGGGAAAAAAAGGAAGGGCACGGCGGTCCAAGGCAACACAGCCGTCAGGAGGATGGGAGGATGTCAAGGTACTTGGGGGTCCGAAGGCTGGGGGATGAAAAGCGGGTGTTTTTGCCGCCATTGAAGCAGCGGAGAGGGAAGCGTGATCCCTCCTGATGAAAGGAAAAAATAATCAATCCCTGCTTTGTTTACTTGAGGTCGAAGGTTAAGGATACGGTAGGGGAAGATTTTTCAAATAGGTGAGGGGGGGGGAACACCTTGCCCCTCCTGGAAAGGCCAGGACGAGAAGAGAAAAAATTCCAAATTCTGCTATCGGGGGGGGGGGATGAAAAGTTTGGACAGTGGGGGCGTCGGGAGTTATTAATACTCCTCAAAACGAGGACGAATCATTATCCATTGATTCGGGAGCGCGGCGCGGCTGTAAGAAGAAAAAGGGAAGAGGGGCGTAAAGTATTATGACGGGTTGTAACCGGTAGGGTGAGGGGGGGTAGTACTCGTGCGGCGGATTCCTTGGGGCATCCAGGGGTACTTGAGTCTTTGGGGTTGGTACTGGAGAAAAACTTTCTGGGTTCCTAAGAGTTCAATGATCCTTGGAAACGGCCTGTCAGCGGGGGAGGAAAAATCATGTCTATACTGGCAATCGGCGGCGGAGGACGGTTAGGGGGCTTTGCAGGAGGGCTCCTTTTATTTTTTCGGGACAGCTCTCGGTGACCGCCAAAAGTCAAGAAAAGGACAAGGGTTTGAAGGATCCACTGAGGGGAAGAGTAAGGAAGAAAACAAGAACAAAGGATTATCTTCGTGAGAAGAACAGACTCAGCGCGACCCTCTAAAGGCTCAAGGAGGGATGAAAACCAGTGTCCTTAATAAAGAAAAAAGGCGCCGGTTCGAGGGACGATCGTATTCGGGTGCACAAAGGCGTCGAGATGTTGGTAAATCTAGTCAGAAGAGGGAAGAGGCGGTAGGAAAGGGACGGGGATATCGGGACCGACCCCTAGGTGGTCAAGCGACGAGTACACGGGATCTCGACGGAGAGAGCTCTAAAGCTCCTTCGACGAAGAAACGGAGGCAGGTCGACACACCGGCGACGAAGACGACCCCTGGTGAAAGCGGAAACAACGTACCTAATGGGGATTCCCGTCTATTGGGGGGGCGAAAAGGGGAGGGGACACTTGCCTCTTAACGGGGGGAAAACAAGGAGGTCTTCCTCTCGAGGCCCAGATAAGAGTCCTACTCTCACTCTAAAAAGGTGGAAGGGGAGGAGGGGAAAAGTCTCGGCCCTCCAAAAACCATGAGAAGAAAGGGACTAATGCCACAGGGATCGAGGTCGGTAGTAAAAAACGGGAAAGACATTCAGGACGTATCTTCGATCTTCCGAAGGACCAGAAAAGGGGGAAAAAAATTCGGGGCGCGCCCTAGTTATCTGGAGGGCGGGAAAAGGTCGCGCTAAGATACGCAACTAGAGAAAAATGAGGAAAGGCCTGAGAGGAGAGAAAGGTAAAATGATCGGGAAGGGGAGTTTTTTCCCCCGGCTCTGGGAAAAAAACGGGGGTCATTCAGCCTGTCCCCTAGCAGTAAACCACCGAATCCAAATAAAAGATCTCAACAAAAAAAGGGAAGAGGAAATGAGGAGAATTTTCTGTCGTTGGGGGCACGGGGTGAAGGCTATTTCCGGTTACATGACCCACCCCAATGTCCGGGAAACAAAACCAAAAATCAGAGAGGAGAAGTAAACGCTAAAAGGGCTCGCTGAGGCAACCGGCGTCAGAGCTCGCGAAGGGCGGAAGAAAAAGCTAAGGGTCAAACGCGCTTCTAAAAAGGGAACGCTGATGTCTGAGAAAGAGAGGGCAGGTTGAGATAGACTAAATACCCTAGAAGTACCGCAGCGAAAGGTCGGAAGATCAGGTGGGGGGGTTGGAAGGGGAAGAACTTTGGGGTGTGGGGTTGGTTTTGGGGGGGGGGAACTACATTAAGGGCGGCATGGGCGAGTAGGACAAGGGGGGGGGAACGTGCCGCATAAGGGGGTGCAGGTCCATCGTCTACGAGAAAGAACTCTTTGAAAAGGGAAAAAAGAAATCTAAAAGGGAACGGGAATATTACCGTGGTGGGGGGAGAAGGAAGTTTCTCCGCTCAAGGAAAAGCATAACCGAGAAATCTTCTCAGCGACTAGGGGGAAGTGGGGAAGGATATTCCTTCTACCGGGTGCACATCGTAGAGGACTCACACGATCGGGGGAAGGGGCATTGTCTATACATCCCCGGGGAAAAAACTCCGTTCATAGAGGACTCAGGGGAACCAAAAACGCCGCCGTGAAAACGCCGGAGACTACGAAAAAAAAAAAGAGGGAGCCTGAGACTCTCGTATACTAATAAATTAAAAAAAGGTCAAGGTTCGGCCCTCATCTGAGCCAGTCACAGTCTCTTGTCTGCGGATTCTCACAGAATCCGAAAGGAAAATAATGAACGGGCAGAAGAGTTTACTCGCAGGGAAGGGGGGAAACCCACCTTGTCTTCTGAGGGCACGGCGAATGCTGAAGGTCAAGGGCACGAACAAACAAGAGAATGTCCACGGACTAAACCCTGCAAAACCGTCATCCTCGGACGACGCCGTTTAAATCTTTAGGAGAAAATTTTTGAGCCACGCTCACGGCCTTGCCGCTTTCATTGGTCCGTCAATCTCAGCCCACAAAAGTGCCAGAAGTCGCCCGGGCACCCTGCTAAACGCCAACGCGTGGAATTAAGGAATATAAATAATCCTACTGAATAAAAAGAGGGGGGATAGGTAAGATGGGGCGGCAAAAAATCCGCATAAATCTTCTCCTCTGTATACGGAAAGGGGGTTTCAGAACCAGTCATTCCAGAAAGAGTCGAAAATGCAGCAATCGCTTAGGGGTCAAAAGGTTCAGGGTCCGAGGAGTCCGTATCCATTAAATTTCCAAGCCGGAAGGAGGGGGAGGGGGTTAATATAAACAGATACCGGATCTGGAAAAAATGGGGAGGGAGGAGGAAAAGAAACCTATAAGAAGGAATGCTGTCTCTGGGACAGTCTGCAAGGCTACAAACTCGAGGTCTTCGCACTCTGTGAACCAAAGAGGAAGAAAAAACCTCGGAGGCAGTAAACAAAGAATCACAGCCCTAGGTCCAGAAGCGAGACGGCGGAGGCTTGGGAAGCCCGTAATCAGATAGCGCTTCAAACGGGGGGGGGGGGGGGGCTCTAACGAAAAAACTATATCCACCAAGGAAAGGGTCTTTTTGTAGGGGGGATCCATCAGGTTGAGGTCAGCAGCTCGGAGGACAAAGAAAGTAAAATCAATCTCCTTCTATAGCACGGGGGAGATTAGAACCTCTCCTTTCTGAACTCGGAAAATCAACAAGTTTTTGGGTCAAACTCAGGGAAAAAGCCTAGAGGGAGAGAGCTTTTCTGACATTTCCCGCGAAACCATAGAAAGAGACGAAACTATTCCCGGGAGGTAACGAATGCACCGTTTGCCATAGGTTCCGTACACAGGGGGATAAGGGGGGGGGACGGAGCGGGGGAAAAGAAAGTATTTCTTTGACGAATGCGGGGAAAAGCCTCTTGGACGGGTGGAGATCTCGAGTCCCGCCGGGAAGCCAAAAAACGGTTGTGCTGAACTTACTAACCTCTCGTCGACCGCCGGGTCAATGGGCGACAGGGGTGCCGAAAGACGAGAGTAGGGTACCCTCACATAAAACTCTGGACTAGGACAAGTCTCCGGGGTGCGGGCCCTCGTGAGTACCGCGTCTTACGCGGAGAAGTCTACAAGAGATTAAAAGAGGCTGCCGCGAAAAGGCACAAGGAGGAGAGAGACACCTCCTCCGGGGGGGGGGACGAATGAACAGGGAACACATTAACGCGAGTGTCGCCGGGTCGTCGCGAGGGCCCAGAAAGCAAACGCTGGCCAGAGGTCAGAGTTGCCGACAAAAAAACGTGCCGTAGCGGCGACCAGGGATGGCCAGCCACGTCGGGGAGCGGGCTCAAAAGTTGAGGAGGAAGGTCTCTTCGTAATTTTGGGGTTTGAAGGCGCTGGACGTTAGCAGGGGGGAGATCAAAAGGAAAGGAAACCCTACCGTACTCTTGTCGGGGAAGAAAAGAAGTGAAAAGGGCATTCGCTTAGGTGAGCACCAGGGCCCTTAAGCGAGCTCGGCCAGGTAGGCCCGTTGTTGTCTGGCTGAGGGGGGGGAAGACCCTCCCGGACGCGAAAATTGTCACACGCGGGGGCAAAGATTCGTGCTGTTAATTCCTACCAAAAATGAGAGGGAGGGCTTTTGCGAAGCACCTCCATCGGAGAGGGAATTCGGAGAAGGGAGACTCTGCAAGGCATCAAGGAAAAGGAATATGTGCTATCAGTGTCAGCAGGAAGACTCGTCGAAGTCTTGCAAACCAGAAAACAAAGATCATCGCTGGAGAAAAATCTTGGCGGAAAAAAAAACCCAGGGCAGTATTCCAAAAACAGACTGTTACAATGATCGAGGCCTTCCGAACGCCCCGCGGAAGAGAGCCCGCCAAGGGCGGTGAGTCAAAGGGTTCGGAAAACTCTCTTAACTCTCGAAAGAAGGGGAAAACTGGGCGGCGTAATGCCATCCAAGCATCAAATTGCCGGTCTCAGAAAAAATGGGGCCGGACAGTGTATGGGGAAGGGGGAGCAGCTCATGCTGCGAGTTCTAACCTCGAGAAATCCGCCGGACAAACAGAGCAGGGAGTTCGGGGCAAGATTGCATCATCCTCTTGGATAGGAAGGGAAAAGCTTGGGCCGGGTGAGGGGGTGGTCATGAGGGTCAAACAAGGGAAGCCTCAAATAGAGAAAAAGTCCCTCGGACCAAACGGATAAGCCGTGAGGGAGGGAGGCTAGCTTGATCTTGAGCCTTAGAAACGAAGGGGTCCTCCAAACCACCTCGCCGATCGGGAAAGGAAAACGACCATTCTGAGGAAAGAGAACCCCCATCTCTTAAGGGGTGACTCTCGAGTCAAGAAAAGAATCAAAAAGTACATCGTGAAGGAGGGCCGCGCTTTCTCTTCACCCGGTGAAAAGGCAAAAAGGCGGGAATCTGGCCTAGGAACTGGCAACCGTCCCTTACGGAAGGAAAGGACTTGCCCGAGATACTCTCCCGATCCAAAGGGAAACAATGGCTCTTGGCTCTAACCCGCACAGGTCTAGCTTCAAGCCATTCGGGGCTCTTGCAAGAGGGGGGAAATGTTCCGTGAGTACCGTTCATCTCTCGAAAAACACAAGGAAGTAGGACTCGATAAATTAACAATACTGAGGAAAAAGTATGGAAGTCGACCGGAAGGAAGGCCGCTCGAACTGGAGCGCTTGCAGCCCGGGAGCGAAAGGCGCTGTGCGTCCGCGAAGGGGCAGATCGATATAAAGGAAAGGCGGCGCGGAAGGGGAATTTGGCCCTACGTCGGATAGAGAAACGCGAGCACAGAAATCAAAGTCAGCCTGGCGCGGCCAGCAAAGTGCGGTGGCGTTCTCTACAGGGAAGAAGAAGGTGTGAGAGGACTAACGAATGGGGTGATTCAGATCGGCAGAATGGCCGTTGGAACAGAGTACGGGCGACCATCTACGGCGCTAAACTAAGGCACGAATAGCAGTCGTTTCAACTCGAAAATGGCAAACAAGGCGCCCGGGAATCGAACTTCCCACACGAAGAACGGAGAGCTTTGATCGAATGCCTAAACGGAATTAGGGGAAAAGCCGTGGAACTTCCAGCTAAAGGGGCGAGAGAAGTGAGGAGATTAAAAAGGCTGGCAAAAAGGGGAGAGAAATCTCGGGAGAGCTCTTCCGACACATGAGGGGGAGGATCGTCACTGGGTCTGGAGGGCTTTCATCCCCTTGTCACACCCTCTATGAGACGTCTTCACGGTGTTAAAGAAGTCATACTACTCCTTTATGATCAAAGGGGGATATAGGCGACGGGTAGTGTCCGCCTCTACGCTGCGGAAAGTTGCTGGGGAAAAAAGAGTAGTCACTGGAGGTCATCTACTACAATCCGGGGGCTCGGGAAGGATGTACGGCCGGGCTGGTTAGAACTTCGAGCCTGAAACGACGCCCTGGGAGTCTCCGGGGCTTTATGGGGTGAAAGGACAGATCACGGCGAAAACTCGACGAGTGGGGGGGTAAGGAGAAAAAAATGAAAAAAAAAACACGTCTTAAAAGCGGCTAACTAAGTTGCGAGGCAAAACTCCTGCCTAAACAGAAGTGACCAACTGAGGAAGGCTTTCGAAGACATCAAGACATAAACAAAAACGACGCGCCGCATGCGAAAACTTTCCTGTGCCGCTGGAGGAAGGAGACAAAGAACGAACACGAGCAGATTGAAAAAAAAGGGGGTCTTCTACAAACTGACACAAAAACCCGAAGGGGCTTCCGGGTGGTACGATAGAGAAAGAAAAGAACTTAATGGAAAAAAAGCAATCCTAATACAAGGGGGGAAAGGAGAACCGAGACACCCGAAATTCGAAATCTGGTCAATACGAGGAAAAGGAAAAAAAGGAAAACGCCCGAAAACGGGAAATGCTGGTCGTTCAGCAGAGAAAGGGGGATAGCAAACATACGTCGCTCTCCACAAAAAAAAAAAAAACATACCATTCGGAAGGGAACCGGGGAAAGAACACGGGACTAAACCGATTCTCCCAGGAAGTCTAAAAAAAACGGCGGAGGGGAGAAAGGAGGAAAATCGCCACTTGTGGATCGACACCTTCTAAGCAGGGAAGAGGGGTCGCGAACCCCCGGAACTGAAAGGCCAAAAAAGAGTCTTAAGAAAAACCTCCTTCTTCACCGGGGAACACGACGTCCGAGGGATTGGGAACCGGAAATTGCAAGGGAAAAAGGGTGGGCAACTACTCAAGAATAGTGAGTTTCCTTATTTATCAAGGCGAAAGGAGGAAGCCCAAACGCCGAAAAACGGCGAGGAGAAAAAACGAAACCCCTTCGTTCGGGACAAGAGAGGGGCTAGACACGGCTAGTCGCATGGTCACCAAATTGGATACAGTCGACGGAACTAGAGGGGAACAACGACGACGTCGAAAAAAGGCTTTTAGCGTGGGAAAATACAATGAGAAAAGGGGGAAAGGATAGTCAGGGTGCGAGGTTTGAGAGCACCGGGAAAATTTTACTTGAATCCATCAGAAGCATGTCTTCGTAGAATTACTACTGGGGGGGGGGGACTTGCGGGGTAGGGCCAGCCGGGTGGAATCACGTTGGTGGAAAAGGCCAGACGTATCGGTAGGTTGAGCCCCGACGTGAAATCGAGAAGAAAAGCCCTTAAATTAAATCGGGATCTCCTTCGGAATGACAATGGCTGGAGCTTGAAGTATCGGTCTTGCTCGTACTTGTGAGGAGGGGCCTCGAGCGACCAGTCACCTGCGTATCTTCTATAAGAGGATGATGAATGGGGGCCTTTAGGCGGAGAGAAGAAATCAAAATCAAGCGGATCCTCTTTGATAAAAGGAGAGAGCCGACTCGCCACCGCCAGGGAAAGGCGGTTCGTTCGTTGGAAGCCTCTGGGAGGAGGAAGCGGGGGTCGGCGTAAAATCAGAGGCAGCGAGTTTGAGGGAGTGGACTTGGAAAAAGTAAACTCCGAACTGAAGGGAAATACAAGGCACTGGACTGGGGGGGAAACTCATGCTGTCCGGGGGGAAACAGGCGGACTAGTATGACGTTTCTGGGTGCTGGGTAAGGGAAAGTTTTTGTTGGAAAAAAGGAACTGGGGGAGAGGGTTTCTTAAAAACTGGGAGGGGAATCCAAGGGACCCGCCTCACCCACAGAAGAAGGGTCAAATGCATAACTTACTACTCTGCACACGACCGGGAGTGAGTGATTGTGAGAGAAAAACCATCGAGCCCTAGGATGAAGGCCATAGAAAGAAAAACTGCCCCCGTAGTCCTCCTCGTATTGGACCGGGGACGTAGCCTTCTGCGGATCGCAAGTCACGCCACGCGGAGCTCTGGTGTGGGAAAGAGGGAAGACCGCGCCTTGGAGGTTCCTGGGGTATCAGGAAGGGAAACCAAAGGTTTTCCGCACGGAATGCTCGACCGGAATGCGACGCTAGAGCGGCTCAGTGGCGTATCACGGGGGGATCCGGGAGTGGATGGCCTGAGACCGTCTACAGACTGCCGCTTAGGGGCCAAAAAAAAAACGGGAGTACGGCCGAACCCTGCTAGTGCAAAGACAGCCGAGTGAAGGTAAAGCAAGCCGGCCGCGCAACTGGAGCGGACGGTCAAAGGAAAAAAAGCGCAACCCTGGTAAGGACTATGACCATAGAAGGCCCTCCCAAAACAGGAAGGACCTATGCACCTCAGCGGTCTGATGCGTCAAAGACCAAAAGGGGATGGCACATTATTAGACTCGAATTCTTAAGTCCGTCAGTAACCAAGCGGATCGTGAGCGCGGAACTACAGGGGGCGAAGAGGCGCGCTTAAGGAGCCTATCTCTGAATAAAAATGGTAGTCAGGAAAGACATTGCGTATGCCCCGTGGATGCGACGTCAGCGGAACGTGTAGGAAAAAAAAAAAGGGTGGGAGGGTTGGACCCTACACTCGTGGAAAAGAAAACCTTTTTGGAATGCAGTCCCATCCTGCACCGCCACACACGACCAGAAAG
>Ga0179591_1258589_pt1 | contig 10559 bp, 10 predicted proteins | sample CZOMad2_1_08_16f_FD_182891 | JGI IMG/M metagenome (GOLD analysis project Ga0179591, IMG submission 182891) | Vadose zone soil fungal communities from Angelo Coast Range Reserve, California, USA - CZOMad2_1_08_16fungal (PacBio error correction) | ecosystem: Environmental > Terrestrial > Soil >...
CAAAAAATACTTCCGCAGGGACATAGGATTCGCAAAGGATCCAAGACTGGACCCAACAGGAACAACCCAAACAAAGGGTGCACGTGAAAAGAACAACCGGTGAACGGATGAAAAACAAGCCCTACCGTTTCAGGGGGGGTCTCGGGGGGGGGGGGTCGTCCCTGAGGGGAAAAAAAAACGGAGGCCCAGCAACCGGGGAAGAACGGAACCCAGGTTAAAATTGGACAACCGAGACCGTGACCACTTGTGGGGGATAAAAACGTTCTGCACAACAGGAAACTCTATGGCCAACCCCGACCAGAGGGAGGGACAGCGGACGGAAAACCAAAGGTTAGGGAGAAGAACGGTGGTTGGGGCCCACCGTGAGAGGCGATTAACTTGAACAACGGGGGGGTTGGGCCCACACGGGATCCAAGCAAAACACGAGGAGGCGGGCAACGGATTCGAATCGTAAATGACAGGGTTCACGAGTGACCAGTGCCCCCAAAAAGAACCTACATGTTAAAAAACAAAAATGACCCTAGCCCCTTACATTCAGAAACCATCAAAAAAAAAACACAAAAGCAGGGTGGGTACAACTAAGACACGAGGCACCAAAAGAGACACATCGCGGGGCGACACCCCAGTTAAAGAAGGGAGGGGAAGGGGAAGGGAAACCACATGGTTGAGGTCGGAGGGGACGCCCGATGCAACCAAGTCCGATGTCCATAGCCAAAAAGTAGGTTGAAGAACGTTGTGGGGGGAGTACGAACGGGGAATCGGACGAAGGTCGCTCAAAAAAAACAAGTGAAAAGGGAGGAGGAAGGGGGGGGGGGGGAAAAAGAGAGAGATCCAAGTGGTCAGGGAATGTTCGGCGAATAAATCGGCTGGAGGCCAGAAAAAAGAAGGCTTGGTGATCGATACGTTACGAGGGGGGTGCCGTGTTCAAAAGAAACAAGTCTTCGGGTACCTTCCAAAATGGAGTCTGGGCCGAAAGGGGGAGGGGCTCATTAAACACAAAACAACGAAGCATACACTGTTGATCACAGACCAAGGACCCATAGGGGTACCTCGCGTATGGGACGGAGGTACTTTCAGTGCAAGTACGTCAAAGGAAAAACCGGGTGGGGGCCAACAGGCCCCGGGGAGTGGTGCAAGGTACAATCAAGGTAGCGAAAACATAGAGGTCATCCAACAGAGGAAGGTCAATCAAAAAAAAAACGCTAGGTGGGGGGGGGTGGGGGAACTTACGGCAGGCGGGGAACGCTTCTTTTAAATAAACGTGTGAATGGAAGTGAACCACACGCAAATGGCACAGAGAAGCAACAAAATCCGTTAATGGCATGAGGGGGAATGCCAGACTCTGGTCACAATGCCCGAAGAAGTATCCAACAAACTTACGGTATCGAGATCCGTAACCTGGGCAAAAAAGGGAAATGAAAGGACGGGGAGGCATTGTGGACAATCCTTCCACCAAGATTACAGGAAAGAGGTAGGGTTGGGCGGGGGAGGTCAATAAGTTTACACGAAAGGAAAGGGGTTACTTTTGTCCGAGTGACTCTTGTCTCTTTTGCCAGTTAAAAGGGCACGAAGGACGGGACGGCAGAATACAGGGACGATAAAAAAATGGAGACATGGAAGGGGTTTGGTACGTGCAAAACAAAAATAAACCGGGACGAACAAGAAACAAGGACACCAGACAAGCCGGGCCGGAGGGGATGGGCGGCCCTTGCTTCCAAATGGACTACGGCGGTGGTGCTGTGTGTGAGTTCCGAAAGTGCAAAAAAATGGCTTGGATGGAGGGACACAAAAGGTGAGTTGTCAGGGTGCGCGAAAAAAAAGGGAAACACTTTTTTATCTTAATCAGTTTCGTATCATCCATAACAACTGGGGGCAAGAATCCATTTTCGGGGGAAAATGTTAATTGCGCCCCGGGCATAAAAAAGCGGAAGGAACAACCCGGTCCAGGGGGTTGGGGTCCATTCGCGCAAAAAAACGGAGTCCTTCAATGTAAGACGGGGAGGGGTTTCTTTGGGGGGGGATGGGTCACTGGGAACACCTAGAGAAAGGGGACGAAGCTCAATTAAGATTTTCCCTAAAGACACATCTCCCTGAGTTCAAAAAATTGTCCGACCGCCCCGGAAAAGATCCCTCTGGTGGGCTTTGCGGGCGTTAAGGGGGGAAAGCAGGCTGTTCTTTTACTAAAAACAGATGGAAATGGGTAGGGCAGGGGTCGGGGGAAGGGGGGGACAATAACACCCTGGCTACTTGTAAACACACTCCAACTTGTAATCGCGCCAAGAGAAAAAAAACTTTTCAGGGAGCAACAGGGCCCGAAACAACTGTGGGTGGGACTGACTGGAAATGGGAGTTTTCCGGGACGCTCAATAAAAAACTGCTTGTAAAAATGGGCCACCGGGATGTTGCATTACTGTTCGGATTAATCAAGTGACCTGGGATTACAAGGGGGGGAAAAGGGTCGGTAAAAAAAGGGGGCATAACAAAGGGACACTACAACTACCTCCTTAAAAAAAAAAGTTACCTTCCCATCTAGGCAGAAAGAAGATGGTTTCAAAGTAGAAACAAAAAACCCAAAAATTTCAACTAAAACTTTTTGACCCTGGGATGGAACGAAATACCCAGTCGGGCCTTAGAAGGTAAAAGATTCATACAAAACACACAAATCTATCCAGACAAACGGGTTTTTGTGGGTGTTTTGTTAACTGAACGCGCGCTACACTCAAACTTCGCCCTATGGCAACGGGCATGTCCTGGTAACGAGACTAAGAAGGACGTGTAAAACTTTGGGGGGGTACAAGTAATTTCTATTAAAGTCGTGCCACACAGCTTTTTGGGGAACAAAATCAGTTTGAAGCAGTTTGTCAGTAGGATGGAAAAAGGCAGAGGGGGGGAAGAAATTTGCCGACCCAAAAGTTGGAAACTGGCATTACTTTCCGGATAGTTGGGGGGAACGAAAAAATGTCATCTAAGCAGGGTAAATAAACGGGGTGTGAAATTTGGGCCGGTTTCCTTCAGGGGGGGGTAAAAAAAACAAAAACCTGGTGGTGAACCTCCTTTGTTTGGCAATTGAAAAAACAGCCACGGACGGCAAAACCCTGGCTTGGGGAGGTGGGGGGGGGGGGGACATTCCAACCAAAAAAAAAAAAAAAAAAAAAAAAAACCACACTGGCCCGCCCGGTCTTGGGGAACAGCCTGCGCGGAAATTTGGGGGTGTCTGCAGCAATCCGCTGACTCGGGTTGTTTTTGTGTTGGTTTGGGTGGGAGCGCACTAAGGACCTTGGGGGAGGGAGAAAAAAACGTGAAAAAAATAAACCATGAAACGATACATAACATAGGGGAAAAAAAAAAAAAATCTGTACAACCGTGAGCTTCAAAGTCCGGGAGGGGGGGGGAGGGAAAGGTCCGAAACCATGCCCTCCTTTGAACCAAGCGCCCTTAACTACCCACCCATTGGTTTGGGGGGGATCTGGCCCTCGGGGGCGCCAATATTATAAAATCACTGAGCCCCAGCAACGTGAAAAAAAAATAATCATACAGTGCGAGTGTCAAAAAGAGCCAAAAAAAGCAAACTGCCATCTAAAAAATGAACCAACAAGGACCCGGAAGGGACGGGAAAGGTACAATCATCGACGAGAATCGTTGGGGGCTTGCAGGTTTACCCCGTGTTCCAAAGCGAAAGGAAAAAATGAGCCAGACAAAACCTTCAAAAGGAAAGATCAATGCAAGGGACGAAAAAATGTGTTTTCCATCACCGTCTTGGGGTTCAAGCAGGGGGTATCCATTTCTTATGGAAAAAAATTCTTAGGGGGGGGGAGAAGGTAAACGAGTGCGCGGGGTTTGTGGGGCGTTGAAAAAACATTATTAACGTAGCCAGGACAATCCGCAGGACAATCCCAAATCATAAAGGACGACCAGCAATTGTTTTTTCGAGGGGGGGGACTTGAAGCGAGAGCCTTAACTAATATAAACAGGAAAGGCGGCGCAAATATTAAGTTGGATGGCGCCTTCGACCCCAACCAAAACAAAAGCCCGCAAAGGATAAGGTTGGCGGTAGACACGGTTAGTCATTTAGGGGGGAAAACCGATGAATATCCGCATGGCCATCACTGGGACGTGCGGAAATCGCGGTGAAGGGCGACTTCTAGAGAAAAACACCGATGAAATCGAAACAATGGCCTTCGTCAACTGGGTGCCGCTTGACGCAAATCCTACGATTAAAAATGAGGACGGAAGAAACAAGGCCACTAGGCAAAGGGCTGACAGAATGAAGGACGCCGGTGGGGGGAGGGTTGGGTCAATAAAAAAAACCATTACGCATTGGGGAATCAAAAAACGGGAATCCCCCCTTTGGGGAATGTTTAAATTCGGAAACAAGGATCTCAGAAAAGAAGGCCTGAAAAAAATCAGGACTGTCATTGGATGCAGGGGCAGCTCACGGGCAGGCAATGGTTCGGAGGTCAAAGGCCAAAAAAGCCCAAACCCGGAGAAACATCGGGCGAGGAAAAAAAAAACAGAGAAACTCAGCAAGAAAAAGGAAATACTCACTCACCTGGCAAAATTTTGCTTAAAAACTGGGGGTCTTCTCGGCTGAAGGGGTTGGGGGGACCGTGGGGAAGGGAATGGGTCTTATCGCTTCAGGGAAAAAGTAAGGATGAAAAACTCCCGCGTTAGTCCAGAGGACTCAACGTGGGGACAAGGGGGCCAGCAAGGTAAGGGGGCAGGGAAACGGGACATGAGTGATTCTGTGGACGTGCAGTCAGGGGGGCAAGAAAATTGGGTCGAAGAAAGGGGGTCCCGATCCCGAGAAGGAAAAAGGGGGAAACGCTTTGGTTACGGAAGGTGAGTTCCAAGTCCCTCAACGGAAAACTTGCAAGGGCTCAAAATCCGCACGGGGATGGGTCGTGATGCAATTTCGAAAAACCAATATCCCCGGCCTAAGGGAAAAAAAAGGAAAGGAAATACGAAAAGAAAGCGTCATGATGGATACGTAGGTGCCTCGGAAAAAGGGCCCGCGACGTGTAGAACAAAACGCCGAAAAACCAAAAAGCGGCCCAATCAATCAGTTAGGCCGTCCAGTGTGTGAGGGCAAGTGGGAACCAAACAGTCCCCCCCGAAGGGAACAGCCACCAAACACATTACCACCGGTCAAAGCAAAGGATCTTTGGGGGACTTAGAAACCCCACCCGGAAAAGTGGGGAATGGACACGTTAGCAAGAAGGCAGAGTTAATCCAGGGGGAAAAAAAACACATCAAAACTGCGTCACATGCTGCAAAAAATGATCGGGAAAGGACAAAATTCAACAATCGGTGGATTTTCCGGAACAGCGGGACCCTTTGTGATGCCGGAAACTTGACCGGCGTTGGTCAAAACAGGGCGTGGGAGATATCGTACAGCACGGGGGGGATGCTCGCCTTAGGGAGCAGTGGGGCCAAACCAAGTTCTCCTTTTTAAGAAGAGAGTAGAACGTGCTGGAAATGAAACAATCACATACGGGTACCACTGCAAGCCTCGCACAGGGGGGGGGGGGGGGGGGGGGGTGTAGGGGGTGTCTCAGAACAATAGGGCAACATCCTCTTAAAGGAAGGGAGTAAAAGGGGGGGGTAACGTGTCAATTTTGTGTACCAGCACTTCGGAAAAAAAAGGAATTTGGTGGGAAAGGTCTCCTGGGGAGGAATTCCCCTTCAAAAGAAACGGAGAATGGTTAAACTCAATCCTTAAAACAGTACTGAAAAAAAAAAAAAAATTGGTCGGAAAAAAATCAAAACTGTTATCGGGGTCAAAGATAGCGATCACAGTCCAAGCCTGCCAGGGGGCTGTGTTTCCCCTGTCCCGCCCGCCCAGACGCCTGGTCGAAAAAACAGTTGTCATGACAAATAACGTTAAAACAAAAAAAAAAAGTAAACGTTTCACCAGCGCGTCCGTAACAAATCTAATTAAGGTCGGGTAGGGAACAACTCTTTGCAAAACCTCAGGAGGGGGAGCAACGTCCCCATTAAGGGAAAAGGGAACCGGGGCAACACAAAAAAAAGAACAGAAGTACCAGAACGAACGAACTGGGAGACCACGTACAAACACTTCGTTGAAAAAAATTGAGAACTAGGGGGTAGCCGAGGGGAAATAATTACAAAAAGCTAAAGGGGCAACAACAGAGAAAGAGGGGTGGGTGTAAAAAAAAACAACTCCTTGAAAGTGAACCGATCCAGCAACAGGCATAGGAAAGAAGCCAAAAGAGGCCATGAGCAATTATCCGGACGAGGGTCTGAGGAAGGAGGGGCAAAAACGGGGGGGAAAGGCCAAAAGGAGATATTGCAGGGGGAAGTCAAATATTCCTTCTCCGGAAAAAAGTACCATACAGGACATCCCACAAATTGGGCCAACAAAAAGCCACGAAGATGTGGGGCAATTGTGATACACTCCTACACCTAAAGAGGGTGTACATGTTTGGAGTCGGTGAAGAATGAAAACCAAGGAAAGTGTCCAGGAAACAGGGGTAGGCTGTAGGGATCAAAAAAGTTGGGGCGATTTTTTGTTGGGAAAACCCCGGTCGTTCTAATAGATGCCACAGGGATGAGGACAGAGTTAAAAACACCAAAAAAAAAACTGGGGGGGGGAGAATAGTTTTTAAGAGTGGTCTGCACTGGAAATGCCGTAGTCACCACGGAGCCGAAAAGAGTCGGGCCGTCAAAAAAACCGTAATGACAGGCGGGGAGAAAGGTTTACTAGGGACCTTCACCAAAAGAACGGACCATGTGACACTGAAGACGTAGCCACATGTAAGTCATGACCGCATCACGAGGCAGGTACCTAGGAAAGAGGACACACATGACGAGAGGGGCCCCGGTAAGAGCCGTAACAGGAAGGAAAAAACCGGAACATGTGAAAGTAAAAGACTAGAGACTCCCAAACGGGATGCAGGTAACGGAAACCCGGGGAAGGTCTGAACACGCATTTTAGACCGTAAAAGAACGAAGTCTAGCGGGGTAAACAAAAAAAAAAAAAAAACCTTGGGAGGAACCCGCCTAGAGAGAACCTCCAGTCAAGTTCAACCTCATGATCTAAAAATACCCGGTGTGTGAGGAAATAAGTTACCGGAATTCACCAGCTGCCTGAGTATGGAACTCTTCGGGGGGTACCAAGGGGGAAAAAGTGTCTCAAAGGTAAAACGGGGGAGTCTCAGTGACGGGGCGAGCCGTCCAGGGGAACTCTGGGGTCTCTCCTCATCATCGTTACCTCCGATCTTATTGTTTGTCTGGAGTGGGGAAAAACTGGGGCAGAAAACGTCCTGCCGGGGGGAAACTGGGTTAACAGGGGTTCAAACCCAGGTACAGCTTTAAAAAAAAGGTGGTCCCTCATAAAAGTCTTCAGACAAAGAAAAGCAATGACCTCCATATGAGGACAGGTCTTGGTGTGGGCTGGGTGGGGGGGGCCGCGCTGAGTCTGGCGAGATAGCAAGTAACAACGCTGCCCAACTTGCTACTTCTCGCAGGAAAATGGCTTCTAACTTCTTCGTGACCCCCTAACACCGACGGGTAAAAGGTGTGGTCAAGTCACCATCCGCCACCGCATTTGGGGGAAAGAGTCAGGTGAAGGCGGGTCCAGGAACGGATACAACACATCCGGGGGAAGGGGTATGGACAAAATCACTCAAAAAAACCTTTGGCCCTTAATCGGGGAAAAAAGTGGGGGAGGCCGATGTCATCCGGGAATACCAAGAATAAGTGGGGAAACAACCAAAGCTTCGGGTAAATGGCTGTTCGTAATCAGGGGTTGAAATCACACGCCGTGCGGGTGGGCACCGAAATTGGTTGGGGGTGGCTGTTCTGGGGGCACCGTAAAAAATTTACATTGAACCGAGTGGTCGAACGCAATGAAAGCATGGACTCCACCCACGGTTTTCACGCCGGACAGGAGAAAAGAATGGAGAGGCGCAAGCCCTTTGGAGAGGCCCTGGGGTGGGGTGTTTCGACCCAAGATTCTGGCGGAAAAAAAAAATTGTGCAATGGGAACGCTAAACAAATGGAAACGTGGAAATGCAGGGCCCGGTTACTTTAGGGTGCAAAGGTCGAAGGTTCAGGGGTTCAAAACAAGGAAGGTTGTAATACGCGAAAGATTTAGAAGCATCTGAAAAAGGGGGCCCTCTCTGATTGGTCCGCCACCATTTCTGAAAAGGGGGGCACCTAGTGCGAAAAATCACACCGGCCGAAGGGGGGTTAGGGGGGGCAGGACGCCAGGGGATAATTTTCGGTGTTACCCCCATGTGGGACTTTGTCCGACCTTTCTGCAGGGGGGGGGGGGACAAATTGAAAAAGCCCTACCTCTTACGGGAAAAGTTTGGGGGGGGGGGGGGGGAAAAGCACACCGAAAAAAGTCCCCTTAAGCCACCAGGGGGTGGACCACCTACGGGCGCCAAGTAATGTTCACGATGACCCAGCCAGCTGTAGTTGAAAAAAAGGGGGGGCTTTAACGTGTGCGGTACTTGTGGGGTGAGGGGGACCATGGTTACTGCGCGCTGTATTGAGTGCTCTGGGGTACACATAAGGGAAAAAAAGGGACCGGCTGGGGGTCAACGGCCTGATTGTTTCTAACCCAACACCAAAAAACCACCTAGAAACCTTTCAGCTGAGGTTAAAAAAGAAAAACTAGGTTGGGTGTAATATTAAGGGCGGGGGTATTGAAATCGCAGGCAAGGTACCTAACCATTTCGTTCCAAGTATGGGGTACCGTTGACTGTGGAGGTACCCGTCCACCACTGGGACAATAAAAAATTTCACCACTTGTGTACAGACAAGAAAAAAAAAACCTCGATCCATGACTGAAAAACCGTTCCGTACATTGAATCAAAATCCTAAGGGGTTCAAGAAACCCCCCGACAGTCATTAGTCCACAGGGGGAAACTGGGTTACACTCAAGGGGGTCTTTCCAAGGAAAAAAACTGGTAAAGTACATCGTCCTCAAAACCCTTCCTAAATGTCAGGGCATAAATATGCCAAGGACAGAATACAACCACCTGCTGATGGCAAAATCCCGGAAGTTCTTAAGAAAAACGAAGCCGTAAAGAAGAAAAGAAAAAACCTTTTGGACAAGGGCAAAAAGATCACAAAAGGAATTCAAAAAAAGGAGGATTCAATTAACAACCAAGAATCGGATACAGGGGGTGTTTGAGGATCATTGGGGAGGTTTTTGAAGGACTGTTCGGAGAATTGCACGAGATCCCTATCACTTCAAGGGGGGGTGCGTTGAGAAAAACCGGTGTAATCAACCCTGAAAGCGTGGTTGAAGTAAAAAAAAATTACACCCACGACCGTAAGCCAAAACCCCACACGCCACTAATAATTGGGTTTTTTTAGGTTTTTTTAAGTTCTGTGTTTTGGGTTACACCGGGGGGTTGGTACTTGCGAGAGAAATAGAGGACGGGTCACACTTGCTGTGAAATTGGCTGCATGGTAACAGTGGACCACGTTTTGCTGGGGTCAAAATCCACGAGGAAAAAAAAATGGGGTCCCACAGATAAAAATCAGACTAAGGGTTGGACATTCCCGCACCCAAGTGACCAAAGTATTCATAGGAAGCGGATAGTTCGGGCATAAAAGGAATCAATACAACTACAATCGTATACGTTGAAAAGCACTGGCAATGCAATTTGTGCCGGGGATGACTGACTAACCAACAACCTAAGTACACCAAACCACAGCAACCCCCCCAAAGCCCCAGAAATCGTTGACAAACCTCTCCCCGCTCCCCGCTGTGTTGGTCCATAGACCCAGAGTTTGGAGGTTAGTCCCCTAAAAATTTTATCATTCGAGTACAGGACAAAAAGTCTGTGGACCAAACTTACCTAGAACCCGTTCCAAAAAGCTGGGACCCATTGTGCGTTTCTCACCAGTCACCCCTTTGCAAAAGGGCAATTTCCGCCCTCAATGCCCAAGTTCTCTAACCTCAGGCCAATGCGAAAAAAAAAAGTTGGTGATCTCAAATCGGTTTGGTGGCAACATTCTATCAGGATGTAAATAACCGGTAAACTCCATCCGACTGAAAAAGACCAGGTGTGGTGAAAAAAAACGGCCAGCCCCGAGTTGGGGAAAGTGGGGGTCCTAAGTATGGGTGGGGGGTGGGTGGTGTTTGGTTGTTGCACCCTGGCGGGATATTTTAAAACGGGGCTGGTTTGGACTGAGAAGGGGGGAAAAGTGCAAACAAAAACGTGTTGGGTGGGCGTCTCCGGGGTTAAAACCGAAACATTTAAAGGTATGAGCATCAAATTACGCCTTGACATCCGAAAGTGTTGGGTTGTGAATTGGGGGGCCTTCATGCAAAAGGGACACCTTTGTCCTACGGGGAAACAGATGCGGGACCCGAAAGAACGGGGTAAAACACAGGCGTGTTCCTGTGCACGCAGACTCCCTCCACCACCAAAAAAAGCTGCCATGCTCGGGCGAAGGGCGCCATGGGAGGTCTGAAAGGAGGGCCAAAGACTCAAAGTTTTTGTATCACAGGGCACCACTCCGGGACAAAACTCAGGGCCCCCAAACCACTCAAGTGCAACCTGCAGTGGCCGGAAGGG
>Ga0179591_1314969_pt1 | contig 10559 bp, 7 predicted proteins | sample CZOMad2_1_08_16f_FD_182891 | JGI IMG/M metagenome (GOLD analysis project Ga0179591, IMG submission 182891) | Vadose zone soil fungal communities from Angelo Coast Range Reserve, California, USA - CZOMad2_1_08_16fungal (PacBio error correction) | ecosystem: Environmental > Terrestrial > Soil >...
TAAGAATGCGCTCAGAGGCAACAGCCAATGATGCCCGTTGAGAAAGATAGAGAACCAATTTGCAATCTGGTAACGGTCGATTCCATTCAATATACAGTACATCAATTGAGGAAAAAGGGGCTATTACAACATTGTAAGACTCATGCGGGATTCATTGATGGGAAGCTAACGGATTTTACGCTTGGATTTTAGTAACTGTCATTACTGACCCGGGGAGAAGCCGAGGTTGATATTCCTGAATAGACTAAGTGGCATACCTCAAAAGTGACATCAGGAAATTCTCATGGCCTTGCCAAAATGCCTAGGTAAACAACCATCTAAGGATAAATACAATAATCATTCAACGGGGAGGCGCACTTATCATTTTACAGCTCGAACACAAAAGGGCAGCCGTTTGCAGGAATCCCCAATGGAAAAGAGAGTGCTGTTGCATCCCCGGCCTGAAAATCAAACGGATTGGGAAAGTTCTCAGGGATCTCAACCCTTCTCTCTACGGCTTCACTCCCTCCAAACACGTTGAAAAACCCAGTTTTGACCGGAGGGACACCGAATCCATCCTAACTTACGGACCACTCGGCGGCACAAACATTGTCAATGGGAAAGCGCCCCGTCCCCGCCCAATCGCGGAGGGCTTAAACTCTTGAGCGGTCCCTATCTTCTGCAAGGCACCTAACATGAGGGCGTTGCACCACTATGCGCCAGAAGCACTTGAACTGTATCATTAAAAAGTAAGTCCTCTAACCTCACGGGGGTAAAAAAAGATGAACGGGCTGAAAATGGTAGAGGGTGAACAGCGCTCTATGCTAAAGGCGGTGTCCTCGTCTACTACATAAAAAAACGCACCGGGGTCCCTTCACCCCCCGGGCCATGGAAGGGGCAAGAATCACCCAGAAAGGGCCAACGAAGTATATATTGTCTGTCCCTCTTCACGAAATGGCGACGGGCGTGGAAAAGACTAACTGAAAGGGAGGAGTAGTAAGGCGTCACGGGAGGCGCCCATACTCCGTAAAAGGGGGGGCAACCCGACAGAGTAAAAACTGTAGTTTGGGGGGGAGGGAGGAGAGAGGGGACTATCGCTCCGACTCCCCTCGATCCTGCCATGCCAAAGTGGGGATGAAGTCGAAAAGAAGAAGCGGATAACAAAAAATAATTTTTCCCCTCAGAGGACAGGAAGCGATTCTACGGACTTTTCTTTTACGTTAAGCCTGGGTCACCTCTTAGCTGGGTCCATAAGGAATAGTCGTATGGGCTACTCAAAAAAGCAGGGCTGGCGTTAAATTAAATGGAAGATGCAGACCAGGGGAGACGCTGGGGAATCGAGAGGGGAATGGACAAATGCTCACCCCTTGCAAGACCCTTGAACGGGGGAAGGGAAACCCGGAATCTGGGGTCCCCCAACGCCCTTTACGCCGGAAAAAAAGGGATCAGGAGACATCTGGAATGGGGCAAAGAAAGCACCGTATATGTCCTGTTTTAAAGCGTGAATGTAGGACCTTCACGCTCAAGTGGACCTCCTTAAACTTGTCACCCATTGTACTCTTAAAAACAGGGGGTTTCGTTCTGTTGTTACAAAAGGACGTATTTCCCACGCTGTGTGACGGCCACTTCAGCAACAATTGAGAAAGTGCGGAAAAACGAAGGAAGAAGACCCTTCCTTTGACATACACATGTTCAAGGTCAGGGTGGGTGGCCAAAGGTATACTTAAGTTTCCTTGCTGCCGCGGACTTTAAGTATATCTACACATCGCAAACACACCCGCTATTCTGGCGAGGATACTCTTAAGGAGGTGCTTAGCCTCGAGAAGGAAAAAAATCACTGGGAAATCCGTGGTAGAAGGAGCTGTCTGGCGCACACTAGGTATGGTGTACTTTCTAAAACGGGAGTTTGCTCCTTTGTAACCATCTGTCAATTATTTTGCACAAGAAATAAAGGGACGTTATTACAAGGTGTAAATTTGTACTTGGTCATGGCGTGGATAACAGGAAGGGTATCGAAGGATAAAATTTGCTTGGCCTTTCGTGCAAAGTCCGAATATGTCCGCATAGGTTTTGGAGGCGGTGTCCAGCGGGGGGACCGCGGACGTGGTGCTAAAAAAACGTCAAGGGGCTGACATTGGTACTACCCTGAGAAAAAGCGTAAGAGGACTGAAAAAAAGTCAGGTCACTTTATGACGGCCATTTTTTTACAGCGAACCCAATGAGGGGGAGGAAGGACAAGGAAGCTCATGGTTATGGAGGTATCAGGGACGGAAGAAAACGGCCTCCGTTACCGATCGTGAAAAAGGAAGAGGGGTTTGTGCAAAAAGCTCGGTGGCGAATTCTGTTGCAGGGTGTCAAGACGAAGGAATTAGCGAGGGGACGGGCTCCAAATCGACCGGAAGCGGGGGGCAAAAGGGGGAAGAGAGGTTGAGCTGGAGGAAGGGGCATAGACGGATACTCTTTAATCGAACCTTACCGCATAAAGTGCGCCGTGTTACAAATGAGAACGGAGAGCGAGGTTGGTGGGAACCTGCACCTCCAAAGCAAGGAGGGACCGGTGTCAGAGGGGGGGATGTGGCGGATCCTTGGAAACCTTAAGGGTAGCTCTAGCTGCCCAAAGACTATGGAAGAAAGGTTGAGTTCTTTAAAGAGTTCCTGTCGTTTAGTTTTCCAGAATTAATAGTTCAAGTTCGTTGGTGAATACCGTAAAAAGGAAAGGGCTTGCAGTTTTAACCGTTTAAGCCTTCTTCATAGTTGTTTAACTTTTATTCGGTTCTCTTTCTGACACTTGTGTAGGGGGGTTTCTCAAGTAGAAGTATTCGTAGGAGGGGTGGGAAGTAAAAGGTGGGAACACGGCCGTAAGGGGGGAGAGAGAGGAAAATCATCACCGATGGGAGGCCGGGGCGAAAGAACATCGTTCCTTTGGCTTCCTGCAAAGGCGGGCGGCCGGGGCGAAAGAAAATAAAGATATGTATTAATGCGCTTGTTAATATTGCCTCACGGTGAATTATAAACGGGGAGTTTGAAAATGCGCTACGGGATTAAGGTTGCGGAGGACTTCAAAGCGTCAAGATAAGACGGGGCGAGGGGAGGTGGGCCTCCCTTAACCTTTCCGTAAAATGTCGCTCACGGTGCGCACGGAAGACAGAACTCCAAAGAACGGTAAAATTTGACCGCCTTTGCTTCGTCCTCTGGGTAAAGGGAACTGGGAAAGCGCGGGAGAAGGAGGGGTTCAAGATTTCAAGAAGTCATTGGGCGACCTTTGTGGGGGCAGAGCTGATGAGCCGCCAGGAAGAAAGGACTAAAGGAACGGAGGGGGTGCGAGGGTGTTTAGAGGTTTAACGTAAAACTCATAAGCCCGGCAATATAAGGCTTAGGGAAAGGGCGAAGGACCCGGTTAGAGCGCACCAATAGTTCTTCCAGGCTTGGGGTTCGGGATGGTCAGAAAATCAGGAAATATCCAGTAAAGTGCCTCTTTACGCTGGTCAAAAGGGCCAGAGTGGCTGGGCGGGGGTGAGGAAAGAGGGGAGATAGCCGGCAGCAATGGGAATCGATTAAGTACGGCATTTCATATCAATAGGAGGACATGTGGGCTTACACGGGGGAGGAGCATTGAGCCCAATAGAATTCGCCAAAAGGAGGTTGGATCTGAATTAAGATTCGTCAAATTTCTCGCCCGATAAAAGGAAATGAGGGTGGGGAAACAGGGTGAAGGGAAGTGGCTAAGGATCTGCATAAGGGGGAGGAATAAGGCTGGGGACGATCTTGAACTGGATAACCTTGCCAAATGATGGAGGCATAGGAAAGCCAACACCACCGCCGGGAAGGGGGTGTGCGTCAGAACACAAAAAATAGTTGAAAAGTAATCACTGAAAGAAAAGGCAAGCGCACAACCATCTGGAACGGGGTACTCCCGAAGGGGAAAAAGTTCTGGAAAAACATGGAAAGAGGAAGCAAAAGGAAAACAGAGAAGAGCCAATGCATGAACACAGGAACTTCAGAATTGTCATAAGGAAAAAAAGGAAAGGAAAAGCGCCTGTTTTGGGAGAGATGCGAGGGGCACGGCTTCCATGCGGGCAGACGCCCGAAGGGATGGCAAACTCAGAAAGGGAGGGAGAGAAACCTGACGGAAGAATTAAAAAGCGGGGCCCTGCTGCATTCTAAGGGCAAGATAGGAAGCCAGACGGAAACGATAAAAAGGCGACCACGGAAAGCAGGACAAAACGTCAAAAATTGATGGATGATTACTCGGCTGACATGCCCACCCCTCGGAATCGAAGTAAAATGGGGGGCACGGAGTAAAACGAAAGAGAGTCCTCCAGCCTCTCGAATCCAAGGGAGGATACAAGGATGAGGCGCCTTCATTATGAAACTGACAAAGTATGATACACAATCCGGTGGGTGGCGCTGTCGGCTGGAAGAAAATAAAACAAAGGACCAATAGCCTGAGCAACAATCTAACCAGGTCCAGGAAAGCTAGTGGGGTCCAGGGCATGACCAGAAGGCAAGCCATGGCGGAAAAAAAAAAAGTCTCTTTCCGTCCCGTTAAACTAAGGGAGGGGAGGGCGGGGAGGGAAAAAACTTGTCGACCAAGACCGTTCGGGGAGAAGTACGCATCTGGAAGGACGGGGGAGAAAGAGTTTTCCCATATCCCCAAGCAAAATTAAACAGGAGAGGGGTCTATCGGGGATTTGCAAGACAGTCCAGGAATATGAATAACACTACGGGAAATGCCCACTAGAGGGACAAGTTCCAGGGATGGCAGAACTGTCTCCCATTACTGGGTCACCACTCACGGCTCCCCAAAAGAAGGGTGAATGAATAAAAGAAAATTTTAAAAACAGTTGTACTGGGGGGCTCGGCCCGCCCAACATGCAATCCATCTTTTGAAGTGTTGAAAGATCAAACAGGATAACCGACTATTCATTCACCCTTGTGTGAGGCCGAAAGGTTCTTCTTCCCAAGGCATCAGTCTACTCCGAACATCTACGCAAATACCTAAGGGACCGTGACCTCCTTCCCGAGCCTTATACATTCCTCATGTCTAAATGACAAAAACGGGAAAAATTACCGCCCAGGAAACTTTCCCAAAAGCCACAAAATCAAAATACCTAAGAGATCCGGTCAAGGCCCCGTCATACCCCTAAATAAAAGGGGGATTACGGGGGAAGTAGGGGTTCGCACCTCCTCTATGAGAGACCAATGGTAACGGGGGGCCTAAAGGAGACCCTCTCTCCACCGTCAACCTAATTCCTGAAGAAGGTAGACGGGTAGAAAACAAAGGGACATCGTCAATTCGGAGTAACGGGCACAGCAATGAGCGGGCGGTTATCTCTTCCTAAAAGCTTGATTGATCGGGAGAGAAATCAAAGTTTGGAAGAACCGAAGAAAATTAGACGGGGCTGAGGGGGGGCTTCTAATGGGGACAGCTCTACTCATACTGAAAAGGCAAACCTGGTGAGGAAGTAAGACCAGGGAGACAACAAAACCTATGGCTTTAACTAGTGTACGGAGCAAGGACTTTTGAAACTGTCAAACTTGGGGGGGGCGTCCAACCTCACTCAAAACAAGAGGAAACACGACGCTCCAAAAATGTCCCACGGGGGGATTATGAATGTGGAGAGCCGAAGCCGGCGGCTCACGGTCTTAAGGGCATTGGGGTTCCAGGGCCGACATGATCCGAGGGCGCACATTCATGGTGTTTCACTTCGATCCTTATGGCCTGGCGAGGGTACTAGGGAGTAACAACGGGCAATACAGGGGAACGGTTAAGGGGGTAGGGGGCACAACCGGAAGGTGGGCTCAACACATCAGGGACCATATTCCCCCGATATTCAAAGATACAAAAGGAGTGAGTCGAATTTGACATAAACAACTTCGTTTGTTGTCTCCTGTTCTCGCGATGTTCTTCCGCCCTGCCCGGCCATGGTACTGCCTTCACATTTGGGAAAACCCATATAAAAAGGCCGTTTAAGGGGGAGGGAAACGTCAGGTATATGACAGAGATCAGTAACACAAAAAATGATCATTGGAACAAGACCCGGCTACCATACAGGAAGGTAAGACATCGGGGAAACGGCATTTTCCAATCGATTCCATTAACAGACCGGCTCAGGTAAAAAGGTAAGAGTGTATAGATATAAAAAAACTTGGGGTTAATACTCGAAGGGGGGATAGATAGCTGTACTGTGTCTGCTCAAATTCACTTTCTGGGGCGGACTAATGACCCCCTCTGTCCCTCGTTGGGACCTTAGATAGGTCGTTTCCGGCGGTACGTGGTGGATCAAAAGGTTTCATCCTTTGGAATAGTGAAATACGGGGGATCAACAGAATCAGTAAACGGAGAGTATAAGGAATGTTGGACGAGCCAAAGGGGGGACGTGTAAGGGGGGAATAACAGATTTTATAAGTGAGAGCGGGGAAGGGAGGGGGGGCAAACAAATGCCTTGGTACTCCAGACTCATTGTTGCATTGGAAAAGAGTTTGGGACCCGCTTCCTGGGTTGGCTAAAACCCAACCTCGATTTCTGGGGCAATTTTTACCAGGTGAGGGATACGAAAGAAAGAAAACGGAAAGACAACGGAGTGGGGACAGGGGTCTCGTTTTAATTTAACATGACATACCTGAGGCGTAGGATCGCAGGATCATGGTGGCTGGAGGTAATCAGGGGGACGGGCAAACCAGATCCTGAACGAGCGGGGTGCCCCGGCAATTTTGGGGAGCCGCGATTGTGAGAATTCATCACGGGGGGAAGGATCGACGTAGCGCAGTACACTTGCCTACCAAAAGAGACATGGGGGGGAGTCGGGTGACGAGGGGATTCAAAAAAGGCAATGGGTGAGTTATCTTTGAAGCTTAACTTAATCCAGGGTTAGCACTGAGAATGAATGTCAGCAAGTGGAGGTGGAAAAACGGGGTTAAGAAGAGAGGTGGGGCTCTTAGTTTTAACTTCGTGTGCAATTACTCTGAAAGGGTGTAAAAAGGGGGTATAGGGATGGATCGGCCGTGGAAAAAGGATGGGACCGGGTTTCTCTAAAAGTAATTGAGGACCGGGGGGTCGGGAGTTCCTTGAGTGGGGGTTGGAAAGAGGGAAAGGAAGGAGAAGAACAGTGGCTGGGAAAGATCCCATTGAGGTGGTTTTTCCTGAGCAACTGCAGATTTTGGGATAAAAAGGGGGGTATTCTGTAAAAAAGCTGACGAGACAAGGGGGTTCGAGGGGTCGACGGAAATATGGGGCGACTGGAAAACACTTTTGGACTTTGGAAATCCGTATTAGACTGGGTTCGAGACAACGATAACCCTCGTTAGGTGCATGGTTCTTGGCTTTGGAGAAGAGGTTAATGTTGGGCTTACACCGCAATGCGAAAAAGTATATATGGAGAAGGGGGCATTATTATGTTTATTTAGGGGGGAAGGCGGGGGGGGTATAAGGGAGGGGGGGGGACAAGCTTATGAGTGTACTTTAGTTGAACTAAGGGGTTATTCGCATTAAGCCGATATGTTGGAAGCGGGCCAGGAAAGGACGGTCTATACCTGGTAGCAATTGCAATCCCTCACATCGCGGTCGGGGGGGAAAATGGGGACGTGGGGAAGAAGAAAAATTTAAAGTAAAGGTCTGGCTTAAGTTGGAGGAAAGCGGAGAATCCAAATGGGGAAAAGTAGTTTGGGCGCCAGGGAAAAAGAAGGGGGAGTTTGGTTTGTGGGATATGCCGCCAGATCGAAGCGCAAGGAGGGGTGCGCTTGGGTTGGGATTAACGGGACGTCCCTCAACTTAGGACTTGAACATTATAACTGGGTGGCTGGCGAGAGGCCCGCTTATAGGAAGGACGACAAGTACTGGGAGAAAGGGGGGGGGCTTCCGCGGAAAAAAGCAGCAACCTTTGTTCCTCGTTCCGGATTAGGCCTTGAGAAAAAAAGAAAGGCCTGTGCCAGGGTGTAGGAGTCGGCTTATATCCGGACCATATGAGACGAGTGAAAGCAGTATTTCTGTACGCCCGCATGGAGGACCTGTTGTCAGGAAATTTTCGGCAGCTGTAACAGAGTAATTAAGAAACCGTAGGGAGGGCGAGATCTCTAACACCTTGAAGGGGGATGGGTGCTAGGACTTTGAATGTAACGGTGCAAGTCTTGGAGAAGAGATCCATTGGAGCCGTCGCTTAAGTCCTAGGGGGGATGATGAGAAAAAAAAAAGGACAAGGAGGGGAAAAAGGGCGCGATTGGGGTGCTGAGGGTCAATGGCTTAAAAGAACAACACATGGGTCAACGGAGAAGGGAAAGAGAACCGCCAGAAAAAAGCGGAAGGCGCAACCAGAATTGCAGAAAGCCCTTAAGTTTATCTAGGTAGCCAACATTACTACATCTCCAAGGATTACAAGGATAGGGAACAATGCATTCAACTGGGAAAGAAAGGAATTCACATTACTCGATAACGGCAACTGAATCTGTTGAGATGGGACTATATCTTCTCTAAAGGGGAAGGGGGACGATAGGGGGAGGAGAAAAAAGACAGGGCCGGGCAGAAACCTTGGGACCAAAAAATTGAGTTCTAAGAACCACTAAGGGAAGAGGGGTGCATAGGGTGGGGGCCCGAGGATCACGCTCTCCTCCGGCCTCACCCTCCCGAAATTCCTACTCAACAGGGGAGGGAAAATCGGGAAAGCGGCAACCCTGCGATATTCGGATTGAAGCGGTAAAGCCAACCCCAATCTGGGGAGATAATGAACTAGCGGGCCCGGAGAAGGACGTTCCGACTTCTAAAATCCCAGAACTTGATAGGGGGAAGGAACTACTCAAAATTATCCTGCCATTTAAATAGCACAAACGGATCTTGCACAAACTAAATTTAGCCGGAATCACGTGCGGATATCCACAAAAAGAAAAGCCAATGATGCGAATGAGCAAACACCTTAAATTTGAAAAGCGCAGGAGCTTGCAGGGCAAAAATGGAAAAGACTCCCTGGAAACACTCCCAGTCCATCCTGGTAGGTCTGAAAAACGGCAGGGTAAAACGGGAGAAGGAAGATTTCTTTGATGGAAGGCGAACGGTTGGGGGGCGGACAGGGGAGGGGTCGGACCACCTTGTATATCGAACTCCATTCTGGAAGCTGATGCACTAATGGGACAGCCTCCCAAAGTAAGGACTCTCGTCCGGTCTAAAATACGCTGAGTAGGGGGAAGGGACCTAGAAACTCGAAACTTAAAAAAGCGACCGAAAAGGAAAACTGGGTTCTCCCGGCTTTGAAAGAAAGGACAAATCGCGCATCCCGGGTGCAAAAAAGTTAACGATATTTAGGGTGCCCGCAGGCAAAAAGGACCAAACCTCGGGTTGACGGAAAACCATGAGGAAAGAAGGGTCACCATTCCATACCCCACGGTTTACCGGAAAAGATACTACTATATCGAAGGGCGGAGACACCCGAGGAAAAACCATGGTCCCGGACAAGACAAGGCAACAAGATTCGACGTCATCAACGTGAGAGAAAAAGCCCAGGAAACTGAGGGAAAGACACTACTATACAAACCCAGCCAGTTAAACGGCAGAATTAATTCCACCCCGCAGAAGACTCAAGGCAAAATAGCAATAAGCCAACCATCTCGGGGGGGTGATCAAGGGCCTCGAAGATAAACGTGACTGTAAAACGGCGACTCCAAAGGGGCAATACGGACGGGTCCAACCCCGGAATGCGTCCTGTAACCGTTCCGCAATACAGTGCCAGCTCCGGAAAAGGTCGTAGGGTCACGCCTTAGCAAGGACGGGAGGGAAGTCGAAAATAAGTTGGGGGACGTTACGTTCGTGAAAAGAGATCAAACAAAACAACCAGTAACGTTTGAGGAACGTACAGTAAAGCCGGTTCTTGGAGTTTGGGGCGCGTGTACGTAGCTTACAGTGCAACAAGGTGATTGAAGGACAAACAGCGGAAGCAACCAACAGGGGAGGGGTCAGGAGGGAATAGCCTCGGGGAGGGCGAATACCCAGGAATCTATCAGCCGCCAAAAGGAGCGAAAAAAAAGAAGAAAAAAAAAGATAAGTCGAAAAAAAAATAGAAAAAAAAAAGAAAAACAAAAGTCATTTACTGGAAGAACTGGAGTTACGAGACATTTCAATTCAAGGTGTGTGGTTCAACGTCGGACTGAGGGACTGAGTACGGGGTTCCACATTTTCAGATTGTTTGAAGTAGTCCAAAGCTTGCAGCGGGGGGGGACCCCCGCCCCGGACGAAGAAAGCCAACAAGTGAGAGGGCGACGATTCTTCAGGGGGGGGGGCTAACGCAGGGACAAGGTTTTCTAGCGAGAAACTTAAGGGGGAGGAAACTTCCCGGCGAAAATTTTGACTCCATTCAATTGTGGTGTCCAACCAATGTAGACGCACCGGGACGGAGTGAGGGGAACACTCCGGAAAGGGGAAAACGGTATTGTCCCGTCAGCAAAAAAAAAAACTTTATATCTCCCAGACAAGGGCCCGTCACCCCCAAGTCCTTGAAGACAAGGGCTCGGCCGTGGGGTTTGCGCATCTTAGATGTTCCTTGAAAGGGATTCAGCCACGTCAGGTGCCGCAGAAAAAAGTAGCGTTCACGAGTTAG
>Ga0179591_1365616_pt1 | contig 10559 bp, 9 predicted proteins | sample CZOMad2_1_08_16f_FD_182891 | JGI IMG/M metagenome (GOLD analysis project Ga0179591, IMG submission 182891) | Vadose zone soil fungal communities from Angelo Coast Range Reserve, California, USA - CZOMad2_1_08_16fungal (PacBio error correction) | ecosystem: Environmental > Terrestrial > Soil >...
ATACTAGTGTAAAGACCGGGAATTAGGAAGAAAGAAATCAGGTATTCTTCTGGCAGTCCTCGTCGAAATCTATATCCGAGATGAGGAAGTATTACTCATTAAAAAACGGGCAAAGTTGGGGCATGGCCGGAATGAGAGGGACGAGATGAAGTTCTTGGAGAAAAAGGAGAAAACATAACTATCGCCAAGGCGCTCTCTGGTAGGTCAAAAGAAGATCCGCCGCGCGCTCGGAGAGGTGCTACTCGAGAGGGGAGAACCGGGAGCGAAAAAGGGGGGCAGTCGAGGTGAGAAAGAAAGAGGCTATGACGTGACGGCAGCAAAGTCACCTGGTAGTGGAGGAAAAGGAAAAATGCACGTAGATACGGCAAATGAGGATGACCGGCGGGAACTGGCGCATTTCCTCCTAGTAGATCGAAACCCTTCGCTAGCAGGTCTTCTAGGGAAAGTGGAATCCTCATCCGAATTAAGTACTAGCATGGACAATGACCCGAGGAGTGTTGAGAGAGGCTTGTATGAGCGAACTGCTCGATACGCGCCCCTATGGGACGGTGAGTTTCCGGGGGTGCTTCTAAAGTGTCTCGTTACTAAGACATAGGAAGAGGACCAGGCTATCAGAAGGGACCCCTACGGCGAAGAGGGAAAGGGACAACCGAGGTAGGCGCCAGAATCTCTACCATGCTCTACGGGAAGGAGGTATCAACAGACTCGAAGAAAAGGGTGAAGAAAAGTCTAAAGGTCGCCATGGAGAGAAACGCGGGAGTTAGAAATCTGGCCGAAAATAATGGTGGGCGACCATGGCAAACCTTCAGAGGGTCACGGCCCTCAAGGACTCTATCCAGCACGGACAGGCCTTCAAGATAGCAGGAGGCATGAACCCATCTGAGAAGGAAACGCAAACAAGGTATATCCGGGGGGAACCGCGCCCGTGGTAAGAATCAACAGATTCCTGATAACAAGGAATCGCAGGAGCATCAGCGCCTAGGGACGCAGAATTGAGATAAGAGAAAAAAAAGACAGATCTCCTCTCACAAGAAAGGAGCAACACTTGCGACCGGGAAGGGGCATGCCGAATCTGCCTAAAGGTAGTCTAGGAAGGACAGGGGCGAGTCCAACCTAGAGGAGAAAAAATACCTGCGACTTGGAAGAAGGAGTAGTTGGAACGGGAAGTAGATCCGCCCCACGTCTCACACACTGACAAGAGGAAGGTCGATTAACGGATTGGAGGATAAGGAAGTGGATGAGTGCTCACACGTTGAAGGGGATAGGGTCGCACAGGGACGCCGGTTGAAGAGGAAAGGCTCTCCTCTCCGGGACTCAGTCGATGCTACGCCTGAAATACTCACCAACTCGGAAAAGGTCTCCAGAAGAGAGGTTCCAATCTGTATCGTCCGTTCAGAGAGTCACTTCGGGACTACTTCAAAAAAGGAGTTCGGAAAATGAAACATCGTGAGCATCGCAAGCTCGCATAATTGGATGGGAAATTATTCCTACCATACCTAGCACCATCGTCAATAAGAAATGAGCCGAATTCCTTCCAGTACTGGGGGAATTTAAGAGGAAGACATCCGGAGACTCAATAAAGGGGAAGGGGAAGGAATCTCGCTCCTTGGGAGAAGGAAGTGCGCGGACACTACATAAGGATTCATCAAGGGACCTTGGCAGAACACCTTCAGGAGAGAGAGTAGACTCAAGGTGAGACATCGTCAATGGGGGGAAAAAAAGGTGCGCAGTCATTCGTTTACACAGCGGATATCAAGTCCTCCAAGTGGGCAAACGGCATCACTTAGAAGGAAGCTACGCAAACAGTGAAGACAAGGAGGATTAGGGGAAGCGAGCGGGAAGCAAAGATACTATTTTCTGGAGTGGGCTCTCGAACGCTTGAACCCGGGAAGTACACGTTGTGGACGCCTCAGATGGGGATTGATGGAAGCTCTGACGGCCCACGAACGCAGCCAGAAAAAAGTCGTCGACCCTGCGGAGAGAGACGCTAAAAAAAAAAGGAGGAAAAACGGTGGAGGACTTAGATAAGAGATAGCACGAGATCTGAGGTACTCTCTGCGGGAGATCGGGGGCAAGAGTCGCGCTAGCATAAAGAACAGATGCAACCCAAAAAAAAAGTACTCGTCCATGGGAGAAAAGAAAAGAGTAATCCAATAGGGTGTGCCGGAATCGCAGAAGGGAGCCTCTACTCGTGAAAGTTGAGGGAGAGTGATTAGTCGAGATTTTGAACAAGCGTCTGGTGTATAACGCGGAAGCTCACCGAATGAAGTGCGCACCTTGTGTTCAAAAAATTGTAGGGAGACATGAAAATTGACACTCTAACTCGAGAGGGGGGGTTGGGATGCAACTGGAAGAAGTGGATCGGAACTGTAAAGGCAGTCTCCTTGTCACGAACCCAGAGAGGGAACTTTTCGGCCCTGTTGGGAGGGCGGGTAGGCTCAGGCCTGGGGGGCGGAAAGTGGGAACTCGGACAGAATCTGATATCCCGGGATTGGGGGATCGTCAGGAGCAGTTTCCTGGGGTTTGCAACTGGTGGCTAGGATGCATGTCGAAGCAAAATCAACTTACGGGGCCGAGAGAATTGAGAAACCGGATGGGACGAAATTCAGTAATGTCTGAAGAACGTGAAGGTGTCTTAAGAGGAAAGGGGAGGAAAAGGGAGTCTATGCCCGAACAGTGCCGGCGGAAGCACTCTAATCGGTGTTTTAGGAAACGTCGCAATCTCGACCAGCGGGGAACAGCTGGGGGGGAGTTCCTATCAGCGAGCGGATACAGGAGGGGTGACCTACCGGATTTGGAGAAAAGAAGACTGATGAGAGAAGTGGTACTCCCCACGGCAGTAGAACCGGAATGTTAGAAACCGCAGATTCGTGGAGAGGGTCGGATCGCTGGGCGGCGAAAAAGGTTACTCTTCCCAGGCTAGGAATTAGGCATTCTGGCAGAAGGCGAGCCGAGCCGCACCCGAAGCTGAATTACCAGCCTGAGGGGAAGGACAGGCCAGTCTCACTAAAATGATGGATAGGTTGAAACTCTTTTACGATTTAAACTCCTGATCAGTAGAGACGGAGGAAGCTACCACGCGTTCCTCGGGGGGGGGGGGGGGTTAAAAAGAGTAATTTCTTCCTGGGAGAAAAGTCAATAATCGGACGTGTTGATGTGAAGTGTCGGAAGAATACCGAGGAATGGGAACAGTGATTAAGTCGCTTCCATTCGGTGGAATCAAAGTGAGGGCCATTTAGTCGTTCCTTGGGAGAGGCCGGCTGGTCGCCCGCTCTCGGAGGAAAAAAAACCCGTACCGAGCAAGCTCTTGTGACGAAGAGGAGGGCGAGAAAGGCTGTCGGAATGTTTTCCGGGGCTAACTTGTTGAAAGATGGCCACGACGACTCTGCTAAGAGAATGCATCGTCTAGTTTACGGCTGACGGAATTGGCGTCATGACGTGTACATTAAGACGAAAGTTGGAACATCCATCGCCCCTGGACGAAAAGGGGGTAGCGGAATCCAAGTCGAGACGGACACGCGCCATAAAATCGGGGAGGCATTTCGAGAGGATCTAGTGCCTAAGAGTCTAGAGGTCAAAATAGACGAAATGAAAAAACGCTCTGTCCATCGTACAATGAAAACGTCGCGTTCATATAGGGCCGAAATGGACCTCCGAGCTTTAGAGAGAAGGGTATATCGAGAAGGAGGAACCAACAGGACTCGTCCGCCAAAGGATGCCTGTCAGCTAGGGCACGGTGAGTTCTTTGACTTGAAGTGCGCGGGAGTGAAAAGTTAGGGGGGGAAAGGAGATAAAAGAAAATCCCGTTGCTCAGCCAAAAGGCGGCTAACCCTGTGCTAGGTAGGGAGTTCTAGCAAAATGCGGATAATAGCTCGCACGGGCCGAGGCAGGAAAGAGAAATCCCTCTAGAGTAAGTACTGGAGCGTATGGACGCAGGTGAGAAGTAGTAGAAGATCAGAAGATATAGTAGTAGTCAGTCCAGGAAATGCGTAACGAAAAAGGGTATGGAAGATTCGTACGCATTGACCTGGGAGAAAAAAAACTTTCTTAGAGCTGAAGGAAGGAAAAAAAACCGGCCGCCGTCCGCCGACGCAGGAGTTTCTCTTCAGCCCGGAACATAGAAAGAAATTACAACTTGGAGTAAGAGAGAGCTAACAACAACCTGATGATGAGAAATGCGGATGAGTAAGTCAGGACGATAGGTCGAGAGCGCGGCGGGAGCAAAAAATCAGTCTTGGAGCGTGAGGGAGTAAGACTGCACGCCAGATGGAGAGAGGAACTACAGAATAAGAGGCAGAGAGTCGCGTGTCCTCAGGAATGACGCGAGAGTAGATGAAGTTCTAATAAATGGACCCTATAGCCTACGACGACTGTTGCTGTCGCGGACTAGGGCGGAAAGAGGCGGCTCGACTCATGAGCACCATCGACGGGCCAATCAGCCGAACGATTTCAGGTTAGCCCGCAGGTGGGGAGAGACGTTGGTGAATAAGACACCGCAAAAATACTCCGGAAAGTGCATCCCCGAAGAACTCCGGACTGCCTTCCGCCAACGCGCTGGAGGTCCAATACTAGAGGGGTAACCAGGACGCTTCTCAGACAGGAGGAGCTGTGGACAGGGCAATCAAATCGGAACGGAAAGCCAGGGACTACTAGACGGTTGGCATCGCTCAGAGGAAAGGAAACTACGCTCTCTCAGGGAAGCGAAACCTGCTAATGGCGGCTGTGAAGGTCTACCTGGGGCTTTCGGGTGAAAGTGGTACATAGGTCGAAAGAAAAATAGGGATGTCAGGCGGATGCGGACGACAAATGGAGAGGCTTACTATCTGACGAAAACGGCGCAAGACAGCCACTAGAGATATAATTCTAGGAATAGACGTTAAAAGGGGAAATCACATGACTAAAGAAAATGACGAAGCAGACCCCTCCTCCGGGAGCCATCGGGTGCAAGAAAAAGGGGAAGCAGGTATGCAATCCTAGAAAGAAGAGATTGCCCGTGGTTTGGCATCCATCTCCTATGAAAGAAAGGAGACAAGGCAAAGACATCCGACTTGGCTCTCTCAAAAACTGAAGTCATATCCTTAATAATGAAGAAGGCGGACAACGCACGAAGAAAGGTGGGCACTATCTGGACGGGGCCAGCGCGCCTTCCCTGTAAACATCAAATAAAGCACCAGGCTTACAGTAGTAACGCTGCGAAAGCAGAGAGAGAGAGTGATCCTGGTCGCGACCACATAAGAAATATAGGACCGGACAAGAACTCCTGCGCGTGGGGGCGATAAAGCGCGCCGAATCCGGGATGCGTGAGAGAGTCGGGGATCCTCTCGTCGTGGGACGCGCAGAGAAGGAACCTCCTCGAGGGATCAGGGAAGGGTACAAAAAAAAAAAAAAAACCAAAACAACCAAACAAAACCAAGAAAAAAAAAAACGAAACGCACCAAAAAAAAAAAAAAAACACAGAAACCAACACAAAGCCGGAAAAGAGAGCACAAAAAATAAAAAAAAACAAACCAACAAACACAACAAAAAACAAAAAAAAAAAACACAAAAAAAATGAAAGCAAACAAAAATAAACACACAAAAAAAAAAAAACTAAGCCAGACAACACTAAATCAACACAAAACCCCCTCCACAAAAAGAAACCAAAATAAAATAAAACAACACAAAAAAAAACACACACAAATAACAAAACCAACAAAATGCACTTTTACTCTGTCGGTGACAATCATTCTGTTCTCATTGGGCCTTCGGGTAAGTACCCACAGAGATGACGCGTAGGGATATTTCTCTAAGGTGAACATAGGAAGTCGACGGATTTTCAGGAAAGGAATAATTAAGAAACAGAAAGAAAGTGAGGCACGTTCGAGGGTAATTAAAAAGAAAAAACGCTACCAAAGCCTCGCCGCCGACAGGTCTGAAACTAAAATAAGATTTGCTAGCGCAGACCCTCATTCTGCGACATCTACTAAAGGTTAGGATTCTCTTTAGAGACAGATAACTCTTACTGTTCCATATGAGGAAGTGGAGACTACACCAAGCAAAAGAACTGACCGAAAGCAGACGACAAGAATCCTTCCTTCAAGAGGGAGTTCAAGTGGCCGGCGCGACTAAAGGGGTCAAGTTAAAATATGGCAAAGGGGTAGGAAACCTTTGCAAGGGGAAAAAACATCATGCAGGGGTACCTTGAAAAAAACATGGATTAGAAGAAGGAGGAGCAGCATCATTGTGGTCACACACAAGGGTAGCAAATTAGTTCGTGAGAATCACGGATACACATCGAGGAGCCCTTGTGAATAATCTCTGCTTCAAGATCATCGAACGGAACCTTCCGAGGCGTACGGAGACATCACGGGAATTTCCGCGCCTACAGTAGTACTTATAAGGGAAAACAAAGTACCGGTGATGGTGGACGCGGGGGGAAAACCTGTGCTTTGGGGAGAGCAGAGAGGCGACAAAGGTAGGCAATAACACTTCCTACCTCAGGGGGGGTAACTATCTCATCTCACAAAAAAAGTAGTAGAAGAAGAGAAAAAAGAGCCCCAGAGGTATGTAGGTTGGAAGTCGCTTCAGGGAGGAGGGACTCGTGTTCAGCCAGCGGCGGGCATACTGACTATGCTCAGATACAACGGCATCACGGGTTAAAGAGGTGTCCATGCCGTTCATAAAATACGACCTTAGGAAGAAAAAAATAGGTCCTTGTATAGCTCAAAGGAGAAGAGAGAGTTTACCTGGTGAGGGAGGGATTTGCTCGTTGGGGTCCCGACGAGGAAGTGATATAAGCTGATGCTACTAATGAAGGGGAGGTGACACGGTTTAAACCCTGTGAGAGGCAATGGAGCGAGAATCGTCTAGAAGAGGAGCTTTTCTGCCTTCCTAAGGTGAAAGCCCGGGACAGGGGACGACGCATCCTCGCGCGAACTTTTCGCTCTCGAAGGGTCCCAGCCGGTTGCACGTGAACGGTCACTGAGACAGACGAAGGGTGAACATGGCCATGATAGATCAAGGAAGGTGGGGAATGGATGACTAGGAGGGAGAAAAACAGATCTGTTTGACATTAGGACCAGCACCTTCATTTCATAGGGGGGGGAGTGGGCGATCTCACCCCAGGGATTGGGGAAGACCTTCCGTAGATCGGGCAAAGAATCAGGGCGGGGTTGGGGACGCTGGAAAAACCGGAGGAGAAATCTTGAGGCTCTTGGTGACATGCCGGCGGATAGAAAATTGAAGCTGGGGGTGTTGGGAGTGAACGATCAAAACTCCGTCCTTCTACAGGCGGGGAGGGGGGGGACTATTCCGCTTTAAGGGGCAAACGGAAGGAAGAAAACGGCACGTTGTACGAGGGGAATAACAACTTCAGACGGGAACGTGGATCCAAAAAATCAGTGACCTTAAAGGGGTAGGAGACAAGAAGGCGTCGTGTGGGGGACTCGTTTTCTGGAGAACCTGGCGGATCTCTATAGGAACACCAAGTACTCGTGTAGCCGTCGTAGACATGCCGAGCAAAGAGAGGGGAGCCTACTACGCGAAAGAATCGAGACAATGAGGCCCTGCCAGGCCCTTCAAGAGCAGGGCGTTGGATCAGCCAAGGTGTGCAGAGGAGGGGAAGGGGGACTATTAGAAGCTGATGGAACTGAGTGGGAGGTCTTTCACCAAAGAAAAGCGAGCGTGTAGATACTTGCATCAGGGTCATACTAAGTAGGGGGCTAGGGGATTAAGGAAGATAGACCGTTGTGCGTGAGGACCTGATCTCCCTGAAAAGCTAGGAGCCTAGATCTGACTTTTAGCTAGGGGAAGGGTGCAGCGGGGAGCATGTAAGTTCCGTTCACGAGTAGTAGTTGAGGAGGAAATTGTGAAAGGGACAAAATCGAGGGCTTGCCGCGTTACAAAAGCTGTTGCTAGTAAAATGCTGGTGCGAGTCGGGCAGGGAACGAGGCTCCAGGGAGGGGGGAGCTGTTGAGAAAAGAATACTGAATGGCAGAAGGACTCGCTGATAGTCTAGAACGAGGCAGGAACTATAGGTACGTCGGAAGCGAGAGAACGGAAATGGACGGGTCCAATATGCTACGAAGCCCAGCGAGCCGGCGAAATTATCAACGATGTCAGAAAACTGGAATGAAGACTGATCTCGAATCGAGAAGCGTATCCAAGGGGAGAAAAAAAGGTGCACTCCATGGAAAGTTTCATTCGGTGGCTGTACGCCTAGAATGAGAAGCCGCTCTCTCACGGGGTAGAGGGGGAAAGGTAAGGAGTAGGTGGTCAAGAGCTCAGGGAGCACGATCAGGAGGTGGAGACTTGGGTAATTGCCGGAGGACTCTCGGTGGGCATACCCCATCGAAAAAAAAACAAGACTCTCAGACGCAAAATCAAGGCCTTCTTCTGGGAACCTTGGGTTCTGAGTGAGGAGGACTGGGAGCTGCCTGGAAATTGACAAAACTCTACATTCGAGGATATTTCGCATCGAGGAGGACGAATCATCCTAAATTACTTCCGGACATAACAAGGCGTTTCACCCTCAGGGACTGTAGAATGCAGTTCTGCAGTTGAGGGGGGAAGCTCTTGCGAGCTGAGGCTAAGGAGACCGCCGCAGCCGCCGAAGACGGGATGTGCGAAAAAGGGTCTCGAGAGAGATCAACCAGTTTGTACTAGAAGGAAAGCAAACAACACTATGAGGAATTAGGGGTAGGGAGTCAATTAGCATTTCGGGGAAAGGCGAGGCGCGCTAGAATAATTCTGACGGGATCTAATGCATATAGGGTAGCCGAAAGGCGTCAAGAGAATCATCTACGGGGATGAAAAAATAGAAGACCGGTACGGTGCAAACGGGGTAATGGAAGGAATGATACGGAGTCTGCACTTAATCGATTTCACCTACGCGCACGACGACGTCGTCGCAGAGACAGGGGCCGCACTAGCGTGGCTACATTTGCAGAAACACCATCTAGAAATACCTCTCCTAAAGGAGAGGTGCGCCACGAAAACTTCACTTACTGGGGACTGGTTCTCAAATAAACGCAAGGAGAAGGAGTCAGCGAAAATACTAGCTAAAAAAAGAGAAGGACGACGCGACGCTAGGTCATGTCAGCGGACTCTAGGCCTCAATCGTAATCTCGATACAAAGAATCTCATGGGACAATATCTGAAAGTAAAATGGAATCGGCTTTGCGGACGAGGGCTGTCGACGCGCGACTTGGACTCCGTATACAAGCAGCTCCTCCTAACAGTGAGGGAGAGTGAGTGCTCTTCGAAAGTCATACGGCAAAATAGGGGACAAGTGTCTGAGTCGGTGCCACTGGTGAAACGATAAGGGTACGAGAACGCACTGCGTCGCCTCATCACTAGAGGAAAAAAGAGGGACTCTCTTCGAAGGTTGGGACTCAAAAATATCGAGGAGAAAAGCCGGGCTCGCGAAGTGAAACAGGGGGAGAGGCGTGCAATCGACAATATTCCCGTGAGAAAAAGGAAACCTTCAAAATAAAAGACGAAAATCAACGACAAGGCGCTCGTGGCGCTCATGACCGTACTACGGCCTCCTAGCCGGCGGCAGAAAACGCACATAGACCATTTTATGAAGGGGGATATCTTTACCTGGCAATACATCACGTGCCGGGGAATTCTCAAGGGAGGAGGCGGGGACTCCTAGGCGCGCAATGAAGAAAGTAGTCAGAACGACCAGTGCTCGCAGGGCCAGACCGTAAAAAACTCGCGTGAGGAATGAAAGCGGTAACGATGAGCGCGTCGGCTCCTATCCATCACGATGAGGAAACGGCAATATTGTCTTGGAAAGGGATCAACAAAGCCTGTCAACCACAACGAGGGGAGGGGCAATGGAGGAAGTTCGCAGCGAGGGGGAAAAGAAAGGATCTGATATAATTTTGAGCGAAAACGAGGGAGACACTGCCATAAAATGGGGTAAGTCAAGCAGTCTAAAAGGAGAAGCCTGAGAGAAGGGGAAGGGACGCACTTACAAGACTCACGAAAACTCAATCCCGCGAAGGGACAGCGCTCTAAAGTTCGATCTGTCACGGAAGACGGCGACCAGGAGATGAGGACCGACAGCTGCAGGAGGAAGGCCGGTGTTTCCTAAAGACGAGAGAAGACTTTCTAGCAGGGATTAGCTACCCTCACAGAGCCATGACATCACGGCGAAGGAAGGGTCAAACTGTTCCGAACATCCTATCTATCAAAACAGGGAGAGTTCAAAGAACCACAAGGCCTGAGCGACCAGACGGGCAAAAGGGCGAAGACGGAAGGAAACGTGGAGAGTCACAGCCCTCGGAATAACTGCATCTCGTATTTACAGACGTCGGGGGTCGACATCGCACTTGGAGGAACCAATATCTTTAGTGGTATGAGCAGGCATGGGAAGAGGTCCGTCCACCCTACTGCGCGCCTAGATCTAACTAAAGTCGATGCGTAAGCGGACTCAGTAATGCACATAGAATTTCAGGCGCACGTTGGAGACAACACATTACCCCAGGAGTTTAAGAAGGGGGAGCATATGGGCGTTCTAGCGCGACAGCTGAGCGCAGCAGAATCTGTGAACCAAAATCACATACGCGCGC
>Ga0179591_1152308_pt1 | contig 10558 bp, 8 predicted proteins | sample CZOMad2_1_08_16f_FD_182891 | JGI IMG/M metagenome (GOLD analysis project Ga0179591, IMG submission 182891) | Vadose zone soil fungal communities from Angelo Coast Range Reserve, California, USA - CZOMad2_1_08_16fungal (PacBio error correction) | ecosystem: Environmental > Terrestrial > Soil >...
GGGGAATGGGGGGGAGACAGCCCGAAAGATTTATGGAGGGGGCAAGAAGAAACGGTGGAGCACATTACAATTAAACGGGGGGACTGAAACTCAAACAAAAAACAGATTGTCGGGGGTATTGGCTGTCCGCAGTAAAGCATCGAGTCTTAACAGTTGCTGGAAGAGGAAAACCGGAGACAAAAAAAATGGCAAGACTAACCGGAAGCTATAGGTGACCTTGTGGGGGTGGGCAAAGCCTGGATGGAATACATGAAGGGACAACCAACCTCCTTTCTCTGAAAGGCCCAAGGCGAAGGAGGGGGAAGAGCCCAGCGTGGGAAGGAATGGCCATTGGACCGGAAAGAACCCTAATGTGGGCCTGGTTTTTTGAAGCTTGCTGAGACGCGTGGTGAGGGTAAGAAAGGCCCTTATTCCACAAAGGAATAGCGCAGAAATGATCCATAGAAGAAGGGGATGGGGGGGCATCGTGAGATCCTGGTAATGCTAACAAGTTGAAAAAAAGAAAGGCATGATCGGTAATTTTCCTTTAAACAATCTCCCTTTCCGACGCCTGAGCGGGACTAACCGGGCACGACAAAAGGGAATCGCGGCAAGCACGGGGGTAGAAGGAGAAGCTGGTTCCGGGGAGCATCAAAATTGGGGGGGAACAAAATAGTTAGCGACCATAGAAACAAATTCTGGGGGCAAAGAGTACTAGTGCCGGAGGGGGGGGGAGGGTGACGCGAATGGGAAACAACTCAAGAAAGAAAAGGAAAGAAAATCTCCTAAGTTTAACCCTTGAGGCCACCTGAAAGATCGCTCGAAGCAAAGTTCCGACAAGATTGCGAATGAATGGCCAACGCAATCAAAAATGCAAACTTGGACCGCGGCATCCAGGTAGATTCTCTGGTCAAATAGACGGAGAATCAGGAAGGGAAGGTCCTAAAATTCACACAAGGAAGGAACCGTTTTTGTTGTATTGGGGGGGATCTAATCACTCTAAGTCCCGACAGAAGAGGGAAGAGAGCAAAAAGACGAGGGCAACCTTCTCTGGCAAAGAAAGTCGCCTAGGTCCCGGGATCGTCTTAAAGATTCCCTGCGCTTAAGAGACGCGGAGCTGGTGAGGGTCATCGTGCGGTGATTAAGGTGATGGCCAAAGAGAAGTCTGAAGGGGGAAGGAGAGGAACTAGGGCCGGGTGGTGTAAATCTACAGTCAAGATTAACATTTGAAAATAGACCATAAAGCACAGAAAGGAAGATCGACTCCCGGGGCGGGTAGAGGCCAAGAAATCGGGTGTCAATAACTGGCGTCAACGCTTAAACAGCTACCACCCAATAAGCGGGCCCGGCGGTGGGTCACTAGTAAAGGAGTTTACGATGAAATCGTCAATCGAATCCTCGGTCTGCAGAACCAATGGGCTTTGAAAGGGGATAAAACCGAAAAATAGGTGCCGCAAGAGAAGCGAAGACACAGTCGCTCGTCGGAGGGTCGAAAAGAGAGGAGGCGGGGGGAAAGAGGTGACAACGGGGAGGTAGGCTCACTCAATCTAAGGTACCAAGGAGACCATAGGACACACAATGCAAAAGACTCAGTCGAGGAGTAAAAAAAAATGCAGGAACAAAAGCTCGCGAAAGGAGGGTACGGAAAATTATCAGAACGAATTGGGGGAAAACTCTCTGCAAACGCTGGCGATGACATCGATTCCCCAGAAACACGTTAACAAAACGCGCACAATAGGAGAAGGGGCGAAAAAAAAACCGAGGCGGTAGCGGATCAAAAAAAAGGGGCGTGGCGGGATGAGGAGAATAAAAAACCCACTTCAACAATTCCGCTCGATTGGGAAAACGACGAGGTGTCGTATTGGGCCGGAAGCCTTGGGGTCAATAATCCGTCATGCAAGTACCTCCAGTAGGCGACAGAGTCAGGAAAGAAATGGAACTAGACGAGCGATGAAAGCTGCATTGGGGATCCTAGTGGAAGGAGTAATATAGACTTAGAAAAAAGAGAAAACTATGCTTACTGTTGGTCATAGCGGTATGCCGGCGGAGTTGAACACTAAAATCATGAAAAGACAGTCAAGCCGCCCATTTTATGACACTTGAAAAAGGGGGGTTCGTCACCAAGGGAACTCTGCCAATCTCTGTCATCTCTGGGCAAAAAAAACCTATAAGAAGCAAGGACCATGGAGGGGGCAGTCAACGATGTCGGGGAGGAGGTCCAAGAGGTGGGTTCTGGCCCGAAGCAAGCAGTATGTGCTTCTCAACTATGAAGACCCCATTATCGGAACTTGAAAAACGGAAAGAAGGACATCAGGCGTCGCCCGGGGGAGAGGCGAGGCGAAAGCAACCTGACGGCGAAAATTCAGGGGATGAGGGGCCGGGGACCAGAGGGACGGTGAAACTTCTCCACAGACTCCCAGTGCACTTGAGAATTCAATTAGGGGCAATGGATAGAAGGGACCCAGGCTCAAAGATAATCGCAAAGGGACCGACCACGTATATGATGGTCACCATAGAGAAAGACAAAACCCGGGATGATAGGTTTAACCACGGCAAGGGCGGAGCAGCGCACATCGGGCTGTGACCATTCTTTAGGCAAAAAAGAAGTCCCATCGTGAAGAGGAAAAGCCATCGTCGTGCCGGCCAACAAAAGGGGTGCCGGACCGTTGGAAAAATGGAGGTTGGCTCGACTGGCACGGCCGTGGAGAAAAACTAGGAGACCAGGGAAATCAGTTTGAAATCAAAGGGTAACGGAAAGAAATCAGCCTTGAGCAATAGGGCGAGGATGAGGCGGGGTATTGCCAGAAGACGGGAAAAGCAAACTGGAATTCTTTGGGGGAGCCAATGCATCCTATGTGACGTACCAGAGCTCAACCTACGCAAGGGGCGCTCGAGGAAAACAGCAGGTAAGAAAAGAACGAGTGGCGATGAGGGGGACGTAAGAGTTGACCAAGCGAAAAAAATACTCCGAGCGCGCCAAAAAGCAAATGAAAGAATAATGGGGAAATCAAGAAAGATTAGGGGAGAGTGAATCACGGAAAGAGGGGCCAATTTACAAAGAGCCGGGTGCGGCGAGGAAGAAAAAAAAAGAAGCCAAATAAGCTATTACAAGGAAAAACGGCAATTATTCTCCATCTGGAAGGGAGCTGGCCCGATAATGAGAAACCTCTCGCGTGGGGCGGGAGGCGAACTACCAAGTCTGCTGAAGGCTGTTGAACGTGAATGTATTTGAAGCCGGAATGCTTCCGAGAGAAAAAGAAGGAACGGTTGGTCAACAAAAATACAAGCAGGTGGTATGGGATTGGAGTTAATCTCGGCTTTGTAGTCGCAATTCTATGCACCACACGGTTATACGCAGAAAGAGGTGGAAAACAACTCACAAAATCCGGGGATAATGGTCTAAAAAAGATTTGGCCGAACCACGGAAATCTCACAAAAAAAAAAGGGAGGGGGGGGGGAGGAAAAGAAAAGAGTAGATGGAGGGTGCAAATAACAAAAAACTGATCAGGACTGGTGGAGTTGTTTGAAGCTGAGGCGTTTCCCGTCTGCCGCGCGTGGAGGACCCGGCTTCGCCGGGGCACCCGGAAAAAAGAACCCGCCAGATTTCTCAAAAAAAGCAAACGACGTGTGAAAAAGTGAGCTTTTTCATTTTTGAACAGCCACTGCGGCAAACACCGTCAAAAAAAAACGCTCCTGTTACGGGCAAGACGCATTGAAGAGGCCGCGGACGGAGAGGGGGGGGGGGGCGCCCAGATCATACGCAAAGAAACGAAAGCGGGCATAGACAAGAAAAAAGGATAGAAATAGAAGATGAGGTCAAGCAGCGTCTCTTTGAGAATTGTATTTAGTTTGGTGGGGTTATCGCGAACGGAGACGTACCGTCAGCTGACCGTATCACTCCAAATCACGGTAGGGTGGGGCACACTTCGAGTTCACAGTTGGAATACGCCTACCAGAGCCACCGATCTGTTTGCGACTCGAGGTAAATAAAAAATCTCTGAACAGAGGAAAAAAATCGAACTGTGGGCCGCATGTTTAACGAGGAAAATCAAAGAAAGCTGCGGTGAGCGTGGCGTAGCCCTCGGAGGGGCACCTTTGGCGCAACAAAAGGAGGCCAGGGTAGTAAGTAAATAAACACAACGAGAGCGACAGGTCCAAAACTTCATGTAAAAAGTCGCGGCCGCGAGGACGATGGGGGCCGGGGAAAAAGGAAAAGACGGGAAGGTGGCGAGGAGGATGGGTTCAATCAAGCAAAAGGAACAAGTCCATCTGTACAAAATCCTTTGCCGCCATGAAAACAAGGGCCCTAACTGAAGCGGGTGAAGGACGTAGGGGAAAAAAGAAGAGGAAAAGAAGGACCGGGAGAAACGGCCTTCATTGGGAATCTCTCCGCACGAAAGGATAAAAAGGGCCTTTAGCCAGATGAGACCCGTCATATCACTCGAAGAAACGGAAGAAACTGTTCGACGATGATGAAAGAAACAGGGGGACCGAAAGTCCCGGAATCAAAAAAAGCCAGATTACTGTAGCGCGATGTGGAAATTTCGAAAGTATTTGTCACAGGTCCAGCAAGAATGGGGGAAGTCAGGGAGCTGCGCGGAGCGCAGGGAAAACGAAGATGGGTCCTTGCGAGACGCACGTTTTCTATTATATGTCGGCCTGCCAAAGAAGAACGACTGCACGCATAAACTCGCCAGGAGGAGGGCGACCACGAGGGGAAAACGCAAAAACGCAAGCAACGAACGAACCAGGGTAAGGAGAGTCGGAATAAAATGTTGAAAAAAAATCCGGTGGGGTTGGGGGGGGGTTTGGGGGTTGGGGGGGGGGGGGGGGGGGGGGGGGGGGGGGGGGGGGGGTGGGGGGGGGGGGGGGTGGGGGTGGGGGGGGGTGGGGGGGTGGTGTTTGTTGGTTTGATGTGGGTTGGGTTGTGGTTTTGTTGTTTGGGGGGTGGAGGATTTGGGGAGGGGTGTGTGGGGGTGATGGATTTTTGTTGGGTGTTTGGGGGGTTGTTGGGGTTGGGGGTGGTGGGGCATGAGCGTCATCTCTTCCGCAAACCTCTGTCCGGTGGAGATTGGGGGCGGCGGGGGGATCATCCTCTCAGATGGACGGGCGCAATAGACTAGAAAGACGGACACAGGCGAGAAAGGGCTATTCTTGATAAAGTCTAGTTAGACAGAGATAGACAAATGCAGCTCAGCAAGATATCTTAAAAGGGGCTAAAAGAATGCACAAAAATTGACCCTAATGCAAGGGTGCATTCGGAGATGAAAAGGGCAGGCCCTCCTAAGAAAAACCAAGACGCCGTTTCCCCAGATTGTAGATGGGGGGAAGAAAACCCGGTGTAATCGACGACCGCAAAGGGTTGAGCCGACCGCATTACGGTCGAAAAACTTACTCGATCGTGAACGGCCGGACTTCGATGAAAAAGGAAAATTGAAGAAAAAAGTCGAGTTTCAGCGCACTAAAAAAAGGGATAAAGGTGAAGAAAGTTGACTGCCCAAGTTCCCATGGGTCGACTAAAATCTCCCGTAAGCATAGAAAGCATTGGTTGTTTCAAAGAGGGGACGTAAGCGGAGAGCGCCTTGAAACGAGGCGGGGGACGAACCTTTACCGCTGGATAGTCGGGATGAAGAGCAAATTTGCAAAAAACAGAACGAAAGAATGGTCGTGCGGAAGTCTCAGGTGGGAACAAAGAGGCGTCGTGAAGGAAAAAAGCGCAAAGACCAGGTGTCGGCGGGCATGGATCGCTTTCCTAACTGGTCAAGGAACCAGTGGAGGGGGGAAAAAGACCGGTAGCAAAGGAAGGTCGACTTGAACCGTTCGCAAAAAGCGGCGTGGATTATCCCCGCACGATCGGGGTACCGGAGGAAAAAAGGCTAGAGGCACTGGTGGCGGAGGGTCCCTGGAATCCCATGTTCGCAAGTTCCACAAGGCATATGGGAGCAGGTGAAATTGCCGTGGAAACCTCATTGAACCGACGAGAAATTGGAGACATCAACTGAGAACCGCAGAATCACCAAGAGCGCGATTGGTTATCGAGAAAGAAAAGGGGAATTCGATAAAAACAACTCACAAGTACAAAAAATCCTTAGCTTGGCCTATTACGGTGCCAAGGGGGATTTGGGGGGCGGTTGCGAAAAGGCGGAGTTGCACTGTCCATGAGTCGGCTTTCAGAAACAAGCCAAAAATCGGGCGCTATATTCGTGGGAGCGAAATGAGGGTCGATTCGAAAGACATCATGTCATCGCGAACACGAGGGAAAGGTTTGAAAGCGAAGATTGGCGGTGGAAGGAGTTCGAGTACAGCTTGGGAGGCCGGAGCGTCGTAAGCGCTCTCACTATTAGGGACTGACTTGGGTGTAGAACGTGTAGGAGTAACATTCGAGGAAACCTATTATAAGAGGGGGGAAAAAAAAAATCAACGGAAGGGGAAAACCGTCGTGCAACGGGCTTCCAAGTGTGGTTTGGGCGTCCCGAGACTCACAAAAAAATCAACTCTCCCCAAATGACTCAAAACACCGTGATGCAGCGAGAAAAATATGGTACCGCTTGCATCGTCTCACGGGTGAATGCTTTTGGCCATAAAAACGGAAGTCACCAAAAGAAAATCCTAGCGACGAAGGTGGTGGAAATGACAGGGAGCGGAAAGAATAACCATCCCGGGCGATCATGGAATCGATTCTTTAATGTAGACAGATACCATGAAAAATTAGACAAAAAAAAAAGCCCCAAAAAGGGTCTCCTTCGAAATCTTGAAGTCAACGCGGGCGCGAACGACGGAAAAATGTGGGGAATAAAGAAAGAGGGGTGGTGCACCGGGGGAATCCTTACTTTAGGGTCAAAAAAAAAAAAAGGACGCGAAAGTAAAATGTGCCAAAGGAAAAGAATAATTTAGGAAAGGGGAGTCATCCGGTCAGGAGACTCTTTCCAGTCCAAATTAAAGCTATCTCTAACAGTGGAGACAGCTCATCACCGGACAACGGGTGGAAAAGACAGGGAGGGGGCGGCAACTCGAAGGGGGGCGCAAAAAGGACTCTATCTGCACTCAGCGTTGTCCAAAGTGGAACATCCACAAAATTATAACAAACAAGAAAAGATATATGTGGGAATTGTTCTCCAACCGGACCCGGGAAAAGGGAAAATGGTGAAAGAACCAAGTTTGGAGTTAAATGAGAGTCCCCGTTGACTGGCAGGGGCCGAGACCCGACTCCAAACGTTATGGTATACTTGAAACGCCACGTAGAGCTCGGTTAAGGGGGCCTGAATAGGAGGGCAGGAGACCCAAGTCCGACAGACCGGAAAGACGGACCTTGTGGAAGGATGGGACTAAAGGAGGTCTACGGAGGCAAGGTGCCCAAACCAATCTTCGAGTCAATTCAAAATGACTACTTCGTGGAGGGGGCGGACCGACGGGGACGGAAGGTGGAAGGGGCAGGGAATGCGACAGAGGGCGTGGGTTGGGTGGCGCTATGGCTGACTCCTTGGGTGTGTTCACCAGGAACTTAATGACCAAGCTCGAACGAAAAGGATCGGACAAGGGTATTGGTGTCAGTGGCAGAGGGCCTGTTCGCCAAAGGCTTCTGGCAGTCTTATGAAACCTGTTGTCAACGCTTGAACGGGCTGGAAACAAAAGAAGGAAAAAATTGCCGCTGCGAGTGGGGGAACCGCAATTCAGCGAGAAAATCTCAATCACTGGGGGTCAGAGAGTTTCGATCGTTTAAAGGGGAAAATAACTGGGGGGAAAAAAAACCGCAAAGAACACTTTGAAACCAAGAAAAACCGGCCCGGGGTCCAAGAAGGGGTTTGGGTAAGGTTGAAAATAAAAAGGAACAAGTCCAATTTCAACACCGCCGCGAAGACGGAGAAAAAAAGGACAGAGAATCATTCCAGCACAAAAGCGAGAATAATGGCCAACTGCCAATTAAAATGCAAAATCGAAACGCGCGCAAATCAAAATGCATGGATCGCTAGCTGGAAGCAAATAAAGAGAGGAGCAGGGTCCGCTTCAACGTCCAGGAACCGATTGTGGAAAGGGAAGACAAGACAAAGGGCAAGCCAGACAGAAGGGAGGCAAAAAAAAAGACAACAAATCCTCGGCATCTGCAGGGGAGCGGGCACACAGAGGAACAGCCAAGTACCTGTGAAGGTTACTCGATGAAAAGTAACGTCCGTTGCGGGAAATCGTTAAAAAGCAGCGCGAAGGGCTGGGAGAGTGAGGGCGGTTCGGCTGTTGAGAAAATCTTGCATTTCGACCTGGGCAAGTTTCAAACTCCCCCAAAAAGTGGGAAGTACAAACAAGGGGGGACGCCATGGAAATTGGGAAAAGAGAAAAGGGCCAGGCCGAAAAATTAGAACTCTCCAGGTTGTCAGTATCAAGGGTAACAACGTATATTAGTAAGACCGCCAGGGGGCTCTAAATTCGTCACCGGGCGACCGGACCAGAAGACTTGAACGGGGGTCAACGTCCCAAGGGGAAAAAAAAGGGAAAAGCGAATACTGCGACCGGAAAAAAGGAAACTTGGCGGCGAAGAACAAACAGAGGTCAGACAATATAAGAACATCTCTCGTACCTTCAATGTAAAAATCCGACTTGCAAGAGGACGGGAGATAAGAAAAAAGAGCAAGGTGCAGGTTATACGTAGGGGAGGAAGGAACAGGAAAAGGAAAAAAAAAGAGCGGATACTCAATGGAAAAGGGTCGATCAAACTTACTGAACCCTGAAAAGCGTCAAAGTTCTTGTCCTCGAGATTCGCACTTCCAACGGGGGGGACCAAGGGAGAGAGAAGGAGTGGGATGACAAAAGGAAGAAAGTCCAGATCCATCGAGTAGAAAAACTGAGCGTCCGCCTGACAAAAGGGCGTTCTTTCTCGCTTCACGCCAGTTCGCTCCATTCAGAAAAAAGATTGGGGAAAGGAGGAAGTGTCGTATGGAGTAACACACGCCTTTTGAAGGCAAACACGACCTCCCTTAGGACAGGGTTCGCGCTAAACGTCTCTATCAAGGAATCATGAGCTGCAGGGGGAGCCTATTGAAGGGGGAATTAAGGTACGCTTATAAAAGAAGGAAATAAAAGGACATTGCTGGAGCCCTTCTAGGATCGACTATGACGGCAGACGATGGGGAAGAGGGAGAGCTTATGACGCCAGGACCCTTCAAAAGATCAGAAATGAATAAAATGCAGGCGTTGGGACTACGCGCGGGCCATCTCTCTGAACGGTCAAGCGTGGCGAAAAGGACGAAGCGTAAAAGTGGCAAATTCCGTGCCGGGTCGAGAAATCGGGGGGATTGGTCGCAACTCAAAGGGCAGGGGGGATTCAGTCTACTATCCTAAAAGATAGGAACTTTTTCGCGAGAACACGGAACCATCGGAGTAGGCCGGGAAGGAGGTCGCACAAGCACCGTTACTAAACATGGGAGGGAAGTAAGTGTCGAACTTCTCCACAACACTCAACCAAAAGCATAAACTCCAAAACCCAAAAAGAGAAAAAAGAACAAAAAAATAAGAAAAGAAAAAAAAAAAAAAAAAAAAAAAAAAAAAAAAAAAAAAAAACTCAACCCCAACAACCCCCAAAAAACTACTATCATCGGACCGGAGGTGATTACTGTAACCAAAGTCGTGATTAGCCGTGACAACATCGTAAATAATAGGGCACAGAAGCCGGGACCGGGCGAGTGTATCTGCTGGTACATCAAGGGTTTGGCGGAAACTATAATTCGTCGATGGACAAAAGCACGGCGATAAGCGAAAAAATAGGAGGTCCCAGAGGACTTTCATAACACTTGAAAACGAGGGGGACATTGTCTACCACGCGCGGGGGAAAAAACACCATCGGGGGTGGCCGTAAAAATTGATTGATGGTGGGCAAGAATGGCGATCCTTGAAAGCGCGCATTACATCCTGCCTTTGAGTCAAGAAACACTCAATCGCTTCAGAACCCGCATGAAATAACCGAAGAAAGGAGGGAGGAGGGCCCGGACTAGGATATAAAGAACTGGGAATGTTTTGTGCGCAAAAAGGGCCGAGGCTTCTCGAAACAAGCTCACGCAAGCGTGATCGCTAGCGAAAAAGGGAGAACGGTGCGAGAATCATAGTTTACGAAGTTTCAAGCTGAGAAGACAGACGCAACAGGATGCGCAAGGGCGTGAAAAAAAAAGAAAGCGAGAAGTGGTGGGAAAGGCAATCAGACGGACGGAAAGGCGAGTTCGACGGAGCGGGGTCAAGGCATTCCACGATCCCAACCGCAAGAGAAATAGAGGAGAAAGAATGAAAAGGACACCGGAGGCAAGGTCTCAACTGGGGATCGGTCTCTGACCCGCTAGCGAATTCGAGGTTGAAAAACGGCGGCTCAAGATGGTCGTCAAGTACAACGAGGGCGGGGGACGGTGTCTTTGACCGCATAAAAACCGAAGGCAGGGAGCAAACTCACTTTTGCAAACGTCACCTTGTAGAGACGGTAGGGCGGGAGCTAAGCGGGGGGGGTGTGGCCGCCACAAACCTGCAAACGACGGTTACAATAACATCTTGGGGCCAAAACAAATCAACAGAGCAGGACTGGGAGGAAAAAATAGGGAACAAAGGA
>Ga0179591_1196132_pt1 | contig 10558 bp, 11 predicted proteins | sample CZOMad2_1_08_16f_FD_182891 | JGI IMG/M metagenome (GOLD analysis project Ga0179591, IMG submission 182891) | Vadose zone soil fungal communities from Angelo Coast Range Reserve, California, USA - CZOMad2_1_08_16fungal (PacBio error correction) | ecosystem: Environmental > Terrestrial > Soil >...
GGACCAGGAAGAAGAAAAAGAGAGAGCGAAGCTTCAGGAAGGGGGAGGATCGCGGGCGAGGGGAAACGGACTTGGGCGAAGACAAAAGCTCGTGACACTCGTACAACCGTCGGACAAAGTGCATTCGATATTCGAGTAGGGGAGGGCATGAGGGAAGACTAGTCTCAGAACAAGGTGGGACGGGGGGGGATCTGCTCGACTCCAACGCCAAACGATTTTTAAAGAGACATGAGGGAGGGGGTGGTCAAGGCGTAAGGAAGCTGGATCCGAAATGCAGCAAGGGGGAAGTTGGCGGAAAAGAAGCGGCAAATCAAGCTGGACAGAAAAAAAAAAGACCTCACGAGGCGTGTTTGACCAGAGAGTTCCCATTGGAGAGGTAAGCCGCCGGACCTACGGAGAGAGAGCGGGAGACGAAACGGGCAGAAGAAAGGTGGTGGTGTCGTCTTAAAGATCATCCAGACTTTCTCAAGAACGGGGAAAAACCAGGTAAGGCAAATATTCTAGAAGGGGTGCGCGCGACGAGAATGACCCTAAAAATAGTCGGTTGCCTAGCGAGGAAAAAAGAGAAAAACGACGATGCCCAGTTGGCGGAGGATCGGTGGGGGACCATTTTCCGGTGCCGTGGAGGGGCAACCACACCAACAAAGAAAAATCCTTTACGGACGAACCAAAAAGAGAATCAGGGTTAGGCGCGGCTGAAAGAGCGGAGGGACGGAGCCTGTTAGAACAGATTCATGACGCTCACCGGGGGGAGCGCAGCCCAAAACGACAGGAAAGGGCAGGGCAGAAAGGGTGTTAATAGGGGGGAGGCGAGTCGTAGGGGGGCTGTCCAGGGCAAAGTAAAAACTGAAGGGGATCTTGTGTGAGGAAAGATCGTAGGGCGGGCAAAAAGATCCAAGGAGTAGGAGGCTCACGAAAAAGTATCGCAGATCAGAGACTGGTACACAGTTTGGGAAAAAAAAGACTTCTTTATGCACGAAGGGCCCTATCCTTTCGGCAGAGGGGGAGGGAATCACAAAAATAATGGTTAAGCGCCGAAGGAAGGGGACAGGGAAAATCTCTCTCTCCATTACTAAAAAAGGCTCGCTTACCCATAAAAAAAAAATTTTCTTCTGATAAGAAAAATGGTTTGGGGGACGAAAGACACGCCGATGAGTGACTGGGGGCATTGTAGTCGCCAAGTCCAGAAGGGGTAAATCGCTAAAAGTTTACGAACAGATAGGGGGAATCGGGAAAGGTTCGTGGGGGGTGGAAGGTTTTAAAACGGTCGCGAGTCAAAAGAAGGGAAATTCTGCATATACGAAACTGGGCTTGAGGGACTCAGGAAAAAAAGTCGAATCCGCAGAAGACAGAAGTTGACGCGCCTGGATGAAGAATTAACAAGCGAGAACCGGGAGAACAAAAGAGAGACTCGGAAACGAGGGCAAGAAAGGAAATCGAGCGGAGGACCGGGCCTGCGGAAAGCGATAAGGTTTCAATGCGACCAGCGTGAAAGAAAAAAAAGCGTTTTTCAATCGAAGATTGAACCGAAGGCCGGAGGTGAGAGGGTGTGGACGCGCGAGGGAAAGAGGGGAGGTCGGTACTGGAAAAACAAAAGGAAAGGGTTGGACTGAGCCAGTTTCATCCTTGGAGAACAGGGGTAGTAGGGGAAAACCAGGAAGGTGCCAGCGCTAACGTAGCTGGGGAAGGAACGCAAGAAAGAAACCCAAAAAGGAAAAGGGACGTTGGTCTTTGGGGTGAGGAGCGGCAGGCGCAAGTGCCAAAAATAGGGAGCGAAAAAGGGGCGCTTACATTAATCACAGAGATCAAAAAACACAAACGTATGATTATGAAAGCGAGGGGATGAAGGGAATCGACACGAGGGAGCGAATCGGATTCGGCCGTGACTCTCAATAACTCCAGGCAATAAATTAAAAAATAAACTTTACGGGAAAATAAGGAGGCTGACTGTTCGCGTCGTCGAAAAGGCGCACAGAGGGACACAGGAGGGAAACAACAGCTAAAACCGGTAGCAACGGGAATTGCGCAACCACCTAGGGGGAAGTTCAATTCTGGGGGGGGCAAAGAACGAGACAGTTGCTCAAGCAAAGCGGACAAAGAATCCAAGGGAAAGAGAGTGCACAAAAATGGGCGAAGTCCACGATTTCGAAGTGAAAAAAATAGAGATCTTCCGGAGGAAGGGACGGGAGAAAAAAATCGCGGCGCAGTCATTAAGGCGAGAGAAAGGAAGACAGGTAAAAAAAGAATTCCAAGTCGCAAAAGGGAGTGGGAAAAATGAAAAAGCCAAAACCGCAGAAGAGGCGGTGTCGGAAGACGCTTCAATGAGGACGAAAGTAAACACTTCAAAGCGCGGTCCCTGTAGAAGAGGAAGATCTATCTGTCGAACCGGGTTGGAAAAAGCGGTAAAGAAATGAGAAGTAGACGACAAAAAAACCAACCAAACCGGAGACGGGGAGGGTGGAGCACCAAACTTAATGTTCTAAATTTTAAAAAGGAGGGGAAAGGGGGAGTTCCATTTCTAGAGCAGCAAACCGATTAAGGGAGTTCAACACCAGTCAAAGACAAGAAAACATAGAGGCACAATGCTCTTGGAAAAGGAGAATATATCAAACATTTGTACCAGAAAAAGGGAAAAGACTTTGCGCGCGAAATATGGAAAAGACAGGCTCCTCTGAAAGAAACATCCAGATCGGAGTGCGAACAAGAGGGGAAATGGAACAGGCGACTTTGAATGGGAAAAAAAGGACCTAACTAGGAGGGGGGACACGAATCACAAATTCATGAAAGTCTGGTCTGGCAGAAGAACAAAGGCGGGTCTCATCAAGTCGTACGAGACGGGAGCGAGAGGCGGGGAACGAAGAGATACCATTAGAATAGTTGGGTGAAAGAAAAGGATTTCTTGATTTCGCGAGGGTGGGGAGAAAAGAAGAAATGGGAACCGCATTTCACGCAGGAAAGCGGCCGAACGGAGCATTTCTGAAGCTAGAGGGAGAAAGAAGGGGTGTGGGTGAGAAGAAAAAAGTTAACCAGGTATAATCATCTTCCGGAACCTGAGTAGGAAAAATTAGTTCTAGAAGAAGGAAAAGAGAAAAAGAAAGGGACGCGTGCGAGCGAGGGGGCGGGGAACATAAGGCCGTCGTACAAGCCTGGAGAATCACGCTCATCGGAAAAAAAAAAAGGGGGACTATAATTGAGGTTAGGAACAGCAAGAAAGAGGGAAGCTTCCTCCACTTAAGTGCAGAAGCAAAAAGAGAACGGCCGCGCGCGACACAACGAATAAAAAGTGAGAGAAAGGAAAGTTGATGCAGTGTATGTCGACGAAAATGAGAAGCATGTGAAAGACGTTGGTTTCCTAGAATTCAAATCAAAAGAAGAAGAAGTCGGGCCTGAAGAATCGCGCGTCCGCGAAAAGAGGAAAAACAAAAGAAGAAACAGCGATAAGCCTCCGCATCTGAGAGATCACCGAGGAGGAAAAGCTCGGCGGAACAAGCAACCCAACAACGTTATGTGAAAAAAGAAGAAGAAGAAGAAGGTTAATACTCGAGACGAAACCGTACGAAGCAGGTATCGCGTGCTGTAGGAAGGACTTGGGGGAGAGAAAGATGGGTACTCTTGGCGATTGAGGACGGCATTCAGAGAGGCGGGGATGGGATGAGGAAAGGGATGCACATGATGGCCGAAGATATCGCCTCACAAAGAATCAGAAAGGGGAAGGAAAAGGGTTATTTCGTGTGGAAAACGCGAGGAAACGCGAAATGGCCGGACGTACATTTGACTAAGTCAATCAAATCTGGAGAGCAGAACCGTTAGATGCACCGAGGGGAAGGAGGGGGTCGAGAGAGGATTCTCCAAAGGCTCTAACCCACGGAAACGGGAGCGCTCGCTCTCAAAAGGGGAAGAAAAAAAAATCAGATGTGATTCGGATGTCAGAGAACAGGAATTTCTCGAAATTTCTGGGGTCCTGTATCTCAGGTAGGGAGAATAAGAATCCTCCTTGTTTAAGCCTCTGGACCGTCTTCGAAAATACACCACTGAGGGGGAGCGAAGGCGGAAGACATGATTCTCGACTCAAGGACGATGACGCATGGGGGGTGAGTTACAAATTCGAGTGAAAAAGGTTAAGGGGTACTTTGAAACCAAAAGTCGCGCATAACGAAAAAAAAACTTACTACCCACGATCGCAATCATAGGAGGATTTCAAACTGCGAAACGCGGATCGGGACCTTAGGAAGAATACTTGAGACAGCATGAACATACTCGAGACTGGTAGCTGGCAAGAAAAAGGAAAGCTGTCTTATGCGGGGGAGCGGTGGGAGAATATTTCTGTCACCACAAGGAGACCGAGCCGCAAGAGAAAGGGGGGGAACAGGGTGAGGACAGAGAGGTGAGTCTATTTAAGAGGGGAAGAAAGCGGCGGGCGAGAAAACGGTCAAGAATCGATGGTAAAAGGGGGATTCGACTTCGAGGCTTCAAAAAAAAAAGGAGTCCGAAATTGGAAAAAAGAGACAAGTGGGGAACAGATGGCAAGCAGCATAGGGAAAGGACGAACCATTATCAGATAACCCATAATTTGAAAAATCACGACAAGGAGGGGGGGTTTTCGAAAAAAAAAGAGCAACACCGCTTCCGTTCCTGTGGAGGAAGAAGCCGCCGGCGCGGTGTGGGAGAAAAACGCGCTAACCTGGGGGTCGAAAGGGATCGAAAACCTCGGTCAAAAAAGGGGGCGGGATTGTTTTTCGTTCGCTAAGGGGATAAGGGAAGAGACCAGATAAGAGCGCATGATGTTTCTCTTGCGCAGGGACTAAAGGAGAAGCCAAACTTGCGAAAGTCCTTAAAGGAAGAAAAGGCACTTGTCTCTCCGACTCTCGACGGCTCCGGCAAAAAGTCAAATGGGGGGAGCACAGGTCCATTCATAGCTTATTTTTCAGGAAGAAAAGAGTTACTTCACGCACCAAGGAAAGGGGGTTTTTAAGCGACGATTTCCTGTTATTCGCTCGTGAGCAGGAAAGAGGGGGTCTGAGCAAACTCGGCGAGGTTAGAACTCCTAAGAAGGAAAAAAAAAGGGATGGTGGTAAGGGAGCAAGGGCAAAGGGGAGGACTAAAAAAAATAGTGAGAGACAAGAGGGCAATACGCGCGACGGATCTAAGACAGCGAAGACAGCTGCTTAACCTTGCAATTCAAACGGGAGTTGTGTGCTTCTTGCGAGGGGATCGAAAAAAAGTAAAAGAGCGATTCGCGAAAAAGAATCGGTACAGGAATCCATCCCTCTTAAAAAAAAAAAATGATGAGGCGTGAAAAGAGAGGGATTCATGTACTCAAACGGACATTGCGAATCGGGGACGATAGGAGAAAAGTCCGCTCTCACCTCCCTACTGGTAAAAAAAAAGAGAAACACAACTTGACGGTCAGGTCAAGGAGGGAGGGATCGTTCTTCTCTCCGTACGCGCTCTTTCAACGAGGGAACTACTTTTTCGGAATTAAGAAAGAAAAAAACCCTGCGTTCCGTCGGGGGTAGAAACTGTGACGAGTTGGAGAGACATAGGTTGACAAGAAAAAAAGCGCATCATGAAATCGTAAGTTTTAAACCTAGAAAAGGATTGAATTTCACTCTTTTAAAGGGTAGGGAGCTGCCGCATTAAAGAAGAAAACACGTAGGGGAGAGAAGGTCCTTAAAGAGAGGAGGGGCTCAAAGGTGTACCTTGCATTAATTAGAAAAGAAAGGACCCTTAGGGGGCAACTTCTTGTGGGGGAGCGAGAAGAATAGCCAATCACGGGAGAAAATGATCTGAAGCTACAGTGAGTCGCTAACCTGCAACAACGACCGTCCTTTCCTATTAAAGAGGATAACCGTTTGCAAAAACGGCGCGGGGAGGGGAGAAAGAAACAAAAAAGAACACTAACCGGAAAGTCTCTGGGAGGGGGGAGTAGTCGCACAACTTAATTGGAGGGGGGGGAAGGAAAAAATAAAATTTAAGCGGTGGGTGAGGGGAAGGAGGAGGGAGGGCAACTCTGAGCGAAAAGAAAAAAGAAAGTGAAAGCTAGGCGGAGGACGGACAGTCCGAAACTCATGAACCGCGCAGAAGAGAAAACGGAGGGAAAGCCGATGACTCATCGATCTGTGCGCGCGCAAAGGAAGTCAGATCACGCTGAACTCGAAAAAAGAGTAGAACAAAGTCAAAGCAAGAAGATGAGTGATAGGAGACGGGGGGACGAAGAAGAAAACAAAATCTACCAACGAGAAACACTTCGATCCGAAGCGTGAATGGAGGAAAAAAAAAGGCGAGTCATGAAGATGTTCTGAAGGCGGACGCGCCGGTCTCGATAATCGACAAGCGAAATGAACCAAGAAGCTGAGAGGGGGGGAAGTCAGCGGCTGCTGATGCAGAATTTGGGGGGACGCAAAAAGAAAAAAAACAAAAAGGGGAAACGTCGAAGGCCCACGAAAAAGAAAAAAAGAGCGGCCGCTATCGAACAGAAGGGGGGGAATAAAGGCTAGAAAAAAAAAACGGAGGAAGAGGAAGGCCTTAAAGGAAATCGGCAAGAAACGGAGTCTATAAATTAAGGGGAAGTGACACCTCCTATCCCAGAAAACGAAAAATTGAAAGAACTGTGCGAGCCGCGAGCAAAAGAGAGATGGAAAATTTCCGAACTTGCGATCTGGGATCATCGACAACAAAGACAGTGTCGAGAAGACGGAACCAAGGAGAGACCACTTTTTTAGGAAAGGAAAAGAACCGCGGCCTCATTTCTGGCAACGCCCGCCGCGCGAACCCGAAATAAAAGGAGACCCAGGGGAAAAGGTCGGGTGGGGTCTATCAGATGAGGGGCAGCAGGAACATATTCAACGAATCAGGAAAAAAATCCAGAAGAGCAATCTCGAAGGAAAACTGCGGGGGAATCTCCGGAGGACGGCCTCGTTCGTAGAGAAAAAATTCCAAACGAACAAGACTCCGCAGCTTCGCGCTCCTCATAGAGAAGGAGAGAGAAAACAACAAAAAACTTAAAGGTGAGACAATATATACCGAAAGCGTTCCTACGGGAGAGAAAAAGGATGAGAGATGCTGGCGGACTGACTTGGGTCTAGAAAGAAAGAGGGGGCGAAAAGGACATGAACATTCAGATATAGAGTGCTGGGATGGGGGGGGGGACGGATTCGAAAGCAAAGTTCAAAGCAGACGACCTCTAGAAAAGAAAAAGAAGACAACGTCTACCTTTGCGACAGGTTAAAAGGGGCGCGGGCGGATCGTATGCGCGAAATTAAGGGAAGGGGGCAGGGCGCAATGCAGCAGGTCTAAAAGGGGCGACTCCAATGGACGACAAGAGACGTTGCAGAAGTTCTCCACGACGGTACCTAAATTAAAAAGGAGTGCTCAGCGGCTCAGAAAGGGTAAACATCAGCTCGTAGGTGCGGCGGCTTCTAATCCCATTGACTTGAGATCCTCAAGTGAGGGCAAGAGAAAAAAAGGTATATTCCTAATATTCTCAAGAAAATTCAAAAGACAAGAGCTTTCTCCGAAAAACATAGGAAAAGGTCGAGGAGGAATGTCCATGGCTCACACGCCTAGACCGCATTTCGGCAGGAGAGCGTCAACCAGGTTCCGTGACGTAAAAAAAGGGGAAACATCACGAAGAAAAATAAGATCTCATCTTCGGTGGGTGTCGGGCATGACGAAGCAGGATCTGATTAATCTCCAAAGGGGAGAAGCTTAACTCTCGGCCTTGTGAGAGAAAAGAACTTACACGCTTTCGGATCGAAGGTGGTAAGTTGGCTCAAATCTAGTAGTTATTAGGGAACTCAAAAGGGAAACGAGAAAAAAGAGGGGGGGGGCGGAACTGACTTGTTCGTACTCAGGGGACGGATGGCGGTGAAAAGCGGAGATGAAGGAAGGGACAAGAGCGCTTTCTCAAGAAAATTCCTACTCTAGGGACACTGAAGAGGGTCGGAGGGGGAAAAGAAAAGGGGGGGGGACTTCTGCGAAAGGGGGGATGAAAAAAAAGCGTCTGTACGGGGTGAAATGGTTAATCTTCGAAGAGGAAAAAAAGTGTGGTTAATCACCACGATAAATCGCCTCGCCATGACTTAAAAACAGGAAATTAGTACTTGGTCATGTCAGGACTAAAGAAGGGTTTCGAACAGAAGCGAAAAAGCGTCAGGTAGGGGAGTAGAGACCGCCCGCCGTCAGGCACAAAGGAGGGGGCGAAACGGTTTAGGCCAGATAGGAGCGGCAGCGGACCAGAAGGCGTGGAAGTGTTGAGGTACGAGGAAGAGAAGGGGGAGCTGCAGATAATGCGAAGACAAAACGGGGGATCTTGCTCAGAGAAGAAAAACATAATCCGCCATCCGTTCGAAAAAATTTAGAGAAGCAAACGCTAAGAAACTGGAGCGCGCCTACCGAAAAACTCGGCCGAAACGGAAAAGCCGCGAGCGAGAATGCTGTACCTCTGGGAGGGTAGAGGAGGTTCAATTCTGGAAAAAAGACTTCAATCCCACTCTCGGTTGCAAATCAAGGGAAAAATGGATGCGCATTTGAGAGGGGAAAGAATAGAGAGGGGGGGCTGTACTGGGGGACCATACTTAAGGGGTTGTCGTGCGAAATGTGAGAGGAAAGACAGGTAGTTCTCGAAGGAGGAGGGAAGACGTCGACGAAAAAAGACAAAAGACTGAACTGGACGGGCACTCGGGGGACTTTGGTTATGACTGGGGAGCGGGAATTTCGAGATTCAAACGAAGTAGAGAAGACTAATCAAGGTTCTATTACATTAAAAAAAGAAACAAAAGGAGAGGAGGAAAAGAGAGGGAAAGGGAAAAACTTAGGCGCTCATCGATATTCTAGAAGGGGGGTGAAAGAGAGAATAAAGCGAAAAGACTTCATCACCAACTACGTTCAAAGGCGGTTCTTTACTTGGCAGAGAGAGAGAAGGGAAAGTAAGCGAGGACACAGAGGTCTCGAAAAAATACCGGGTAGCAAACAGGGCAAGGGCTCATACAACCCTGCGTCAAAGTCAGGGGGGGGGACAAGGGAACTCGCCTATTGGGTGAACAGCAAGAAAAAGGAAAAGGGCGCGCATCCAGGAATCGGAGGAAAGTGAAAAAGCGGGGTTTTCGTGAATGGAAACGTCTGTTCTGATAATCGAGCTGAAGAAGAAGGAAGAGGGGGTGAGATCGCGGCGAGGAAGAAAGAGCGCGGAGGGCCAAGATCGCGGCGGAAGCGAGTTACCAAGCGTCGCAAAATTCTGGTTATTCTGGACGGAATAAAAAGACAGTCAAATCAAGCTTCGGAAGAGGACAGAAAGCTACAAAAAAAGCACTACCTAAAACATTCCAGACTGATTGCCGATGCCATCTATCCTGGAGGGAGGGGAGGATTGCGCAAAAGCGACCGGAGGTCAGAAACGAACAAGGACAATCAGGCGTGTCCGATTAGAGAAGCAAAAAACGGGAGGGTGAAATTACTTATTGGGCTCGGAGACATGTTGAGGGAAGTTGCGAGGCGGGTCAACACGTTCTACGGCACCAAGCGTAGGAAAAAACGTCACGGACATCGGAAGGGAACCGGCTCTGTACTGGGTGACGAAAGATAAACTAGATGTAAAAAATGAACAAAGTCTCGAGTAGTGGGCGGGGAGATCCCTCAGAATTGGGGAGAAGCATCATCCGCTTACCTCAGACACCCGATCGAGGACGAAAAAAAGGGAGGGGAACTATATGAAGTAGCGGGAGGAACTTTTACAGAAAAACAATAACAAATAGGGCTCACAACTATCCACCAGTGACGTCTCGAGGGAATGGTGGTCTGGCGCAAAAGGGACAGGGTAGGGAAGGTATGGGGAGAGAAGAAAATGGGGTGCGGAACAAAGTGCCAAGGGAGGTATCGTCAGTAAGATGTTCAAAAGAGAGACCGCGAAGCTCGATCACGAAAGGGACATCTAGAACTAAGATGATACGGGTGGGTTCATCATTCCAGTTCGAGGGAGTCTCGCGGGAGAAAAGACACCTGCAATGGGAAAACGCGCAGGAAAAAAAAGCATCGAAGTGGATCGATATAGGGGAGGTCCTCTATCTCGAGAAAAAAAGAAGTGGGGGGGAGTGAGTCATCACTCTATCAAAAAACGGCGGATAATCGGAGTCACCTGAAAAGGGACGGAAAAAATGATTCGAGAAAGTAAAGGGGGAGTCAGCAAAAAAAAAGCATCCACAATCTATCTGGATTAAAAAATGCGAGAGGAGGGGAAGGGGAGCGGAGTTCCTTCAGGCTTAAAAAAGATCCTGAGAAGAACAGAAACAAGCCTATAACTTCGGAACGCAATCGAAACTTTAGGCGCCTTCCGCAAAGGAAGGGAAGGGAGAAAAAACGCATAAGATACCCGAGGAGCGACACACGAAAGAAGGGACCAAAAAAAGGTCGCATTTATGCCTTTTTAAGGGGACAGATGAAAGGCTAAGAAGTCCGAATCCTGCCCACCAGGATGCAGTCGAAGCGCGCGTCCAAAACGAGGGGGAAAAAAAAGAAAAGAAATAAGCCTCTAGCTGTCTAGAGAGCGGACATACGACGGTAA
>Ga0179591_1196257_pt1 | contig 10557 bp, 12 predicted proteins | sample CZOMad2_1_08_16f_FD_182891 | JGI IMG/M metagenome (GOLD analysis project Ga0179591, IMG submission 182891) | Vadose zone soil fungal communities from Angelo Coast Range Reserve, California, USA - CZOMad2_1_08_16fungal (PacBio error correction) | ecosystem: Environmental > Terrestrial > Soil >...
AGGGGGAAGACTAGGGGCTGGACTTGAAAGAGGGCGAGAAAGGGACAATCCTCCCCGTTCATCACGGGGAAGTGGGAGTTTCTCAGCAAAAGTTGGACGGACTAAATCTTCGTCCGCGCAAAGAATCAGTGTGGAAGAAGTGTAAATTCACCGGATGGTGGGGGGGGAAGGAAAGGACGATTGAACTCAGGTTGGGAGGGAGGAGAAACGTGGCACCAATGACAGTCCAAAATGAGGAAAAAGGTAAACCTAGAACTCGAGAACAGAGGGGGGGTCGATTTACGCTGGCGAAACGCGCTGACGGAAGGAATTAATTATTGTGCGGAGAAGAAAATTCACCAGTAAGGAAAAACAGGCATCGGGGGGAGGAAAACGCTGGATTGTCGCGAATGAGCGCAAGTACCGGGGAATCAGGTGGCTTGGACCGTAGGCAGACAAAAATACGAGCGTGAGAAGGGGGGCAAATCCACATCAAAACTCCTCCTAGCGGACTAAAAGGAAACCAGGAAGAAGAAAAAACAAAAATCACATAATGAGATAAAAAAGAGAAAAAAAAATAAAAAAAAAAAAAAAGAATGCACCTAAAAAAAGTATATTGTCGAGGTGGGGAACACCCGAAGGAACCGACCGAACATCCGCTCTCATCCTGTTACTGAAAGCTCGCAAGTTAAAGGGGGCCAGCCCAGTGGTGTCCCACTGCGGATATGTATCGGCCTTGGTGGTACATCGAACTGAACACCGCCTAAGTAGTGCCACTTGTGAGGGTGAATATAGAAGGGATCAGTCCCTGGGGTTGGGGGCTAAAAGTGAGGACAAGGGGTAGAGGGGAGTGGACGGGAAAGGGGGGGCGGAGGGGGGGAAAAGTACAGAGGTGGGGACGGGAGATGGGGGGGCTAGTTGGGCTGGGTATGAAGAGGGGTCTAAATATCGGGGAGAGGGGGGGGCACCGCGCTTGATTTTCTTGCCGCGTGGTAGGGTTGGCGGAGGGGAAGAGTGTGACGGCTTTAGGGGAGTATGAGATGTTGCAGGGGGAGGGTGTAGAGTATTGGGGTGGGGCGTTGGGACAACATTACACAATGAGGAACAGTGGGGCGGTAGGGCGGGGGGCGACGGGGCGAAGAAACGGGATGACAAGTGGAGATGGCGAGTGGTGCGGGGGAGACGGGTTGCAGGATGAAGAGGTATGATGAGACGGGTACGGGTCGGATTGAGGGGTGGGTAGGGGAGGAGTCGCTGGATGCTGGTGGGAATACCGGTAGAGTGGGGGCGAAAGTGGCCTGGGGAGGGTGGGGAGGCGGGGGTGGCAATTCTTTTTTGACCTCGGACGGGAGCGTTCGGGTTCATTGGGCGATGAGGAAGAGTCAGGGAGGGGCGGGGTAAGGGTGAGTGCGCTGGACAGGCGAGGACCGGGTGGAATGGGGGGAGTAGAGTGAGAAGGTACGTTGGGGAATGGTTGCGGACGGGAAAAAGAAGGGGTACCAGGGGAGAGGGAAGGTATGAAGGCATATAAGAGGGCGGTACGCAAAGCGGATTGGAGGGAAGAGGAGCAAGACAGGACCAGTAGAAGTAACCAAGGGCGAGGGGCACAGAAAGGAGGGAAAAGGGGGGGCAAAGGACGTGGAATGCTCCGCGAGGGGAGCCAGAATGAAGAGGAGGTGAGCGTAGACAGAGTTGGGTGGCGTAAGTAAAAGACAGTAATGGAGTACTCAAGCTTCATGTAAGTGGTTAAATCTTGGGGGGAGGGTGGCGGCGTCTGAACGGGTGGAGGGCGACTAGGGGGTGGGTATGGGGAGGTCAGGAGAGTAGGGTAGGCGAAGAATGGAAATTTGAGGCCAGTCGATAAGATGGGTGGGGGCAGAGGGTCTTCGGGGCTGAATGGAGGGGGGGGGGCAAGGGGGAGGAAATATGTGAGGGGTAGGAGAGGTAGATGAACGGAAGGACAAGGGGGGGAGGTAGGTATCGCCTGGGCAGGAGGGGTAGGGGGGGAACAAGGTTAACCCGGGGTGGGGGTAGAAAGTAGGGAGAAGTAAGGGGGGGGGGGAGGGGGGTGGAGGGGCGTGCGGGGTAGGATAAGTGGAAGAGGGGGGTAAAGCTGTTCGGAAAGTGAAAAGGGGGGTATGACGGGGCAGGAGGGGGGGAGGGAAGAGAGAGGACGCAGCGGGAAAAGGCGGAAGGGGCCGAGGGGGGCTCAATAAATGGATAGGGACGTGGAGGGAGAGGTGGGGCGAGGGGGAGTCGAAGAGGGAGGGAGAGCCGGTGGGACGGGGGTTTAAGGCGATCCCCGGGATGGACTACCGTAGAGGGGGGGGGGGTTGGCCGGTGGCCGATGCGCTAAGGTCAGTGGCAGGCAGGTGAAAGGGAGACTGCCTGGGAATGGCTGGTAGGGTTGAAGTGCGTGCCGGAGTGGCGTGGGATGAAACGGGGGGGGGGGTGTAGCCGATGGTACATAGGGTCGGGAGGGGGCATTAAAATAGGGAGAGTCAGGTGTTGGTGGGGGGTGGACATCTAAGGGGGGGAAGGGGGCGTGGGGAATATGGGTGAGAAGACGGAGTAGAGGGTGGGGGATGGGGATGAGGGTGGATTGTGGTGGGAAGTATGCGCCGATTGAGAGCTTGGTCTGTGAAACCATACAATTACTCTGTACTCTTTGCGAGCGCTTCAGGGGGGAGAAGGATTCTTTGTCGAAGCATTGTACTTGGAAGGCCGTTGAAAACAAAAAGGACATATCGCTTCAAAAGGGGGAGAGCGCGTTATAAGAAGTACTAGACAACTATTTCAGCAGGGAAAACACAGCATCACATTAGGTGGGCGAGCAGACGGGGCTGAAACCAACTTCTAAGAAGGGGGTTCTATCTGAAAGTCAGTTGGTCATTGTAGAACAAGCTTTATGGATCAAAGGGGCAAACAGGCGTTTAAATCGTTAGAGGAAGAAAAATTGTCTCCGCCGACGCAGCGTTAACGACTGGGGAATTTCCGGTGAGATCTCGAGAAAAGGAGGGGAAAATCGATAACTTTCTGAATGGAAAAAGTCGATCTGTTCGGCAGGCAGCCGCTAACAGAAAAGCGGTTTTTCAAACAAGGGCAAAGGGGAGAAAATCAAGAGAAAAACGCTCAAGGAAATAGGATCTGGAGTGAAGGGAGGGGCGTCAACACAAAGTCGTTTCTCAGGAAGGAAAGGTCAAAGCGGAGGTCTACTCGAAAGGGGAACTCTGGGCAGGGGGGGGGCCTCATTTTGTTACATTCATCTAAAGCAGTTGAGGTCTGGAGAAAAACATGGACACTGCTATTGCAACAATTTCTGCAGCCAAAAAGAAAAATAAAAAAAAAAAAAACAAAAAGAGGAGCTAAGAAAGATAAACGAATAATCTCAAACCCAAAAGTCACATATAGATTCTCACTCCTGGACAGTAGGGGCACGCTGAACAGGGAGCAAACTTAACAGCCTAGTTCTCTAAAAGAGTGAGATGCATTTACTATCCTTCTATGAGAAAGAAGTGGACCTGGGACGGGAAGCTCCTTAAGGCGCGACCAGGGGGGAGGTCTCTACTAAGAACACGTCTTCATCAAAAGTACCACGGAGGAAACGGGAACAACACTCTTGGCGGGTTGCGAAAAAAGAAATCGGACTCAGGAAGGGGACACGAGGGAGAAAGTCGTGAGGTTAGAACAAGGGGGGCGAAGTCGGAATAGGGGGGAAACTGGGAAACCCTCCGGTTCGGGAGAGAAGGAGCGCAATCGGTCGGAAATTTGGAACTTAGGACAAGAGTCCTGATTCGGGGAGGGCAAGAGGGGATTGTCAGGTTCGATGATCAAAACAAGCGTATGTTCTGAAGAGGAATATAAAAAAACAAACAACAAAGCAAATAATCTAGAAAAAAGCGCATGGGAAAGCATCAGGAAGAGGGTGATAGTGGGGGGGGGGGGGGGAGCCGGTTAAGGGAAATCTATGAGAGGGGCGAAAGTTCAGGAGGAGACTTATGAAAGAGGGTCGCGGGCTGAAAAAAAAAGTATATGAAAAGAGCTTTTCGAGACTCTCTAACAGGGGGCCGTGAAAGGCCATTAAGGTACACCTTCAAACTCTGCGATCTAAGAAGACACAAAAAAAAACAAAGAAACAAAAAACGGATGGGGGAGAATGAAGAAGGATGGGGAAGTGTTGTTCACATTCCTTTCGAAAGAAAGTGTCAGAGGGTCTCCTGAAAGAGGGAATAAAAGCCAAGCTTCGTTTCTACCAGAAATTGAAGCAAAAGACTCCATGACTGACTAAAAAAGAAAACGAGTGTGGACATTTCAACCTGCGAAAAAAGAGAGGAGGGGGGTTGTTGTTTTTCTATTAGAAACGGCCGAAAATACGATGGCTCTCTCACGGAGGAGCACAATGCCGACAAAACAGTGAGGAGCGGATAAGTGAATTCCACCTGCATAAGGGAGGAAAAAAGTTTCTAAACGATTTTAGGTCACTCAGAGAACTAATTAGGAAAAAAAGAGACAAATAGTAAAAAACGGGCCGAGAGGAGAATTCTGCGCAAACCGTTACGAAGGGAACGTTCTAAGGGTCCGGTTCGGAAGAAATCTATAGAGATAAGGAGGGAAACTGTAGGTGAGGACCGCAAAGTTGGGAATCGATCTCAGAAATATTGAACCGGAACAGGTGTTGGTTTGAAGGACAAAAGCATGGACGGTGTGAAGGATTTTGACGTGAGACGAGAGGCCGGATGCAGGGGAAGCAAAAGTCGTATCTGTGGCAATTTTACTGGCGAGTAATCTAGAAGGTGTTGGAGGCTAAGGAAAGAGACGGCGCGATGTGCCCTCTGGACACGCAGGAAAGGGCGGAGAGCCGAAAGAGTAAAAATTTCTAAAGAGCAAGGGGTTACGCAAAAAGGAACAGGCAAGACCTTACATGTCGCAAGGGGGAAGGAGAGAGCGGATTTTTTATCAACGAAGGACCTTGGGTTGGGGGGGAATGAAAAATGGTCTTCGCGCTGGACAACTACAAGAAATGGAGGAAAAAAAGAATCGAATGCCATCAAAGGGGCGCGCTCTGGAAGAGGACAACGCCTCCTGCAGAAGGGAAAAGATTGCTCGGAGCCGAACAAGCTTAGAATGGTTGCCACTGATAAATATTCTTCTCAAAAGTAAGAAAAAAGGTACACGGCCACTGATCGCAAGCCTTCAAGATGGAAAAAAAGGGGGGGACATCTCTCATAGACCTAAAAAAATGAAGAGTTAAGCGGGGCAACTTGTGGAGGAGTACTGACCCAGAAAAAGGGTGCGACTAACGGGGTAAGGGAACGAATCGGGGGAGGGTTGTTTCCCACGTATGGAACGGGGGCCAAATTCTGCTGCAGATAAGGCGAGAGTATCGACACTCCAGCGAGATCAAAACGAGATTGACGGTGGGAGAAGAAAATCACTTGTTGGGAAGGGAAGGGGGAGCGGAGCCTTCAAAAAGTTCCTTAACAAACAGTAACAAACATGGTGGAAAGTGGGGCTGGCTTACAGCGCTACTCAGAGAGGATGCGAGGGGACTGGGGGGCTAGCTCGTAAGTAAAGGACTTGGGAGGTTTCAAGCTCCGAGGGGTTCTAGGGATGTCAGAGGGAGAAAAGCCTGATTTCTAGTGGATTCGTAAAGCCGTAGACCCGCACGGCTGTCAATCTGGCATTCGCGCAAGGGAAGAACGGAGGAGGAATAAAAGGGTCGACCAAAAGAAGGATGGTTGTATGTGCCGGGGGAATCGAAACAGGGGCCGCGCAACGACGTCAATCATTGGAAATGACGTCAGCGTCTGGACCAGCAGAAGGAGAAACAGACCCAGCTGTCAAGAGAAAAAGGAATTTGGGCTCAGTTGTGGGGAGGAAAACAAGCAACTTGGATAGACGACTCCACCACGAGGAAAAAATCGTGACCGGAGAGTCCACATCCAAAATTCCTTTCCTAAAAGCCCATCTGAAGAAAGAGAGAAGAAAAATCCGGCCTTATTGAAGAGGTGGGGCAAGTCGACTCCAAATTGGACTTTAAAAGGAGGTCTGGCACAGGGGAGAAACGACAGGAAAGACCCGCCTCTGGACAAGATCAGAGAAAAAAAAAAAAATGTAGGGAAAATAGATCGGGTACAAAAATAAAGATGGCGGCTACGTACTCTGGGAAAAAAGCGGCTCCAAAAGCATAGATCCAGTTTCAAGCATGTGGATTATTTCGCCGGGAGAAAGGAAATTTGGACGGTGGAGGTTAAGAACGAAATTTCGACAGATAGACGCCAAAAAAGCGCAAAAAGATGGGGGGAGGAGGAGGAACTTCCGGGTGGATGTGACGAAAAGGGAAAAGAGGTGGAGGGGCAAAAAAAGCGAGTACCGGGGAAGTGAATTTTCAACCATGACGCCCAAATAACCTGTTTAAAGTCACCTTCTGAAGCCAATCAATGCAAGCCGCAAGCTGTGATGGGATGTGAGATATCGGAGTGAAATGGAAAAGGGGGAAAAAGAGGGGGGCGGGAATGGAATTTAGGGTGACTAAGAGGGGAAGGGGGGCTCAAGAAGGAGGAGAGGGGGGATGAACGCGGAGAACGCCGATTGGGAAAAATCGTCGAAAAGGGGGACCAAAATTTACGGAGTGGAAAAGTCGGGAAACGAGAGTCACCCCGGTCTATCCGGGGTCGAAGCACGGGGACACTTTCCGAAAACGCAAACCATAAAAAGGGTTTCGATGCTAGAGGGGGGTTCTGAGAGAAAAGAGGCAAGGACTAAAAAAAGGAAGGTAAGTTCCGAGGGGACGAAAGAAAACAACGATCATACGGCCTCTCTTATCTCGGAAATCCTTCCTAGTCTAGGGGAAAGGACCTGGGGGAGAGCCGACGTCTAGAAAAAAGGAAAAAGAGCCATCAAGTACTACTAGAGGAAAGGGCAGGCGTCGCGATTGGCCCGACTCCATAAAACAAGTCAACTTTTTGAATTGTAACTGTGTGGGACGGAAAAAGAGGGTGGTAAAACACTTAAAATTAAGGTAAAGAGGAATGCCTTTTCCGGGGCTTCGTGTAAACCCTGAAAGCAAGAGGAAGATTGGCGAAAAGCGGGCTTGAGAAGATCGTCGGGAATATCTTGGGGACAGTTTTCAAACATTGGAGTTGGGAACAGAAAGCAAAGGGCGAAAGTGCGCAAGATGTTAAAAAATGTTTAGTAATGGAGTCACACAAAAAGCGGGCCTGGTTAACGGAATGGTTGCAACTTGAATTTTTGATAAAACAAAAAGCGAACAACCATGAAAAAACCAGGACACACCCAATCGAAGCGTGGAGAAGGAGGAGATCCGGGCGATAAGGAGGAAAGCCAGGGGCGGGGGAGAGACATAGGCGACCTTCTAGGAAGGAAACGCTCTCTTAAAAGTAAAAAAAGTAGGACCACAAGAAAGAGAGGGGGGAAGGGCTCTTCTCGATTTGAGAAGAGCAATCAGACTTTGTCAGAGCAGGGTGGTGGTTGGTGAGGAAATTGGGGGGGGGAAACAGAACTTTAGGGGGTGAAAAAAAAAAAGGCGGTTAAGCGGTAGAGTATCCGGCAATATTAGAAGAAGACGAAAAGGCGTGCAAAAAGTTTGCGAAATGGTGGGGAAGAAGCAAGAGCCTACGGGAAAGGTACGATCATTGTCTAAAGGACGGAGGGATCTGGGTCGGTTGGGAATCAAGGGAAGAAGGAAAACGGGGGGACAAGTTCCGTGGAAACCTTTGCCATGGACAGAGAGGAAGGCCGCGTCAGAGGACTCTCAAGCGGCGACAGAAAGGTGAAAACTTAAGGCAAAAACTTCTTTCAAAGGGGGGGGAGCAGGTCACCTTTCCGGAGGCGAGAAATTCCGAAAATGGGGCTCGGTGGACGTGGGCCAGGTGCAAGTGCCGCTAAGAGGGGGGAGGTAAAACGAATCCAACTTCGGGAAGATGCAAACACCAGAAAAGAACAAGATAAAAAGACTTTCTTCACGAGGCAACAAAGCCATAAACGGAGCGCCGGATGGGACCAGGTCATCAGCACGGAGGGGAAAGCGAAAAAAAAAAAAAAGGGGGGACTCAAAAATTAAGGAAGGAGAAGTGGCGATCGGAACCTGGGGTCGGAGAAGAACGCAGAACATCTTCAGGAGGAGAAAACGCAGAGACGTCCTGCAAGAAGTCAACGAAAAACGCTAAAAAAACGGTTTGAGGGGCCGACAGACAGAGAGGATTACTAATGGGTTAAAGTTTCCGGAGAAAGTAGAGACGTTAATACTCTAAAAAAAATAAGGAAGTAGGAAAGGGGGAAAATCTGATGAACACGCATCAGGAGGGGGGAATCCACTGAGAGGACCAATTCATGGATTGAAAAAAAAGGCTTGGATGGGCGTGCTGAGAGAGGGCATTTTCAAAGGACAGGATGGAGGCCGGAGTACTAGAAAACAAACAAATAGGAGGAGTCGGGATACTTATGAAGACGAAGAGTCGACGAGGGTCGTCAATCGGAGTAAAAGGGGGGCCGTCGCTGGGGGGGTATTGTAGAGCAAAGTCTGGGAGTCACGCAAGCGTGACCAGGTTTCAAACAAGAGTGAATGAGGAGAGGCGGAAAAAACGGTGGACATGAAAGAGGCCTGGAAAAAGTAGTCCCGGAAGGGAAAAAAAAAATTAGGAGGAAAAAGATATCTAAACAGTAAGTTTGAAGGATTTCCGTTCCTGCAACTTTTCAAACACGTCCTCGTCTGAAGATTCAAGAGAAACGACAATCGGGAGGGGCAACAAAAATCATCAGCTTGGGAAAAAGAACGAGGGAGTATTTGAAAAGGCCGCTAATCAGGAGGAAGGGGTGGTGTTTGGTCGATGACCGGAGGAAGAAGAAGACTGGCGGGGCGAAAAAGAGCTAAAGAACGGAGGAAGGAAAAAACGAGAGAGGGGGGGAATCAATGGAAATGGAAAAAAGATTGCTCCGCTTGTCATAGAAGAGGTGAAGGTGAACTTAATGACGTCGGTACCTTGATGCCTGAACCAGCTATCTACCGTCCTTGGCGAGGTGTCTGGCTGCACAAAGGGGCTCGTGGTCGATTTAGAAGGGGAAGGGGGTCAGGTCCAGGACGGTCGCGGAGAAGGGGGGATGGTTAACGGAGGGCTGAAGGGGAAAAAGGGAGATTCGAATAGTCTATAGGAAGCCATTTTTCTAGCATAGGATGTTGAAGTGCTTTGAACTTTTGAAGAGGATCTTAGATGAGGGGTGTGCAAACGTCTATCAGAAAGGTTGGGGAGGGGGGTGGAAACAAATCTTTGATCAAGACCTGGTGAAAGGAGAGAGACAACGAGTCGTCCGAAAAAGTGCCCCCTTGCAACGGAGGACAATGCGGAGAGGATAACGAAGTGGAAATTTAGAACATAATGTGACCAAGGGAAGGGAACTTACCTTTCGCCGAATGTTACGAGAAAAGGACTCGAGTTGAAAGAGACGATACCTTTAACCTTTCAGTAGAGGGACTGAATAACATCGCGAGGAAAGATGAGGAAGAGGGAGTTCAAAAAATCATCGTCGGGAGGGCGAATGAATCGCAAAGGTCTTAAGACGGAAACTTCGGAGAGACATATTGGAGGAATCTAACCCGGGGGGAGAAAAAATGGACATGGAATCACTAGGATCCCATGTCCTAAAAGGGAAACACTGCAAAGGAGAGCCCACCGTCGACGTTTGAATGCTGGAGAACTCTAGATCTCCGAAAAAAGAAATGTGAGGAATGTCCTACTGGTTTAAATCGGGGTATCTAATCAATGGTAAGGGGCCGAACGAAAAAAAGAAACAAGGAGCTTATGGGTGTTTTAAACAGTGGGAAAGGAAGAAGGAAGGCAAACGCCTGCTCTGCTAGGAGAAAAAGGCCTGGCGATAAGCCAACGAGTAGAGGTTGTACGGGGTTTGTGAAGAAAAGGAAATTCAGAAGGGGAAAAGGCTCACTTGAAACGAGGTCTGGGAAAAGCTTTACTGCGAAAAGTTGAAGGTGGCAAAGGGGAAGGGGGCTTCGTGAAGGGGGGCTACAGAAAATTGAAGAGGGGTAGTACTGTTCCGGAGAAGGTGATAAAGTCGGGGTCGGGGCAAACTGCAGACGAGACTCGCGGCTAGGATTGGCCTAGAAAGCGGGACCGGGTGCTACGTTTGTACGATGCAAAATTCAGACCCCACGAGGGGAAGGGATTGGCGCGCAATCCAGCTAGGCAGAAAAGGGGTTTCGGTTTAGGAAAGGTGAAGGGTCAGAAGTCAGCGGGAACGAAGGAGGAATTCCTTCAAGTCCCGGAAAAAAGGAAAGGAGAATGCGACCTCAGAAAGGAGAAATAGGAACAGGAAGGGGTGGGGGTCGGAATGGGGGAAGGAAAGGAACTTGGGGAGGCATCCAAACTTAAAAATGTCGGCAAGAGGGTCCACTACCACATTACTTGAATAGAAACAGGTAGGACTGCACGACGAAGATTTAGCTATAAAGGGGGAGGAAAGAAATACCAAGCACAATTTTTTGGGCGGAGGGATAGGAACAGACTCTCCGTACCAGTCCTTAAGCCTCCATCGGAAGCCGACCCA
>Ga0179591_1323356_pt1 | contig 10557 bp, 8 predicted proteins | sample CZOMad2_1_08_16f_FD_182891 | JGI IMG/M metagenome (GOLD analysis project Ga0179591, IMG submission 182891) | Vadose zone soil fungal communities from Angelo Coast Range Reserve, California, USA - CZOMad2_1_08_16fungal (PacBio error correction) | ecosystem: Environmental > Terrestrial > Soil >...
TCTATCAAGAGAGTCGCAGTCGGCGGAGTAATGCACGCTCAGGGAAAAAGTTGCATCGTCGGTAGACTTCTTAGAGTGTTGGGGGAATTGGTTGGGGGGTGTTTTTTGTTCGCTTCGGTGCGTCTTTAGAGGGGTCATGAGAGAAATGGGGGCTCCGGAGGGGTAGGGCAGGATAAACGGCAGCTGTATGCCGAGCGACCTAGAGACTAGAGTAATGGAAAGATATGCTCCGTTGAGAAAAGGAGGAAGAAGGTGAGTGGAACTCTAAAGCGGATCTCCCAGGCGTTCACGGGGCGCGCTCGGACCCATAAGGGAGGAGATGATCGACGAGCGACTGAGACAGCGGATAGGCGTGCTGGGGTCTCCTTTTTGTTGTAAGTGGTGGGCGATGGGTGGTGTACATGTGGTGTTTTAGATGGAAATGCTGTTGGTACCCTGCAGTGGGGTAGAGTGTTGGTGTGTTTTGTGGGTGTTTGTGGGTTGTTTGGTGGGTTTGTTGTTTGGTTGGTCGTTGTTGCGCGTGTTTTGGACGTGGTGGGATCTCGGGAGAGGCGAAGGGGGGGGGTCCCGAGTTGGTCAAATATGATGGGTGGAAGAGGGACAGGGGCGCGCGACTGCTCAGAGCGGGGGCGCGGCGGCAGCGGAAGGGGGGGAAGACGGAAAAAAAGGGGGGCGAAGACGGAGAAAAAACGAAAGCTCCGGCGCCCGCGACGGGGGGGGGGGGAGGAGTCAACCCGCGGCTGCGAGGCCAAGGGACGAAGCTGCAGGTTGGGAGGGACACGCACCGGGGAGAACGGCGAAGACAAAAGGGGGGAACGTGGAGTGGTTGGGTGTTTTTGGGAGTCGGGGAAGCGGGGCTCGCGGGCTAGAAAAGGCAGCCTGAAGCGGCTCGAGCGACTCGGCAGCGAAAGCGGCGCAGGGCCAGAAGCACTAAGGAGAACGGGGCAGAACCCATCCAGCGCGGAAACCCGCGGGCCGCAGCGGACCAAGCGCAAACGGAAAAAAGGATGCCAGAGGAGGAAAGAAGGCCAGAGGCCTCGGCGTTCCTCTAGACACCGCACGCGTAGAAACAGTCAGCCGAGCAGCCAGTACCTCCAAAAAGGGACCAGCGATCGAAAGATAGGGAGGAGGGGGAGACGGGATCTGCCTCACTACCCATCCCAGCAATCGGGAGGAAAGCGGTCCCCTCGCCTAACCTCGGTCAAAAGGCGCAAGCCAGGGAAATCGTAGCGCTTCGACTAGCGGCAAGAAGAGGATCGACTCGAAAAAGAAAAACCACCTCTACGAGTTGAGAAAGATCGGCGGGAGAGCTAACCATCATCCGACGGCCGTACATCATGACTGAGCTGAAACTCAAGATGAGTTGGGGATATAGGGGATGCTTCTGGGACTCCGCTCGGCGCGGAGTCGGGGGAAGAAACGTTTAAAGGGGGAGGTTAGGTGTAGTGTCATGCCTTCCATCACCTGTCGAGCGCGGGGACTCAAAAGGGATGGTCCCAAAAAGGTTATCAACTAAGGGAAATGAAAAAAGGAAAGTAGGTTGAGACGCAGTCTTAGACGCGTACGCGCAACTACAAGGAAGAGAGAAGGAGGTCAGGGAAATGGGACGAAACTGAGGTTTGGAGAAACTTATCTCTACCTGACCGAATACTTCCTCGGTTCAGGGTGGGAGCTGATCTCCGTAGTAAGAAAAAAGACGAACTAGCCTCCACTCAATTAATAGCCTGAAAACCTATGGGGGGTAGGAAGTGCGACCAGACCCTCTCCGTAAGACAGATGACTTAGAAAATCAGTCGAACGACCCGAGCCGGCCAAGCAAAAAGAGGTTGCAAAAGGTGAATCTGGGTATCGACTGGCCGGACAGGATCGGTATGCTGTGAAGTGGGGGCTTGTGTTTTGCCTACCGAGAGGCAGAAAGAGGATAAGCCTTCAGGAGACTAAGTCGCACAACGTAGGGAAAAAGATGTTGGCAGGGAGAGTTACCAAGGATGGCGCCATCCGACGGTTAGGGGTCGTCTCCCAGGTAGTAGGTTGGGCGTCGCTAGTCTTGAGAAGGTCGGTGCGGCAGCGCGCCGGTAAACCGAGAATGGATGTCTAGAACAACTCTACACGTATACTCTTTTCAGGGAAGGCCGACCTGAAGCGCTTGATCGAGAATACCGTGGGTAGTAAGGTTGAGAAGAGAAGCTGGCTGGATCTGCCAACATTCTATCCGGGTTTCTTAAGAACAGTCGGGAGAGAGACGAAAATTGGGGTAAAAGGGGGAGGACTGTAGATCGCTAATGGTACCTGCTCCAAGTCAGTGAGTGAGCTTGGGTTAGGTTTCCTCTAGGAAGAACTTTCCCTCAGGCTAACAAGCGCCGAGGACGATGGGATCAGTTGAGAGAAAATCAAGGAGGAGGGGCGTTGCGTCCTCCATCGAGGGTTGCTCCTCCCTCCTCGGGTGAGGACGCTCATGATCCCACAAAAATCAAAAGGGGGGGACTCTAGAAAACGTTCTACGAAGCAGGTAGATTCTCTTGACTCGCCAAAGTATCGGACGTAGCCCAGAAAGACTCCTGACAAGCCAGTCCCTTTGGAAACCAGAGGAGCCATAATATCAACGCAAGGGAGAGTGTGAAGACACGTAATACCCTCATCTGCAAGAAATCGCTATCCTCGATCCGGACACAGAGGCGGGGGGGAGGGAAGCGTGGAGGGAAAAGGCAAAATTGTAGGGGGTACCATTTCCACCGCTTTTTCGTAATTGAGAGAGTCCGACGAGAAAGGGGGATTTTTAAGAATAGGTGAGGTTCCTAATAGGAGCGGGGACAAACCCCCCCGCAGCTGAGAGAAGCCTGCTAGCACGGGGGGTTCAGGAAATCGGAGCTGTTACCGGCAAGGGTCCCAAGGATACGGACTACTGACGCTTCCACAAATCGGCAGTTACTGAAACCATTTCGTTGATTCGACAATCTTCGTGGAAAAGTAGCAGGGGGCAGCTGTGGGACCAAAGGGCAAGATAGCTTATGTCTGGCGGAAACGACGTCTATTTGGCCACCAGAGCGGAGTTTAGAGAAGGGGCCCGGGAAGAGAGCTAGATCTTCTTATTGGGCAACGTGTAGGGTAGCGGAGTCCGGGAAGATGTCAACTATCTCAGTCTAAAAAACGTATTGAGGATTCAGAGGGACGCTAGGGAATGAAGCAACCGTAGAACGAAGATTAACATAAGCGGTTCTGACGAAAATGCCCACTGCCTCGAAAATAAGAGAGTGTTGTGGGGAGAAGTCTGTGAAGAATACACCTCGTCACTTTGCTGATGGATTCTACGGAAAAAAATGTCGGCGACGGTTAAGATGAGTCTGGTCAAAGTTTCTCATCACGATCGTCCCAATTACGTAGGGAATTAGAGCGGGCCAATCCTCAGCCTCCATCTCTCTATTTATAGACCCCGGAAACTCGGGCACTTCGGAGGAGGAGAGGAGAATGGCTCAAGCTCTCTGAGCCAAGGGGGGGGATGGGAACCAAACTCTTCGTCCGAATGCCAAAACTTGTGCCAGTGAGAAAGAAATCTGAAAAAAACCGTGGGGTTAACGCAGACGTCTATTGCCGAAAAAAGTGCCCGGAGAGGAGGATAGATGTTCGTTCCAGGGATGGTAGAAGAAGCAACCGTTTGGGGTATGGAAAGTCGTGGACGAGAGGTCGTACCATGCCTGATGTTTCTCAGTCTGAAGCTGAGGTCAGGAAGAAAGGATTCCTATGGGGCGATAGCTCTGTAAAGGGTAACTTTCTCCGTCTAAGACTTCATCGTTTTGGTTGGGGGAGGACTGCCTAAGGCAGGAACTGGGGGGAAGGAATCGACCCTCTCTTTGCATCGGAAGCTAAAAGTTCCACTCACTACGGCGGGTAGAGAACTGAAAAGACGAGGCCTCTTCTCGGGAGTACCTATGGGAAAGGAAGTGAATAAAGGAGACTCATAAAGCAATCAAAGCTCAGGGGATTTATACAGGATCGAGTAGGAGAAACCGGCGAAATCCGTTAGAGCTTCTGACTAAGGTTGCTTAATAGACCAGAGAGGAGGTTAAGCGCTGCAAAGAGAGCCTAGGGAGAGGGATTCAAAGGGCTGAAGCCACGGGCTGATACGAGACTCAGGTAATTGTAGGACTCAAAAAGCGCTGTACTCGGCATAGACCACTAAGCCGGCTTTTACTGCTAGTGAACTAAAACGTCAACTCACTCCTAAAAGACCTGGGGACGAGAGTAGACTAACCTTCGGCGGGCGCCTGACTGGCGAGGGTAAAAAAGGAAAAACTCTGGACTAAGATGAGATATACTGCGAGGCAACTGGATCAGTTCTCACACACGGCGAAAATAAAAAGAACACAACACATCCTCAGCCACAAGCAAGATTCTAGAAAGGATCAAAACAAGCGTCGTCCCGGCCAACTCGGGGAAAGACTCTGAAGGAAACTGACACAGAGGTTCAGAGTCTTTATTTCAGGCAGGGATAACGGCTAGAAGACGCGCTTCCTGGTCACGGGGCGCTTCAGAAAGGCAGATCAGGGTTCGGCAGCGTAAGGGTCGCGTGAGGGACAGCGCGGCGGTCGCTGACGAACGGATCGACACTGCTTTCTACTGGGAGGGAATGCGCTCTCTTCCTGTATAGGTTGCGGGCTGAGGGAAAACTTCCGCGGTGTACGATAAGCTCATCGCGAGAGCAGGCAAATAGTTGGGGTGTATCCATATAAAGAATGCATACCAAGAAGGGGATGCCATGAGGTGGGTAAGGTCGTCTAAAGTTCTTCTTCACCAAAGACCTCATAACCTAAAGATGACACGGGGTTAACCCGAGAAGAAATCTACAAGGAGATTCTCAAGTACTTAGTGGGGGAACTAGAGTCCCTAAGGTAAGTAGAATCACTGGAAAAGTATGAGGCCTCGTCTTGCTAGTACTGGTAGCAGATGAGACTCGTAGGCTTCTGCGGCGAACTCGATCAAGACTAGGAGAAGACCCTCTACTATGTGGACGCGAGGTCTCAGGTCTTTTAAGAGGGGGTCGCTAGGGGAAACTGGTCTATAGAAAAGAAGGAAGGAGGGTGGCTGGGTACAGTGCTATCAGTCAGGACGAGATGGTAGTCAAGGAAATCGGTTTGCTGTGCCGTAGAGGTTCGTATTACTTGTCGGAAGGAGGTGCGTGAGGAAAGTGTCCTAGGGAGAAAGCAGAGCGCAGAAAGGGTGTTCGGATTGGGAAGTCTTTGGTTTCAGGGGCTGGGACGCTGGAGGAACTCGGGGGTCTCTCTCTCAGAGAGCATGATGCATGTAAATTCGAGGGTAGACGGAGTGCCGCAGACGGCCAAAGAGATTACTGGAGGAATACGGATAGGGAGAATAGATGTCATTCAGTAGTAGACTATGGACCCTAGTCAAGAGAGAAACAGCATCTCATTCGTCCTATGAGAAGTTGTTATAAGGGAAGAACGAGCTTAGGGCGATAGGAGAAAGCATAAAGTTGCATCCACCTAAAAGGGAAGAAAAGGATTTATACTTGACTGGTAAACTAAAGAAGGAAAATATGGAGGCGGCGTCCCGCGAGGGCCGAAGGAAATGAAACCAAGACCGCGAGGGTATCGGGACGACGGGGGGAGAGAGACAGAGAGGCCTCGTGTTAGTAGACGATGGACTAAATTAGTAAACTGGGGGACTAAAAACACAGATCAAAGAGAAAGAGGGGGCAGGAGGTCTAGATATTTTTCAAATACGCTGGTATGGATGTACACCGGATGGATCAGGTAAGCTGTCTATAGTATACTAACAGATTTCCTATCGAGAGAACCTTGACCGAAATGGAAGATGAAAACGCCCGGTAACTAATAGCCAGAGGTTAAAACTTTCCCGTCGCTGAGAGAGAAGAAGAGCTCTAGTGAGGACGGTACTAGAAAACATCTACTTCAGTGTCCTAGAAAATTAGACTACGAAGAAAGACTCCTATAACGGACAACCCATCCTTCCATCACTTCAACGGAGCCCGAGCTCAAAGAAGGCATGAAACAGGTCGCTCCACTGGAAGGGGTTTAGACTAACTAAAAAAGAATCAATCTCTTGGGAAAAGGGCTAAGAGAAAAACAAAAGGAAAGGATAGAGATATCCTGTCAGCGCGAGGAAAAAGCTCTCTTATTCGAAAACTCTAGTCCATGTTCGACAGCTCGGTATGAAAACTAGGGCGAAGAGAGAGGTGTTTTAATGGCTAAGGAAGAGGGGGAATGTTCTAATGGTCTAACTGACTGAACGCGTGATGGGTTTTGAAACAGTAAGATGGATTCCTAGAAAAAGACTAGGATCCTCTAGGGACGGGCGTAGAATCGACAGTCATAGGGGGAAAGAAAGGTATATCCCGACTGAGGTACAATGGCCTTTTCAGAGACTGACTCGGGCCCATCAGGTATAGATTGAGACGACAGCTTCCGATAACTTTCCGAGGGGAAGTCGGAACCTCGAGTGACGGGAAAAATAGAAAGAAACTTAGATGGACGATTGGTTGCTGTCTGTGAGCGTCTTTTTAAGTGAAAAGTGAAGCATCTTCAGACGACACGAAGATTTCTAGAGGGCCTCTACAAAGCTCAGAGACTTGGGTTTCGGGAGCGGCAGCGCCGTGCAGACTAGGAGAAGAAAGGGGGACAGCTAGGCGACCGCACCCTAAAGCGCGCCTCCGGGAGGCATAGACGGCTGCAACAGAAGAGTCGGGATCTGGATCAACCGGCAGTGCTCGCCCGCGCGCCCGAAAGAAATTTTAGTAAGCTAAAAGGAGACTAAGGGGACCCTATCTTTTCTATGCCTTTATAGGTTGGTGAGACGGCTACGGAGGATTAATTGCCTTGCTAGAGGATCTAGATGTAGCGCGATCTATCAAGCGGGGTGGTGAAGTAGGGCGGCCCTACCGCCAGAAAGGGTTCGACGGAGACGATCTTCAGATAACATGTCCCTCTTGCAGAATAGGTAACCTCTCGAGCGCTAACCTTAATGGAAGAGGTCCCTCCGATGAAGGTGAATCTAGTCTCCGGACCGCAAGAAGCACTGGTCAGAACAGTCATGCGCAGTCTTTCCAGGGTCCAGGACCATCACCCGCGTACACTCTTTCTGGAAATAAAAAATCAGACTAGAAGAAGGTATTCCCGAGAAAGACCTAAAACTCGAGGGGATGGACATAGCAGACCTCGTCGAAGACGAAGCTGGCAAGCACGCTTTCCATAGGCATCTGGGAACTGCGTCCTAGATGCTAAAAAAGCGCCCGCCGACTAACCAACCTCGAAGGGAAAACTACTACTCCTAAAAGGAGAAGTAGACTGCTGCCTCATTATAGATGCTAACGAAGATTGGAAGTTTGGGATGAGAGAGTCTTCCGGGGGTAGTGGCGCTCCATCAGGGAGGTGCGTGCGCTGGGGAACTGTGAGGCGCTTGGGGAGAGGTGACGCTTGTACGGCCGCCGCACATTTCGAGCCGAGCTCCGCGGGCGGAAGACCACTAAGGTGATAAAAACTCTAAGTCGTATGATCTGGGGCACACCCAGGGTTCACGACTCGAACTCTAAAAAAAACGGCGGAAATCCCGGGCTAAACAAGAACTCGTGACCGAGACGCGAAACCTGACAAACTCTCCTAGAGAGGAAGAGCGCGTCTTCAAGCGCGGACAGCCAGGGAAGACCCGGAAAATTAACAGAAAGAACGGACGAGGCATTTAGACGGCTGACAAGACCGTCCTTAGGGTCAGAGACTCTCACAACGGTCGAACGACAAAAACCGAGTCCTTCCCTCCGAGGTTGAACGAGGAGTGCACGAGCGGGCCTCGCGTGGACAAGAAGAAAAAGGGGGTGAGAATCCTTTATTTGTTGCTGAATGATGTGGGGTGACGCCTTCAAAAAAGAACATCATCGTGGGGGAAGCGTCTATCTCTCTCACAGCCGGCGCACGCGGTATTGACCGAGTAAAGGTCATCAAGTCCCTCTACAGCTTCATTATCTCTACCTGTCGTAGGGTGTTGAATAAGAGCTTGGCATTCGTGAAAAGGAGAGAAGTCACCGCGAGGTCTTTGGTCGATGAAATGGGAGTAGTCAGACGGAAGATCTCGTGCGACTTAGGACTGAAATGAATCGGGATGTTAGACTGGCGAGATGTCTTATCATGGGGATACATTCACTCACGAATGAGTTGGGGATTCTCTTAATAGCTTGTCCACACTTTACGATCCTTAGAGTCCTGTCGAGCAGAGCTCGAGACATTTGCGATGGTCTCACTCTCCAGAAGGTAGAGGGGACTGCTGAAATCTTCAGAGGCACTTCTCTCTTTCAGCTTCGAAAGGGAGGTCGAAGAGCTAGACTTACTGGACTCAGGACTACTAAAATGGGGGGGGGGTGATATACGCCTTCTCATTTCAGTGTACTTTAATCTTCATACCCGCCTGGGTCGTCGGCCTTCCAATCTGTCAGGAGCAAAGCATTCGCCCACCAAAGAATTGACTTAGGGAGAAAGGATCAAAAACACGAGGCTTGAGCGAAGGTACTCTTGCCCCGTAGAGGAGGCTCCTCAGGGATCAGAAGGCCAGCATTACCTGGTCCGGGGGCACTCGCAGTAAGTAAGCTCATAGAAACTCCAACGAGAAAGTCATGACCGTTAAAGACGGGGCTACTCGACGAGTAAGGGCGGTGGGGTTCTTAATACGAGTCTTCGTGACGTCATTGGTGATTCGTCTGTACGTCCACGAGGGCCACTGTTGGGGGAGGGAAATGTGGGGCCTACGCCTTTCTGTCGGGGGAAAAATAGGTCGTAGAGATGAGTATCTTGCCCTGAGGAAGAGCTACTCAGAATGATTCCGGGTTTACTGACAAAAGATGGGTAGGAGTCATCGGAGTAGGCTCGGGCTTCTACGGTCCAGAGACTGAATCAGGTGGAAACGATCGCAATGCCGGCAAACATGGTCTTTTAGGAAACTTCGGGGAAAAGGAGAGGGCCTTGTTTGTAACTCTCAGGTCGACTAAGGTTAACGAGGCAACGACGAGCAGGTGGGGGATGAAACAGAGTCGTATTTCGAGCGCTATCCGTTCACTGAAAAATCTCGCGGAGAGGGACAGGTCTTGGGCTCTTGAGGGACTTCCTGGAAGCTAAGGGCCGAGTCTATAAACAAAAAAACTTAGTAGAGTAAAGATTAGTAAGCCCATCGTGAAGTTCATTCCCGAAGGGAGCGAGTGCCCAGGCATCTGGACCCGTGGTTCCCCCATTCGCAGAGCTCGAACTCCTGAGAGGTTTTTGAAAAGGGAGAAGTCTTTGCGAGCCTAAGAAGGACACTGTAGGGGGCTATTTCTAAGGGAAAGCCAGAGTCGGGGCAAGAATACATTTGGACTTCATTGCGTATTGACAAGCGTCGGGGGGGGTCAAGTACTTTCGGCGGTGCTAGCAAGAACGAAGATTACGACAGAAAGAGAGGTTCTAATAAAGACAGACTGCTTCGTCTGCGATGAGCCGCGAAGAGAGATTCGGGGGAAAGAGGGGTGCAGCCCTCCCTAGGAAGGGGGAGAGAATTGGCCGAGGAGTGGAACGCTGCACTTTTTTGCAACATGGTCAGAAGACTAAAAAAAAATTCACTGGGAAATAAAGACTTAATAGAAATCTTTTCAACATAGGAGGGTAGAGGGGGTCGTAACTATGACGGTTCTAACTTGACATTACGTGTTTCGCTGAGTATGAGAGTGATGAGAGGTTCTAAAGGGGGTCTTCTTTTGCTAGAGCCGCCTCCTCGACTGGGGGGAGTGACTTCGCCGCTAGCTCGGATACAGGGAAGGGGCTCCGAGAAGTCAGTAAGCTTTGATGGGGGTCTAAGAAATGCACAAAGAGTGGCCTGCAAACCGCCTGTTGGCTTCATCTAGGAAGGGTGGGGACTCCCTCTAACTTCGGATATCACGAATACACGGCATCTGCGCAGGGGAGCACGAGGTCACGTCTCCATCGGAATGGGAGAAGAAAAAAAGGAGGGGCTTCTTACAAACAGGACATTGGAAAACTGGGCGAAGGGCTTTATAAAGGTGGGGAGAGGCCTCCTGCGCTCTGATTCTCTGCCATGGGGTCTGAAAGCTTGCGAACGCTGTGGACGCTCTTCCGGAGGAAAAGAAAGAAATGCTTACTAATTGATGAAGAAAGAAAACTACCCTCATAGGAACGCTCGTTATGTAATCCAGGCCGCGAATAGAGCTTTTCCTGACATTGACCTTGCATCACACGACCTCGACTCGGTAACTGCGCACTACATAGGGCAAGGGACTATCGCCTACCCGTTGGCTACTGGGGACCTCGGGAAGAAAACTCGGAGGGCCGTTGAGGGCGAGATCCTCGAAGCGACATCTGTGGAAAATGAGAGAACGGCAGCAGCAGCTTGTCCGGCAGGGAGTTGGCAACATCATCCTCAGCCAACCGAAAAGCTCTAGAAGGAGGCCGTAGTCCCGGCCACGCGAGAGGAAAGAGCGGAGGAAAAAAAGAACAACCTCTTTGGGAAGGAGTCAGGAAAGTCTGGAAAGTCATACGCGCCTGTGCCCAT
>Ga0179591_1319705_pt1 | contig 10556 bp, 4 predicted proteins | sample CZOMad2_1_08_16f_FD_182891 | JGI IMG/M metagenome (GOLD analysis project Ga0179591, IMG submission 182891) | Vadose zone soil fungal communities from Angelo Coast Range Reserve, California, USA - CZOMad2_1_08_16fungal (PacBio error correction) | ecosystem: Environmental > Terrestrial > Soil >...
CCTCTATGGAAAAAAAAAACGTCGGAAACCCATGCCGGGAAGTCGGGTCGGGGAGCAACAATTTTTCTGGGGAGGCAAGAAAAAAAGCCAGCGACCGGAGAAACGGGCCCTTATTCTGTTTTCTCCGGGCTCAAAAACTCCCTCGATGAGGAAAAGGGGGGGATGAAGGAAAAAAGTCTGCGTACACCACAATTAACTATGAAGGAGCCCGTTCCATCTTCGCGCCCAAGCGTGGAAAAAAACGGATAAAAGTAAGAAGAAGCATAACTGCCCTCCTTCATTCCGCGGAACCAGCCGGGTGTTACCGGCACTAACTTCTCCAGAAGTTGAATGGTCGATGGGATATCGGAGAGGAGTTAAAAGGGGGAGGGTTCTTCTGGACGCCCGGGCCCGCCCCCCGCTGGGGGGGCGGCGACAAAGCAGTGTTGTGAGGGGAAGAGTGGACAGAAACCTTTACAATCTCTTTAGGCGGGACCGTTTGGAGTCGGGACTGATCTAAACCCGTCCTCCGTCGCATGCGACGGGCGGTGATCACGCTGGGATTCATTTCCATTTGAGGGGAGAGGGGGGATAACAGATAATAGAAGTTGTCGTGGGGGCGCCTCCTTCTTGTCTGGGCTGGGAGGGTGGCTTTGTGAATCCTTGGCAGGACTTTTCTATCTTAAGGCGGGGTGGGGTGTACGGGACTTACAAGGAGTGATCTCTTTTTTTTAGCTACGGTCTGGATGGTAGCAATCTCTAAGCTTCTCCGAACGATCCCAAAATAAGATCTAAATTGCTCCCGAAAACGGGAGACATTCGTCCTTGCGGGGTCCGATCGGGGGTATAACGGCACTTACGTCGGAGGGCTAAAATTTGTCTTCCCACGGGGTCAAGGTCCGTCCTATCGTATGATTGGGAACTGTACAGATGGCCGAGGACTCACCGTCCCACCAGAATTCCTTTCAGGAGGAGTACTTCTCTCTTCTCTCCGCCGAGAGATATTAAGGAAGCGGACTTCGACGAATTAAGCCTCTTCTCGCGGGAGGGGAAGGCGCCGAAAAGAATTATAGTCCAGGAAACTCTGGCTCACCCGCCCTATGCTACTCTCCCTATCAAAGCCGACTGGTTTTCAGGGCGCTGTGTCAAATTCCCGGTCCGAAGAGAAAGGTGAAAAAAACGTCAGCACCCCACCCTTACTAATTCCCTCATAACTATCACATCAGGCACTCGACTTGGCCGCTCTAACACCCGCATCCGTCCTGTTCAAGCAGCAAGGAAGGGTAAGTGTGAGCTCAGGAGAAGGTTCAGGTTGCCCGGCGACAGAACGCTGGACGCTACCGGCTTGACGATATCAGCGCCTTCAACAACGAGCAGGGAAAAAAGGGATGTTTGCGTGTGGAAGGAACGCTTACCCGATCGGGCTAAGTTTTGGGGGAACTGGGCGGGGGACATCGGACACTCTCAGGTCGACTGCCGCAGGGTAGGCCGGGGGGGTGGCTGAGGGCGCTGATGAGCAGGAGAGATCGAAGAGGGGCTACCTGGGCAGATACTCGTCCAGGTTTCTAATACAGGGGCTTGGTACCTCTAATGCGAAGGACAACTGGGGATACCGAGGACCAAACGGAATTCTTAACGGCTCACATGGGGGGACCCAGGTAATGATGAGCTGCTGGGGGGGGGAGTGGAGAATTGCAATGGGGAAGGTGTATCCCTGTTTGTTATCATACCCCCTAACGACATGAGGCTTTCCTTCCAGCCTTGTTCTTCGAGAAGAGCCTGCAGAGTTTCCAGCCGGAGGAAGCGGAAAGCCGGATGTGGGTGCTATAAGCTCTCTGGGTGGCCGGGAGGCAGTCCACATAGGCAGCTCACCCAGGGCGGACAGGGCGGCTTTCTAAAGAAGGAACACGAGATGAGCCCATTACCGGCAAGCTCGGGTTTCGTGGTGAGAGGTTTCACGACTGCATATAAGTTCAAAGAAGGAAGGGTAAAAATCGGACGCCTGGCGCCAAAAGAAGGAGAGCGATTCTGATCATGTGATCCCGCGAAAAGGAGGACTAAGGAGGTACCCTGCTTCGCTGCGAGGCCGTGGTGGGGAGAGAAATAGCTTCAAGCGTTTCTGAGTTCCTAAGAGTCAAAAAGGGGGGGGGTTCCGCTGATGCGTTTTCTGGGCTTCCAACCGCAATGCGATCTACCAAGAATATGCCCTGCGAGACCGCGCTAGCCTCTAGATATGGAAAAGGGAGGAAACAAGCTTAGAGCTCATGGGAAAAAAAAAAGGAAACTCCTACTGAGGGTGGTGGCTCCTGAGGGGTAAATGCTCCTCGTTTCCTCCTCGCGACAAGGGGAGAAAGAAACCCGCATCGGAACGTGCTATCGGGGAAAAGGGCGGAGTTACCACTTCTGCCCCTCCGCGACGAGGCAAACTAAAATCCCCCTCCGGCATCCGGCGTCGGCGGAACGGAACTCCCTCAGCGTCAGTATGGATTACTCGGGAAACCGCAGCCGGTGCGCGGCTGCGCGGTGGCGCGTCCGCTTCCCTAATTGGTCATTTTCCCGGAGAAATGGGGAGGGATTTGGGCGTATCAATTCCACTAAGGAAAAAAAAGGGGGGATGCTACAGCGGCGGTGACTGTCGCCGCCCCGGTTTCCTTCCCGGAACTGAGTATAATTAACAGATTGAAGACGGCAGTTGCTGTCCCCCACGAGTCCGTCTCTTTGCGCGTCGGGGGGCGGAAAAGGTGGCCCTGGACGCGTCTGGCTCCTTGGTGGCCGCTTGCGGGACTGCTGCCGAACAAATCTTACCAGGCCATTGTATACCTCAAAAAGGAGAGGGATGGTCCTCTCCAAGCAGGGGGAAGAGGTGTGGGTATTTCCTCCGACGCCGGGATGGCGAACGGATGGGGCAGGTTACTACTTCCCATCAACAATCGCGGTTCAAAAAGAAGAGGGGAACGAAATGGTGCTCAGGCCAAAACCTTTCAGTCCTTCTTTGGGTCACACCCCGGACTTACCAGACCTACTGACTCCACTTTCCGCCGTTTCCCGCTGGGCCAGTTCCACCAGTTAAGGGCTGTAATCCCTGTCATGCAAAGAAGGAAGGGGAAAAAGTTAACAACGCGCTGCGTCTCCTAGAACTTTGCCTTCACGTGACCCACCACGCAACAACCTAGGGTAGCCGTCTTTCGTCTTCGCTGGGCCGTCCCCGCAGTTGCGAAGGTAATGGGGGACCGGCTTGTTATCGTAAACCTGGAAGAAGAGACACAGGCCCAGCGACAATGATGGGGATGGTGAAGGCGTCGGTGGCAGGTACACAGACTTTCCTGAGTCTAATCCTTCCTAAAGCATTCCACCCATTACGCGAAGGGGAAGGCGTGGAAGGCGAAACTAGGGACCTCCCACAACTCTTAGGGGGTCGTTGCGGGAACTACCTTCGGGAAGGCATCGGCGAAGTGAATACAGGACCCGTAGAAATCTTTATCTTGCTTAACCCCGGGCAACAAAAAAGGAAAAGGTGGGGGGACATCTGTAAACTTCAGAAAGGGTCCGCATCCGGGCCAGTTCAGTTCTCTCGGGCACCGCGCCGGCCCTAAGGGGTGTGGGGTCCTTCTTAGGGTCGCGAACCCAGTGTCAGTCGAAAAAAGGTGGGGGTTACCGAGTGGGGAAAGCTTGGGCGCACATGTAGGGCGCAAAACTTCGTCTTATTTGCAGCACGTACCAAAAAAGCTGCTTTCAGTAGTCCCTGGAAAAGGCCGTGACGTTCTTGATTTCGACCTTTCGAGATCTCCCTCGGACTTTCCTTTTCATCTCCCCGCCAGCTGGCCACAAAAGGCCCCGGCGCGAGTCGCATTTCTCGAGGGAGGAGGACCCGACGCCGAGCAAACCGTGAAGAGAAAGGATAAAATCGAGGACGAGGTGCCGTCTGAGGTTCTTCAGCGTCCTTAGTTTCCCGGGCAGTAACAACCCATTTTTCCTCCCTGTCCACCCAAAAATGAGATCTCCAGCGGGGCCTGGAAGGTTTCCCGCCGCGCAAAAGGGGACGGGGAAACAATTACTGATTCCCTTCGCATGCGGTCCGGGAAGTAAGAGAAAGGGGACCCTCTAGAAAAAAGGAGAGCCAGGGAGTCGCGACAGCAACCTGACCAGGCGGCCGAGGAGAAAGCAGAAAAGACAGTAGCAATTTAAGGAACTCCGTGTTTCTGTCATCCCTGCTAAAGAGGGAGCTTCTGTCTCTGCATCTTGCGCACCGCACCCGCAGGTGCGCGGCGATGCCTGGGTAATTGCTGTGCTGCAAGGGACAAGGCGGAAAGCTAGCTAGATGTTAAACGGGGGCGCACCAAGCACGTATCAATGAAGGAAGCTTCCCTTCCGTCTACGTAATAAGACAGAAAGGTCAGGGGGAATGGATAACGTTAGAAGAGAGGATCAGCTTGTCTCGACTGTCCCTTGTAGAATCGAATGCGGTGGTTTAAGCCATCAAACTAAGCAGCTGCTCCAGGGGGAAAAAAAGGGGGAAAAGATATCTACGAAGACCAGGCATGAAGCGCGAGCTCCTTCCCCTAGCACAGCGCAGGCCCACGCCAGGTCCCTCTCTGGATCGCGGGATCAAGCGAAGGGGGACGGGCCAGATCCCATTCAACCTCTTGGGCGGCTCCCCGATCTTGGCTGATACCGAAAGAAGGAACGAATATCAACGTAAAGGAATAAACCAAGAGAGCAGGCCTGTAAATTGGGGCTCGCTGCCGCCTTGGAGCCAATGTTCATCGATTTCCAGCCCGGTTATCTTCAAGGGAGGTTGACCGCCGAAGTCAAATCTCCGAAACATGGCGCGAGCGAAAACCTACAGGGCCTTGCACCCGGGCAAAGAAGGATAACCGACAAGCACTTGCGTTTATGTCTTCCACCCGCCGCCTGAAGTCCAACTATTCAAACACGGCAACCAAAAGACGGCCAAGGAAAACTGGGTCACACACGCATAGTTTCAGCATGGGGGTTTCGTGGCCGGTATGCCCCAGGAGGCCCGCGCATTAGAGGTACCCGCACCGGTAGGAACCGGGGGGCAGGGGGAGAGAGTGTTCAACTTTCCACGATTCCTCTTCTCGTTACTCGGCTGGAAAGCTTTGGGGACTTCAAACCGTCATGCCGGAACCGGGGGAAAGGATTGAAAAAATTCCTCTTACACCAGAAGGGGGCGGCCTCGCCCCACTCGCCCCTAGAGCCACCAAGCTAGTTCACCACCGGGGGGGGCCTCCCGTAAAAAGACACATCAAGGGGAACGGGCGGCTTGAATGATCCTGGGTCATCCGGTCGCGTAGGGAAGCTTCCGTTCTCTTCTCGGCTAGAAGAAGAAATTCACTCAAAGGGCCGTCAGTCACCGTACTTCTCTTGTGCAGGTGTAAAAAACTTTTCTTGCTGTTACTTCAGATCCCAGTCTTTTTGTGAGACGACAGACAATGCGGCGACTGTTCAGGACAGCCGGTCTGCAAAACCCGGCGGGCGGGGGTTAGGTGCGCTGGGTCACGCTCCTTGGGAAGAGGGAGAGGGAAACTGATCCAGCATGGGAGGAGACTCCGGCGAGAAGTACTCGCGCAAATCTGCGCCTACCATAATCGCGCGATGGATCCCTCAAATCTACTCCTCTTTCCAGGAACAAAGGTTCGTGTAGTTTGACGGGGAAGAACGGGTCCAGCCAGGTGCTCCCTCCTCCATCTTAAGGCCGGCCGCTCTCCAACCCTTGGGAAAGAAAAAGAGAGTTCTCCTCAGAGGAGACCTAACTAGAAACGTCTGTGGATCCAGGAAAACCTCCCAGGCCAGCAGGACCGGGGGTCAGGCTGGGTTTCCTTCTTTCGAGCTCGAACTGGAAGGGACCAGGAAGGAGAAAGGAATTCCCATGTCATCATAGCAGGATTACGGGCCCCCATAAAGTGCCTATTCAATAGTCGAACTTTTTGTCTAGAACACATCGCAAGAGACACTACCCTCAACCTGTTCAAAAAAACGCCCGTAGACCCTCCTAAATCGGGAGATTAGCGGCACGAACTGATTCGTGTGGGAGTCCATTTCATCCGAAGACAGAAAGAAGGGGGGGGGAGACGACCTGATAGCGCATGGATGTGGGGTCCGCACTCCTATCAGACATATTCCTCCAACAGCATGGAAAAGGGTGGGTCGTGAGATGCAACAGATTGCGTCCTTGAACCCGATGGGTCCGCAAATCCACCACCCATCTTCCATGTTCTTAAATTTCGCGTCATAAACACCCTTAGAACCGGAGCCAGCTGCCGAGAGTAGCTCGAACTTTCCTATGTAATCTGCAGGGGGGAGAAAGGACGGCTGTACCACAAAGTTGTTAGGGGAGGGCCGGTCGCGTTCTGATAAGTGCGTGGAAAGGGGCGGGGGAAGCTCTGCTCATGGTCTATATAATCCCGGCCTGAGGGCCGGACGACTTTAATCTCCGAAGAACGGTAGAGCGTCGCCAAATGAGTCGCGGGACGCGGCCTGGAGACCAGCATCAGGGCGGAGCGTTCGCGAGAAACGGCTGGTGACTTTCACTTCTGTAACTACTACCCTCTGACCGGGAAAGGATCTGTTTCAAAGGCGGGGCCCGACAGAGTTAATCATCGAAGATCCGAACAACAACAACTGAGTAGAGAAAATATCTCTCCACTCTTGCGGCAGACCCAGGCTGAAAAAAGCACCGAGCGTTCCAGGAGCTGGGCTTAGGTCTACGGCAGCCAGAAGTGAGTATCCTTCGCGCACGGGCCGCCCTGATCGTGGTTTTTCTCCATCTCCACCATTCCCGAAAGCGGAACCTCACAAGGGAGAGGGAAGGGAGGAGAAGACGTCGAAGGGAAAGCCGTCCAGGAACCCCGGATGGTATCGTCGACCGTTTCCATCGGATAGGCTCCCCGCGTCCGCCGGCCAATTATCAGCATCAGCCTCCCCGGTCCATTCCTTTAACCAGCGGGGTGGGTACAGGGCAAGAATGCTCCCACTGCACCTATTAAAGGAAGGTCAGCTAACTGGTAAGTCGTGCTCAGGTATATGGATGAAAGGTCCGCCTGCGGGCCCCGCACCCCCCTCCCATGGTTGGAGGACAGAACCGAGGGGGGTCAGGTTGTCGGGCGAAAAAGACCAGCCGGAAAAAAAAGTCATAGGCTGTGCAGGTGGCGGCTGCTCGGCAAGGAAGAGCGTACAACACATACTCTGGAAGGGTCTATCAGAGATCCGGTTTTGGTGATTGGGTAATAGTTTCGCGGCAGGGCTTACATGGACTTCTTTATATGTCTTCTACTGCGATGCCCGGGGTCTACCGCTGGGGATGAGATGGGAAGGGGGTCTCTACTGCGTTTTCCCCCAAACATGGAGAAGTAGGTAGGTCTTTCGCTTGTCGCTCTAGGACTACGTCGAGGGCCTTATCTTGAGATTACTCTTCATAAGGATTGGCGCTAAGTTCGCTGCGGAGGAGGGAGATGGGGCATGGGCTACACTTGAGGGGAAAGAAACTCAACGAAAGATCTCGACAGCATTAGGTCTGCATTAATCGAATACGAGTTCCTTACTCTCTCTGCTCTCTCTGTTTGGGTAGACGGAGAAAGAAGATATAGGAACTGACGTCGTCTGAAATACAAGAATAGCGAGATCCTGAGTTTAAGGAGGTATCTCGCCGATGATGATAACTTCGGCATACCTTACTGCGGGGCGACGGGTGAGTCGGCAGAGAGCTCCAAGAGGTACTTGAAAGGAATTTAGAGGGGAAGGGAACTACGTCTACTCTTTCTGAAGAGAAAAAAGGGTGGCAAATCCGTGGGCTTTGATCGTGCCCTTTCCCCAAAAGAGAGAGAGAGAGAGAAGAGAAAATCATAGAGATGACACACGGGTGGAAAAAAGTCAATGGACAGAAAACCTATCAAGGGAAAAAGATTCCACCACTCACACCAATGATACGAGAACCGCAATGGACAGCATAGAGTACCTCCCCATCAGCGGACTCTGATAGAGAAAAAGAATAAGAAAAAAAAGAAGGGAAAAGAAGAAAAGGAAAGGGATTATCCACAGAGAGCCGAGTAAAAGCACAAGAAACATCCATCGCCGATCAAACTCGCGTTAGGGAATCATCTATAACATAAGATAGCTCCTAGGGCTTTAACCTTAAAAGTCTCCATCTCCCTCGATGCTATATGGTCGCGTGACCCTACTTCGAAAAAGGAAAGAAAACAGCTGTGAAGGGCGCTCCTTCTACAATCTAGCCGGGCTATTCTCACTAGAAAAAGAAAGAATAGAGAGGGGCCGAACGCACCAAGGATAATAATCGATAAAGAGATCAATAGACACCCAGAAAATAGAAAAGTCCCCTAGGCGAAAGAAAAAGAAAGAAAGAGGAAATTAGAGAGGTAGATAGACCACATCAAAAAGGGTTAAAGCCTATCCGGAAGAGATAGAATAACCTATCAAAGACGTGAAAAGAATGAAAGAAGAGAAGATGTGATCAGAAACAAGACTTAATCCATCTACTAGGTCATCGAAAAGGCTACAGAAGCATCGAACGCAGATATAAATAGCCTCTCGCTCTCAGAGAGCAACAATCAAGCGGTTAGAAAAAGTTCTGATAAAGTAAGGCATTTGAGAGCATCAAAAAAAAAAAAGAAAAAAGAGACAAGAAAAGAGGCAGAGATAGCGCGGCAAAGAGACAAACGATACTCTCTGGGACGAGGAGACTGCTAGAGCTATAGACATATAAAACTACGAGGGAATGTCATAAAACAGGAGAGAAAAGGAAAAAGACAAGTCGTGTATAGCGACTCACACATCCAAAACAATCTCTATCTGTCTTACGATAGTGTGAAAAAGATGAGCAAATTATGAGACTCTGCAGAGGGAGGGGGGGGCGTCACAGCGAATGGTCAGGACAGTAATAATATCACAGATGACAGCTAAGACTACGGCTAACAGCATTGTCCCGGCAACGCGCAATACCAAACTTAACATCTTGAGTGAGTCTGAATCCGACAAGAAACAGGGTTAAACAAGGGATCGCTGTCGTATCGGAATCATAGATCATTAAGAAGAGCCAAACAAGACAGGATCGCTCATAAGTCATTCGTCTAGGCGTGGTAGGAACGAGTCGGCCGTCCATCAACGAAAACCTTATCTTGAATTCCAATCTAACAGAGAACGTTGAAAAAAATGCTCTACACCCGCCAGTCCGTTAACAACGTTCCGTTAGTTTGAGAGCTATAGTGGTGGATGGTTGATGCTCGTTCGTCGGTTGGGTAAGCTGAAAACTCAGCTGACTATAATAGGGAGTAAAAGCTAAAAAGTCTCGTCTTGGCTGTTGTTCAGAGAGATCAGCAAAAGAAAGGGCGGTGGGGCCGATCCTTGACGTGAAAGCATGGCTGCGGAACAGTTAATTCCTCGTGGTCCGGTGCTTTCCAACGTAGACCAAGCGCTTGGAAGATAGAATTCGAGGGGCGGTTGATAAGTTGATGCTTTGATTATAATACCATTGGCTCTGCCCGGAAATCTAGAGAGGAAGGGTGCAGAAAAAACGAATGGCGTTTGAACGCGGAAGGGGGGGCAGAGGGCAGGATAGGCAGTGAGTTTTCATAAAAGACTAATCACGGACTGCGTCTTAGAGTACAGGCGGTGTGCTAGACGGGAATATCGGTGGTGCGTCGGTGTGTATCCAGTGAGATATTCACAGGGACGCCTTACCGGTTCGGACTGAAACTCTAAACGGAAGGGTAAAACAGAGCACTGGCGGCGCACGCAAACGGATCCAGAATGCTGAATCGGCTAAATGGATGGGATAAACATTTTATGACTCTGGTGGACGTGGTGGGGTGGGTACATCGTGTATGTTTCCACCGGGTTTGGAGCAGGCCCGTCTGGCCTGCCCTTCTTGTGAGTACTGAAGATCGAATGCCTTCGGTCCGGTATGCGCACCTTTGTCGGCGCTCTAGGGATGGGGGGTCCTTTCTTCGCGCGGGGGGTCGGTTAAAAATGGCCCAGGTGCTTGTCAAGTATCTGATGTACAGGAAACGAAGCTCAGCAAGGGTGGGACGGGGCGGAGAGGGCACCATTAAACCAAATAGGGGCTGGTGTGAACGTGTTCCTGGACGATATAATTAACCTCCTTAGGGGGCGACAATATCTGGCGTCCAGGGCGAAAAAGAGCGACGTCCGGCTGTAAACATTACTTGTTATCAAGATACGGTGAAACTGAGAGGGAAAAAAGTGGCTTTATGTCCCTCTGGCCGGACGATGGGAGTACCCTAAGTCTGTACTGAATGAGGGGTGCTTCCAACGTTGTGCTTTATTGGCTATAGTAGAGATGATGGAAAAAGAATGAACTAAAGAGGGGGGCGAATTTCCGCGTAAGCTTCCGTGCTAGCCGCTACGTGGTGGACAAGACATGTAAACTGCCATGGCTCGTCTGGGGGAACTGGAACCTCTTCCAAGAGGGCCTTATCCTCTTGTACGTGAGAGCCCATGAGTGAGGGGAGTCTGAGCTACCCTAGAGTGGCTCCGAGGAGGTCACGGGGAGGAAAGAAATACCAAAGATCCTCTCAAGGAAG
>Ga0179591_1331305_pt1 | contig 10556 bp, 8 predicted proteins | sample CZOMad2_1_08_16f_FD_182891 | JGI IMG/M metagenome (GOLD analysis project Ga0179591, IMG submission 182891) | Vadose zone soil fungal communities from Angelo Coast Range Reserve, California, USA - CZOMad2_1_08_16fungal (PacBio error correction) | ecosystem: Environmental > Terrestrial > Soil >...
GCAAAAAAAACTTTAGTTCACTTCTTAGAGGAGAGGGAAAGGGTGCTAAGAAGAAAAACATCGCAGGGCACATAATAAAGCACCCTCATTGTGGAGTCTTACTTAGAAACAGGGAGGAAGAAGTCGATGAGAAGGGGGGTAGACCTGGTGCCTGGGGTCGCCCCTCGTAACGTCAATCCGAATCAGCGTGGCCGCTAAAAAGGGGACCTATCTTATCTGCAGGGAAGGGGGGCCCCCGAAAGTTTTTCTCAGACCCTAGTCCGGCATCACAAAGGAAGGAGACTTAACTGCACCTTCTGCCTTCCGAGGGAAGACCCGAAAGGAGCGGGGCGAGTGAAATCGATATGAGGAAGTGCGTAGGAAAGGTTCAAAGCTGAGTCTCTTACGGGGAGGCCGCCACGTCTTCGCCTTTAAGGCCTAACAGCGGAAATCACAAGACAGGCAATCGCTTCTGAACGAGAGGGGGAAAGGGTTCCGCGCAACCAATGGGGCGGAGAGGTCGGCAGGCATAACACGAGCCTGGGCCTACGCCACAAAAGAAGAAAATCAACTTCTTCCATGACCCTTGGAGAAATCGTGACGGTACCGTAAAGGGGCTATCACGATCCGGAGAAGAGAGGCCATTCTTCCTTGGAGATAAGAGGAGAAGGAGGTCGGACATTCCGTCGGGAAAGAGAAGTCGAAGCCCGGGCTAATGCGAGTTTGGCGCTCAAGGAGAAAGGAGGAAAAAGACATTCCTACTTGGCTTCGAAGGGTAAGACTACGCCCTTCAGATCCCGATGCAGGCCTGCGCGAATTCTTATCGCTCAACGAGTGCCGAAAAGAAGAATAAGCGACTTGTTCCTTCTACAGAGTATGGGAAGATCGGAAGAAAAAAAGACCGGGGGACTGGCCAGGGGGGTGACCGTAACAGCTCGCACTGATCGATCATTTTTCATGGAAGGCGGAACGTCAGCTCGGCGCGACTGAAAAATCAACTAATCAGCCCTTTTGGTCAGAAAAAAGAGGGACGAGAGAATCCGCTCATCTGCAAGAGGAGCAAAGCCCTTGCACATGAGCGAGAACCAGGCAAAGGGGAAGGGGAGGTCGCTGCTAACGTGCCGCTGATGACCCTGGATCCTGACAGCGGTGAGCTTATACGACTGGAGACCGGGGGGCGTTGAACTATTCTTTATAAGGAAAAAGAAGGGGGGAGACACAGGTGGAGAAGGGGGGAACTTGCTAGCTCAGTTGGGCGCCCGGTGCCGTCCTAACCGCACGGGCTCCCTCTTAAGATGTAAAAAGAGAAGTTAGGAAGAAAAGTACCTCTAGCAGAGAAGACCGAATCGGGGATCCGTTCAGTTGACTCGAAGAGGGGACTGACATTTTAGGAAGGTCGAGGAGGGACGAGCTGCGATCGCGCGTCACTCTTACGGGAGATCGAAAAAAAGAAGAGCGGCCGAGGACTCGTGGGGGTCAATCTCTAAAGTCATGCAGGAGAGAAAAGTCCGAATCTCCTAATCAGTCACAGAAGAAGGGTGGACCTTCGAAGAGATTCTCAGAGTCGATGAAGCCTTCTCAATAAAAAGTTTCAAAGAAAGAAGAAAGCGTTTGAGAGGAAAGGCGGGAGCGGTAGAGCATCACGACCAGTCAGTCCGGAAAAAACTGCACCAGAAAAACGGACGTGGACGAAGTCGGATGAATCACCTTATCGCTCTCAACATCGAAAGATGCAATACCGACGGAGAAGCCGAGAACGTGACGCCAACGTCACGGTGTTTCCTAATTAATCCTATGGGGCCACGGTCTTCTTTTCCGAGCGATGAAGAAAAGAAAACAAGACGGCTACGGCATAGATCCAAGCGTCTAGAAACTTTTCCCATGAAGGGGACCGAAAGCGTCGGTCGGGATAAAGGGCGAGGGAGAACTTTCAGCTTCTTAAATACGGGGAGGCTCGAAAAAGACGGAATGCCCTTCGCAAGGAATGCAAAGGAAAGGGGACCGACGAGGAAAAATTAAAATGGGGCACGACGGAAAGGCAATCCGCATCCCAGGGAGCGAGAGTGGGAAAAAGAAGAAGCGGTTCACGTCTGCGTCGGTAGGAGTTTAAGAGAGCGAAAGAACGGCTGAATGCGTTATAAATTGTCAGTGAGCCGGAGGACGGGATATTCACACACCGAGATGGTGTCCAAAGCCTCAGCGAGCGTTAGTAGTCTTTCAAGGCACGATAAAATTTTCATGGGCGGGTAAGGTTGATCGGGCGCCGCTTGGCCGAACTCGCAAGTGTTGAGGCGGTGTCGCCACTTGCTTAGCCGACATCGAGCGCTGGGGAGTTGCGGCGAGATTCAATGTTGAAGGTTGGGGGCCAATTTCTCCATGGCGGAAAGGAAGGAAAGGGTTGATTCCATCTCCAGTCTATGCGAATAGGGAGCGAAGCCGGATGACGAACTTCGTCTGATGTAAGCCAAGAGGGCACTGAAGGAAGGGAGAAAGGAAAAAACTGAACTGACGCATCTTCTCGCAACAAAGGATAGGGAAGATAGATTTCAAAGAACGGAAAAATGGGCAAAGCGCGATGACCTTAGCCTGATGTGTGAAAAAGGAAAGGGAGAGGTGTCACGACTTCTAAGAAGACCGATCTCATCGAGGTGGACGAGTGGGGATGCTCCCAAAGATGGAGGGGGGGGTCTCACGTCGCCCGGAGAAACGGGGGGGGGGGGGGGGGGGGGGTGGCGGGGGGGGGGGGGGGGGGTGTTGGGTGGGGGGGGGGGGGGGGGGGGGGGGGGGGGGGGGGGGGGGTGGGGGGGGGGGGGGGGGGGGGTTTGGGTTGGGGGGTTGGGGGGGGGGGGGGGGGGGGGGTGTGGGATTCCTCCCCGCCGAATCGCCTTTCCCTAGGTGGAGGGGAAGAGGGGGCTCTCATAGAAGAGCTTCTTCGAGGAACGAGAAGGGGGAAAGGAAGGCGGTGAGGGAAGTTTCCTGATGTACCCGAAGAAAAAAAAGAGGAGGCTAGGGGAATGAAACAGCTCGCCCGTCGTGAAAGAAACGGGGCCACGTGCTTTACTTCTCGCCGCGGAAAACGAGATGTGGAAACACGGAAGCAGTTCTCCAGTTCGGCTCTTCAAAAGTACAATAGACATCCTAATGGGGGGAGACTAAAGCTGAACTTCTTCTTCGAGGCTAATTCGGGTTAATTTTAAAGGGGAGCGCGGTTGCCGGTAGCGTGTATCTGAACAACCTAGGCGGATTCTCTTATCATCAGGATGCGGGTGTCGGAAAGAGAGAAAGGTGCCAAAAAGATTACCGTCTTCCGCCGTTCTCGTCCTCTTGACGCATACTCTAAAAAAAAAAAAGTGGGGAAGGGAAACTCCTGTGAAAAAAAGAAGCCATTCCTATGGGCAACAAAAAAAAAAATAAAAAAAACCAACCAACAAAAAAAAAAAAAAAAAAAAAAAAAAAAAAAAAAAAGAATAGAAAGAAAGAAGAGAAAAAAAAACACCAAAAAAAAAAACCCAAAAAAAAAACAAAGAGGAAGAAAAGGAGGGGGAGTGTGGGGGGGGGTGAGGGGGGGGGGGGGTGTGGAGGGGGGGGAAGGGAGAAGGGGGGGCAGGATTACTGAAAGTGAATAGGCAGGGACCAGTCTCCACCGATCTCGACGTTTAAAAACGAAAAGGGAATCTACGCGGCTAAAGTTACAGGGAAAAAGGAAAAGTGGAGGATCAAGTCAAACGACTTCTTAGCGCCGAACCTTGGGGCGGATCCTTGGATTTCGGGCGGGTCGGTTTCTTAGAGAAACAGCGTCGTCTATTTTCTGTGCAAAAAGGGCGGGGAATGCGAGAGCGATATTGGGGAGACTTCTCCTCCAACCATAGGGAAAAGGAGGATCGAACGACAAGACGCTCTGGCTAAAAAGGTCGATTCTCTCACGAAGGCCTTTGGAGAATTACAGAAACGCGAAAAATTATATCAGGGGGCGCGGAAGAGGACGAAGAGAATCACGTGCATTCTTTAGGGACCTCTCCTTCCTGTTTCTGGAGGACTGAGAAAGGAAAAGGCATTAGTTCTGACTCTCTAAAAAAGGGGAAAGAGGGCTGCAGGATGAGGCCGTTCAATAACAGTAAGGTTAGTGAAACTTCGTTTCTCTAGACAACGGAAAAACCGAAGGAAACGGGAAAATCGCGTCTTTTAAGATACCTACTGGAAAAAATCCAAAAAACGGGGAAAGAAAAGCATTAAGCAGCGCCTCGCGCGTTGAAAGGAGAAAAAATGTACTTTATTTCAGGGACACCGCTTTGACGGCAGCGCCTTTCCCAAGAGGGAAAGTTACCCGGGTATTATGTAGGCGGCTAATAATGGTCTTGCTGGGTCAAAGGGGGAAAAGGGAGCTGGAAAAAAGATTATTCTTAAGGGAGGGGTCTCAAAAAGAGAAAGTGAAAAATTACGTCTTATCTCTTGGAAGGGGAAGGATGACTTGGAAAATTCCAAGAACAACCTCTCAGATAAAAGGAAAAAAGGTGAATCCTGTTCGTCCAGAAAAACGAAAGGGGGGGGTGTTGTTCCCACGCCAGAGGCAGAGAAAGGGTTTGGGAGACTCTCCTAACCATACAAAACGGAAACGTGGATAATCGCTAGATAGGGCTTGCGATAGTAAAAGGAAAGAAAGAGCAGGCGCTCAATCGCGCTAACCACCATCAGGGGGGTCTGGAAGCTGTTGTGGGACTATTACAGGAACGGCGTCACTCGTCCGCGGACACTTGGATCAGTATAGAAGGGGAGAACGAGACGCCACACTCGTCATTCTCTTTACCAAGTGCGGGACGTAAAAGGGCGCTCATTACTCTAATAACGTGGACTAGATACGACCTAAGGTAACATGGGGAGAACTAAGCAGAATCACAAGGTGAGAATACATAATAGATACTCCAACTAGATATACTTTGGAAGAAACGAAAGAGTCTTTCATCAAGAGGGGTCTACTTAGATGTGAAGGTCAGTGCAGTGGTAGGAAAAGAGTCTACGGAAGATCATTCCTACCCTACTTCACTGGGAAAACACAGTCTTCTTTCCAATATGGGAGGTTTGACAGGAGGGGGAGAATGTAGCTCATCTTCAATGATACTGAGGAGGTCGTCACTTGGGGAACCTTTAATAATCGCTCGCGAAGCTGCGTGAAAAAGTCAAGAAAAGAGACTGGCCTAGGGAGAGAGGCATCCAACTGGAGAAGAAAAGCCGCAGAGTGTTCCGTTTTAATATCCGATGATGCCTGAGACGCTGCAGGGGGCTAGAACCAAGTTTGAAGAGCTTACTCAAGGGACAGGAAAAGGGAAAAGATTGAAACGACTACTTCTATCTTCAAAAGTTTGACTCAAAAAAACATAACCAAACATTGACAAGGAGAAAGACAAGCAAAAATTGCGTTATATCTGGGAAAGAAACTGGGAAAAAAGACTCTACCTGAAATTCCGAGACCTCATAGAAGATTGCGCGCGGGAGGTTACAAAAATCCAGATCTCTCAAAGTTGGCTTAGGGTCGGGGCACATCGGGACCACACTCTACTTTGCAACGTGGAGAAAGGAGTCTGGAATCAAAGCAATTCCACGGTCACACTATTAAAGACCAAGGGCTCGCTCGGGACGTCGAAAGTTTCGAGGGAGGACAAGGTTTTATTTTTTATCAGGACCCAGGAAGAGAAAAAGAAAGAAATCCGGGGAAACTTCCGATCGTAGGTGATCCGGGGGAGGGGCAAAAAAGCACTCTCCAGGTTGTTAAAATCGCATCTCATCTTCGGGAGAGCTCAAAATGCACAGAAGAAAATTCTTCTAGAAAAGGGGATTCCAGTAGCTGCCAGACGAAAACAAGGAGCGATCCAGATCTGCTCGAGTCAAGGGAAGCAGACGGCTCTTGCTGCCGCGCATCGGAGACCTAGCACAGCCTTAGTGGACACTGCCCTCACGTGGAAAGTTAAGGCGGCTTGAAGCGGCCGGCGAAAAGAGAAGAGACACCCGCCCATAGTCGACAAAAGGGAAGACGCCTTATGCCGGCCCTGGGAGGGAAGAACCGGAAAAAAGTTCGAGCTATTGGAGCCTGAGCGGCCGTAGTGCTCGTGAGCAAAAAGAAAGAAGATAGGCTAGCGTTCCGTAAAGGGCGGGAAGTCAGAGGATCCGCACGTCTTAGAGTGGCGGTTTTTCTTAGCCTGGTGGGAGTATCCGGTGGAAAAGCTGATTGACCGCTGTGCCCGACGAAAAAATCCGCGCCGAGATGCAGAAAAAAAAAAGAAGGAAAACTGCTGGTTGAGAGACGCGAGGGATGAGGGGAGGATAAGGAAATAGCATCAGCGCTCGTAAGGAGAAAATTCTACTACTAGAATGGGGAAGGAGCAGCAAAAAAAGAGGATCGGGTCGAATTGAAAAAAGGCGGGGGGTAACCTACAGTAGAGGAAAAAAAATGGGGTCTCTCGAGGGGGGAGGTAAGAATTTCTGCGACTGAGTGTAAATCCGGGAAAGAAAGGTGACGGCAGCGTCCATTCGCGAGGGAAGTCGATCAGCGAAGAGAGCAGGAGGAAGATCAGCTCCTTTGACCCCTACTCCCTTCTTCAAATATCGGGGAACAAGTTGAGGGTTTGAGTCTGAGGCCGACTTGAAAAAGCTTAAAGGAATCCCTTACAGGGGTTCGCTACTGAGAACGCAAGAAAAAAAAGGGAGAGGAAATGCTCGTAATGGGGAGGAGGATGAAAAAGCATAAATAGACCGTTCATCTTTCGGGGTACCTTGGCGAAGGATTCATGTTGGTAGAAAACAATTGGGGAAGGGAAAACCTCAAACTCAGGATAGATCCTGGATTCGGAATTCGCGTATAGAGGGAAAAGTCAGGCCTAAATCAGACCTGTAAGGAAAAGTAGGACCGTGTTTAACAGGCCCACAAAAAGGAGAGAGAAAAGGGGGGTATATGCCGCAGGCTCTGAGGAGCTGGGAACAAACTCGTATGAGGATGGGAAAATCGCCTCAGGGGAATAAATACTCGAAGGGGGTATAAAAAGAGAAAAAAAGGAGGTCATGCTTATAAAGAAGAAAGGAGTCGCACTACTCCTAGTAAGAAGTAGACGGATCTTTGGAAAAAAGGGCTTATCCTTCGCCAAAGAAAAATCTAAAAAAAGAGCGACGGAAGCAAACTCTCCGACTTAGAGAAGGGGAGACTTCATCATCCTACTAACTCACAACGCAAACGGAAAAGAAAGTTCTGCTAGTCCTAAGGACTGGAAAAATTCCCAGAACTAGAAACTCTCCTCCTGCTGGCCACGGGTGAACGTACGACCGGTACTCCTTCTGGGGGGCATGCCAAACAGGGAGGTGCGGAGTGGGTCAAGGTCGATTTCCACTTCGGAGGGAGAAGAGGAATACTACATCCGCAGATCAAGGTGAAGAAAAAGGCGGAGATCTAAGTGTCCCCACAGTGAGGAAGTATTTCAGGAAAATGAAGAAGGCTCTCCGGGTCGGCGAACGAAGAAGGGGAAAAGCGGTAGAGCCGGGCTTCAGGATAAACGTTCCCTCGAAGATGACTAAAAAAGGGACGAAATCCATTCGAGGAGTTGTAATCGACGACTTCAAAATCAGCCGGGAACGGAAGTCGGACAGAGCCATAAAGATCGACGCCCGACATCGTAAAAAATGAGTAGGCTTTAAAAGCCAAACCGACGGAGTGAATTGGGGGAGTAGACGAAACGCATCGAGCGGGGGGCTACGGCTTTCAGTCGTGTCCATCTCCCTCAAGCCAAAGAGAGGAAAAAGGGGTTCATTTCAAGCACGAGAGGGAGGGTGCAGAATCGAGGGTCGGCAACTGGGAGTTAATAATAAGCAAGGGGGGAGCCGGGGAAAACGGGAATTCTCCAGGTCAAAAAGCGCACGTACGCGCAGAAGTGACCTGGTCGAACTTTTTAAGGGACAGGAGAGTCGAATATCGCCGGAAGACGGGTGAGAATCCGTTGCATGTCGATGTAGAGTGGAAATCCTTCGAAGAGAAAGATCACATTTCCAAACGGAAAGAATCGCGGTACTGGAAAAGCGACGGCGAGAATCTCGATAGGAGGAAAAAGAGTATGTCACCTAGGGAAGTTGAAGAGGAGAAAGTCGTCGTGCCGGGAAAAGCTAAGTTTCGCAGCAGGAAAAAAAGAGGGACGGGGAAAGGATAGATGTTCTAAAACCGGGGAAAATAGAAGGTATGACCATGATCACTGGGGGGTGCTACCAGTTAGAAGCAAAGTCAAGGAAGGAATCTTTGGTATGAAAGTGACCATGGACAGGCGGTCCGGGCAATCAACGGGGAGACGTTCGAGGTTTCCAGCGAGAAGAGATACTTACGCAGAAGGCGAGGAGGAAGGAACTAGAGGCGCTAACGGTTCCCGGCTGGCGGCGGGGATGGGGACAATTCTTCGACGTTTAATAGGCTAAGCTGAGCAATTAGAAAGCTCCTTTCGTATCGGAAGGACATAAAGGGGAGGACTCTACTCGGGTACCGTCAGGTCTGGTCTCTAGTTCCGGAGAAAAGGTGGGAAAAAGATCGGGCATAGTTACGGGATCGGTAGACTCACTAATGAGCTGGCCGGTTTAAAAGAAAGGAAATAGGTTCAGTGGGAGGCGCGGCCCTTGGTGGTTTGAACCTCCTCTCTCGCTTAAACCTCCTACCTGTGAACGAGCCACGAGGGGGGAAATGTCTTCTGGAATCGGACTACCGGGACACTCTGTGGTAATTGTCAGCGTATAGGAAACCGAATGGGGCCATCTGTAAGGGAAACTAAAAGGCGAACTAGTGACGTTGAGGCACAAAGCGTACTGAGCTGCGCTCGGAAATGAAGGGACAATTTTCAATAAGAGAGAAGGGGGCGAAGGAAAAAAGTTACAGCAGCGGAAGTGGACATAGCCGCCGGACGGTCCTGTTTCGGAAAGCGGGGGAGGAATGAAGTGTCTTTAGAACGAAGGACCAAAAAACAAAGAGGGTCGTCCCTAAAAGAGGAGGGATTGACGCGCCGAAAAAAGCAAAGAGAGAACACCGCAGCGTGTCGAACTACATAGGGGAGTAGGTGCGAAAAATGAGTCCGAATCACGGCAATGTTTTACTCGAAAGAAAAAAGAAACTCAGTCTCTGAAGGGGAGCGAAAAAGAAGTGACGCCGCTAAGAGAGGAAAACCTGGGCATGTCGGGAGGGACCCGGTCAGACAAGAAAAGAGGCCTGACAAGGCTGCCTACGAGGCCAGGAAGCGCACGTGAGCGAAGGGCAGAGCCTGAGCAGGAATAGAGAGATCTTCGGCGTGGCAAACATCGATTACCCTTGCTGCTGACAACAAGGAACGGTGACGACTCCTACAGCGGCGAAAAGAGGAAAAAAGACTCGGAAAAAGAAAAAGGCCGTCAGCCCGATTCGTGGCGTAAGACCGCTGTCCGGAGTGTCCTTTTTCACCGTGGAGCAGACGGCAACCTCAAGAAAGTACAGGGAAATGGTCTAGGAAGCTAGGAAAGAGGAGAGAGTAGCGGGCACGTGCATGGATGCTACGGCGAAGAGCGGGGATAATCGTGCATCCCTCCGGGGACGGGAGCATGCCCGAAGCGTGTTCTTTGGGGACCGACAGATTAACTCCGAAAGGAAGAGGCTTAGAGGGGGGGACTCTCTAGTCTCTATAGGAAGGGGTCGGCGAGACTGGTTCTCTCACACCAACGAAGGTGGGAGTCTTAGGTCCTACGTAAATCGAGTCAGGAAAAAGAAGGCTCAGACGGGGAGAAATAAGGAAGCGCGCGAGCGCAGAGGACACCATCATCGAAGAGGGAGGGAGTCTAGAAAACCTGCTGAGAGGCACGGGGACGTATCGACTACGGCTAAGGAGGGGGGACTCCAAAACCTCTGTTCTCAAAAGGATGAGGACCGAGAAAACACCCGAACTGCCTCCTGAACTAAAAAGATCTCCTAAATGTTCGCTCGAAGGGGGTACTGCCTGACATTGGGAAACCCAGGTATCAACGCACGAAAAATGGTCCGTGGCAGGGCATCATGATGGAACTTCGAAGGGGGCGAAGAGGGGGGTGAAGGGAGGCGCAAGCTCTTTTTGACTCGACTCAGAGAAAACTTTTCTCGCCCGAATGGCGTTCCAGAACGGGAAGGGTTTACTCCTATTTTGACGAGGGAGAGACGCGAAAGAGGAAACCGGGTAGCGCGCCTGTAAAAAAGAAACGGCAGAAGAGGACTATGAATCGGGCGACGAGTTAAAAAGTTCCAATCAGGACCGCCTATTAAGCGAAAGGAAAGTTTAATGTCTCAGGGATGGTAAGTCCGTCGACGCTATTTCAAAAATGGGATTATTGTTTCAACGCGGCATGGAAAAAAAACGGGTGGTCCCGGGGAGCGTAAGGGTGAACGTTCTATGTTCGAGGCTACCACAGAAGAAAAATGGGAAAACAAAACCCAGGGGCATCTAGAAGTTCTGCGAAGAAACAAGGTGCAGGGGCAATATCGTGTGACCGTGGAGAAAAGGGCAAGGGGGACCCAGAACTCAATAAAGAACCGGAGTCCGATAAAAAGTGGGAACAATACCGCG
>Ga0179591_1358179_pt1 | contig 10556 bp, 9 predicted proteins | sample CZOMad2_1_08_16f_FD_182891 | JGI IMG/M metagenome (GOLD analysis project Ga0179591, IMG submission 182891) | Vadose zone soil fungal communities from Angelo Coast Range Reserve, California, USA - CZOMad2_1_08_16fungal (PacBio error correction) | ecosystem: Environmental > Terrestrial > Soil >...
TACGACATTAGATCTGAGTAGCGCTGAAATAAAGACGTGAAGAGTGGAGGGTGAAAAGAACCTAGTGCCCAGAAACCAGGGAGGGCTCCACAAAGGGTGGGGATATCGAAGTCGTTGATTTCTGGGAGCCGAAATGGATCCACTTGGGATTGATGATGGGGATCAAGAACGTGAAACTACCGGCAGGAATCAAGAGTTACCTTCGTAACCAAAGGACTCGCCTCGGGGGAAAAGGAAAAGGGAGTTTCATAATCGGGTAGAACAGAGGCGCGGTCTGGCAGTGGGAGTGATGAGAGATGCCCAAATCCAGTTGGAAAATCTTAGGGGTGCACTTCATGAAAACGGAAAGGGGGGAGAGGCGAAACGCAAGAACGCTAGGTTGCCTACTTGAAAGGACTGAACTCGTACAAAACTTGAAAAATAAAACGCTTTGCAGGGGTGAAAGGCTTATTGGTGGGTTGATATCGAGGAAGGGGGGGGGCATGGCTCTAGCCCATGGTCCGACGGAACACCGGCTGGAAATGAAGAATGGTGGATTAATCAAAAAACCTCGTAAGGGGAGGGAAGGAAAGAAACTGCATCAAATGTTCCTTGAGCCGCTAATAAGGGCCAAAAGAGAAATCATCGGAAAAAAATTAGAATCGTCCACGGCTGCTAGATCACGGAAGAATGTCTCAGAACGCTGAAGGATGCGGAGAGAGGTTGAAGCGGGAGCCAGTCGTGGATGACGTACCGGGATACCGGCGTAAGCGGAACTCTGAACGAGACTAACTTATGAGGGAAACGATCCAGACATCCAAGCGGCGACAATCAGGGGGGGAGTGGAAAGGGGAGATGATTCGTTTTTGACCTGGGGAAATAGGAGGGATGACTAAACTGGGAGCCTGATCGAACCACGGAAATATGGAGAGTATCCAGAGAGGGAAAACCGTCGTACTTTCAAGGTAAAACGGGATCGACTAGGGCTAGTGGGGCAATTAATAGCGGTCAGGGACGGCGAGGGGTTAACGCTCCTCCAGAGGGTGTTCGCGAAAGTAACAAGGTACGTTCTGGAATAGAGAGTCAGTGGGGGAGGCGCGGGAACTCCGCCGCTTGTGGTAACGCTTAGAGAGCCCATCGAGCTGGGGAGCGACGGGCTGCTGGATTCAGCAATGAGTTGGCCGAGGGGGAGGAGTCTAAAAAAAAACGCATCGTCCTCAAGCCAAGTTCCAGCTACGAAGAGGAAAAACGAAAAGCAACAGGGTAGTCCGGACGAAAGAAAATATAGTACGGCCGCCGGTAATGGGATCCCGATGTCGAATTCGGTCAAACTGTGTTGTGGAAGTATGAACCGGAAAATCAGGAAAAAAGCGAACACAGGACCAAGGGCGCCCAGACAGAATTCTGGTTGGACATCGGAACAAAAGTTAACAGGGAAGTTTCGAGACTTGGTCTATATAGAGGGAGTGCTGAAAAAGTCTTCGATCAGTCCACTATTGTCCACCCTCAAAACAGGATCACTTGAAGCAGCTCCAGAGGGGATTTCAGGGATGGCAAACGGGTAGGGAAAGGTGAGGTAACCAAGCCTGGATCAATCATGATGTTGCCGAACAAGGGAAACACATGTACTGCCGTCTCAAGGGCTAGGGTGACACGAGGGGTAAAAAAGTCTAAAAATGCATCCAACCGGCTTCCTTACGGTTGCGGCGCGAGAGAGGATGAAAAAAGGTTCAGCCTTCACCTGAAACAGGGTACGGCAGGAGAAGGGCTAAGCATGCTTAAAAAAGGGAAGTTTAATGTAGCCGAAGGACGCCGAAGGAAAAGTTTGTTTCGACAAAGGGGACCCGGGTTCGTCAGTCGGCATGGGTAAAAGCCCTCAAAGGTCGCAGCGCCGTCCAACTGGGAGAAAAGGTTCCAGCCAACGGGGACAGGACCGGAATATGCGTTGGACAAAACGTGCTATTTGCGCCGATCGCGGAAGCAGGAATTGAAAAAATGCCGTGGACAAGAAAAACAACGCGGGCAACACAGAGAGTGGAGGGGACGGATGCTCAATCCCAAAAGCACAAATGGGAGTCGGGCCAGGGAGAAGTTGGGTCCGAAGGTCGCCACAAGATAAAAACGGCCCGGTCTGGCAAAGTCAGGAAAAATAAAACACATGCTCGCCTCCTGGAGAAGCAGATCGAGGAAGGAAAATTCCCTTGTTTCAAAACAACGGCGTAATGGAATGGGGCACAAGAACCTCGAGAAGGAAACCGGTGAGAGGGGGGGACCGGACAACGAGCAAAGCATAAAGAATGGAAACCGGGCTTGGCCGCCAAAAGGGAGGGGGAGGGGGGGAAATTCAGGGAAAGAGAAAACCGAAGCCAACCGGCTGTAATTCCACGCTGAATTCGGTAGCGGTCTCAATAAAAAGCGGAAATGGGGGGACGGACAGTGCCGCACGAAGGTGGAGTGCTCCTGGAGGAAAAAGGGCAGGTCGTCGGAGGGGGGGGATATCGCGCATGGATCCGATCCCCGGTGGAAATGCAGACAGGCGGATGTAGTCGATAAAGGGTTGATCGGAAAGTCACCGAGGGAAAAGAATCGCGCGGAGAAGGGACCGAGTTTGGACCAAGGAGTCGCTTGCCGCCGTGCCTTTGGAAGGACGTAAGAAAGGGGGTCCAATGATCAGGAGAAGAACAAATACATACAAGGGGGTAAAAAACAGGCCAGCTGAGCAAAGTGGAAGGGGAGGTCGGGAAGTGTTGGGGTAGTTCTTGCGCAGGCTCTAGGAATAAATGCAGGTAGTCCGTCACAACTGCGTGCGAAATTTGACGCAAAGGGGGAAAGCACGCACCAACAACGGAGAGGAAAAAGAGAGATGCTACCTGCAACGAGTGCAGAAAAAGAGGTGTGTTCTCAACGCCGTTACCAATAAGATGACCGAGAGCCTGCGCCAGAACTACTACAAACGCGAGGCTGGGCTGCGCTGAACACCCCACATACCACCGAGCTGCACTAAGGACAACATGATCACTGGTCGTTGTTCTTCGAGACTGTACAGGGAGAGCGGGACAGACCTGAAAACGACTGCAACGCCGCAGTAGAGGAAAAACTCGGGCAAGTAGGAAAAAGTTGAACACCGGTCTAGTTCCAGCAGCACGCCAAAAACACTCGCCCTAATGACATGGGGTCTGAACCTTGCAAGAAAAAGGGACTCGCTGTCCTATTAGACACAAGTCGGCCCAACAGCCCCCGACCTCAAAGGGAGCAAGCCCGAAATACCATCATTTCAGAAAAACTGAAAAGGTAGGCACCCAATTGCCAGAAAAACCTAAAGTCGGGATTTACCGAATTCAAACCAGGGCTTTACGGCGTTCGCAAGAGAGTTGAATCCTACATCAAAAAGAAGGCTGACAAAGGAGGGGACCGAATGCGGTCAGCACACTTTTGGCGGATCACCATGACGCGGCACAAACCGGGCGCATAGGTTGAACCTACAGAAGCAAAACTAAAAGTTACGACAAAGGGGTTTAGGAAGAAGGGAAAGATAATGGCGAAAACGAGGGGGTAAGGGAGGAGGTTGGAGCCTGCGGCCAAGCCTGCTTTGAAAGGGAGGACGCCGATTTTGTCCGGGGGCGGACCACGAGGAATCGACGCGGTACACAACGGCCCGAAAGGGGGGGAAGCCGACGGCGTGAAAAAAAATACCCGTGAAGACCAAAGCAGTGCGCACTGAGGGGTCAGGGACCGGGCGTGTAGTTCGTAACAAAGAGTTTCAATTGCATTGTGGGGGGGAAGGGGGGGGAAGCAGGAACCGGCCCCATCGCAGTGCGAGGAGGTGAAGAAACTGGGCGGAGATGCCAAGAGCTCCACCTGCTACTGGTTGAGGGGCAGCTTTTACCAACGGCCGAATGTGAAGGGGGAGATACTACTGGTGAGGGGAAACAAACAACGATTGGCCGGCTCACTGAAGGGAATTGTCATCAACAAAAAAGAAAAAGGGTGTACGCTAAAGGGCTCAAAGGCACATATCGCCGAAGGAACTTTGAAGAGCGGAAGAGTAAAAAAAGGGAGGTGATTTCAATCAATCGCAGAAAAGAACCGCATCCAGCGCTAATTTTGACAGAGACTTCTTAAAGGAGGGGACAGCACTGGGCGCACGCTGGGAGGAAGCTCTTCACTATGGGCGAAAAAGGAAGAACATAATGAATCGCAGAAACTGGTACAAAGGACAGATTCTCATTTCCAGACGCGGAAGCGAAATACCTCAGGGAACAGCGGCAAGTCTGTTGTTAGGGAAAGAAAATGGTGTCAGCAGAGGGTACGCGAAATTGAGCAGCATACCCTAGGATTCAAAATTCCAACATTTGGGTGGAAAAGAAAGTTTTGGGAAGAAGGGTTCAAAAACCAGAAAGGGCGGGAAGTCGGCAGCGTGGTCTGCTGGAAACGATTGAGGGCCCCAATTACGTCCCAACACGAACAGGCAGGTTCGACAGGAAAAAGGGAAGACAGCAATGGCGGCCAAGACTCATATTGTCGGAGGAGGAAAAAAAAATTGCTTTCGGGAGAAAAGCAGCTGAAGTGCGCGGCCGGCTGAGCAAACCTTCTCCTCGCGCGCCTGAGAGGGAAAAAGGGAGGGCGGAAAAGCAGACCGTCGAGAGTGCGGATGAGGGATTGGGGGAGTAGGGGGAAAGAACTATACCTAAAGTTCAAGAACAATTCTAAAATCCAGATTCGAGAGAAGGGAAAAATGACAGAACTTGGATCTTGAGCAGGAAATGGGTCCAGGAAAAAACTGGGGGATCGTACAAAAGGCACCTTCAAGACCGGACATCTGACAAGACAAAAAAGGGCCGCTCATCGCGACAGAGCGGGAAAAGGAGGAGATCTCGGAAAAAAAAATCCAGGGGGAATCACGGGGAGACAATCTTACGTAGGGCGAGAGCGGCCGAGAAAGAGAGGAGATCAAAAAACGCTTGCGATTGACACCAGCCCAAAGCGAATCCGAGCCATGAGAGACAAGGGGTCGCCGAGGGGGCCTGGACAGGAGAATTCCCGCGTAGTGAGAGAGACTGTTCCAGCCCTCTTGAAAAAAGCCGGAATAGACGCGAGCCTGCGACGAGTAGGCTCCCGAAAAGCGCGCTTTGCTGGGGGGGGAAGGTGGAGGAGGAGACCGGCCCATTGGATAGAAGGGCCTTGGAGCGGGGGGGGAGGGGAAAACTGGGGAAAACACTGAGACTATTGTCTCATGACTCTTGTTGCCAGATGAGATCTTAAATAGAACGATTCTCTTCCTCGGAAACGAGAGGGGGGGACAGTAACGGAACACCCAGGAAAACGAACCGCTTCCTCGGGAGACTGTGGCGGAATGGCTAACGCAACAAGCTACTAATGAAGAACCCAAGAAAGACCTCATATGCAACAGGGGGCAAGGAAAACAGTAGCGTCACTCCGGGCCATAACAGAGTGAGGTCGGTCAGCCATTGAGACGTTCACAATTATGACCATAGATTGAACTGGAAAAAGGTATTGCCGATATCATAAGCGCCCAACGGAGGGTTCTTGCCAGGCGTCGAAGAGGGAAAAGAGATGAACAGAAGTACGGTGGTAAGGAGGATAATACTAGTCACGTAGGGACCAACGGCCGGGAAATGAACCAAGCTCTGAAGAGGGTTTCAGAGGAAAGTCAACAAGATCAAACCAGGGACACACTAATGATCTTCAAAAAAGGCAGACCAGACCTGGTGGACATCGAATCGCGCAGGAAAGAACGAAGGGGTTGTAGGCCAGAAGCTCTCAACAGTCTACAGATCAAACGGGGGTCAATAAGATCTCAACAACAACACGAGAGGAGTAAGAGATTTGAAGGAACTCACGCAGGGGGACTGACCCGATACAACATCGGTGGATCGACCTAGGTGCTGCCCCTGCTCCAAAGGGGGGAGCCGGGCGAATATCATTCGAGGAATGTGATGACTGGACTTGCACATACACTTCCAGCAAACCTGGAATTCTGAAAGCTGGAGAAAGACCGAAATGAAGAGGAAGGAAGAAACCAACCGTACTCGACTGAACTCCAGGATGTCCTTCGGGTAAAATCTGCGTACCAGACCCAAGAGTTTGAAGGGGGGGCGATGATAGATGGAACTGGGAAGGAAATCTCTTCTGTGTCACCGTGGACGATGGCGGAACGCAAGAACGCGAGTGGCCTTGAAAGGGTACCACGGGGAGAAGGTCTTAAAGTGCTTCGCTCAATCCCCGGAAGGATATGAGAAGATAGTGGTGTGGAAGCAGGGTCAGGAGGTCGGGTAGCTAACCCTTTGCTGAAATCCCGCTGAGCGGGACGCTGGGGACATGAGTTGGACAGGGGTCCTGTCAAAAACCTGAGCGGAGCGCGTTTTCGAGAGAGATAAAAAAATCCTTGACCGAGCCGCAAGACACAGAGCGAAAAGTCTTGAAAGTTCGAAAAAAACCCGCACGCTGAACGAAAATATCACGAAACGGGAGGACAGAAAACGCTAAGCAAATGCGGAGGGGAGGGCAGTCGTCCGGCGAAAACAACGCGGGAACTAGAAGGGGTACTTGCACACAGGGGTAGGACTATAACTCAAGGAACGTATCATGAGAAAAAAGAACAGCCATCCAATCAGGGCTACACTCAGCACGATGAAGGGGAGAGGGAGGACGATTGGTAAGAGGGGGCGGCAAGCAGGGCGGACTTGAGGCTTCCTTATGAAGATTGAGCCTCAAGTATCGGTGTTCGGGCCGAGGCGAGAAGGAACTAAGGTTGACATCCAAAGACCGGTATCGCTCATAGATATCTGGTGCGACTCCAGCGTTTGAAGGAAAAGTGTGTGTAAAATCCAGACAGTTGCGTCTCGGAATAAATGGGACGAAAGAGCACAAAAGGGGACATTGGCGAAGGGGAATTAAATGTGGAGAGCTAGAACTCGCCGAGTGGGACTTAGGTCTCGCGTATGGGGAACGAACTGATCGACGGGTAGAGGGGGAATTCAGCCAAATGACGGGAAGGCGCGCAAAAAAATGGACGAGCGCAAGCGGTCCAGCAAGGTCCGTCTAAGAGAGACACTTCGACGTGGGGGGGGAATCCGGACGAAAGGAACATAATCCGCGGCAAAAGCTATGAATTCTTAAGGGAAAGGGGAAAGGCAACCGAAGAAATCTCGTACGAAAAGAAATCAAAAGCTGCAGGGAAATCCAAGCGGGGGCCATCCGGATCAAAACCATGGGCACGAAGTGGAGTACATCGAGGGGACCTCCGGGTATTCTGAAATCAAAGAGGAGTCCAATGGCAACTACATTTAACGAGAAACGAACAAAGGATCCTTGAACTATCAGGAGGTATTTCGCCAGGGGCCGCGTCTGGGGAAATCAGGTGACTGTTAATTCCTTGTGCGAGAGGTATCTGTGGATACCTCACAGCAGTGCAGACAAAGTTTGAGGACTGCCGCTCAGAAGAGATAAGGGGGTGACAGGTTGAAGGGCTCAGGCGGGGACTTCCTAAGAAAAGTGAAAATCGATGGCAGAAAAACTCTCACGTAAGGGCGGCGGATACTTTAGGCTAAAACCTGCAGCGGCGACAACGGGCCGGTGATGTCGAAGAAAGGCGGAGGGCCTTTATCGCGGGAAAGGTGGTGTTCTACACGAACACCGGAACGTAGGGCGTTACACGTTGGGGCTGCCCTCAAGAAAGAAAACAAAACGGTGGAATCTCTTGCTTCCCGAAAACTGTTCCCGGACGCGGAACGATGAAGACGGTAGCAGGGGCAAAAAAAAGGCCCCAAAAAACCCGGCTGACCTGATTGGAAACCCGCTACACGGAAAACGGACGGAGATACAGACACTGGGCAACTGTTCATTGCTCTGGGGAATCCGAGGGCAAGGATAAGTGAGGCAGGGGGGGTAAAGCGGAGCGCGTTGGTTCCAGTCTCAAAACGGAAAAAATCGGCCAGAACGGCCCGGTCGAAAAGTCAAGGCAGGAAGCCAACCCAAAAGCGTTCGCAACAGCGCTCGGATCAGCAAAGATAGGAAACTTTCGCAGGAAAGGAAGCGTCGAGAAGAAGGGACAGAACGGTAAACATCACGTGTAATAGAAAAAAGGTGGAATTGGGGACCGTTTAGAACGCAAAGCCCCGGGAGGAAGGGTGCCGCCAACTGCTTGGCGAGCGGGGAGGTATTTAAAGAGAATCCCGGTTCAATGGAAACCTGTATGAAAGGGAATCAGGGAGCCGCTGCGCGCGGCTATAATCCCCAATGGGGGGCAGAGCGCGCTGGGGGAGGGGAAAGTGGATGGCTGAGGACTGTAGGAAAAAGGGCAGGGAGGTCGAACTTTCCACGGAAGCCGAAAAAAGTGCTGTTTGAGCAAAAAGCCAAAGGGCACAATACCACCCTGGAGTAGGGATGGACGTCGATAGGGTTGAGGTGGGGCAACGAAAAGAGTGCACTCCGGGGGAGCGGGTCCGAGTTGAGGAGAAGAAATCGGCGTGCGGTGTGACGGATTCCGCTCAGGTGCCAGTGAGCAGAGAAAGAAAGCCGAACCCAACAGTTCAGAATAGCCGGACGCTCACGGTGGTGGGAAAAAACCCAAATTTGGTCAGTTTGATGCTGAAGCGAGGTACCGCCTCGGCAGAAACCTGTTTGGGGGTAAGTCTTAGTCAAAGAGGATCCGGCTTGAGATGCCGTCCACAAGGGCGTGCAAAGAAGGAAGAGCCAGGAACTCTTTCAGACGGAAAAAGTCTCTCGCAAACCGAGGAGATGAAGAGAAAATGCTACGCCTGCAGGTCATCAGTGGCAACTGGACCAGGCACTCTCCACCACGTGTGTCCTTGCACGCCGGGGGGGGGGGGGGAGATCAAGGAGTCCCGAGAAGCCGCGCAGGAAAACAGGTGGCCTAGGAGGCAAACGACAATACGCAGAAAAGGAGGGAGGCAGCTATAAAATTATCCTGCGGGTCGGTGGGGGTCTTCAGGAAGTGATCAGAGACGATCCGTCCGCAGAAACAAGGAAATACTGAAAAGATGGGTTGGTCCGGGCAAACGAAAAGCGTCTTCAAGCGGGGGGGGAGACGGGGACCCCTGACGAGTTCAGAAGCCAAAAGATAGGAAATGCAGTTGCTAACCGATCGGCTGCAACTACAAGATCTAGTGGCACAACAGGAAAACATGCCCAGGCCCGACATCAACCAGAGACCCACACGAAAAGCGAGCAACTGAAGACCGCCCTTCACAATTGGCCGGATCTACAGCAGGAGACGGGAGGGGAAACGCATAAAAGTGAATGGACCGGACAGGTATTCAGTTTTAAAAATCGCACAGAGCCAAGCAGTTGGAGACAAACGCTGGGCCCCTCCCGACGTGGGGAGGAAAAACAAAATCGCTAGTAAGGGCTAAGGGATCACGGAGTTAGGTTTAAAAAAAAATCCAACTACCTGGTTTTATAACCAGTCGGAAGGGAAAAAAGGAAATCCGATCGAGGGAAAGGCACTTGAAGGGGAGTCGACCTGAATGTGGCACAAGACCGGGCCGTTTTACGGCCAGGTTTTCCGGGAATCCTTCAGGGAAAAAGCGCACGCCGGGAACGCCCACGAATCAAAGGGTCCGCCGACGGGGCAAGTGGCATCCGACCAGGACCTTGGAGGGAGAGACAAAGGGGAAAGGGAGTAGCTCGGGTCCACTCCGTTTAAAAATGACCGGTGGAAAAACCAAAAGATCCGGCACCAAAGCGCGGGCGGGCATCGTTTACCGGTCAGGGAACCGGGGGAAGCAAAAGAGGCCACCTGCAGGGGGGAAGTCAAGCATTGATTGGGAGGGAAACTTGAAAAAAAGAATGTGAGAAAATGGGCACGCGGGATTGTTTCAGAACCACACTGAGGGGGGGGGCCGGCGCCGCAAGGATGAAGGTTCGGCAACCGACCGAAAACGAAATGCAGTTTGGGGAAATCCAGGCAAATCGTAACCGAAAGGTGACCTTTCGATGCTCCAAGAGCCGCAAGTAACGGAAACCATGGGGAAGCAAAAATGAACGTGTCGTCGTGTCACCACTGAAGCACGCAGCTGGAGCTAAAAGGGGGGACGCCATTAGGCGGGACAGATGAAGCGAAACGGAAAAAGGAGTGGGGGAACGCAGCCAAGACAGTTCGCCAGAAAGACACGCGAAAGAAGAGAAAGGCAATGTCATTGGTGGAGGATCGGGGAGAGGACAATTGAGGCAGGGAGCTGGGCAAGTGAAGAAGCAAAAACCAAAGTCAGCCGCGAACAATTGAGGAAACTCCAATTCGGTGTTGTGGAAATCCTGATTGAGTCCCAGGAGGAGTCCGGCCATCACGGTAAGGATGACGGAAGAACTTCGGGAAAAAACCGCAACAATGAAAAACAGGTCAGCAATGGGATGCGAGAAAGAAGGGAGGGCGTGTCGCCAGGTTCAAAAACTCCAAAGATGGCTAAGGTAGGAAGTCCTGGAACCTTGAGGGCGTACAACGCAGGAAAAGCTCGGTCATACGAGAAGAATGCGAAAACCTTATGCTTGAGGACCACTAGACATTTTGGGAGCAGAGAAAGAGCGATACCTAACGT
>Ga0179591_1384885_pt1 | contig 10556 bp, 14 predicted proteins | sample CZOMad2_1_08_16f_FD_182891 | JGI IMG/M metagenome (GOLD analysis project Ga0179591, IMG submission 182891) | Vadose zone soil fungal communities from Angelo Coast Range Reserve, California, USA - CZOMad2_1_08_16fungal (PacBio error correction) | ecosystem: Environmental > Terrestrial > Soil >...
ATTTTCGTGCGCCCTTCCTCACTCACCATGTGGGGATCACACTCAGGGAGCCATCTTTACATGAGTTAGTAACGTAACTCGGACGACACCTGGATATCCCAGGCAGGCACTGTCACTTCGCCGTGGCTTTCGAGCACCACGCCCACTAGAACCGCCACGAACGCACCATGCTGAGAGATAAGCCTGTTGTCCCTAATTGCACACTGCGCCCCCCCCTCTCCGCGCCCAGACTATACCCGGGCTTGCACGAGGGTGGAAGCCAAGTTTACCCCCTTTCCCAGGACAACGCTCCCGCACGCTCCCCCCAGTGTTGGAGACCTTGATAGGCGGTTTGGTGTTCTGGGTCTGTTTTCCATGTCTTGTTTGAGGTTAGTGGTGCGTATGACAGAGTGGGTTGGCTAGACGTTGTTGCGGCAAGGGCAAACAACAAATACTGGAAAGGGTCTTTTTTGTGGAGTCGTATCACTTGAGTTCTGACGTGAGTGGCATGTCCTCAAGGAAGAAAGTCCCAAAGTGGGGACAGTATCGTTGTGGGCGCGGTTTCGGGAGTTGATCGGATAAGAGCTATAGTGCCCCCTCCTCCGCGAGCCCAGAATCACGTGATTGCTCAACCCCCCCCACCAAGTTCTCCTTCGGGGAGGTGCCCTCAGACCCCCCCCCCCCCTGCGCTAAGGGGATGGAATGAAGAAAAGAGGTTGATAGCGCTGTTTTGGGTGCATCTCCGACATACGCAACCCCCTGTCGGGGTGTCCGTTCCTCGTACGTCCACTTCGTGCGCCTCCCCCTCCCATCGACCTGCCCGCCAGGCGAGATCGCGTGGACGGGAGAATGAGGGGTGTCAAGGGTGACTGTGCGGGTCCGCTACCCCTCCCCCAGCCACCCCCGCGAGCCCATTCGGGGGTGTGGCCGGGGCGGGTGGGGTGCCTGACGACAGCCCACCCCGCCCCCTTACACCCCCACACCACAGGGAGATATTAGGCTAGGCAAACGTAGTGAGATTGAATAGTAATGTGCAGTAGAGGTATCATAAGAGCCTATATACCTCCTGTAGAGTGCGCGCGCAACACAGGTCGAAGCTCCCCTGAGCCGCGCTTAGAGCATCTGAGATGCTAGACACCTGTGTTTTTGATGCGATCTATTATCAGAACCCTCCCAGTCTTCCAGTAGAATGTCAGAAAGAAAGTACTTGATTGTTTTTCTTTTACAGCTTGCATTGACTTCCCTAAAGATCTTAAATTCGTTAATCGGCATAAAATCTTGCATGTGCGCCGACCTCCCCCCGTTTGCGTTGGGCGTGCCTAGTTTGTTTTTTTTGCATACTGTGTGCGTTCCTAGCATTTTTCTCTTCTATTTATTTCACTATTTTATCCATTCTCTTTAGAAGCTTTTATTTCCTGTTTTTTTTTTATGTCGATCTCTAATATTTTCAGAGTAGAGTACGCCGTATTGGTATTTGTAATTTTCCTAGATTCGTTCTTCTACGATTTGGTGTGAGGCGTGGTAACAACAGGGTGACGCACGCGGGTCGTGCGCGGCTGTGCATCGGGCCTCTGTGCTGTGGGACTCGAGAATGGCCGTGCAAAGGAACTGAGAGGACTCGAGGTGTGTGGGCCTCCCGTCGTCGTCAGCGTGAAAGTGGGCGGGATAGCAGGTCGCGAACCAAAGACGGCAGAGAAGGCTGAAGCGAACTCCCCCCCCTGTGCTGTGCAAACCTCCAACGCCCCCCGGCTTTTCTATATGTTTTCATAGTCATCATACTTGTTGGTCGGGTCAGTGGTTGTTCCTCGTGGTGTGTTTCCAGAACAGACGAGCTGAATCTGCGACCGCTGCTACGACGAGGCCCCCCTCTCTACACGATTCGCCACTCAAATCATGAAACCCCAGATGCGGTGGTACTACGGGAGTTGGGGGACGGTGCGACACTGTTGTCAACATGGGGATGAGTGGGGAGTCCGCCAGCCACCTCCCCCCCCTCCCCCACGCCCCCCGCCTCGCCACTCAAGTGACCGAGCCCCTCTTTGCCCCCTTCGGTAGGACCAACACGCACCCACCCCGGCTCGATTTGGATTCGGGCGACGGGGACAAGGGGGGCCCTCCCACAACCCCGACCACCGCCCGCGCGCACCCCCCTCTCAGATCCTGCACCACATTCTTCTATACTTGTGGCTGTTGCAGGTTCGAATTGGGTTGGAGGGGGGACGGGAGGGAGGAGAGGGCAGTGAAAAACTTTAACTCCCAGAAATTCCAACCAAAACCCAACGACACAGCGTCCGAAATGAAATAGTATTTCACTTGAAGCGGAGTAATGCTTTTTGTATGTAAAACAGCGTCACGTCCCAGTTCGGTGGAGGCTTTGTCGTCCGCTTTTTAAAGTAACAATCCAAATGTCATATTTCGAATACCAGGGCACTGGCTAATTTAAAGAGCATGTAGGTCCGGCCCCCAACTAGCTCTCACTTTAAACAACGGAAATCCGGACATCAAATTGTGACAACCTAGTCCCCCCCCTTGTGGTTTTGGCAGGAGGGGTTGTTAAGCATGCCACATCAGGCCCTCAACGCCCCAAACTCAGATCAGAACCAAGGACTCATAGGTACCGGGTCGAGGTGCAGGAGCCCTTTGCTAGAAACGGAGTCTCTAGCGTATGCCCCTCGCCTCTCCGGTCCCCCCCCCCCCCCCCCCCCACCGCTTTCGGCAGGTTGCCTTGGATAAGATGTCAAAGTCGTCTGGCGTAGTTTCTGTATTGCGTTTTTGAGAGGGACGACATAACCGAGGCCACGCATCCCTTGTACGATGCACTTGATGCCGAGGATCGCGCCCGGCGGGGCTTTCTCAAGCCAACAGTGCCAGCGTCATCGCGGGCCACAGGGGGCCGCAGTGGAGGGTGCCCGCCCGCCTCGATATAGTCGATACTTGGGATTAAGATGTTCTTATATACGCATAATCCGTATACGAGAAGACCGTTCCTCAGGTAGCAGATGAATTGTTTTGTTTGTGGGGGACTTTGTCACCTATTACTCCAGTTGTCGTTAGTTATTGGAATCTCGCCTGTGGAAGAAACGGCCTTGGTATCTTTACATGCTGTTTTGTGAGGTTCCGGGTCGAGCCCCCCAGCCCCTCCCCCCCGGTGCGCTCATACAGCTCCAAAGACATCGCCCTCCACCCGAGACCCGCACCCCCATCCCCCCCCGGCGGGAACCCGCCCCCCCTGTGTTCGCAATTCATTTTTTTTTCGCTTATTACGTACGCAGTCGGGCCTGGCGTCATGTAATGGCTCAACCAGCATCAACGGAGTATGGGCATCATTTGATCCTCCAAAGGATTCTACGGGGAAGCAAGCGAAATATTTTATTGGAGTTGATGTAGTTTGGAATCTCCTCTGCGGTACCCTTTCGCCCCCCACACCACCCTACGAGTGGAACAGTGGTGTGGGGTGCCCGGCCACCCGGCCGCGACCCACAGGCCTGCGCGGTGGGGGGGGGTCCTCTCGGAGCACCAAAGAGGGTAGTACCCCACCAATACGGCACACCGAAAATTTCAAAAAAGGCTGTAGCACCAACCAATTTCCATCCCGCATGCCCACAAAAGAAACATCAATCACAATACATACCCTACACAACTGCGTCATTCCACCGCGCCCCCCCCTCCACACCAACCCGTTTGGTGCGAGCACGTTGGTCCGAGAAGGCAAGAAATATCCATGGTTACTTTAAGAAGAGAGACGACCCCGTAGATGCTGATAACATCTTCCTTCCGCGCCCCCCCCCACCCGACCCCCTGCCTTACATCGTTTTTTTTGGTGGTGTGCGGTTGGGGTGTTTCTCCCCCCCTCCCCCCCCCTCCATCCCCCCCTTTACAACCCGACGCCCCACCCCCCCCTCCCCCTCCATCCCCGCCACCGTATAGTTAAGATTCGTTTTGTTTCTTTGTGCTTTGTTTTTTTTGTGATTCTTTAAACCTAAATCACACAGCTAGAAATAAACCAGGGAGGAACCTATGGGCACCCCTCCCCCCTTTCATTTTGGTTGAGGGGGTGCGTGGGTGGGCCCCCCCCCCCCCCCCCCCCCCCCCTCGTCCCCCCCCCGTTTTCTTTATTTTTTTATATTATTCGAGAAGCAGGATCCTTTGTTTGCATATTGTGTGAGCTTCTCACCACACCGCCCCTCCCCCCCCCCACCAACAAGACATGCCCCACCCCAAACAAAAAGCCCCCCCCCCCCAGCCCGGACCCCGTTGGCTCCCCCCCCCCCCCCCGGTGGGGGCGGCCCCACCCTTGGCTAGTACTCGTGACCAACCAAGACGAAAGTCCTTATCCAGTACTAAGCATACTGCGGAACGGTCTTTGAAGACCGAATTAAGCCTAAAATATCATCAAACAAAATACACCAGTTCACGACTCCTTCGGCCCTTCAACACTCTGTAAATTGGCAAGAACCACCCGCCCCCTGTCCGCCCTGTTGTTGCTCATCATTGGGGCGCCTTCTCGCACCTGACAAAAGGACCGCTCCGTTGATCACTAGACCATAGGCACAGGACCAAGAACGAATGCCGCCAAATTCCAGTCTTCTGGGGGAGAGAAGCCGAGAGGCTCGGTCGCTTCAAGGATGGGATCATAGTTGAAAAGCTTGGGCTTGTCTAGTACATGACCCTGTGCACAATTCCAATCAGTCAGTACCTCCTCGATAATCATTGCCGATGTTCCTGCTAGTTCGGTTTGCTCTCTGCATTGCGAAAAGGTGTACGGGGCGATGTCCTCGACCAAGCTAGACCAACTAAACCGTTGATGCCTTCCCAAGCTGCTAAACAACTCTACCAATCTGCTAACCGGACTCAACTGCCATCATCATCTCGATAACCCTCTCCCTGCGCATCCGCTCCATTCGCCTGCTGATGCTCAATTGAGCTCTCCTCGTTTATCTCACCCTTGCATCCTCCCATTCACGACAACACCCGTCAAACATCTACATTAGTTCGAGAACTTCCACTCGATGGCCATAAATCTCCCTCAATCCAACAATCAAGATAGCATATCTGCTTGAAACTGACCTCAGGGCAGACTCGTCATTCAATCCGATCACTCCCCCAGAGCCTCACAAACCCAAAAAACCCTAATCTGGCTACGAGAAGACAAAACTGCTTCCTTCAGAGCCATCCCGGGAAACACACCCCCTCCCTATATCCCCAACCCACACATCCCCCCCCCCCCCCCCCCCCCCCAACCAAAACCCCCCCCCACCAGAGCCCCTGGGTGGGGCGCTTGTGTTGGGGTTAGGCGTCATCAAATAACCCGATCTTTCCCGTAACCCACCCCCAGTATCAGCCCACACCCAAATATACAAATTCAACGTCTTTTTCGCATTTAATCACTGATGTTCTGCAGATTGCAGAGTGGCGGCCGGGTGATGATTGCGGGGTTGTAAGGATCGGCTGCGCGGGATTGCGCACACAAGAACAGCACCACAAAATAGAATACCACAACCCAAAAAGACATCCACCAACAAACAAACACAAAATGGAGCAAAGAAGCGCGCGCTTACCCAACAAGATGAACCAGAACAAACCAGCACACAAGACACTTCAAAGCCGCATCAACAACGACAAACATCAATACTCTCACACCCCCAACACCCCATAACCTCGCAAAATACCACCCAAATCCGCACGCGACCATACTCCCCCAACCAAGACGACAGACTAACATGTCAAGGCCACGCATAATCGCAGATTCTAAACCAACAATTTCCGAACCACGACAGCCAAAGCTTCCAAAATCACAGTGGTAGTTATCATGGTCCGCTTGTGTGAGGCTGTGGGGCAAAAAAGGTGCATCCGCTATCGGATGGTACGAAGAGTCCAACTCTCCATACGAAATATAAGAGGTTGGGCCCATCGACGCACGCTGATGAAATCCCTCAGCGAATACGAGAATGACAGCCCATGTAAGTGGATGTCAGCACTAGTAAGAAACGGAAAGTAGATTGATGGTATTTGGTTCTAGAGGTAGGGTGTTATTGTGTTGTGGTTCATGGGGGGCCGCCCCCCCGCCAACAGACATTTCAGTTTTTTTTCTGTATGCTTGCGAGCCCGATTCGGGTGGTTGTGAGCTCTTGATGACGGCTTTGCATGACACTCGCCTGGGGGGGATTTTCATATCATAAATGCTATCTTCCGTATGTGGATTTGCTGGTTTAGACCCCTCGTCTGCCGCACTCAGAGCTGCGCAGATTCAACGTCGAACACTCATGTATGATGTGTGTTTTGGCGGTGTTGCGCGGCTGCAAATGGCAATCGACTCAGTGTTTTGAGTATTATACCTGAGGAGGAGCTTCATGTTTGAGTCATCCTGCATTGGCGTTTACCTATTGTGAGCGGATTTTGCCGCAGTGGTGTGAGTTTTCGCCCTTCAGATAAATGAGTTGTTTTATTGCTCCGCTTACCTGAGTGGATTGGATACGGAGGTACGCCTCCCCATAGGACGTGGGGGGCTTGAAGACGGCATCCCACCAGGATTTTAAGTATCGGCTAAGCCTATGACCCCGTCGAGCCTACATAGCCGTCACACCTGGTATCGCAAGGACATAGCAGCAACAGAACCTAACGACACACACAATCGAAATGCCTCCCTCCTCTCTCCTCACCGTCAGCCTACTGACATGATCTGGAATGCTGGACAGGGATGCTCCTCAACAGACGCCACCACACCCCGCTTCTCCCCCACCCCCCCCCTACCCCCCCCGCATCCCTTCTCCTATCGGGGCTTACTAGCGTGCAAAGCCCCCCCTTCCGGCCTACCCTCTCCCCCCCTCTAACATTTTTTTTCCCCCCCCCCCCCCCCCGTCGTAATATTATTGGGCTTTCGTGGGAGGGGGGTTTGGTTGTGCGGGGGGCATCTTTTGCTGGTGGGTTCCTTGTGGCCGGGGTGTGGGTTCGCTGGGCTCCGACCCCCCACACCCGCGTCCGGTCCCTCCTCTCCCCCTCCTCCGCGCCCTCTCCAGGTGCGAGAAGTAGTCCCCATATCAACAACATCCTCGCGCGCGCACCCCCGGCCCCTCCCTCCCCCCCCCCCTCCCCTGTTGGGTCTTGCCAATTTCCCAGCTTTGAATGCGAAGCACGTGTTTGATACTCTTCACTCGGTCTCCAAGACCTTCAGTAAGTACTTGAAACTTTTTATTTCTTGGTGTGAAATATGATGCCGCATCTATGCTGTAGAGCTCATCAAATTATTCAACAAGGCTCTTCTTTCGAATAATAAGACGGCGTCCCGTATATTTGTCCCGTTACTAGCGTTGATAGGTGTCAACTTACAGTAGCGGTTTGCTTCTGCGTGTATGCGTCTGGGAGCCCCTACACCACGCTACCACGTCCGTCGATCTTGCCAAGATGTTCACACCGTAGTCTCCGTCTTCAACTGACAATGAAAGATTCGGCTTATGGAGAGCTGCAACGCTTTGGAGCTCGTGATTACCAGTTGGAGATGGGTGAATCTTTGGCAGCGAGGAATTGGTAGCCAGCCTTGACACGCTGGTGTAGTGGTAATCTGCTCGAGGGAGGGGGTTTCCTCCGCGTGGCCAGCCAGCGCATTCAACCCTACCGCGGGGGGGTTACATCCACCCGCAACGCATAACCCCCCCTTCCCCCCACCCCCCGTCCCACCCTACACGTCCGAAGGGAGTCCGCACTCTCCTGTATCTTTGGTGGATGGTGCCTTCTATTCCTCTTCTTTTTCCGCCTCGCCAGCCCCCTGACGCCAGGGACTCGTTCAATACGAAGGCAATCGCATTCCGGGTCGTATCGCGGAGCATATCTCTGGATCTTTTAAGACCGCAAGGCTAATGACGGCTCACACAGCTGTATTACAAAGCCGTCCTTCTTCTCCACAGCGATTATTATCGCCATCTCGAGAATAGACCATCTTAATCCGCCTACCAACACAAACTTGCCTCCCCCTCCGCCCTCTGGATCGCACGTACTCTACGCAGCCGGCTATCCCGGCGGGAAGTCTTGGGTTTGTGTGTAAATTGGGACCGTGCGATGCGTATTATGGATTTGGGTGTTGGGGAGTTTTGTAAAACCCCCCAGCGAATGGGGCTCCTTGCTTGAGAATTATCGGGGTCGGCCCACCAACTTCCCGACCCCACCGCCGCGCACCCCCTCGAACCGGGGGCCCGAGCACGCGCTCACCTCCACGCGTCGGCTTCCATTTTCCTCTAAAAAGGTTTGTCGGCAATCGAAGCCCCCGCCCCCCCGCCCCCCGGGTGTGGCTCTCCTCCAGGCCCCCCTGCCCGCGAATACAAGCCCGATATACTATGCTCGATATTCTGAAAAGGCTCTGTGAATGGGGAAGTAATCCATTCTCAGAAGCAGCCTTCGGGCATCTGAACTGCCAACATATAGGATCACATGGCGGCTTTCCTCGTTAAATTGAGGCTAGAGGCCCTACACCTCCCGGTTTAGGGGGGTGGTTACAATTGCCGGTTTCCCCTGGCTAGTTTTGGCGAATCTTGACTTTTGGTGTCCTTTTAGCTGACGCAGCCTCCGTAATTTGGGTACTTGCACTCCTTGTGTCACTTCTTCAAAGTCTTCTCATCTTCAGGTGATCAACATCGGACGCTCGTGGTGTGTGAATCTTTAGAAAATGATTTGTCTTCTAACCGTTTACTGGTTCAATTCTCAAGCCTTGTGGATTTGAGCTTTTCGTGGGGTGGAGGCGGGTCTCCCTTTTCATCACTCGTCTCACTTGTGCAGGGCGAGCCGTGTGAGGATCTCGTCAAGCCGCTCTTGTTTGGAGATTTGTCGGCAGTTATCAACCTTGCACTATGGGCCTGCTTCTTGATGGCCTACCGGTCCGGCCTCTTTCATCAGAGTTAGAAGATTCAGCATCTTCTGTCGGAGGACGAACTTCTGTGTAGTCTTTAGATCTATTTTTTACGGCTTGATTTTTCCTCACTGGAGACATGGTTTGTTCTACGCTTTTCTGCGTTTTTTTGTGTTGTTGCGCGACCTGATTTCGCTCCATTTTTAGTGAGTATATCCAGGTACATTAGTTGTTTTTCTTTTGTCTTATAGTTTAATTATTTTTTGAGGCTCTTTTCTCGAGTCACCTATGTTGTGCCTTCTGGAACGAGGTTGTTGTTTTCAGAATAACTATCGTGAGAAGTACTTGAAATTAATTGTACCTAGGTACCAGCTCCTTTTGTATTTTTTTTTTCCCGCCCCCCCCTCCCGAACCTAACCCCCCCCCCGCCACCCATCACCCCCCCCCCCCCCCCTCCCCCCCCCCCCCTTTTTAGGGTGGGTGTGAGTTTGTTACATGAGTGTTCTTTGGTGACTGTATTGTTCTGCCTTAGGTGCTCCCCCGACCCCCCTCTCCCCTGAGTCACTCCGGTCGGAATCGCCCATATTTTACCGAATTACGCTATTCGCTTATTAAGGGACAACCACCCCCTGCCAACTTTCCTACAGACACCCCTCCCCACCGAGTACCTGGTTCTTTCTTGGCAGCACTGGTGCAATGGTTGAGTAGGTTTCTTTTTGATTCATTAGTCCTACGTTTGTTCTAGTCGTCCTGCCCCCTCTGGGAGAGTCGGAGGGATCCCTTAGCTTCGTTTTTTGCATCTCTTACCTACTTGTGTGGGTTGCTGTTGTTGCACCTGATGTAGTGGTGCTTCCTGCCTTGTTTTACTCATCTTTTCCACACACGCCCCCGTCCCTACTCCCCACGGGTTTGATCCAAGCAGTGCTGGTCTGGTGTTCAATGGGCGTATTTCAACGCGCTGTGGCTGCCATTGCTGTTGGCTTGTCTGGTGGAGGAGCAGTCACAGTCCATGAACACTCCTCATGGCGGCGGTCAGTGTTACTCTCCTGCCATCAGTTGGGAATAGGGCCACAGTTGTGTGTGTTGAGTCATGAAAATCAGTATTTGGTGTACTGGTTTCGAAGAGGTTGGGGAAAAGCAGGGGTTCGGTGATGTTCCCTGGTCGGTTTTTTCGGTCATTCATACCTCCGGGGCTGTGGAGGGGTCATGGGATCGAGAACTCCCACAAGGATATCCTATGAAAAGCCAAAGCACCTGAAACGGCCCCACGGGCACGAAAAATAAGACACTAACCAATAGTCTTTTCCCGTCCCTCCCCTCACCCACCTCCCGCCCCACTATGCCTATGACTTTCTCCCTTGCCACACCCTGCCCGCAAAATATAGAGATAAAAAACCGCAGCCCAAAGAACTTCCATATCTTTGGTATTTAGAACCATCTGCATCCGGCTTCAAACAGCGTGGAAGCAGCAGACCACTCCTGGTGGTCAGTCTGCCACTGCGGTCGCAGTTCGTTTTGCCCCGACACCCCGCCACCTTCCGCCCTTCCCCCCGGCTCCATGCGGTTCTAAGCAGGTATGTGCATGGGGGGCAGCTCTTGGCAACTGGCAGTGGCTCCAGCATCGCGGGAGAATTCTGGTCGTCTATGGAATGGCGACTTGGCAAGAGCTGCCTCTCTTTGGAACCGTCGTCGAACGACTAACTAACTGAAATGCCCATGACCCACATGTAAGGCCACATTG
>Ga0179591_1370901_pt1 | contig 10555 bp, 7 predicted proteins | sample CZOMad2_1_08_16f_FD_182891 | JGI IMG/M metagenome (GOLD analysis project Ga0179591, IMG submission 182891) | Vadose zone soil fungal communities from Angelo Coast Range Reserve, California, USA - CZOMad2_1_08_16fungal (PacBio error correction) | ecosystem: Environmental > Terrestrial > Soil >...
AAGAGGGGGGAAGTCCGCATGGACGGAACACGCTTCTCGAGGTATAGTCGCTGCCAATCAATAGCATAGAAAATTCAGGATGAGGCATCGGGCGGCCGGTCCGGCAGGTGAAAAAAGCAGACAAAACTCCGAGCAGGCGAAACTAACGTGGTACAGCAGCAAGGAGTCGCCTAACGGTTCTGGGCATTGGAAAAGATTAAGGAAGAGGAGTCGCAAATATAAGGGCACGTAAACCGCAACAGAAAAAAAACTCATCGTGCACCTCGTAGTGAGCCGATTGTAGTAGCACGGAAGAGGGGAAGAAAAAAAAGAAAAACCTGAAGGGGAAAACCATTAGAAACATCTTGTGATGGATGGTTGTTAAGAAGGGGTTATAAAGGGACTTCAATTCTACATCTCGAGCGGGCGCATGAAAAAAGAGAAAGAGTAAAAGGGCGAAAGGTACCAAAAAAACTCTTGCAGTGGGGGGGACATCCGGGTAAATGGGACAGATGCTCGACCCCTTCACAAAACCGCGTACGCCAAAGAATATCCCACTTGAAAAATTCAGAAAGGAAAAGGGGAAAATATATTAATTGTACAAACAGTTTTAACAAAAAAAAGATGTCGGGGGGCCGGGAGCTGACTTATCCGGAGAAGATTCTTCACGGCGCACAGAAAATCACCAGTAAAAAAACCGTTGGGTGAGCGCTAGACTAGAGGAGGGGGTGTCCCTGAAGAAAAGGTAAACTCGAAAAAAAGATCGGCGTCGGATCGTCGAGCGCGGAAAAACGTCGCTGCGGGAAACATCTAAAAAAAAACCCCAGCGGGAAAAAAAAGCCGGCAAAACTATCGAATACGCACTAGGTCAAAAGGGTTGAGGGCCGAAGGAAATAAAAAAAGTACGCCCCCGGTAATCGCGTAACAAGAGGGAGGGCAGTCCTCTACCGCATCATTATATTGCGTGGTGGTAACGGAGAAGTTGGGGGGGTGAAACCGACATGCACGAACGGCTTCGCCTAAGCGATCAAGAAGGGGAAGGAAAAAGCCGATCGTGGTATGAAAAATAGGGGCGGTCGAGAAAAAAAATACATAATGTGAGCCCTGGACCCGTGTAGTTCGAGAAGAAGAGTCCTACGCCGCACAGCAGGGATCGGGGAAGGAAAGGGGGAAAAGGAAGAACTAAGAATGCAGACTCCAGGACTAGTGACGATGGAGGACAGTGGCGTCATTCTTCAAGAAAAAAAAACTAATTAAGATACCCAGTCTGCAGGATATGGAACAGGCCATGTCGGCTGAACAGAAGGCGGATCACAATTTGAGAGAGGACCAACGCGCGTTTGTCGACATACGACCTGGCGTGACACGCCACTGGCTTGGGGTTGAATCCAATATTAGTACGCGAATTGTGGGCGCGACTAGGAGGTCGAGAGTTGGGGGGGGGCCAATCGGCATGCCAACCGTCGCACTTTTCATGTAGGTTAGCAAAAAAGGGGGCGCTTTGTCAAAACGGGAAACTTGTCGTCTCACACCTGTCGGGGCAGGGAAATGGTCGACATAGGGGAAACAGGAGAAAGCAAGGGAAAAAAGAAGCTGAAAAGGCTGAGGAGAAAACGAAACGACACCCTAAGGAAAGTTTCTGGGTCACTGGGGGGGGGATTCTTTGCTCGTTCGAGCGAGGCGCGGTAAAAGACAATCAGCGGCATAATAAAGTGGGTTCGGCGGCGACGGAAAAAGGGGTTGGGTCGAGGGGGGGTTCCAGTGAAAAGATTTGGCTTGCCACACAGGGGGGGGGGGGGGGGTTAAGAGGGGGACAAAAAAGCGAATCAAAACTCTTCTTCGTTAACTCTCCACGCGAGATCCGACTATTCTTGCCATCTGCTCTCAACAACAACGGGAAGAGAAGACAAAAAAAACTGGAGTAAAAAGTTACGGGTCGGTGAGACGGGTCTTCAATAATAGACTACGGTTTGGAAGGTGGGGGATTTCTAGGCAAAGGGGTGAAAAAATAAGTCGCACTGCCTGCGATCGAACGGAAGAAAAAAGGGGGATAGGAGCAAAGAAAAAAAAAGAATGCGCTTTAAAAGGAAAAAATACGACTCGAAGATGCAAAGCAAGTATTACCATTCAGTTCGGAGGAGGGGAAAAAAAAAAAGTTGGAACCGCGAGACGAAAAAAAACGAAAAGTTTTCACGCAGCGGGGTGCTAGATGAAAATCAAATTGGAAGAAAAAAAAAAAAACTTGTTGGAACTTGTACACGATCAAGGCTGAGTAACCAAAGGTGTCAGTACACTTAGGGGCCCTGGACCAGTGAAAGTAGCAAAAAAGGAAAAAACTGGACAAAAAAAAAGCATAGGGGCGTACGTCGTTAAATTAGAAAAGTTATACCCTAGCAGAATTGTCGCTGACTGATTTGTAGCGGACACGGAAACGGGGTAAAACTCCGAGGAAGGGAAAAAAAGCAACGTGGGTAGAAAAACTCAATGATGGCGAAACTTGGTGAGGAGGCGTCTCTGAAGGGAACACATCGGGGTCACCATCAATACGCCACGTGAAGAAGGGGGAGGATAACCTAAAGCGCTGTGACTAACTAAGTCCAGGCGTGCGGTATCGGGGTTTTCTCATTTATGAATAAAAATATATGCGGTGGAAGCGTCTACATCGGATATAAGGAGGGGAGGAGTCAGAGAACAAGAAATGTGGAATTATCGATAAAGTAGTATGCTCTAGGAGTAGTCTGTTAGGAAACCATAGTCGCGCTGGAGAAAAACACGATTGTAAAAAAAAAAAAAAGAATACATCGAAGGGTCGAAGAAAAAGTAGGCGCTGTTTGGAAGGAAGGTGGAGTGCGGAAGGGTTTTTCGCGAGCTGCAGGAACTGAAGCAACGGGCAATGGCACGGTAGCGATGTGCGTCCCACTCACCCGAGGACCGGGCGGACTTGACTGCAGGGGATATCCGGACGCAGCGCTGGTGGAGTGGTGGGCCGACAGGTTCCCCGGGACGGCAGCTGGGCTCTTTCTCGCTTGGCGTTGTTGATGTGAGCGCGGCGCGGTGAAGGAAAAAAGGCGAGTGGGTGACGATCAGCAATCAAAAACTGAGTATAAGGATGGAAAATAGACGGGGGTTCGCCGCGACTCAGCTCACAGTAAGAAGGGGCCTCCAGCGGGGGGACAGGACTAAAAGAAAAGCCAGGCAACTGGGAGGGGTGGTATGGTTGGGAAAAAGCTGCTCTAAGGACGATCGAGGCTGCTTATGAAAAAGATATTTCAGAAAAAAAAAACCAATGGAGGGGAAAGAAGGGGTGGGACAAGTTTATCGGCACACACTCATTCCGATATGGAACGTTCCGGTTCCTTGCCGAGGGGCAGGTGCTGGAAAAAAGAGTGGAAAAAAAGTTGAATTAAAGTCGTGAATGTGAACACTCTCTTGTTCACTAAAGAAATAAAGACTTTCTGAAGATCTTGTAAGGAGAGCGATACGTCGGGGCGGGGGAAAGGCTGTAAAAGAAGTCGGAGTCTGTTCACTGGGGGGGTAGTCATCATTGTGCGCCTAGCTCGAAGTCTGTGTGATCACAACTTCCCAGCGGACGCGGGGGGGGGGGGGGTTTCTGGTTAAAAAAAAGTTAAAGCTAGAAAAGGGTTCAGGTGGGCCCGGATTGACTTCGATGGAAGCGAGGTCGGGTCTGCTCTGCACGCTAACCTGCAATCCCTCTTGTCATAAGGACACGACTGGGTTGGAAAAAGACGCTGGGAAAAAAAAAAAAAAAGTTAATATTCAAAAAAAAAACAATGCTAGACACAAATCAAGATAAGACAAAAAAGAATATGGGGGAAATTAGGATATTGGTTCATTCTCATACGACTCGGGGAGGACTAGTTAGAGAATAGAAAAGGAACAGTCAAAAGAAAAGAAAAAAAAACCAGCGTCTGAAACCGGGCGCAAGACTATCAGGGGGTGGAAAAAAGCCGAATGAATACGCCTCGAGACACCTGAAAAAGGACTAAAGAAAGTACTGGAGTCATCTGCTCGCTGCATCAAGCCGGAAAAACCGTGGGAGGGCAAAAGGGTGGGGACACATTCGGTTGATTAAAAGCAGAAGGGGGGGGGAGAAGCCGTAACTAATAGAACGATAGGAAAAAAAAGGAACAAAAAAGGAAAGAACTCAGAACGTTCTCCTCATAGGCACTCGCCTACTCAAGGGGGAGGTCCAGCGTGGGAGGATTTTTAAATGGTTAGAAAAAAAATTTTCAAATAGCACCCCCAACTGGCACCTTTAATACAAAAAAAAGGGCGGGGACCTTGCGCAGCAGCCACCGGGCGGAAAAACCTTAGAGAGAATTCCTATCAGAGATACGAGGCCTGAAACGAAGAATTCAGCAGACGGAATCAAAAGACAGTCACGAAGGAGTGCTCCAAGAGGGGTTGGCAGAAGAAAAGGAAAGGGTAAGGAAAAATTAAGCAGAACAGTTGGAGGGGAGGGGAATAAAGCAAGATGCGGGTTTAACTGGCTTCGGCTTTGGGAGATGATCTCTTGTCTGGGCGGATACCGCGCAAGAAAGCAACAAAAAGAACAAAACGGAAAAACGGATGGGGATCTGGGCTATCAAGGGGGGGGGGGGGGTGACGGCACCTAGCTGCCAAAAGAAGGAGCACAGCGCAGAAGAGAGAACGGAAGGAAAAACTCGGGGAGACCAGGCTCTAAAACCAGGCATATGGCAAAACAGCGGGATATATGCCGGAGAGGTCACTGGGTACGATGGCGGCAGCGGTAAAAAAAGCAAAGTAAGGGAAAAGGATCCAGGAGCTTTCAGCTGCCCAAACCGGGACAGGGGACATGCTCACGGTTTGAATGCAATTGGTGTTTCAAGGAGGAAAACCATTTTGGACATAACAAAAAAAAAAAAAACCACAACCCCACCCCCAAATCACTAGGAAATCGACCCGGCGGCCTGCGGCAGAGAGACTGCAATCGCACAGGAGATGGGGGGATCTGCGAAAAAAAAGAAATACCTCCAAATCAAAAACGATGAGCGAACCGAGGAGGGGTATCCTTTCAAAAAGAAGCCGCCGTAGACCCAACATTTGTTTAGTCATACCCGACAGCAAGAGCTCCGCGAAAAACAGGAAGCAAAAAACGCTGGTGGGGGCAAGTGCGGGGGAAAGGTCCCCAACACCGAGAAGCATCAACAAGTGCCATTTAGGAGGGTCCAGGCAGCTACCTTATTGTCGGGAGCACAGTGCAGTTGATCGAGGGAGGGGGGAAAGGCCTGCGGAAGGGGGGAAAAATCTGCAAAAGAACGCGAGTCTGGGCTCACCTTGGCGCGTCGTGTTGCGAAAGGGGGGACGAGACGGGAAGAAGTGCTGTATGGCACACGTCACAGAGCGATCGCGATGTGGGGGGGATGGAGGAAAAAAAAAAAGCGCAAGGGCGAAGGCCCAGACCTGAAATGAAGTTTTCTTGGCATGGGTGGAATTCACTTTAAGGAAGCACCGGTAGTTCCTACGGCGTACTTAGGGAAACGGTGCGCTGAAAGGAAAGAAAGGAGAGGAAGACTAGGAGGAAACGAAAAAACGATGGTCTAGGAGAACGCAAGAAAGGAGAGGGGTCTCTCTGAGAAAACTTTTCTTAGCCGAGGAAGCGCATAGGAGTCACCAAAAGGTGAAAAAAGGAACCCGGGTCAGGAGCGAAACAAAAAAAAAAAATGACTATCGATTGCTTCTACGGGTGTGTGATTTTAAAAAAAGTCCTGACTTTGAAAAAATCTGATACTGGCAAGAAGGCAGCCGTGCAGAGCAGGGAACCTAGATCCGCTAAGAACGGTTTGTAATCCTCAAAGAAAAAAAGGAAAGATATGAAGAAATTTATGAAGTAGTACGGGGTGGTCGGCAGGCGGGGGAAGAGGGTGCCTTAACCAATCAAGACAGGTGCTAAAGAAGTTTGGGTAAAAAAAAGTGGAAACGGGGGGAGAAGAGGAAGAAACAAAAAGGGAATCTAAAAAAAACATTACAAGGTATGAGATGGGGAACGCTGCGCAGGGGCGGGGAAAAAAAGGCAGATAACAAGCAGTATCGAAAGCAAAAGAATCTCAAGAACTACGGAAAAGGAGGCGTCCGTCGTGGAGTCTCGCCCGCATAAAACCGCTGGTTGGAAAAAAAAAGCATGAAACGTTGGGAAAAAGCCATGCATAGGTAGGCATTCTTGGGGGGCCGATGTCGTCACGACAGGAAAAAACGAAAAGAGGGAATCATAATGACCAAAGAAAAAAAAACGAAAAAAGTAAAGGGCCCAGATCGGGTCCTCCCGGGAGCTCGTGTTAGGGAAAAAAACAATGGCGAGGTACACGGTCGTCGGCAGACGAAAAGATCGAAGCGAAGATAAAAAGATCGCAAAAAAAAAAAACAGCCGGTGTAAAAGGTCTTCTTGGGAGGGGAAAAAAAAGGGCGACTTTAAGATCAAACTGATGGGGGAAAAGGACTCGCAATAAGGTAGACCGCCGGCTAGGGAAAAAAAGGCTTGGGAAAAAAGAGGGAAAAAAAAATCAAGGCGGGGGACAGGAAAGGGTGAAATGGCGGGTTTGGGACGCTGGCCAGGTTTGTAGTGTCAGAGGGCGGCGTGCGAAAACGGGGAGGGAAAGGGAACTACGGTCTGACTAAGTAGGGAAAGAGATGAAATCGGAGGGGCTTCTCAGGGGGGGGCAAGATACAAGCGTTTTTGAGGCGAGAGGGCGGACGGGGAAAACATTTCGGGGTTGGGGGGTCGAAAAACGAGTTTGGTCCTTGTAGAGAATGTGGAGGAGGGAGATACTTCTTCGATACTATACTAAGTTGAACTGGGAAAAAAAGGGGAGGGTTTTGTCTAGAAAGGCGCCACACGTGATCGTCTAAGGATGGAGAGGTAAGGGGTAAAAGAAGAAACTTTACTCCCGTCAAGCGGAACGTTGTTTCTAAAATATAAAAAAAGGGAAGGGAAAAAAAATAGAGGAAAGCAGTTTTAAGAATCTCGGCAAGCTACGAACTTCGAACAGAAAGCGAGGATCTTTTCGTGCTATGTTAGCCGGGAGAAAGGGAAAGGATGCGGGACTTAGAAAAAAGCAAGACTCGACTAGAGTGGGCTGTCTTGCGCCTAAACGGTTCGAAAAAAAAATCAAAAAGAGTACAAGTAGGTTAAGACCTTCGCGAGAATCAAGTGTAAAAGGCGGTTAAGGGATGGCCTGCTTTTCTGAATGGGGGGAAGTAGGGTAAGGATGACCTGAACGTCTAAGAGCAAGATCGGCCCTGGGAAAATGGGGAGAAGAAAAGGGGGGAAACACAGAAAGGCGTCGGTAATACTTAAAATGCTCGCCGTAGTATTTCTAATTGTCGTGGGGGAGTAAGGGAAAACCAAGGGTAAAAAAAAACAGTGCTGACACATTTTAAATGATCGATCGCTATCTGGAAAAACGCAAAAGGTACTCGCGGAATAGAAAATCTGGAAAAAAATCGCAACTGCTTTAGACTGAGGGTTAAATTTCAAGAAAAGGGGGGGGTTCTTTCTTTGAGCTCAATTCGCTGTGGGAAAGGTATCGCGTCACTAGGGAAAGGACACCAAGTATAAACTTTTTTACCAAGAAAGAGGGTCTGGGGGGGTACATAATTTTAAACTAGGCAGAAGAAAAAAGGGAAGGAGCTGGTGAAAAACGTAAGGTGAAGAAGGAGGCACACAGTTCTGACCGTTTTTGCGTTAAGAGTGGCCGGGGAAACAAAAAAATATGCTAAATTTCTATTTTATCTTGAGGAACCTCTCGATCAACAACAAAATTGAAATGAGATGGTGGCAGGATCCGTCTGACTATATTAACGGATACAGGGGCGGTTAACGGAGAGAAAGAAAACCTTAAAACGGCGCAAAAAAGGGGGCCGCGAGCTAAGTGGTGATCATAAAAAAAAAGAACGTCTAGCACGAACACGGGGTATGAAGGTAGAAAGACCAAAAAAAAATAAGGAGAGAAGATCACATCTGGGTAAAAAAGTCAGTGGGGACAGGGGTGGGTGGATGACCAAGTGAAAGGTGGCGAAAGCCAAAGGGCAAAGCGACGCGGAAAGGAAAAAGAAAAAAAAGAAAAGGAAGCAAGTAAAAAAAAACTGAAAAAAGACTGATCCCTATGCGTCGACAAAACGGGTATCGGACTCCATGCGACTGCATCAGGGTCATTTTAGTGTGCATAAGGAACTCAAAAGGAGGAAAAAAAAAAGGAAAGAAGAGGTTCAGACAAAGGTCCACGAAAACGTGTTAGGCAAGCCAGGCCTTGGAAATTCCCGGGGGGTGCGGGGAAAGAAACGTGTCATTTCGGTCCACCCCCGACAGAAATACAAGGAAACGATCAGAAAAAAAAAAGAGCCTAGACCTCAAAAACTATTGATTAAATCAATAGGTGGCGTGGGGGGGCAGCGCTCGCTGGTCGGGAAAGAGCCGGGCGGTCAGGGGAAATATTTCAAAAGGGGAAAAAAACGCAAAAAAAAAGGGGGGAAAATGACTGTACTGCAGGGGTCTGAAAAAAGCGCATAGATCACCTCGGGGTGGTCCCCATTCAGCGAAAGAAGTCTACAGTAGTAAAAGAAAAAGAAAATGGGTCGAATGGTGACTCAACCGGGGAAAAACTCTAACTGAGCGCGCCTGAAAACACGCTGCTCCGTGCCGTTATCCAAGTCGGGGAAGGGATAGGAAGAGAAAGAAAGGAACGGAAGGAGAAACGTAATGGGGGGCGTTGTCGTAAAAAAAACAGGGGGTAAAGGTAGGCATGTCTCTTCCTTACTGCTAGTCGCAGACCAAGAGGGAATGAAGAGGGGAAAAAAAAATAAGTAGAAGGCGATGGACCATAACTCAGGCACAAAAAGAAACCCAAACTGCCGACGAAACAGCGGCCGTGTAAAACGAGAAAGGAGGAAAGAAAAAAACAAGAGAAAGGAAAGCGATACGCCTCGGTAATAAGAATGTGCAGTACATAACGCGAGGTAAGATGCACTCCGCCGATCAGCACGCTCGGGCGGTCTGCGACGAGCTATACAAGCAAGGACCGCCGGTCTAAAAAGCATGAAAAAAAAGGGGTTAGAGGGTTAAAAAAAAAAAAAAAAAAGGCTTTTCTTCCGCAAGGAAAAAATTCTCGAGCACTAACGAGGGGAGTTTCAGGCAAACTAGGAAAGAAAATTAAGGCGAAAAGGAGACGGGTTAGGCTCGCAGAAGGGTTGTCCCTGGACAATCAAGGAAAGAAAGAAAAAGGAGTGTCAGAGGAGGCGCAAAAGGTAAGGGGTAGGCCGGTGTGCCTACAGGGCCGATTGGAGGGTGCAGGATCCGATGACTAGGGTTTTGTGCAGTGGGGGGACATGACGCGAAACGCGTAAAAGAAACTCAAGAAGAGAACAAGTCATCACCCGAAAACCTCCAACAAAAACACACACCCAACCCCGAACACCCAACAGACACCCCCACCATAACCAACACCAACTGGAGCACTTTGGTACTAAACTATGCATGGGGATTCTGCGGAACAAGGGAACAAAAAGGGAAAAAACGACAAAGAAGAAGGGACTGGCGACACCAAGCTGCAGTGTAGGCGTCGGCGGGGCGTCTAGAAAAAAAAATAGACGTTAGTTGCTTGAGGAGGATTGAGTCTGAGGGAAAGGGAGGAAACAAGGGACCAAAAAAGGAAAAAACGAAAAAAAAAAAAGTGCGGGTGGAATATAGGAGGCAAAGATCGATAGGGACAGTCGGCGTAGACTCTTGTCGAGCATTCCAGGGGGGTCGTTGTCCACAAAAAAGGAAGGACGTCGACAGCTCGGGAGAAAAGAAAAAAAAAAAGGGCAAAGCAGCAAAGAAAAAAAAAAAACAAGGAAAGGGTTTGTGAGCTAAAGAAAAGAGGATGACAAAACGGCCCGATATTAAGATCTCTGGGGGGGGGAGGCCTCGCTTCATCTAGCGATTATCAAAGCGAGAGAAAAGGCAATGAAGGGGTACGGGGGGGGGGGGGGGAAAAAGCAAATCGATTAAGCCGACATGAAAATCGAGCGCGGCAAAGGGAAATGTCATGACGCGGACAGGCATGGCGACGGCTAGAAGAAAGTCAAGAAATAGAAGAAAAAAGGAAAGAAAGTAGCAAAAAAGGAACAAGGGCCTAGCATCGGAGGTCGGAAGAAGGAGGGGGGACAACAAAAAGCGGTGGCATGGCCTGCTCTCCTAGTCGCGTTCTCGATGTGCAAAGAAAAGGACCTCAAGGGAGAGAAAAAGGAAAAAACAATAAAAGGAAAAAAAAGGTAAATTCACAGTCGGCGTATGCGCACCGGGCGAACTGAGTAGAAAAAAGAGCGATGGGGAGCTCAAACCTCATTATCCCGGTGACAGCCAGGGGGAAAAAAGGAGACGGCAAAGGGAAAAAAAGTTAAGTTCAAAAAAAGTTCGGACTTGAAGAGCACTTGAAACGCGGGCAATAACCGCCGATAAGGATTGGTCCATGTGCACGGGACAATAAGTAGGAAGCGGGGGAAGGAAAAGGAGAGAAAAGACACGGGGGGGCTAATTGCTATGTCGAAACTGACGTAA
>Ga0179591_1383920_pt1 | contig 10555 bp, 14 predicted proteins | sample CZOMad2_1_08_16f_FD_182891 | JGI IMG/M metagenome (GOLD analysis project Ga0179591, IMG submission 182891) | Vadose zone soil fungal communities from Angelo Coast Range Reserve, California, USA - CZOMad2_1_08_16fungal (PacBio error correction) | ecosystem: Environmental > Terrestrial > Soil >...
CGTCGGGGGCAAGCTTACTTCCCGCCCCATAGATATAAACGATCTAGTCAAACGTGTCTGGAAAATTTAATTCAGGGAACGCAAAAAAAGAATTATGGGGATTTTTCCATATGCCCATAAGGGAGGGCCAGGAAAACATTGTACCAAGGACGTTCTCGAAGATGTAAGGGCTTTACGGCGGGTGGGAAAGAATCCGGGATACGGGCCCCGAAAAGAGTAATAGATTCAGTCCTCAAATGGCACGAAGGTGGTCGCGACCAAACATCTAATCGCCCTAATAAGATCGTGGAAGGGGAAGGTGAAGAACTGTAAGGGAACTAAAGCTCGGGATCAGAATCAAAGCACACTGGGACGGGCTTGCGGACTTGAGTCCGAGGGTGGCGAAAGGCCATTAAACCAGAACGACGGAAAAAAATAAGGGGGGGGACCCTGTGACAAAGGAGGAACACTAACGAGTCAAACGGCGGGAGCCAGGGGGGAAATAAGCTTTAATCAAAAAATTGAATAAATAACTGCGGGGGAAAAAAGCACTCAAAAAAGAGGAAAATACCTTCGTAAATAAGGAAAAGTGGAGGAAAAGGGGCAAAATAAGCACATAGTTAGGGACTCCTGGCCTGATTAGCAAAGGTAAACAAGAGCTCTTCTGAATAAAGAAAGTGGGGAACGAGGGGATCACGCAAAACCTCAGACGGGGAATCAAAATGGTCCTAAAAGAAAACGATGTCTACAAATGAAAAACGGCAGGAAAAAAACTTGGAGGTGGTAGATAGGACAAAATACGGGGTAAAAAATGCCGGTCGAGCAGAAATTATTGAAGCCTTAGTAAAGTTGTAAATCAGATTTGTGCTCAAAAAGAAAAGAAACAAACAATTCGTCTGAGTTCTCTATGAAGGGAAATAAAAAACTACATTTCTGCAAAGGAAAAAAGGGACAATACAGGTTTTTGGCGGTAGTGGGTCGGCCTATAAACCATGGGATATAAAGGAAAAAAAAAGGGGTCCGCAAATAGTTAAAATGTTCCAGGACCTTAGACGAGGAAGAAGGCAGAAGGGGGTCAAAGGAGGGTCGAAAAAAAGAATTAAGAAAAATAAAAAAGGAAAACATCGAAAGACCTGGTGATGCCACGACATAAAGCGAGATCTAAAAAAACTCGGGGGAAAAGTCTTAGTGAAAAAAAAGCTAATATACGAGAATTTGTTGGTGCACAAAAAAAAGGCTCGTGGGGGGGTAATGGATCCGCAAGAAAAAAAAAAAAAAAAAAGTCAAAAACCCAGGTTGAAAATCACTAACAAACCGGCCTAACGCGATTGGGAAAAATTACCCGCAAAATAGGCCGTCAGGAAAAAAAGGGCAAAAAAATTGAACCTCACTAGTAAATCACAAAATGCTTACGGAAAAACGGAAGTTGGAAGAATTGTTCCGGGGAAATAAAGGCAGCAGGCTGTGAGGGAGGATCCCTGTTCCGGGTGCGGGGGGTCAAGAGAAAGAAAAATGGTTTTTTTCTTTGGGTTTTCCTGTGGGGAGAGGGGGAGGGCGAGCCCAATTGAAAATGCGTCCTTTGAAAAGGGGGGGCGGCGGGAGAAGAGGCTCTGTTCCGAAAAAATAAAAAAAGGGGGGGTAGTGCTGTTAAATAAAAAGTGAAAAATGAAGTTTTCCTGGGGTAAATGTATGTCGTGGGAGTCCCGGACCGTTGTTGGAAAAGGGGGGCAGAAAAAAAATATCGGTGAAAGTCAAAATGCGGGCCTCAGTCCGGAAGGAGAAGGGGGCAATTGCTCAATCTCCAAAAATATCAAGGGGTAATCAAAAATAGACTAAAAATACCGGGGCACGAGAGGTTCTGTGAAGGTATATGAAAGGGGCCTCCGTTTGGGAAGTCCACGATTTTTTGTGAAACTATGAATCTCCAAAGGCTTTGCAGAAAGGAAGCTCAGAAAAAAAAAAAGGCCGGAAAGCGGGAAAAGAAAAAAAAAATGCAGAGGGGAGTTTACCTCAAGTGAAGGAGAGGGGGTCCATAGGTCGAGAATTTCAGAAACTCAGGAAAGGGAAAGGGGGGTACCAGAGAGAAAGATCGTCGTGAGAAAAAGACCCCGGTCAATCGGTAGCCGGGGCATTAAAGAAGTGAGAAGGGGAAAGCCTGAGGGGAAAGCCTGCAGCCGATATGGGGATGGGGCGAGAAATCGGGAATCTTGTGAGGAGAAAGGGAACTTTTTGGAAATAGAATCTGTTTAGAAAAAATTTGACGGAAGGGGGAGAAAAAACAACCGTAAGACGGATCCTAAAGGAAAACCTTCCATGATTTAATTCCAGGAAGATCCTGGGTCATCTAAGGGGGGGTTCGTGTCTTTGAAAGGACTTTAGGGGAGGGCCTTGAGGGTTGAACATTGCGGGGGGGTCGGTCTCACTTCGAAAGCAGCATGCGCCATGGGGGTGCGAGGATCTCTGATTAGAGGATTTCCTTTCCAAAACTCCCCGAAATACCATCGGGACTTGAAAAAGGGGAGCTGAAAAAAGGTTTCCGCCAGGCAGAGGGGACGATAATTGGTGGGGAAAGTTCACGGGGAGGGGGCACTACGGCAGGAAAACTTTCATGTGGGCTGGTGGCGCCGTGGACGTAGCGGAACAATAGCTTGGGGCGGTAATGTGTCGATCCCCCAATTGAGGGTTGCGGGGGACGGGGACTGGAAACTGGAGGGTGGGGTGGTATGTTCCCACCAGGGGTGACAGGGGGATCTTAGGAGGATGGGCGAGTGGGCGCCTTAGCTCCCGCTAATGTGCTGCCAGTGTGAAATTAGGGGTGTGGTCCGGTGGAATCTCCGCTGTTCACTTATAAAAAACATTTGAACCATTTCTTGGTCGATAGAGGAGGGAGGCATCGGCGCCCTGGGTTCGGTGGAGGATCAGACCAGGGAGTGTGGCACAAATCTCGTTCGTCGGCAAAGGCAACCCGAGAAAGCCATAGTTTGGAGCGGGTGTAACATTTGGGGGTGCCTGTTGGAAAAAATGTTCTTACGAAGCACAAGGAACTGCCGTGTACCTGGGGAAGGGCTGTTTTGCTTTTGGAAATGAAATAATTCTACCTTCGCAAGGCCGTGGCACGCCCGTTCAATGAAGGTGGCTTTCTAGGTGGGGGGGACGGTATAAAAGAAATCAAGTATAAGAAGAAATTTGGTCCCGGTGCCGCGATGACTCTCATAAAAATGCAGGTAAGGGCCGTCAGGAAAGGGGAAAAACAAGTGGCTCGGGGGCCCCTGTTATCAAGGTCCTTGCACAGGGGGTCAGGACAAGGCTCGGCCAAAACGCCTAGCCCGAAGATTGACCATGGACTGAATATCAGAATCATGGGTGGTTACAGCGAGGTTATAAAGACTTGACGACGCCGCACCTGGGGGTATAGCAGGATTATAATTGGTGAAGTGAAGTGCTTATACACGGTACACAATTTGTTACCCGGGCACAACCACCGTGAAAAAGCAAACAATTGCCTTCCTTCACTTGGACCCATCATTTTTTTGTGTTACATTGGGTAAAAGTCCTCCCTTGCACGGAGAGATCGGGGAAAGCTCAACTGTGGGTTGAGGGTAAAAAGGGGCTTGGCCGTGATCCCCCTAAGGGGGGGACTTTCCAGGGATGAAAACGAAAAAAATGTTGGTTGAGGGGGTGTCGCAAATTCTGTTGGCCTCAGCAAAAAAAAAAAAAACTAGGAGATTGGGGGACGCGGATGTGTTAATCCGAATGTATCACGGACAAGAAAAATCGCCGGGGCAAAAAGGCCGGTCAAACGAAGGGTCGGCAGGGAAGAGACCTAGTAACCGGATGGAACGCGCAAAGGGCTGAATGTTAAAAATATCCCCGATTTGTGGAAAGACGTTTCATGCAGGATTGAAGGTAGGGACCTTTTCGTGTTGTAACGGTGGGGTAGACTACAGGAAAACGCCATGAAAACCCGACCAACCCCCAGGAGGTGGACGCTGACGATTAAGGAGGGTTCTCCGAAAAAAAGGGGTTACCTCGAGATCAGCGTGATTGCGGGAGATTGTGCGCGATAAGCGGCCGTCTAGATGCAATGACGCAGAAGCCCGAGGATCGTTGCTCGGGCGACGCCGACAAAAAGGAATCGCCAATTTCATGGCCAAGAATCGAAAAAAAAATAATGAAAACCGAAAGCGCCCGGGGTGAAAAAAAAAAAAAATTAGGAATAACCGCGGTGTGCCAAAAAAAAGGGGCACTCCGAAGTTCTGACCGCCTGGCACGGCCAAAGAAAAAGCTGCGTCGGAACCTGCTAAAGACCAATTCAAATCCCAAGAAAACCTGGGGGCAGGGACACCAAAAGAAGGGAAATCGTCAGAGCCTTGGGAAAGGACTGGAGGGCACCGGGGCCAAGAAAGCCTAGAGTGAAAGGGAAGCGTGCACACTACGGGGGTATTCTCAGGGGCAAATTCCTTGCAAAAAAATGAAGAACTCGTGTACCACGGTTAGTATGACGCCTTGATGTCACGCAGAAACGAGTGGGTCGTGCCTTGGGGGACCGGACACGAAGGAGCTACAAAGGAACGCAAATGGTTTTACATCCAGCAAAAAAAAGAAAATTAGGGACGACACAGTGAAAACCTGAGGACAGGCCCCTCCTGTGAGCCCACTACAGGAAAGAAACAGCGCATCACCTGTCAAGAGGATTATACCGGCCCGGACGTGCGCCCGTTCCTGACCGCGGGGGAAAACGGCGCACCGAAATGGACAGACACACCACGGCGCGGGGGAAAGGTCTTCAAAAAAAAGTCGTCTATCCCGGAAAAAACGAGAATGGGGACGAACCGCAAAACCTTAGAGAAGGCCCGTCCAAAAAACCGAAACGACACGAGGGGAAAATCTACCGGACGCGGGGGCGGACAAAAGGAAGAAAAGGGGCGGAAGGCCAGATAAAACTTTCTAGCGGATGAGGAAAAAAAAAAAAAAACAGGGAATCGCCGGCGCGAGATCAAAAACCAATAGTTCATGAAAGGAACGAAAGCGATGCGATGCGAAGAAACATATAAACTGGCCCGCAACTGGAAGTCAGAAAAAGAAAAAGAGTTTAAAACGCCGGAAACGAAACGCGGATGGAGAACGGGAGACCGCCGCTGAGCCATTCGGCGAGGGGCAAGTCGGAGCGACGGAGAGCTGTCTCGACCAGAAAAAAAGGGAAAGATGTTCGGAAGGGCGGGCGGAGCCAAGTAATACCGGAGAAGAACGGGTGAACAAAAAACTGCACGTTTACAGGAAGGATATGGTCTGGAATCTGCAAGTCTGAAAAAAATCGGCTCAAACCAAGGGGTTTCGAAGGGCCGGGGGGAAGTCAGACCGACCTCCATAGCGCAATGGGTGATCTGACCCTGTCTTGGACTGGGGCGGGCGTTATGAGAAAAATCTGGGACACCGGAGAAAGTTCCGCCTGAGAAAATAAAGGGGGAAAAACCTCCCGCAATTTCAAAAGACATCGAAAACGTCTCAAAAAATAGGGGGTCACAAAGCCTCCACGACATAAATGGAGAACACGTGGGACGTCAACTACTAAATTCCCACGAAAAAAAAGTCGGGGACCGCCAATGTTTGAATTTGGCAGAAGACGAGCAGCTGCAAAGTAATCCTGGAACCACTTGAAAAACGCAAACGTAACATAACAAAACGTTGGGGAGGAGCGCGCCAAGTCAGAGAGTTTGCGGGAAAAAAAAGATTTCACGCCCAAAAAAGTCCCGCGGGAAAAAACCTAGAAAAGGAAGAGGACGAATACGGAACAAAAAAAAAAGTCGAGGAAGGTAAGTCAGCAAAAAACGGGAAAGAGGATGAGAGATTTGTCGGCCAGATCGCGGTAAAAGGGGGACTATGCAGCAAATTGGAAGGCGCGGCGGAGGGGGCGGGAGGGAAAAAGAAGGCAGCCTCGGGAGGATTGGAAACCGACTTTTTGGGGAAAATGTTGGATGGGGGGGACAAAAAAGGGAGCGGGAAAAATGTACCTGGGGTCCTTGTTGCGGCGAAAACGGATCCTAGGGCACTATGGGCCGGAGAAAAGAAGCGAGGGCTGGGGGTATGCCTCAGAGGGAACGAGAAGAGCAGAAACAAGGTTGTCCGGCGGAAGGGGGGAGGGGTGTGTCCGGATCAAACTTGATGGGGTGACCGAAATTGGGGCAAAAAAAAAAAAAGACTCGGAAGGGGTCAAAAGGGGAAGGGCCTTAAAAGGGGCCTCATGCGGAATCCTAAGGGTGCCAAAAGATGCTCAGGATCGAAAAAAACGGTGTAGCCGACAGCGAAAACAGGAGGAAAAAAGATACAAAATGGTTGTCCCAAAGGGAATTGGGAAGGTAGGAAAAAACGTGAGAAAAATAAGGTGATTAGCATCGAGAGCCCTCTGGTGGTTGGGGAGGAAGGAGGCCGAGCGCTGTGAAAAAGGAGGAATAGATCCTTTAATGTACGTGTGGGCAGTCGACCAACTGAAGCCTGGAATAAAAACTGTCGACCGCGATACAGGGGAAATAAAGCCTGAGTGGGGGCCGGATGCCGGTAAAGATATATCTAAAAAGGGAAAGCGTGACGGGCTACGGAAAAAAATACCGAGCCCCAGAATTAAGGTTTCCTGACCAAACGGCAAAGAAAGGGGAAAAATGGACCGGCGAGAGTAGTGCGGAAGGGTGGACACGGGGGAAAAAGACCCAAGGGGAAAACGCATGATTGGGGGCGGGTGTAAAAAAGTCGAGATTCAGGGAAATGTCGGAAGTACCCTTGCAGAAGAACAAACTCCTCGCAAAAAAAAAGGGGGTGTGGGACTGGGCCAAACCTGTGGGGTCCGCCTTAACTCCCAGCTGAATACGGTAGCAAGCTCCCCCCAGGCCCGGGCCTCAGTAAGCCTTCAAAGGAGAAGACTTAGTTTGGAGTCCTTTGTAGGTACTCTTGTCTGTGGTAAGGGGCTTCGGTACCCATTAGAGTAAATTGGAATCCGTTAGGTGCTCGGGGGAAAAAGGTGCCCCAAGACTCCCGGAATCGGTGGTGCGTGGTGTGGCCTGAAAAAAAAGTCACATGATGGATGACGGCGGGTCTGCATGTACCAGGTAATCAGGGGGGGGTCCGAGTGTCCTAATGCTATCAGAAAAGGTGGCCGCAATGGCTTCTGTAAAAAAGTTGCAGATGCACTGGTTGGGACCGTTGCACGGTCGTAAGGGGGGGAAATTATGAAGAACTAAGGCCTGCTTGTGTTGTTTGGTTTTTTCCCAAAGGGGGACGTAAACTTCTATATTGGCGGCCCTGGAAAATGGAAAAAGGGGGAGCCACTTTTTAAAGTGGTGCATTGTGTACGGGTTGGTTTGGGGGGATTGTGCAAATGGGAAATGCATCTTTGGGGCACAAGGGGGCCAATTTAGGGTGGTTAAGAATAACGCCCTGATCGTACACACTCATAAAGAGCTGGGCAAAAAAGGGGCAAAAGGGGTAATACCTGTTTGGGAAAGTCTCGCAACAGGAAGGGGCGCATAGATAGGAGTTAGGCGTGATGACCGGAAGGGGGGAAGCCAGCAAAAAAAAAACGGATTTGGGGGGACTAAATAGGGAAAGGCCAAACAGGAGAAAAAGCGGCAGACACAAATCGGGGCTGGAGTTTGTCCAGGGGGAAAGGAATGGGAGTACAAAAAAAAAAAAAAAGGAGGCGGGATGGAAGGTTGCCGGAAATGGGGGGACGTTGGGAGGGGATCAGCGCGGGCGTGGACGGTGGCTACCCGTGACCCTTGGGGCACGCTAATCGAGGGAAAATCGGGGGGAAAAGCGACAAAGCTGCCGGGCCCACAGGAAAGGGCCCCGTCGTGACAGTCGAAAAACAGCCGGAGGCGGGGGAGAAGAAAAGGGTTCGGACGTGGGGTCTTACAACAAATGGGTAACCTCCTAAAATCAGTTGGAACAGGGAACACAGAAACCCAGCACGAGCAAAAAAGCCAGATTAGAGGCGACCTGATGAAAAAAAATAGATGAGCAAAAAGGGGAGGGGTCAACGAACTCTTGCACAAAGCTCCTAAAGATCTACTCCTCCAATTTCGGGGGAAAGGGGAAAAGGGAGGTCTGAAAAAAAAAAAAGCGGACGCACAGTTAGTAAACAAGTCCACCATGGAATAAAACTGGCTCCCGGGGCAAAGAACGGTCCGTCAATACTGGCGCAAAAAGGGGAAGGAACCGGGGGAACGCAAGGGCGGCTACCTCCCGGGCCGGAGGATAGGAACCTTCAAAAAATTGGAAAAGAGGATAGCAAAAAAAAAAGTGACTGAACAAAGACAACAAACGTCAGAACGGCTCGCGTGTGCCCTGTATATGACAGCCGGGGCAGCCACGGGGGGGGGTATCTTGTGAGAGCCAAAAGCTCCAAACAAATAAACAACCTTCTGAGGAAAAGATCGAGCGGAAAAAAAAACGCTCACACCAATACAGGGGCTTCTCTTATGTCAAGAAAAAGGACAGGGACAAGGAGGAGGGGAAAAAGGTCTATACCTGAGATCGCTCCTGCCAAAAGGAAGGAAAAAAAAATAGGAAAGGGAAAAAAGGGTACGGCCCAGTGTAAAGTGCAAATTAACCCGGGGGCTAAAAATGGGGCCGGTGGGTTGACGGTTAACTATCCGGGCCTTCGAGACTCCGAATAAAAAGGGAGTCGAAAAATAACAAAAAACGGAATATTACTCTATGGTTCTAAGGGAGCCTGGAAATCAGGAAACTTTAAAGGGTGTTGGGGAGGATACTCTGGGTAGTGGGCGCGCCTCAGAAAGGAAAATTCGGTCGAATGGAAATTGGAAAAAGAACGGGGGGGGGAATGCTAAGGTATTGCTTCGCGGGTATCGTACCGGCCCAATGTAGGCCATTTCGTCCCGGAGCCCAGGTCACGAGGAAAAAAAATCTAAAACGGGGGGAAATGCCAAAGGGGGTCCTATATCTTCCATATACTGCTTGTCATGCGGGTAAAACTCCAACGAGTGCATCCAAACTGAAAATAGGACCTCCCGAATGAAGGACCAGTGGGAATGCCTCTTCTCACGACATTGCCATCCAGAGGCTCCCGGTGGCTACCGATCTGAAAGGGGAAAAAAATTCCGTGGGGTGGGTGCTACCTTCCCGGGCGCCCGGAAATCGATGATCCGAGATAAGAAAGAAGATACGGTGGGGGGAAAGGAAAAAAAAAAAAGGGTTGTCCCTTTCGCACCAAGCAGGGGCGAAGAACCGACAAGGGTGTCGGGGTGCAAAGGAAAGTCCGAGCCTCGGCGGACATTCCGGGGTCCAGAAAGAAAAAAAAAATGGGGCGAAAAATGCAGGCGGAAATGGTTTGACGTGCGGGTAAGCGTTGAGGGCCAAAATTCGCCGAAGTGCACGAAAAGACAGGCCCCCAAAAAATAGAGGCACGCAATAAAGGATCTGATGAATAATCGGGGGGCGTCGAAGGAACCGATGGGGTTTGGGGTTCCTGCTCGCTGGCAAAGGGGGGGCTCAAAAAATGGAGCAGCTCGGAAAAAAAAGATCAGAGAGACTATCTGAAAAAAGGACGACCAGCGGCAGGCTACCGGCTGATGGGGAAAAGCGACCAGGACATCCAGAAAGACCGTCACCCTACAAAAACACGGAAAAAAGCAAACTGAAGAAAAAGCGAAGAAAAGAAAAGCAGAGAGGCCATTAAAACTAGAAAACGGGGGGAAGAGGGGCCCTCCCCAGGGGTAAACAAACGCGGCAAGGGGAGGAGTAACTATCTTCGAACGACGGTCGACATCGAAAGTGAAAGAATTATCTGGTCGGAACAAAAAGGGGCGCAGGAAAAGGTAACCCGAAAGAGCCCTAGGAGCCGGCGAAAATGTACTGCACTGCGTGGGAACAACACGCCGCTCAATTCGGGACGAAAAAAAAGAGACGACAGAAAAGAAGTCCTAAGCATCTCCAACCTGTAGGCGACGCCACACGTGGAGGGGGGAGCATTTTCGCGCCCGGAACACGGCCGAAGGACTCGAGCGGGTCAGGATGCAAATAATGTGGGGCCACCCGCTCTGCAGAAGAATGGCCAACACCAAGGGGAAAAGGTCTGCGGGGTCAAGGCTTCACTAAAAAAAAAAATAAAAAAGCAATGTCGGGGAAAAGGGGTGGCGTGTCTTCCTGATAGGAACCAGAGCGGACGGCGGAGCAAGACTTTGGGCTCGCACTGGGGTGAAACCGCCATACGGCCGGGAACGAACGGAGAACAGCGTAAAGGATTGCAACAAAAAGGAATCACCTTCCAAAAAGCCGGCAGAAGAAAAGGAATCCGGAAGACAAAGCTTGAATAGTACAGCGGGGAAAAGGGAGGTCTTGAAAACGGAAAAAGTACCCGCCGCGAATCACAATTTGATGTGAAAAACGGGAAAAAGAAAAAAGGTGCTAGGGGGCCGCAGGAAGATGCAAAGCGGGGGTACCATTAGTCCCCCAAGCCCTTGCAATAAAAAAAGAGCGAATCGGCGTGAATGCAGAAAAAAATATTTCCAACTCCGAATTAAATAGAAAGAAAAGCGGAAAAGGAACGATGACGATGCCGAAA
>Ga0179591_1220495_pt1 | contig 10554 bp, 14 predicted proteins | sample CZOMad2_1_08_16f_FD_182891 | JGI IMG/M metagenome (GOLD analysis project Ga0179591, IMG submission 182891) | Vadose zone soil fungal communities from Angelo Coast Range Reserve, California, USA - CZOMad2_1_08_16fungal (PacBio error correction) | ecosystem: Environmental > Terrestrial > Soil >...
ACTGATGGGAGGTGGTCAAGTACCGTCTGCACAAGGTGTGGGGGAAAAAGGTCCATTGCAAAGCCAAATGTTCTGGTTGAAAATCCTCAGTCAATGATAATGTATCTGCCTCTGAAAACTTTCATTACTCAAACGGCATGGGGACAGGAGGGGTGCAAGGGGCAAGGAAAGGGGAAGGATGTTTTCAAGAAAAAAAGGAACAACACATGGTCCACCTGGACTGTGTAGTAAGGTTTGAACAGGACCGAAAGGGGGGGGAGCATGTCAGTTTAAAAGGTCAATTTTTTCGGGGGCAGAAATAATTGAAGACCGGTTAGGAGAGAAAAGTTAAAAATCTTCAGGATCAATGCCGTATCAATTCGATTCACGATGCGCAATTGGGGGAAGGAAAGAAAATCAGCCATTTCCTTGATGAATTGGACAAACATCCAGGAGCTAAGAGAGAAATTGTCAAGAATCTTTCGCACCTTGGAATCAAAAAACACCGGGGATTTCTTTGGTTTATAATCACAGGGGGGGAGGTATAATCAGTCATCATACTAAAAAGCGAGAACAAAATTAGGGGACATTGCAAAAGGATGCAGCCTTTGACCAGACGTTTTCGTGAAAATGCTAGATGGGGAACTGGGAAAAAATAAAAAGGATACAAAGAGGGAAGAAGAGACGTTCTTTAGCTGCACGAACAGACATCAGTGCATACTCCACTTGATAGAAAAGGTGAAGGGTGTGGACGGATAACAAGAGGCTTAGAGGACAACCTCAAGGAAGTCCCACACTATGAGGGGGGGAGCGTTCAAAAAAAAAAAGGACGATGATAAGGAACAAATTCAATTTTCTTTACACCGGTACCGGGGTTTAAGAGAAGGAACACTTCCTGGAAGGTCGGTTGGGCACAGCGAAGAGAAAGACCTGCCTTTCATGAGACAACAATGGGAGTCAAATGTTGTTTTGGGGCAGGGGTGGAGAGGGTGGCAGAGGGTTGGTAAAGGGGTCTAGGAACTCAAGCACAGAAGGTGGGTCTACAATAGAAAAAAGGAACCTGAATGGCGCAAAGGATTCAGGGGAGAGAAGGCTTTATATTTTTCAGGGGGGTGGTAGAGACAAGGAATGGTGGGGGTCTTTACGGAAAGAACAGCACAGTGGGAAGGTAAAACATCCCGGTGATAATGACATAAAAGATGCGGCGTCGTGATTTGCCAGTACCTGTCATACCAAAGCTGGGGGAGCCTAGGAAGGGAACTGAAAACAGCGTAAGGGTAGAGTGGGTGGGTGCCGATTTTGACAGGTTCGTGGGGCTGAAAAGGACCTGGGAAAAAACAATCAGTAACAAGACAACAATCAAGATAAAGGGGGGGTGCTCATCCACCCAGTGTTCAAAAAAAACGGAAACCGGGTGACCGCTCAACCAATAGTCAAAAGGGGATTAGTTTGAAGATTAGAACAGGGGGGAAGGTTCACCGCATAATCTGGACGAAAGCTGGCTGGGGGGGGGCATTTGGCTTCAAAAAAAACAAGTCGAATTTAAATATCCGCAGCGTGAGAAACGATCAAAGGAAAACCGGGGGGGTAAAGCCTTAAAATCGCAATTGTGAGAGGGGGGGGACGTAAACTGAATTTTTTGATCAATCGATTGAAGGGAAGAAATCAACGTGTGCATTTCTTTTGCAGTGAAAGATAAAATCTGGAGGGGGGGGTATGGAACGGGGGAAAATGGTGACAAGCAAAAGAAAGGGGTCAAGGAGAATGTGGGGGGGGGGGGCAAAAAGGGGCACGCATCAACGAGTCACGCAATTGGCATCATCGTGGCCGACTGGCAATTTTTTTGATTGGGCGTAAGGAAGGAGGGTCTCACGGATCAGTTTCAGGAAAAGAACCAGCAGTAGGAACACGGATGTTTTAAAAAGAAGATTTGGGACACCGCTTCATACTGAAATAATTAAGAGTGTACGCGAAATCAAAAAATAGAAAAAGGACAGAAAATCACCATTTCAGAAGGAAGGGTTGGAAAATTTGAAACAAAAAAATTAAGAAGGGAATGCACCCCATAGTATCACGCAGGGAGAGAAAAAAATTCATGATTGGTGGAAAGCGGAAGAGATTCTGGGGGGGCGACGGGAGAGGGAGTGGGGGGGGTTCATAGAGATCCTCAAAAACACACAAAGTAAAAAGAGAGATGGGGAACAAACAGCGCAGTAAACGGAGCAAATTGAGAATTTTAAGGAAGGAACCAAAAATAGGAAGGAGGGGGGGGATTCTGCGTGATAAGGGGAAAATTACAAAAATGAAAATGGGGGGGCAACAGCAAAATTCTGGTCGTGAAGTGGAGAGGTAGGGGTCAATAACAAGAGGGGTAAAGGACACCAATATGATGAAAAGGAGAAGCAAAATGGTGAAAAAAGATGTGGGATAATCTTGGGGGAGTTGGAGATCCAGTGATCATCCTGAGAAGCCAGGAAAAGAAACTTAACGAGGAGGAAGAATGGGCTGCTCGTCAGGGAAGGCTTCAACATACGGGGTTGGCCCAAAACCTTCCGGTGTGTCTCAAAGGAAGAGGAGTGAAAGATCAAATTAAAATTACCAAAAGGAAATAAGGACCAGGGGTGAAGACAGCAAACAAAAATGAACAGGGGGGGAGAGGGGGAAATGTTTTCAATATGAGGAGGGGAAAAATTTCAATGGACAGAAACGTGATAAATTTATCAAGAGTTCATGAGTTATGAAATCCGGGGGGGCTTTGCAAGGGGGAAAATGGTATCAAAATGTAGGGATATGGGGGGGGGGGGAAAAAGCAAGGGATTTTTGAAGATTTAACAAGGAACGTTGATATGAGTGGCACTTAAGCAGTATTACAAGGGGCCCAACGGATATAAGTTGTGAACGATAAAGGGCAAGGTGTGATGGATGGAACTTGGGGTGAGAAAAAAAACGTATTCTTGTGTCTATGATAGGATGGTTGGCACAAGGAAAAAGGTAAAAAAAAAAAAAAAAAAAGAACAAGAAAAAAAGGCGAAAAAATTACGCATGCAGATGCTTAAGGGTCAGAGTCATTGGAGGGAGTTAAGGAAGAAAAGACCGCCTTTGGGGGAGGGGGAAACAATTGGGGGTTGGAAAAAAAAGAGTCAACCAAGGGGCACGTGGGAGGACACCTGACCTGGTATATAAACAACGTGAAAAAGGCGTTGAAATGAAGTTGAAAAGTGGCAATGAAGAATTGGATCTTGGTCGGGAAACGGGAGGTTGAAGTGAGTGAGTAGAACTAAAGGAAAAAAGTAATCCGAACAAGGGAAGAAAAGAAAAACGCGCAAGAAAAGGGATAGAGCTTAAACTAGCTGTTAAAGGCGACGAACGTCTGGCAAAGGACGTGGGAGGTGGTCATTTCCCCTGTTAGGAAGAAACATGTATGGGAACTGAGGCGTACTAAAAGGCAGGAAGACCTTGCGAAGGGGGGTGACTCGAAGGCTCAAGGGGGATCGGACAAAGCAGTCTTCCGCGTGGAAAGATGAAGGAGGGGAAGTTCAACAGGGGGGAAAGAAGCAGGACAGAATTATTTATAAGATGTATAATGGGGAATTTGGAGGAGGAATACAGGACAGGTACGAATTAATTGAGACAGAATCCCTGGGATAAAATATGGGGGTGATTCCAGTAAAAAAATTGAGGGGGAGTCTGGGGATAAGCACAGTGTATATCAACAAGAAAAACGAGGTGTGTCATGTTAAGCTTAACAGATCTCTTGGACTGAAGTTTAGGATAGTAGCCCTCGGAGTTGTCAATTCGTAATTCAAGTTTGTGAGTTACCTCTCCGCCTCGGGAATTTGAGGGATGGGGGGGACGCTATGGTATAAAAAAATAAGGGCGGAAAGGGGAGCCTAACCAGCAGCTTCTACGGAGGACAAGAAAAAGGTAAACTTATGGGGGGGTGGGGGGGACAAGGAAGTTTACCTGGGGAAAATCTGAACGGCCCGGGGACTGGGTGATGTGGTTGGGGGGCAATTTTTGGGGTAGAGGCAAATCGAATCATGATTTCGAAAGCAAAAAATAGGGGGGGGACCATTTACTTTAGGAGGCTTCAGTGGAAAGGTATCTTACTTATCTGTCATGGATGAAGGCATAACTAGTAGTTATGGGGAGAACACTCAAAGTTGGGTGACAAATAAGTAACTGGAACAAAAATGATCAATTGATAGATCTCGCGAAGAAAACAACAACGGAGGAAGGTAACGACTCTATATCAATGGGAATCAAGGGGTTTGGGTGGAAAGCACGCTGCACACTTGGGGGTGTCACAGGTAAAGGTCCAGTCCAAGAGAGGGTATGAGCTGGGACGAGATAAGGGAGGAATGAAAAATGAATCATCATGATCGGGAGACTGGATCTTCAAAAGGAAGAAAAATTAACAGAAGCATGGGTAAGCGATGGGGGTTGAAAGGTACAACTTTTGTTGTTTTTTTCCATCTCAAGAAAAACCACATTTGGCAAAACTGAATGCCCTGGGTTAAGTAGATATTGGAGAGGGAATTGGGGGGCGACAATATGGGGGTAAGTTCAGTGGGTTGCTTGGGGCCGCCGGATAGAAGTGCGAGGAGCATGGTTTGATCGAAAAAAGCTGCCGGAGAAAAGAAAAGGTAGTCATAAGGGGAAGTTACACGAGGGAGGCGGAAAATCCTTCACATTCATCATGGTTCCATTGATGAATTGGGAAACTAAAAAGTAGAAATACATTGTAAATCGAGTAAAATGTCACCACAAGCGGGGGAGGGGGGTTGATAACTTGCGGGATCATCCTACTCAAAAAACAATCAGGGAGGAAATGTTTTCTTCCAAAGGGGTGTATTAGGCTCTTCGTTAAAGTTAGTGAAAACGCAGGCAGGATGATCACTCACCAGGCCGTATACCAAAGGGAAGAGAGGCGATGATTTCGTGGAGCTGGAACGCACAAGAAAAAAGTTATCTCCATGCGATAAACTACGGTGGTGGGGGGCACGGAATTCAGGCGAGAACAGCACCTCAACGATTTCAAAGGAAGGTTAGGTAGAAGAAAATACGCTAACCACCAAAATTACAACACCAGACCGGGGTGGGGGGAATTGAACGTCCTGCATAGTTACATAAAAAAAGCACGGCGTTAATGCATACCAAAAGTTACCGCAGGGTGTGGGGTCGTGGAGTACATTGGTGCGGGTATCTGGGTTGTCAAGGGACATGGGTTACTATAATTCACGCAAGGCAAGAAGGGTAAGAAAGAAAGGCTTCCGGCTTGCGTCATGAAATCAATACGGAGGGAATATTGGTCACGGGGGGGGGGGGGAAAATGCAGGGAAACGGTTATCTTTAAGTAGGCGAAAGGTTGAATCTTAACCACATGCCAGTTTAAAAAGGAACAGCGCGAGGTATTTCTGACAGTCGGTATCCCTGCAAAACGGGGGAATACTGCGGGAAAAAGAATTAAGGGACATAGGGTTTTCCTGCAGATGTGTTGGGGGGTAGACTTAATAGTTTTACATTTCTTTGGGGACTGACGGGAAAAAACACAAAGAAAATACAGACCGGAGAAATGAATACGTCCGTGTGCGCAATAAAATTCACATGGCCCAGACCTAACCCCAAATTTACTAAAAGGGGGATAAAATATTGCTTTTAATAATTGCGCACAGGTGGGAATATATTCCGGGACTGATGAAAAACGGCAGAAGTCATCAGGAAGATGCTGGGGGGAATTTCAGGAAAACAACATTTCGCTTGGGGTGGGGGCACGCAATTGGAAAAAAAAAATAAGTATGAATGCAAAAAGGAACATCCGGAGCTATTGAGTATCATCTGGAAGAAACAGGGGTAGGTTCGTCAAAGGAAGGAGGGGATCATCGATATGAAAAAATAACCACTTGGGCATTTCTTTTGGGGGGGGTGCTGGTAAAGCGGTAGGGGGGTATTTTGGGAAATGGAAGGGGATAATTCGAAGAAGTGTACAAAAGCATGTGGGGGGGGGGGGACCCGCTGTGAAAAAGCAGACAAGAACCAACATCTTTGGGGAAGGGCATCTGAAAAAAACAAAAAATTTTTTCTTTGCTTAAGTCAAGGGAAAAAGCTCCGGGTCGGAAAAGAAAGAGTAGCAAACGACTCAGTTGTGAAAGAAGAAGGGGGGACGGGGTCATAAAACTCTTGGAACAGGGACCTAATCCTCTTGGTGGGTAACGTAAGGAAAGGAAAGGCACTGTCATCGGGACACATGGGAAACTATGAAGGGTGCGTGACACCACAGGCGCACAACATATTATCACGACAGGTAACAAAACCGAAGGGAAACTTAAGGGGGTTAGTAAAGTAGTAGGCAGGGGGAGGAAGGGATTGGTTGGGTGGGAAAGTAAAATCGAACAAAAAAAAAGGGGAGTAGTAAATACAAGTAATGCCCCCAAAGAGAAAAGTCTCAAGCAAGAACTAGGAAAGGTTACTGGAAAGGGGAAAATAAAGTTCATGGTGATGACCGTGCGTGAGTAGGGTGAAACATTCAACGGAAGGAAAACATCATTAGATGGGGGAACTTAAGGTGGGGGGATATTCTAAATTGAGGGAGTAACAGGAACCAAAAAGTAGTTAGGCAGGACCTCCACTAGTATCCAAGAATAATGTACAGCCGGGGGGGGACGCTGGGGGTTGATGAATCGAGAGCGTGAATCAAGAAAGAATAACCAGAAAAAATGTGCAGACGGAAACGAGGATGAAGACTTACAGCAATTGGAAAAGGCAGGGTACTTTTGGTGCCCAAAAACAAAAAATCTGTTATCCCAGGACGAGTGACCGCAGGGAAGAAGGGAAGAGACCAACAATTTTTACCGGGAAGACCAAAAAATTCCGACAAAAGGTTGTGAGGAATTATTTTCAGATGGCCAATAAGGCAGTTGACAGGGGTGAAAAAGGTATCCAGAGATTCTACAAGTAGAAGTATTCAGGGAGTTTTTTTGTTGTCCTGATAGAAGGGGGGAGGAGAGGGAGAAAAAAAAAAGCGAAGAAGTCATTAAATAAAGGAAAATGGAAGGAAACTGATTAGGAGGTGAAAGCAGAGTTATACGCCTCAATTATTAAAGAAGACTTTGTGGACAGAGGGAATGTGGAAGGGGGGGGGTGGGTGAACGTTGGATGGCCATGAAGTATTCCGGATGGCCGCCTATGGGAGTGGGGAAAAGTCATCAAACTAAATAACTTTAAAAAGAACAAAAGAAAAACCACAGTGCAAAAAACCATTGAAAAAAGGGTTTCCAGGGGAGAACCAGCTGGCTATGACAGGTACGTCAGAACAGAAGAAAAGGAGGGGGGGGGAAGAGTGTACGTATTTTTTTACAAAGTCAGATGCTTGGTATCCGTAAATACCACTGGTATTCAAAAACGTGAAAAAAATAGAAAGTGTGGTAGAAATGGAAAGGGGTAGGAAATGAAGGAAGGCCATTCATCTGTCGTCACAAATTCAGGGGGGGGGATTGAACCGTAATGGCTCACGAAGATCGCACAATGGAACAACTCAAAACAACATGCAGAGTGAAGGAAAAGGGTGTGTAGCAGAAACAATAAGGGAGAGGGGTTACCGAAAAAATATGGCAGGATGGTACTGGGGGATATTAAAAGAAGAAAAAGGTGACAAAAATCGGGGAGTAGAGATACCTAAGGACAGGAAGAAAGCCCGGAGGGGGAAGCAGTTGGTCGGGGTAAGAGAAAGTCAAGGCAGGGTTTAAGCAGGCAACGCAGTGATTCAGAAAATTGAAGATTCTGCGGATGGGCTGCAGGAAAAAAGACTCGCCTCGGGTACGAAAAAAAGGGGGGTGGGGTAGAGGGTTAGACATCCTAACATGTTCAGGGATCAACAGCTCAAGAAAGTGGTAAGAAATATATGGTGCAAGTAAAGATGAGTGATTCGTACTGGGGGGAGCAACGTAAATTGTCTAACTCATCAACTTTGTGGTTGTGAATGTGCACGGAAACGTCTTGACATCATTGTATAAAAAAAGTGTTCAAGGAGTCAGGAAAATGGATGAGGTTCAAACTCCCTCCTCGTGAATTGATGGTTAGACAGGGAGTTGATCAGATAGTTTGCCATTAATAACCAGCTAAAAGAGATATACGAAGGCCACGCAGTTGAGGGAAAATGGTGATACTGGCAAGGGTTAGGTGCAAAAAAAGAGATTCCTACCCCAGGTCAGAAAAGGGTTTTGGGGGGGGCCGGGGTTTGGAGGAAAGTCGGAAAGAAGGTGCGAAACTTGGATAACTAAGGGCGGTGTGAGTTAATGAAAAGAGGGATGCAAGTAACTGCGATCATTGGAGGGGGCAGGGTAGAGTGCATGATGCAACAGAAAAAGAAAAGTGTGCACGCTTGTAAAAAAATAAGCAGTGTAGCATCAGAGAAAAACAACACCAGGAGGGATTTGAAATAGGTCATAGCGGGGGGTTGGGGGGGTTCAAGGTAGACCGGCCGACACCGTCAGGTCATCTGTCATTGCCGAAGGGCCGGTTACCATGACGTAGTCAAGTAACGCGATGTGCCGAACAGCCCGGAAGTAAACAAAACTCCCTGGTTTGTCAACGTTGGTGGCAGGTTGCAATGGCCAGTCTACTCTTTTTGTCTAACTGCTCAGGGAAACAACAACGGGGTTACCCCGCCTTCCCGTCCGTCACTCGTGGGGGGGAAGGAAGGGCAAAACGGAAAGCAGCCACCTTCATCCGTGGCCGGGCAAATTGTGAGTTGCCTGAGTATCTGGGGCCTCTTTCCCTCTGGGGGTTTCATGATACTACTTGGCAAGCGGACACTGATCAGAAAAAGACCGATCACTTCCGAAATTCAGGCTGGTAGAGTTTGAAAAGACGGCATTAAAAAGGTTCCAACTTAGGAGTGACACTAATTCTCTTATAAGGGATTGGAGGATCGGTGCCACTTCAAACAACGCCGTGATTGGGGTGGGTTGGGAGAGAACCTGGTTACTGGGGCTTGGTAAAAAAAATCAGCTCAATCAAATCGGTTACGGACCACAAGTTGGGGGGTTCAGCAAAATTTAACGCGACTTAAATTTTAGGTGGAAAAAAAGACAATGCAGGAAAGAAAAGAAAGGAAGGATAACCAGTCTATCCTAAGCTATGGGAAATTCTGTCCGAAAAAAATTCATATTTCCAGCAGAAGAAGGGGGGAGGTGGGGGCCACAGAAACCGCCTGCCGGCGCTAACAAGCCGCCGTACCTACTACGGAGGTACAATGTGACCTTTTGGAAAAAGATGATCAGGGGAAAGAGACCTTATTCTGTACAAAGTATGTTTAAATAACCACGTCCCTGCCAGAGTCAAGGGGAGGGTAACAAAGAGACCTTAGAAAGGAGGAGAGACACCGTGCTTCACGCGATGTTTGGGGGGGGGGGCGGGGGGAGTACATTGGTGTGCGGCAGAGTTTGTCAGGAGGTGGACTGAGGAAAAGGAACACAAGGCAACAGGCCGGACAAAGGGCCTTCAGTCATTCGCTACGAAACTTTCAAAATGAAAGGGCTGGGATGTTTCAATTTGGGTTTTATGAGACCGGGGTGAGCGGAGAAAAAACACTGTAGGAATGAAACACTCCAGGTGTAGAAGATCCAAGAAAGAGGCGGCGTCAAAAAGTTGTCTGGAAGGTACCGGGCATACATAAGCAATTGTGATAACAGGGGCGGAAAAAGGGGAGAGGTGTGGGCAGTAGGGGTGGAGCGGCATGCTAGAATGTTCTTGGGGGGGGCTTCGGGGTGCCGGGGAACCTCAATAATAACAAACGAAAATCGGATCACTGGTTGCTGTCACAAGGGGAAAAGGAACAAAATCAAAAAATATTCACATTTCGGGGGGAAAAAAGGGAGTGCTGTTAAATAAGTGCTGCCCGTGGGGAATACGTTAGGTGCAGCAGAGCGGCAAGAAGCCTGGAATTGGGGGGGGGGGGGAAAAGGGTTTTAGGTCACACTCAGACTTTTTGAAAAGGTCCGCCTGGACGGGCAAACATAAAAACTCCGGAGAATCAAAAAAGTCAAAGCGTGAAGGATCACAGTGAAGCCAGGTCAACTGAAAAGTGGGAAGAAAGAGGATATTGAAAAAGTAGGAAAGCATCCACGTGGTGGCATGTCTTTTTGGCTGGTCGGCAGTAGGGGGATCTTTGGGTACTTTTACTTTGATAAATGGTTCACACTCAGAGTTGAGAAGAGAAGGGTTTGGGGGCAAAACGTGGAAAAGATCAAGGCGAGTCCGAAAAGCTTTATCGTTTAAGGCCGGGGGAAATTTTTTGGAGGAATGGAGTAAATGATGTTCAAGGAGTGATTCGGAACAGCAACGTTAAAAATGATATTGCGTAATCACCGAGGGGAACGTCAGGAAAAGAAGAAGAGGGGTTTCCGTGCAAGGGAAAAAGACATTGACATCCGAAAGAATAGGATGGGGACACCATTTCGATTTCGTCAAGTGATGCAAACAGATGAGAAGCGGGACGAAAAAACTGAGAATTGCTTACTTTGTGACGTAGGGATGCATAGTATGAAAGGGTGGGGGGAGAACGTGGGTGGGTAA
>Ga0179591_1315501_pt1 | contig 10554 bp, 13 predicted proteins | sample CZOMad2_1_08_16f_FD_182891 | JGI IMG/M metagenome (GOLD analysis project Ga0179591, IMG submission 182891) | Vadose zone soil fungal communities from Angelo Coast Range Reserve, California, USA - CZOMad2_1_08_16fungal (PacBio error correction) | ecosystem: Environmental > Terrestrial > Soil >...
GGTCATGGCCGGGGGTAGTTCCGGGCGGGGAGAAAGAGCCTACAGAATAAAAAAGGGACAAAAGCGAGGGGGGGGACGGCCTGCGCTTGATAGTTAAAGGGTGGGAGGGCGGGAATATAAGGGTCTTGCAGAGAAACTACACAGGAACAAAGGGAAGAGAGGAGAAAATAAATATCGATGGAATCGCGGCACGAATCGACTAGGCGAAAGATCGGGAAACAAGGACACTCTCGATAACGAGAGGGAACCTGAAGCAGGGAATAAAAAAAGACAATGGGGAGCAGGCGTCGTTAAGGGCCCCTAGCAGGGACACAACGGGGGGCGATGCAGAGAGCGGGTGAGACAGCCGAGAGGGGAAGACGCGTTAAAGCGGCAAGAGGGAGGAAAAGGGTTGATCCTTGAGCATCGGGGGAAGGAATCGCGAAGTGTAAAACAATCGTCGGAATCCCAGAAGAGGAAGCACATGTTGGAACGGGTGGCAGGAAGGGAGCAGGCGTAACCTCTTGCGAGAGAATCACTAGGGAATAACGGATCGAAAAACCCGTACCCACCGCGGGGAAGGCGTGAACAGGGGAGAAGTACCGTGATGCGGTAGGACATGGAGGCGCGAAAGCGGATAGCAGCAACGTCGCTCATGAAGGCGGTACTTGAAAGGTGGATGATAAAATAAATGAGAAACAGGGGAAAAAACAAGAGAGGAGAAAGGGGGAACTTTGTACACGACGTCTCACTTGCACCTGTGGGACTGAACAGACTGAAGTCACGAAAAGGTTAAAGGGCGCACGGGAAGGAGGAAAATTTTTTAGCGGAAAGGAGGAGACTGGCTTTGACCGGAAGTAATGAGACGCGGGGGAGAGGTCAAGAATGAGCAACAGCGCGAAAAACAAGGGAAATCTCACTAAAAGGGAAAAGCAGTCAAGTGGGGCGGGGTTTATAGCACTCATCAAAAGTAATGGAAAACTAAAATAGCCGGTACTGGAAACGCAAGCTAAGAAACATTCAAAAAATGAATATTGATCGTCGGGGAGCAAAGCGGCCCAAAGGGATCAATGATGGCCGGTGGGGAAGGAGCCAAAAACACAAAACCAGAAACCGAAGAGGGGGAAGCGGCTAGTGGGATAAAGCTAGAGGGAAAAAGGGGAAAAAAAGGTGTCGGGGGAAGGTGAACGCGACGAGACCGGCCGCTTCTCCCCGCACCAGAAAGAGAGTATATGAAAGCGGTAAGGGGGGCGGAAGGCCGGGGCTGCAGGCATCAGGGGGAGAAAATAACTAAATGAACACTGAATGGGGCAGCCGGTCCACGTGCATTCGTTCCGAGCCGAGGAAAAGAGGAACGGGAACAGTAACACAAGGGAAAGGTACTGGATAATCACGAGGAAAAAGGGGTGGTACAGGGAACGGAGAAGAGGAAAGGAACAACCTTGCCAAAAGGGTATGAACGTAGTTGCGCAGCACACTTAACTTACTTGAGAAAGGAAGAAACTGAAACTACAAGAAAGGAGTGCGAGAAATTAACTTGCGGAGAGTCGAGAAGGTCATGGGTAATCTTAAACGGCAGACTATGGCTTCACGGGTTGCGGGTAGTCCAGAAAAAAAAAAAAAAATGCGCTCTCGATAATAAACCGCTAAGTAAAAAGGGGAAGGGGGGGATGAAAACCGTCAAGGGAACTACAAACAGGCCGTCCACTCTTCCCTTCTACGAGACAGGGCTGCCCGCCTCTAAAGACACTTCAACGCAACAGGGAGGGGGGAAAAAAAAAAAAGGGGCAAAAAGAACTAACTAACAAAAAAGGGGGGAGGGAACGAGGAGGGCAAACAGGGAAAGGCCCTAGGCCAGGCATCGCCGCTTTGTCCGGGGGGGGAGAGCAGGTCCAAAGAGAGGTGTCCAAGACCAAGCTCGGTTAAGTCGATAGAGGAAGGGAAATGTGGGGAACATCTGAGGGGGAGTACAGAGAAAACTAACAAGGGGGGCGAGGGGGAGATAAAGCGAATTTTAAGAGATCAAACATCCCGGGGGAAAACCATTGGACGGAGGATCTCTCCGTAAAGAAAACCTGAAACTGTGAGCTAAGATAAGAGGGGAAAGGAAAATATCATCAATCGAGGGAAGGGTGGGTGAAGAATTCGGGGCAAAGCGTTAGGGGAAAGAATGTCGCGAGCAATACGCCAACATTCGTCAAGTGTGAAGTGTGGGGGAAGAAGGAGGTAGGCGAGCCTAAAAGGGGATACAGAGGAGGTCTTAAAGGAATATGCGATGTTTGGTGGGGGGGGAAAGGTCGCGCATCCGCGGCTAGCTATCGGAACAAGGGCAACATAAAACTGAGTCAAAACGAAAGCTTCACGTATCAATGGCAATAAGAAAGGAGCCGGACTGAAGAAGCCAAGCAAGAGGAAACGCTCGAAAGTTGAGCCGAAGCCTAGGCCTGGTGCTAGTCCGTCGGCACCCGAATAAATTTTAAGGCATAAGAGGGGAATGAATAGAGAAAGGGAAGGGGAGGGGGGGAGGGATACAGGGAGAAGAAACCCGTGCACAAAAAGGGGGGGGGGGTGAATCGAGAGCTGAAAGAAAGAAAATTCCACGGAGGATGCGCTTCTGAGAAAGGATAATAAAAGGCCGAGGGAAGGTTGGCATCTACGGAAGGTAAAAGGAGGGTTTCGAGCAAAGGGGGTGCTGATCCAGTTGGGGGGGGGTGGATGTGGGAGCTGGTGTGGATCGGGGGAGGGGGAAGTGAATCCGCGGCTTGGAGGAGACCTCAAACGCATTTCTTAGGAAAGGGGGGAAAAGAATGAAGCTCCGGAAAAGCACCCTAAACCGTGGGGTCAAGAGGCATGGGGACTAAAGGCAACTTCCGAGTCTCACAACAAGGGGTGTCCTTCAGACAGACGGCATCTCTCATTATGGAGGAAGGGGGACTAGGGACTCAAAAAAAGGGGGGGGGGGCTGTGCACGGAAAGTTAGTATGAAATTTTTCAAGGGATGCACATGAGACGCGACGGAATTTTCCGGGGACGTTGTCAGCTAAAGGGTCAGAATAAAAGGTCAGCACATCGAACCTGGGAAAGGGGAAAAGTCACCGCTGGGTCCGGCGCGCGGCGGTGAGATCGTGTTTAAAAAAGGTGGCAGTGTGTCACTCTCCGGTTCGAAGGGCTGGAGGGTTGAAACCCGAAGCACCGCGTTGGGGAGGGTAAAAGCAAGATTCGAAGGCTAGCACTCTGAATATGGATGACGGAAGGATCCTCCGAAAGTACGTGGGGGACAGCACGCGAGGAGATAGTGCGATGGTGAGTGTACGAAATGTCAATCATTGCTGGAGAGGAACGTTTGAATAGGGGGGATCGGGCAAAGGAGCGGGCGGCGCAACAGGATCGGCATGCGCTCGTGGGGGGACCATCCTTCAGAATTGGAAACCGCCGGTAATGAGTCGTTGGAAGGTCGAAGGGAAAAAAAGGGCTAGGCACAGTTGTCAGTTAGTCAAGGAAGAGGGGGGGTAGTCTAAGGAGTTTGGGTGGCTTTTGACCAGAGACAGGGTCGGCAAGTGCATTTGTCGGACGAGGGGGGGGGGGAATACTGGGGTGAAGCTAGTCGCTGTCAGAGAAGGCTGATCAGCTAAGACACCGCCTGGGAATACTCAAAGAGCACTAAGATAAAGCGGATCCGGAAAATGACCAAGAAAGTGGGGGAAGGTAGTTTAAAAAAGGCAGATCGTCAGGCCGCGCTTGGAGAATGAAGAGAGGAGTCACCGGCAGGGAAGGGTAGCATAAGGGTGGCTGCCTGAAATTCAGTGAGACGGGGGGGAAAGGGAAGGGGTGTACTCAGAACGGAGCTGTGGCGGCCAAAGGTGAGGAAGCATCGGAGACCGTTGGGGCCACCGGTGGTTCGTGGGAATAGCAATGGAACAAATGCATGGGAAGGCAAAAGGAAGGGAGTTCCCGGAAAAGGACTGGGGAGAAGAACGAGGAATCGGTTTCCTCAGGGGGGTTCCTGACCAAAGAGGACTGCGGGATAAAAGATGCATTGAAATCACTCTACGTCTCGAAGGTTTCCAGGCCTCGGCAAGGTCTCGCTTTTTAGTGCAGGGTCACGGATAAAGTCTTGAAGGAGAGGACAGAGATCTGTAATAAGCGGCAGGAACCGACGAAAAAGACGGGGGGAAAGTGACAGGAGGGGGAAAGCCGACGCACGGAATTCCGAAGGGTAAACTCGTATTGATTGGCTCTCGGACAGATAAAGACGCGGAAGGCATCGCGAGTGGTTTTCCGTAATCCATTTAACCACAATAGGAGAAGAAGTATGCCGAACCGAAGGGGGAGCGGGAACTTGAACGTCCAATTTCCACTTCTCGTGACTCGAGATATGGAAGAAAGTCGGAAAAGCACACTCGATGAATGGATAAAACAAAAGCTGACTGTGGAAGGGAGTGGGTCTGAAGGGAAAAAATGGAGTAATAAATACGGAGCCTCGGGGGGGGAAGGGGCGAGGAGGAAGGAGCAAGGGGGGGGGTGGGGAAGGATGGCAGGGGGACCTGCAGAGCGCATGGAATGTCCGAAAAAGAAGGTGGAAGAAGGTTAAAGCTGCATCTTAAGAAAATGCATACAGCATCTGATCTCTGGGTCAACGTAGGAGGAAAGAGGGAGGAGAGCTACAGTACCGGTACGGGTGGAAAAAGAAAAGTGGGATGTCACAGAACAACAAAAAAAAAAGAGGGATCCCCATTGTGCAGCATTTGGAAAAAGGCTTCGAGTAAGTAACTTCTGAGCTGGGTTTAAATGGAAAAAAAAATATCGGACTCAAAAAAAAAAAGCGTGAGGGGAAAGGAGGAGAGGTTCATTACAGTTAATTTTGGAGAGAAGGGGGAAACGTTCGCAACAACTGCTGGAAATATGGCAACCGGGGTATCAACTACAGAGACATCCCAGCCGCACGCTAGGGGGGGAGCAAGGTGGAAATGCTTCAAGGAGAAGGTCGTGCGGACTACGGATTAGGTGCTGCGAGAAACAGCCAATGAGATCCAACGGTGGTGAAAAGGCTAATAAAGAAATTGGAGGTAAAGAGGGGGCCGGCTTCAACTCAAAGTGAAACGTCAGCATCTGCAATCTTGGGGCACCTTAAGTGCAGAAGCGAGGAGAGACCAAGTTTCTTAAGACCGGTTTCAGAGACGTTCCCACTGCGGGCGGGGGGGCCTGGATCTGCATGAAGATTAGATCTAAGTAGGGAGGATGTGGCTGGTCGAGATTCAAGATGCGAGGGTAATCCTTGCGGGGGAAGGTTTGTGTTCCGGATAGGAAACATCAAGAAGCGCTTCACGTTCGTTATATATGGGAGGGGCGCTAAATCCATACCGTGAACAGGCGCGTCAAATCTGGTCGGCGGTCCATGCCAAGCACTCGGGACTTATTCGTCCGGTTCCTCCGGCGGGGGTTCACGATCATTAAAAGAAAGGAAGCGAAATAAACAAAAGAAAGGAGAGGACCGTCTTGCAAGAGGTCAAAGATAATGGGAATGCACTGATCGTTGGTACTCAAAAACGGCAATAGTGGGACGGTCGAGAGAGCGGGGGCCAGTCGCAACTTGTGAAGAATCCTAGTCACCGAGGTCCCGGAGTGCGAGCGAAAACCCGTGGGGGGGAAAAAAGGGAGAGCATGTGAGGAATCTAAAATGAACCGCGCCATCGTCATTAGGGAGTTGAGAGACATAAATCAATTCGAACGATACGGGGAAAGTCTACGACACCAAGAAAATGATCTACGGTCGAATTAGAAAGAGGTAACTCGGCTTCGGGAAGGAACCCGCGAGCCGCAGCGAGAGGAAAATATAGTCTTAAAAGGAGAGGGGAATGTGGTAGGAAGGAGGAAGAGTTGATCGTTGACGTTGTCGAGGCAGGGGGGAAGGCAGGGGAGGCGCGGGTGTTAGTTAATGCGCAAGCTGACTCGAAAATAAAAAGCTTCAAAAGTCGTATGAATCATGGACGGCTAAAAGGAAGCGCTGGGGACTTACAGAGAGTTCAAAGGAATCAGCGAATCATTAAAAAGCCTAACAGAGAATCAAAACACTGTTCGCAAAGCATATCCTGCTTGCAACGTCAGGATGCACGTCGGGATGCCAGAGGGTTTCAACACTAGATGCAGATGGGGGCGGGGTTGAAGAGCGGTCGAGGGAAGAGGCCTCCGCGGCAATTAGACGGCAAGAGGAGGGGCCTTCCGGCATCCAATTCGCCCTCGGATTTCCCCATCGAATTTTAGAAGATAAAGTCGAAGGGCAGGTTCGTTGTCAGTTCGAATTGGCCAAGCGGGCCACCACGCGCGTGATGCAGGGGGGAACGACGGGTCTGAGGGGGGGAGGCATCACTATCGTGGAAGAGGGGGAAAAGCGGGGACGGACAACCGAAAACAGGAGGCCGTTTATTAAGGGGGGGTCGATCCATTCGGGCGGCCGAAACTTGCCATTCCTTATCGGAAGGAAAGAATGGAATGAGAGGCGCGGACAGGTAGCGTTGTGAAAGTAGGTTAAAATCCGCGTCTGGGAATAGGGGGGACTGTCACTGAAGGTACTGTCTAGAGTACGTCACGTGGAATTAAAAGTGGTCGCATCCGAAGGGAGGCGAGGGAATATCGTGCCCTGCCGAGGTCCTTTCACCAACGGGGGGGGCCGATATCAGCTTTTCCTCGTAGACCGTGAAAAAGGAGTAAGGGGTGTGGAATGGGTTGAAAAAAAAACATCCATGAGGGTTCAATGCTCCAGTCAGCTAAAGAAAATCGGGGAAATTTGGGGATCGGGGAAATCGCCGTCTATGCCCACCGCGGCCGATCATATATGGAATTCCGGGCAACCGAGGTGAAGAGAAGAATAATCAGAGAGGGGAAAGGCTCATCGGAGAAATAAAAAGAGTCAAATGGCCAATGTTGCCGGAAACGTCCCTCTCGAGCCGGCTGGGCTCGTTCTTTCAAATTAACTTCCGGGGTCGGGGATGTCGGGGTGGTAAGACCTGAGCGCAACCTTATATAGAGGGTATTTCGTGGGGAGCCGGCTTGCTGAAGCCCGGTCGCAATGTGGGACGAGGGTAAATTATGTGAGAGCCCGAAAGACGTAACCTGCGCGGGGGATTCCCTGTTTCCACGGGAAAGGAAGGGGGTTCCAAAGGGACGAGGAACGGGACGCCATTGTTGGTCAGGGGGGATGCACGAGGTACTGGGAAGAAATCAAAAAGAAGAAACCGTAGGATGTCATTAAGAACGGAGAGTCTTGTGACAAAGTAAGTTCAGAGGGGGCGTATGGTATCATCAGATTGTGAAACGGAAGATCAACTCCCCCCGTCGGCGTAATAAGGGGGGAGATGGCTAAGGAGGAGCCCGATGATAAGTTTCAAGGGCGGGATTATGATGTAAAAAAGCCATCTAATGGCTTCACGGTGGGAGTTGGTGGGGGCTATAAAAGAAGGGAAGAGGGGGAAAGAGAGGAAGCCCAGGCCACACGGACGTTGAAAGAAACGACAATGACCGTGCTCTGGCCATGGCCGGAATCGTAGCCGAGCACTGCCCCCTCTGCTGCATAACACTGCGACGCAACCGACGGGAGAAAGAACCCTAAAAAGTGTATAGGAGAGCAACAACCCCCTAAGGAGGTAAAGAGAGAGAGGCTCGGAAGCCTGACATAGACTTCACTTTAGGGCAGCAGGTTCATCAGCACAGAGGGGTCAGCTCCAGTTCTTCTCTTAGAATGAGGGGAGGGGGGGAGGAAGTCTGGGCATTTTTATGTTCTGGTAGGCGCCAAGGGTGAAAGGTGAACGGATACATACGCTAGGATTTTTCGGCTATACTAAAGATCGGGGCCATAGATGCCGGTGAGGAAGCAACTAACATAACCTACCGAGAGGTAGGGGGGGGATGACCAAATGGCAGGGGAGTGTCAGCTGCGTGGAAGGGGAAGGCGTATGGGTTCTAGGGGAGTTCGGCCCGGTGACGGAAAGTTAATTGTTTGGCGAGAGAAACTAAGTAAGCTCCCTTTTTGGAGGGGGGAAGCAAATCTAAAAGGGTCCTCGACTTAAATGGGATGAAAGAGTATGTAGGGAGATACCGGGGGTTTTCAGAGGTGGGGGGTGGACCTACAAAGGAATGCGGCCAACTTCTAGGTTACACCATAATCAGGGGTAACTAGGCGGAGATCTGGTCGTAATTGGGTTAAGGATCGGAAACCGGAGGTCCCATATGAACAGGGAGGAAATTAAAAAGACGGCCCCGGCCGGGAAAATCAAAATATATCTTCGTCTATGGGGCGCGATCCGAGGGGAGGAGAGAGGGGGAAAGGGGCGGGCGAAGATACAAAAAAGGGACCCCGGTTCATGCGGAGACAGTATAAGAGCTGGAGAGAGGAGCGCGTGCTAATCGATAGGAATAGAATAACATGTCAACAAAGTTTTGGCCCGTTAGGGCGTCGAGAGACAATCATATTAGTCTTAGGAGGGCACTTGCGGCCGTGACTGAAATTCCGTAGGGAAGAATTCGCGTTTGGGCAACTTGAATACTTTTGAAACAAAAAGCATCGCCTAGAAAATTGCGAGTAGTTTGGTGGAGGGGAGGGTGATGGGCCTCCGTTTATGTGTGCGAAATACCGGAAAACGAAACTGAGCTCGAATTGGTAAAGTTGAGGGGGGGGACGCAGTGGAAAAGCATTCGCTACGTAACGAGAATCTCTGTTCCAACAGGTGCTCGGCAGTCAAAGGGGCAACAGAAGTGATCGAGCCAAACCAAGTGGTGCAAGGGAAGAGACGTTCCGCGCTTTCAATTACTTGATCGGGGGGGATCCATAACGGGGAGGTGGGTCGTCTACATGGGCTCTTCCAGTAATGCGAAGAAGTTTTGTAGCTGCTACGGATGATGGGGTTGAATTGGAGTGGAAACTTTCATGAGGGGAGGGAAGAGTCATCCACACGGGGTGGTCGGTGGAAGGGAAAAAGCCGTGGGAAGCTATTTCGTCTGTGGTCGGGGTCAAGACGGTTCTCTATCGGGTGTCCCCGCATCAAGACAGAGGGTCTTAAAGCAGTGGAGGATTGAATCAAGGCCACGGGAATGAGCCTGCCGAATCTTATAAGTGTCATCTTCTTTGGTGGGGGAAAATAAGCGCTGGCGAGAGGGTTAAGAGGAAAATTGGAAGACACAAGACCTATCATGATGGTCCGCGCGGCCGTTCAACGGTGTCGTCGGAAGAGAGTATTCCAACCTCGAATCTGAGCGCTCCTGTGGAAGGTCTGGGCCAGCGGGGAAAAAAAGAGTAAGTGGTGGAAACACGTAAGGTGGGAGGGTCCCGAACGGCAGGCATCGTGGAGGGGGCGTCGAGGTTGTCGGTGGGGGGGGGGAAAGAAACGATCTGTGGGATCGTAAATTTATTAGGTACTTCAGCAGTAGAGGAGGGATGTAGAGCTGGAGGGGAGGTTAGGTGTAGGTCTTCAGAGGGGCAGTAAAAGAAGAAACTCCTAAAGCCTCATGGGAGAAGTCTACATCGCGAATAAACTATCAACGTAAAGGGCTCCTGGGGAGGAAATTAGGGATGTATACTATCTTTGCGGAGAAGATCGGAAATAATTGGAGTAACTAAATATCGGAAGAGGCGGGGAAGCAAGAGTATGTGCTAGGCCGGTATACCTTTCAATTTATAGGAGAATGGGTGTAAGAACTGGGGGGCACGAAAACGAATTCAAATGTGCAGGAAGGGGGTCATCATCTGTGTGTTGGGGCGCAACGTTGGTTCTAGGAAACTCAAAAATTATGCAGGGGGAAATTTATCGGGTCAGCTGCGTGCAAACGGCGCGGAGGGGATCTGTTTCGTCTCATCAAATAGAAGATGTGGGAAAAACGTGACTTGCAGAAACGCCATTCTCTACGGCCGGAATAAACGACAGGTATTAAGGGTAAAAGCAATACTGCAGGGGATCGCGGATGGACTTCAATGCGCTCGGGGAAGAAAAAAACCTGTCGTAACCAGAAAGACTTTCCCGAGAGGGACATATTAACTCAAAAGAAAAGGGTTGGAACGCGGGGGGAACTGGTACACTCGTTATTGTTAGCCGATCCAGCAGAGGACGCAAAGACTCCTGGGAGAGTGATGGGAAAGTGGGTGTGGCTATCCAGAAAAAATGGATCCTCGGAAATGCAAAGGCCTAACGTTCGGTAAGTCCGAGACGCGACAAATTGCGGTATGCTCTCTTCCTGGGAATAGCGACGCGATGAGGAGAGGCGAAGCTCGAGTGGGGGTAAAAGGCGGGGTTCGATGAGGCTCGTGAGGCTAAGAACTTTGCAGTCCACTGGAAATGGCGAGGGGGTGGCGTCCGGTTGCCTTGGGGAAAGTCCAACCGGAAACAGGAATGGCCTAAACGTTGCGGGAAAGGGAAAAGCGGCGAAGTCGAGAACTTACGCGAACATCAGAAGGTCACGGCTCGCGACGGGGGGCTGAGGATGGGGGGGAGCTACCCGAGTGCGTGCCAAATGTTGGAGGGTGACACAGGGGTGCCAGGGGGCGAGGGCTTGCTCATATCCATGGCGCGATAAAAAACGTCTGACAGT
>Ga0179591_1323544_pt1 | contig 10554 bp, 11 predicted proteins | sample CZOMad2_1_08_16f_FD_182891 | JGI IMG/M metagenome (GOLD analysis project Ga0179591, IMG submission 182891) | Vadose zone soil fungal communities from Angelo Coast Range Reserve, California, USA - CZOMad2_1_08_16fungal (PacBio error correction) | ecosystem: Environmental > Terrestrial > Soil >...
ATGGGAGGAGCCTGGGCTCGAAGATTTGAAACTCTTCCCTTCCGCCGGGGCCTCAAAGGAATTTGTTAAGGTTCCAAAACAAGAATGGGTCAGGTCGACCACAACCAATGGGTGCCGGGGGAGTCTCGGCCAGCTTAAGCAAATGAAGGGGGGGGAGCTTCTAAGGGAGGCATGAAGAGTAAAAAGATGGCCCAACAACGACATGTGAATAAGGCAACCTTCTTCATGAAAAAGCAAAGCGCAACAAATAACTCAACCTGGGGTTAGGGGGAAGGGAAAAGGAGGAAAAAACAGAGCCTCGTTGTCCAAGGTTAAAAGGAATTCTGCCCTGGGGGACGCGCCCAAACCTCATCAAAGACGTGATAGAGCTGACGGGGAGGGGACACCTAAATGAGGATACGAGGCGTAAAATCATCTCAAAAGACCCCTAAGCAGGAATAGACATTGGAAGAATAGGTATGGGGGGGAGGACGTGTAAAAACTCCCATAAGGGGAAGTGTTAAAAAAGGGGTGCATAAAAGTCAAGGGACAACCCTCTAGGAAAAAGAAGCCGCGGCGAGAAAATAAATTACGATGTGGGGTTCCAATAACCTAATACGACCCTTGGGGGGGACGTTTTTCAGAAGACCCATGGGGGTATGAGAAGAATAAAGAGTATCAAATGATCTCGACTGAAGCGATTACTCTCAAAAAGGACCGGAAAAAAAAAAAAAGGGTTTTCCCGAGGGGGGGTTTTGCCTGTCTGCGGTTGGAAGACTGTATAAAAAAAAATAGAACTCGGGGGATGTAATGGGCGGGGACAAGGGGGGGTGGGTAATAACAAGAGTGAAAGACAAAATTTTTTTGAAAGTTCCTGTAGCGCGTGTCGGGCAGCAAAAAAGGGAAACGGCAAAGAAGGTTAGGGGAAGGGGGGGCCGGCGTCCTCAGGGGGGGAAGCCAAGGCCGCAAGGGTGTCTCCGGTGAAGGGAAGTTGGGGTCTAAACTGGATCAGACAACCGTGGAAAAAAATCAGACCCGTGGGGGGGACCTTTAACTCGAAAGGGTCGAGATATGAACACATGCCCATACCGGAACCCTTGGGGGAAGCAGTGCGGAACAAAACAAAACCAGCCCCGTTCAGGTTAAATCCAAACGCGAGCCGACTCTTGGGGAGTCCATGCAAGTGTCGAGAACGGGGATTAAAACAAGGGAACGCAAGCAAGGGTGAGGCCTCGCTGATAAAAAGCCGGGACTGCCGGGAGGGTCAGGGGGGAGAAAAACCCAGGGTCGGGGGGGCCCTTGGGGAGAAAAAACCTTCAAAGATCCCACACAACGAAAAAACGGAACAAAAAGAAGCTTCCTTAAACAACATGTTCAAAAATCACGGTCATCGGCTTGCCTTTGACATGATCTTAAAAAAAAGGATGAGAATTGGAAGCGTTGGGGAGGGGGCAACAACCCTTCCAGGACCTCGCATCCGGGGAACTTCGCCTGGACAGGAAGGAATCGCTGCGTGGGGGGGGAGAAGGAATTGAACGACGCAGAAAGAAAACGGCCCTGGAGCTTAAAAATAAAGGAGTGCCGTCGAGACTGATGTAGCCTGATCAAAGTCTACGAGGTAAATTGGGGGAGGTAGGGGAAAGCCGAACTGAAAGGCCAAGTTTTATCAAAAGGGGGGTCGAAATAGCAGATGTAAATTGCTAAAAACTGTCCGCCGACCTGGCAGGCAGAAAGGGGAAGAGAGATGGGAAAGTCCTTTTGGGGGCCAGCGCCAAAAAAATTGTCCCCACCGGGGGGGGAAAAGTGATGGCATTGCGGAAAGAATAAAGGGTGGCGTTTTAACGTGGGTCAAGAAACCGGGGCTGGAAAGATTACGTTTTCCGACCTAGGGAGAGAGGGGGAAAGATTCAGAAAACGACAGCAAATTGCACGGGTTGGGGAGCTGCAAGAGATTGTGATTCAGGGGTCCGAAACCGGGGGAATTCAAATGCAAGGGGGAGCGAGGTCATCGACAGAAGAGAAGGGTTGGCCATTAAAGCCCGCCGCAGGCGTGCCCCAGGGGGGGGGATTACCGCCAGGGACCTAATGTTGAAGATTTGGAGGGGGAGGCAAAAATGAAATCTGCCCGAAAAACTATGGACAAATACCACTTTCTTAACAAGGACTTTCTTAAAAAGAGGGGGTCTCAAGGAAGGGAAAATGGGTTAGAGGATCATTAGGTGCGACGGGGAAAAAGAAAAGGGGCCGCCAAAGGGCGGATACTTCCCCGGGGGGTAACGCCCGGCACATCATGGAGCGTTGGCATCTCCGAAAATCAGAAGAAAAGGAAACTCCTGACGGTCTATGAGGATGGACAAAAAAGGGGTGTGTGTGGAAATTGCAAAGGCCTTACAGGAAGGGGGGCTCATGACAAAGGAAGATGTTCGGGTCTGGCCGAACGGAAATCCCCCCGAAACGTATTTGGACAGGGGGGGGGGGGGGGGAGGAAAGAGATGGGCTACGACCTAACTATTCAAAGCCTGAACAAAAAGGGACCACATACACCGCGAAAGAGCGATCAACAATCAAACAACATTACGACCGATGATTAAGAAAAAAAAAAGAAAGAGGTTCGGGAGGGGGTTGGGGCCTGGGTCCGGATGACCTAAGGATCCAGTCGGCCATCAGAATCGTGAAGAAAAGAAAAGGCAGCCCCAACACTTTGCAAGAAAATGCCGGAAACCGAGCAAGAAAAAAAAAGAAAGCCGATTGACAGGAGCCCTCGCAAAAAGGGGTAAAGCCGAGAAAAGCCAACAGGCAATGACGGGGGGGGTGGCAAACTCAACCAGGGGGGAGGGGGCGCAGTGAGAGGCGAGCAAGGGACCATGGGGGTTGTTGAAAATGAGTGGAGTGAAATGCAACTCCGCAAGTGAGGGGCAAGCGTGGGAAGAAGGTCAATTTAAGTGTCCGTCGAGTGATCCGTAAAAGCCAGCCAGTAATGATTTCCCGAAATCACCACTGCCCAGGCAGGAACTAACGGATTGTTTGGGGGTAGAAAGGGTCCGATAGTTTTTCAACGCGTGCAGATAAAAAACCATGGGGTCGACCAAGGACCAACTCGGAAAACAGAAGGGGGGGGAGGGGGAACAACTTCCCGAACATTCCCCACCTTTGCTCCTCAAAATCTCGGGGGACGGTGTGAGGGGCAACATAAGATGGAGACCGGCGTAAGTACCTAAGTTTGAGGAGCTAAGGTATGGGGATGCCCCCGGTTGACTGAACCTTAATCACCTATACAGGGAAAGGATTCAGCGAACCAACCCCGCCAGCGCCTGGAGAAGATTTTTTTTTTAGTTGCTTAGAAATATGACCAAAAAAGGGGGGGGTGGAACGGAAAAGGAAAAATGGGGGCTAGACTACTTAGGGCTCTTGGTCCTGTGACGACCACCGAGACCCCAGGAAAAATATGACTGGGTGCCCTTGGGGGGGGCAAGGGGCCATCGATACGCACAGTGTTACCAGAGCGGAAAAAAGTCACGCCAAGGGGCGACAGCATGATCGGTCAGTCGAAAGGGTGACATCGCGGGGAAGATTGTTTTTGTTTCGCAAAGTGACATCTGAGATTTGGGGGAAACGAATAAAAAGGCAAACCTCGGGAAAGAGGGGACCGCCCCTTAGTGGAGCAAATTTACACTCCCGATCAGGCTAAGATAAACGCACCCAGAAGTCGACTCAGTCTAAAAAACAGCACCGATGGGCCCGCGGAGAAATTTCCTGCGAATCACGCAAGCGATCGCGAGTTGGAAGGAGAGGGAATGTCTAAGCCCTGGACGGGGGGGGAAAGAAAGTAACCACTTGGTCAATCGAGGGGGGACAAATAATTCCTTGTTCGCTCAAGTACGGAAAAAGAAAAGGATGTGAACTTGACGGTTAAAAGGGGAATCTTTTACATGTTCGGCGTTGGGGGGGAGCGCACGGTTTTTCCCAAAAAAAAGAAAAACGACCGAGAATCGCAACGACCTGGCACTCCTGTGCCAGCAGCGGAAGTTCGGTTCACGGCGACCGTGGGGCCGCAGAGCCGCAAGGTATTCCGCAACAATGAAAAAATCGCATCGCGAGTCGGCCAATCACAGAGGCGGTGCAAGCACCCGGCTTGAATTTCCGGTGGCAGGGAACAAGCTCGCCGAAGGCAGAAGGAAGAATTGGGGGAAAAAAAGGTGTTTGGCCGACGACGCCCTGTGCCCACCGGCGCCATGAGAGAAATGGCCATCGGCGCGTCTCATGAGAAGAAAAAAGAGGAAAAAAAAAAAAGGAAGGTGGGGGACGAACCAATCAGGAACTTCGTGCTTCTTCCAAAAAAAAAAGGAAGAAAGCTGGGGAAAAAAAAAGGGGGTACAAATGGGGACCGGCCCCCCAGAAGCGTTCGTCCGACGAAGATGGGGTATTGGAACCGAGATCAGACACCAAAAAGACCGAAGGGAAACGGAAAACCAGGGGGGTCTGTGCCTGGGGGGCCGGTTGGAGAAATCCTCTCAAAGGGGACAGGCAGTGAAAAAGGAGGGGGATAGGGGGAATAAGAAACCAGGGGACGGGGGCTAAAAGTCAGAAGGCGTCGGGGAGGTGACAAAAAAAGAGATGCTCCATTAAAAAGGAGGAAGGACTAAGAAGGGGTTCGCTATATGGTCATACAGGGCTAAAACAAAGAAACAACCGGAAAGGGGAATTTGAGGGTTCACGGGCCGGTTGTTGGAGGGGTCAGGCTCGCGTTGGGGGAATCAAACTGAGATTCCCACGCCATGGTCTTTGCGCGATCGGCTTATCGAAAAAGGGGGAAACCGGGAAGGGAGAAAATTCCAAGGAAAAAGCGCCGATAACGCTTGCTTATTCTTGGGTGGACGAGAGACAGGAGTCGGACCAAGGCAGTCGTGACTTCGGAGATGTTTCTGTTCCTGTCGGGAAATCCAGGAGGGTGGAAGAACATTTGGGTCAAAATCTTGGGGCCCGCTGAACGCACACTGATGTGGTTTGGAATTTTTGTGTGGGTTACGAGGGCCCAGGGGCAAAAAGCGCCGACAAGAAAAAAGTGGAAAAAACATTTCAAAAAGAACTAGCGCACCCTTCCCCTGCGTTTCGGAGAACTGAGAGGAAATGGTACTTTTTGGCCCGAAGAGAGGGGTGTGAATGGGAAAGGAAACCCTTTATGCATGCCTTCATCCACCTTTTCAGTTTTGCCTTCCCTCAGTGAACCTAAGGACACTGGAGGGAAACGAAGAGCTCAAAAAAAGAAAAAAATTAGAATTCATTAGAAGCCATTGCTCGCAGCCCTTCGGCCAAAATCTAATAAGAAAGCTTTTAAATCGATGGTGAGTTCTCCGGTGGAAGGGGACGTTAAGGTCAGTGGCCAGGATTTTCAGCGGCTTGAAGTTCCCATGGAGGGAAAAGGTGCAAAGGTATGGCAGCTCGATCACACCCACGTGAAAGGGAGGTTCTAACACCGCGTCGCCTAAACCGGGAGAAAGTCTTGCGAAGGGAGCACTGAGACGGAAAATTCTTCCAAGAGTGACCAGGGGCAGTCAAAACAAGCCGGATCTGGAGGGCCCGACCGCCCTTCCGCAGGGAAAAAAAAGAAGAGAAGCCGAGGCGCTCCATCGACAGCGACAGCCGACAAAAAGTTTTGGGGGGGTTTGGGGTGTTCCAGGGGCGTGCAAAAGTGCCAGATTCAAAAAAAACTGGGAAGATAGACACTTTGTGTTCAGCCTCCAGAAATTCCAGGATACCAAAAACAAAAGGTGAGGAAATAAAAGCATTCCACCGAGGAGACGAAACGAAAAAAAGGAGAGCTCCTTAACTAGTTTACACAAAGAATTCAAAGTTGAAAATCGGGAACGAAAGAATAGCCCAAACCAGTTTCATCTTAACCAGAAAACATCGCAAAAACCCGGTTTTTCCTCGTGAGGGAGGTGAAAGGGGGGCACCGCAAAGGGGTCGACGGGAAGGAATAATGATTGCAACGCATAGAGAAGGGAGGGCAAAAAATCAAAGTCTGGGATTTCCCGCCAGCCGGGCTTAGGTTCAGCCAAAGAGAAGACAGGGAGCCAATAAGGGGGGCAATCTGGGAAGGGGGACCCGGGAGGTTGGTCGTAAAACCGTGGTCCCCAAGATCCCGCGGCAAATCGGAGCATGGCGTCGGGGGCCAAAAAGGGGGGGAAAGAGTGTTTTCAGAGGACCTCGCCAATCGCCTGCGCACGAAATGGGCCGAAAAAAGGGCAAAAAAAGGACCCGGGGTCAAAAACCATTTACCTAAAAAAAACCTAGGCAGTTATCTCACCCGGACAGGAACTGGTCAAAGAAGATGGGGGGGGAGGGCTGGAAAGGTCTTCGGCGCGATAAGACCAGGGGAATCCTTCAAATTCACTTGAATCCAGGGGAAGAAAAATGGAGAAGGGGGTCGGAAAAGGAAAAGTCTTGACAAAGGTCACCTTGGCTGGTGACTTCCCTAATGGCAAAAAAAAACGCCTCTACAGGAATGGTGCGGCTGCAATCCAGCAGGTTTTACGGGACTTGAAAAAAAAAAAAAAAAAAAAGACGGAGGGGAAACATGGGAAAAATTTCGCAAACAGTCCTATGGAGGCTGTCCTTATGGAACTATTTTGTGAAAGGAAGCGGAACGGTTCCGAATCGGGGGCTCCTCGGCAGTGTTGAATTGTTCAACGGGGACGACGGACAGCAATGGGGGGGGTTGCGGGGAGGGCCGGGAAGAGAACTTTTTCCTTTGGAGGGCGACGGAAAGACCCGACGAGAAGGAAGGACCGCCTTTTCAGGATCGGGATCACGCGGCGAAAGGGGAAACTGAGGGGTATCCGCACGAGCTGAACAGGGAGGAACATCTCCAAACGGAGGAAAATAGAGAGTGGGGGGTGACTCGGCTGCGGAATGATATAATCAAGGTCAGGGAGGGCAAGAAGGCCTGTACAGGGGAGAGATCATCAGTGTTATGGCTTCGCCCACAGAATTCACAAAAAAGAGTTGAAGGCGGGGGTCAGGGGGGCCCACGCCAAAAAACATCCTGCGGGGCTTCCGATCAGTTGACAGAAAGCACAACAGCCTCCATTAAAGGGGCCAGAAGGAGCGAACAAAAATCCCGATCCGCAACATCGACTGTCTGTAATTTGGACACCATGAAAAAAACCCGAAAGGGGGTGGTGGTCACAGAGGGGAGGGGGAACACAGGGGGAGGGAGGTAAAGAAATGAATAGATAGCCCAATAGGGAGAAAAATAACAAACGTTGGTCGCAAGTAAGAAAGGGGAAGACCATAGAAAGTCGAAAGGTGGAAACCAGAAAATGTGGGCTGTCTTAGGATAAGCCAACGCCGAAGACCCGGAATGCGGAAGGAGCAACCGGACAGATCCGAGTCGGGGGGATTGGGGAAAGGAAGTAGCGCCGGGCGTCCAGGGAAATCATTCTTGGGTTTGCAGTGTCGGCCAGCCGGAACTTGATGCGCGGGCCAACTAGGGCATGGAGCATGCAAAAAAACTCCTTACGTACCGCCTCTGGGGGGGGGAATCCAAATGACAAACTAGCCACCGTGGGAGAAAGACGATAAAAAGAAATGCACGGCTCATTTAGACTTCCTCATGTAAATATAGCACCAATTCTCCGGGTAAACCAGAAGGGGACCAAGAGATCAAGTCAGAATCCGTCGCGGGCTTTTTTTGAAGAGTGGCTATTGCGTTTCCCTCCAAAGGGGAAACTTATCGGGGGTCCCCGCAAAAAGGAGAACAACTCATTAAATGGGGTTTGGAGATCATGACTATTTGACGAAGGAAAACTACCATTAAGTGGGAACTAAAGTGGCCTCGCGTCAAAATCTGTTCTAATACGAAATTGGGGGGCGTATATGGCAGGTTACTCTACTCAAACTGGCCTTCCTTTTGAGGTCAACCAAAGCATCAAGAAAATGATCCAGGCAGAATGCCTCCCAACCTCCGTCAACGCGGTGAATGGAGGCCGCCTAAAGGTCGAAGGAAATGAAGGAGGCGCGGTCAAAGGGCCAAAGACGTAGTCATGGCACACCCTGTGCGTAGACCTAAGAGAGGGTCAGGTCTGAGGGCATCCCGGGCAATCCCCCAAAAATTGCGCATGCAAAAGAACTGAAGGGGAGAAGGGGATGAGCGCGAAGGAAGGCACTTTTAAAAAGAAACTACGACCCGACTAGAGACGAAAAAAAGTGACCGGAGACAAAGGAGTCAAAGGGAACAAGCACTGAGACATCCTCACATGAGCAGCACCTCCTAGAACTACGGGAAGACAACCGAAGCTGAGAAAAGGGGAAGTAAAGACAGGCACCAAGGACGGGCTGGAAATCCAGGGGTGCCCTTTCCCCTGTCTGTCAAGGGGGGGAAAATGGGGGGTCTAAAGGGCGGGAAAGGCCGGCCCAGGGGACCAAGGCAAAGGATTTTTGCCTTAACCAAGAAGCCCAGGGGAACAGCGAGGTGACAAACAGGAAAACAGAAAGAAGAAAAAAGGCCCCTGTGGGCGCCTAAAGTTTTTGGGGTGTGTTTGACGGAAAAGCAGGGAAGTACAAGGTCCACAAAAAAGCCATGTTGGCGCGAACTTCGCGGGGGCAAAAGATGAAGAACTCTAATGGGGACCGGGCCGCAAAGTGAGGGGGAAAGCCATCGCCGGGACCCGTGCCCAAGAAAGAGGTCGTAATTAAAAAGGGGAAGGGTCGGAAAAAAAAAAATGACCAGGGTGCGCAGTGGGAAGCCCCCGCCATTTCGTCAATGGGGCTGATCTCGCCATCAAGCGAGGAAAAAAAGTAGAGGCAACGAGACGTGAACAATAATTGGGTCCGTTTGAAGTTGTCAGAGAAACGTTAGTGGCCAATGCAAAAAAAGACGTGCTGAAAAACGAAAGGAAAGTGTGGTCCATCTCAAGCATTGGAGTGGAAGGGAGCCACGCGAAAGGGGGGAGAGGGGAGGGGAGAAAATGAGAGTTCCTCAAAACGTCCCCTTCACAAGAAAATTAATGTTTGAAAGGGGGGGCGGTCCGGCAGGTGCGTATCCGGGAAAGTCCATGGGGGCCGGCGAGTCTGACCTTATTTGTAAAAAAAAGGCCAGAAGTACACACAGGTTGAAAAAAGAAGTTCGTAATCTGGTCTCATCCCTTCTGAAACGTCTGGGGGGAGACAAAGTAGTACCCAATTAATACCCCTAGACATGGGTTCGCCTGGAACGTTGTTCGGACTGTTTCACACCGGAAAGGCTGAAAAAGTTTGGGGAAAGGACGAGGGCCAATTCCCATTAAACCTGGAATCATTTAGGGCAACCCGACCGGGTTAAAACTATGGGCGATGAAAAGCCACCGGAACTTAAACCTGTCTCTACGTGCCGGCCGGTAGCCCGCTACTGCAAAGCGGACGGAAGTACGTTCCTTGGACGTGCTTCGTTGTGTTAAAAACTTGGACTAAATCAACCCACCCAACTTAGAAGAAAAGAACAGAGGGGGGGAATCCGCGGCCCGGGAGGGGGGATCTTGACCCATGATTGTGCCTAGGAGGTTGCCAGGGGGGCGTAAAAGGGTTCAACTGGAACCGTAAAAAAAAGGGAGATAGAAGGGGAGACATAAGTCCACGGGGGGTGCCGGAGCAAGGTTTAGGAGCGACCGAAAATGATGGTGGGGGGGGGTCTGAATGTTAAGGTACGGAAGAGGGGGGGCCCTCGGAGAAAAAAAAAGGTAAGCGAAAACTTTGTTTATGGAGGGGGAAGAGGGAAGGGGAAAACTGGGGGCGAAAATCCGCCTTTCAGCGGGGGACAAAGCTCATCAGAGGCGAATGCCGTGTTCAAGGGGGGAGAAAACCGGGGCCGATGCCAAAAGGTTACATGGGAAAAAGCATGTCCAGGGTCGTGTCATACCGGGGAACGGTATCAAAGTAGCAGTTCTGAAAAAAAAGAAAGTATGCGAAAAAATCGGAGATTAGGAACAGCGACGGAGGGTCGGGTGGTGGGCGGGGAGACACGAGAGGGTGATTAGAGGTCATCTGCGCTAAAAGGTCAAGCGACTACAAAAATTTGTCCAGGGTGATCAAGCTAGGGTTGAAAACAAAAAAGAATTGACGGGGTGAAGACGTGTCCCTCAGGGCAAACTTTGTTGGTTCAGCAGATCCAGGTGCGGACCAATGGTCAAAAAAAAACGAAAAAGGGGGAAACCAGCAACGTTCCAAAAAAGTGCGGGGGCGACATGCGGGAAAAAATCCTTGGTTCGGGAAATGAATGGCAAATGTGCAGGGTCCTAAAACGATGAAGGGTGCGGTTGCCAGGTGTAGAAATGGGGGGGGGGCGTGATCGCCGAAAAATCATAGCACCACATGGTACCACCAAGGAGGAAGACCAGCAGGGGTGGAAAAAACCACCTGCCTGGGGTGCGTGCGAAGGAACCCCCGGAAAAAGGGGCATCAATGACATCGGATCAAAAAAGTGTGGCGGTGCTGAAAGGGAACTGGGCAAAAAAAAACAAAGGGGGCGTGAAGAGGGGCGATGAAGGGATCAGGCAAGTTCATCAAAGAGTCCGCTGTGGGCCAAAAGGGAACGAAGAA
>Ga0179591_1351931_pt1 | contig 10554 bp, 15 predicted proteins | sample CZOMad2_1_08_16f_FD_182891 | JGI IMG/M metagenome (GOLD analysis project Ga0179591, IMG submission 182891) | Vadose zone soil fungal communities from Angelo Coast Range Reserve, California, USA - CZOMad2_1_08_16fungal (PacBio error correction) | ecosystem: Environmental > Terrestrial > Soil >...
CGAAAACGAGCGCAATATGCTCATTCACAAAAAGGTTCAAAAAGAGCGCGATTAGGTTTTCAAAGTGAGAGTAAAAGGGGGACTGGAGAAAGAAAAGAATACTCTTTATCAATAACCAAAAAAGCACAGACGGACTGGTAGGGTCCCTGCAGATATATTTAGGAGAAAAAAAAAATGGCAGCCTCGAAAGGCCACACCAGTGCTAAACTAGCGTCGGAAAGTAACGAAAACTTTTCGTTCCCAAGAAAAAAATGAGATAAGGTTCAACAAAAACTGAATATGGGAAGGGAGAAGCCCTCTCCATCGTTTGACAACAGCTATAAAAAAACGCCAATAACAAAACGCCAACCTTCAAAAGGAAAGTAGGCGAATGTCTGGCCGAAGGGTTGTAAGAAAAAATCCAGAATGGGTATACGGAAACCAACAAAAGCCGACCGAGCTGGAGTCAAAGGAGAAAATCGAACAATCCAAGGGGGCCCTGAGAGAGACCCTAAAGGTGTGTGTCAGGGGACTGGGACTACGCTGAATCGGCCGGGTGTTTTGTGAAGGAGCAAGCGAAGAGCCGGGAAAGAAAGTTTCGAACCGTGAAGCGTAGTACCGTCTTTCTCAGGAGCACAGAAGGAAGAGGACAATGCAGCCGACAAGATACTCAACCATGTCCTCGTGGGGTAACGGGGGGAATAGAAACTCAAAATGTCACCACCTCAGAAAGTGGAATCATCAGTATACCAAACATAAAAAAAGATAAAAACATGAAAACCCACAACACCAGAAAATTGCAAGGGAAAAAGGGGGGGGACGCCGCAGGATGGAGGAAGGTGTGGATTTTCTCGTAACTGATTACAAGGGGTGACTTGAACACGCCCAAAAGCGTTGCAAAGCTGGGGGGGGAGGACAGGGAAACTAAAAACCGGAGTCAAGCTTACGCCCAAGGGAGACAAGCGGAAGGCGGGAGTCGAAAGTGTAGGCGGAAGGTCTGGACCTAGGGTGCCGGGCGAGACGCTCAGGCAATTAGGAAACTCCAGGTGGCACCAAATGTTCCATCATCGACTTTTTGGTAGGGGGGGGTCCGAAAGGCAAGTCCAAATAAGACGGGGGGGAGGGGATGTTCAAGTTAAATCAGAAGGGACGGAACTCAGCTCAAGAATGGGTTAGGTTTCTTTTTGAGGAAAATATGATACAAAGAGTCAATTTCAAAACTTTTTCGGTAAAAGGGTGTGGGAAACCGTCCCTACTTGGGGAGCTGTTTGTAGAGAAAACCGGACGGTAAGGGCTGAAAAACGCAAGGTAAGAAAGAACTCTTGCAGATAGATAAACAAAAGACCCCCACATCGGCGAAAAGGAAAACCTGAGGAGAATGGTTCTTGCCGCACGGGGGAAGGATCAGTCTCACTCCATATCCGAAACAGCCCTGGAGAGAACTGGTTCCAACCTGGGGTTTAGGAACGGTGTTCGGGAGGGTTTGGATGGGGTGACAGGGGAAAAGAACAGGAGGTCCTCCGGCGCGCGCCTTCTGCTCGCGAAAACCGGGAATCAACTAGCACCTTCGAGGAAGTCAGAGGGTCGCGTTCAGAAGCGGGCCCGCGCTTTTGCCGCAGAAAAAAGTAAAGGCGCTACCCAAAGAGCCAAACACGCTCCAAGGAAACTTTTCCCACCGTGGGAACCCCAACAGACAAAGCTGATTGAAATGTCGTTTAATGACATCCTCTAGAAAAAGTCTCACAAAATTCAAAGAGCGACGCGAGGGGGTATTGAAAGCTTTGAAGGGCAGAAAAAAGCGCCCCCGGACGGCCAGGCTTGCTGTTGGGAAACTGCAAAAATATGTCGGGATCAAACTATGCTGAAAGATCGAGGATTCGGTGAAAAGAAAGCGACAATGATTGTATGTCGCGAAATAGGAGGTAATCCACAAAAAGAAAAGGTCATGAAGATTGCGGGTGCTTTAGCCCCATTTGGAGAGAAGGGACCGCAGTCAAGAGAAGTAATGCGTTTTCACTATGAAAACGCCGGGAATCAACCATGGGTTTTTCGGCCAGGAGGTTTGAGTTACTCCAAACCGGGGATGGACACGAAAAGGACCGAATCGGGGAGAGGAAAGATAGAGAAATGCACATGTAGAAAAGGGGCCTTGAAAGCGGACCTAAATCGACCGTGGCACCGTTGCGGTGTAGAAAAAAGGCCCGACGGGGAGAATCCGGCCCAAGGTGTCAAAAAAAACTCGGTATTTGACCACGGCTCCGAACACGTACGGAGCAGGCAGCGAAAAAGCGGCAAACTCCTCGCTCCGGAAAGAAGTTGCTATTTTGATGTGGCAGAAAAATTACCGGTGGTAAAGGAAGAGAAAGGACCCCCAAGGAACGTCGAAAAGTACATCCTGCCATCGAATAGGAATTTTGGAGATCGTAGATCCTGACATGGGGGAGGCCCATGTGGTGCGCAGTGGAAAAAAACCATGCACATTAAAAGGGGGACAGCTATTTTGAAACAAAGAAGGTAATCAGGCGGGGTTGTGACAGCGTCAAGGCCATTCAAAAAGAAGCGCCCGTCAGTTGCCACCGGTGGATACCCGCCGAAGACGGGGAAACCATAGAGAGACAAGTGAGGATACTGGTTTGCCCTGAAAAAGGCAGGCATCCGGGGGGGGATTTGTAAACTGGAAGGCAGCTGGGAGTACAAAAAAGAGAGAATCAAACAAAACGAGGAATGTGGGGGAAGGGAAAGAGGGGGAGAGTCTGGCCAAAAGCGAGTGTTGACCCATACACACCGAGACCCGAGGGGTGCCAACGACTAGTCCGGCACCCAGTAAAATCTCTAAGAAATAGGGTCAATCATGGGTACAAACGGTGGGACGAAAAAACTTAAACTGACGGGCTAGGGATTACGGGGCCCGATGGGGGGTTGGGAAAACACCTTGCGTCAAGGGTAAACTCGACTCCGATACGAGCGGCATAAGGGCATCCGGACGAGCAACCACATGGGGGGGTTTGGGGAGACGACCTTCGGGACGGGACGCCATAGGAGGAGGGAGATGCAACCCCTGAGTGTTGAAAAGGGAAAACCGTGCACTGGTCGGAAAAAAACTTAATTGGGGGGGGGAATAAATCGCAACCGATGACTGAAAAAGGCCAGAACCAATGCCGCGTGGGACAGGACGGGCTAGGGGTCGGAAGAAAGGTCAAATACGAGTTAAGAATGCCTGGCAAACCGATGGGAGAAAACTAACACCTAAAAGGGGGGGGTAGGTCAGGGGGGGAAATGTCAAGGCGAAAAACCGCTGAGGGTTGAATCGATTTTAATCTGGAAACGACCGAGGAGAACGATGGGACGCGTGGTTGTGGGGGGATTTAAGAAAACTGGACGCAAAAAAAAAAATGGGGAAAACAAAGAACAGACGTTGCTCGGGGGTCAGAAAACTGGTGTCTTACGGCTAGTGGAGGACGACAGAAAGCGGAAAATTGGACAAGCCACGCACCGAAGGATCAGACGGAGGTTCGCTGAAGGCGAAAACAAGGATGCATGCTCAAGATCATCAGACAAAGGGAGAAGTAGCTCGACAAAAAAAAGAAAGCTTGGGTGGACGTATAGAGAATGGACTAAAACAGCCTGTACCGACCGTGCTAAAGAGGAATGGGTCCCTCACGCGGCAAACCCGAAAAGACAGAGATCACTATGGAGAGAAAAAAAGGGGTAGAGAGAGGGTCATGTCAACTAAAAAACACTCGGGGAAGGACGTTCGTTCGATTTATCGGACAAATTAGGCTCGGTTCCTTAAGGGTCAACGCTGAAGGTTGAGGGGAGGAAAAAGATACGCGAACCCGGGGGGTCTGGAAAAACGGTGTCTGTTGCGTGGATTGTGAGGGGAGGAAAAGGTACGGGCCCCCCCGTCTTAAGGGGAAGGAAGGAGCAACGCCCGAAAAAAAACTGCTTGAATTCTATAAAGGGGAGGGAGAGGGAGTCGACGGGGGAGGACGGAAAAGGTCTGCAAGCGAAAACTCCGAGTAGATTTCGCCGATGGGGGGAGGGTTTATCGATCCTGACCAGGGGAAAGGTGAACAGGGGGGGGAAAATGGGAAGAGAAAGCGAAAGGTTGTCGGACCCTGAGGAAAAAAAACGGGTTTGTAGGACAAAAGAAAAAAAAAATTACCTAACTTGGAAAATTAGTGGGATAATTCAGCCGAAAAAAAAAAACGGGTGGAAAAAGTCTTCCCGCAAAATATTGAAAGAAAAGAACCCGCCACGAGTGGTAGGAAAGCCGGCCCACCAGAAAAAAGGCAGGGGGAAAAGGGGGGGCCAACTGAAGGGGCAACGGGAGGGGCAAGAGGTAAGCGTAAAAACTGCATATTCAGGGGAAGACGATTGCCATGAAGGTCTCTGAAGGAAGAATAAATGACCCTATGAGGATTGGAGAGAGGAATAAAACTTCATCCAGGAAAATCTAAAGAGGGGAGAGGGTTGGCTTGGGGAAAAAGATGAAAGAAGGTTCAAATACGCGCAGACCAAAAGGGCTGCCGTGCTATTGAAGGAATGAGAATGCCCAAAATCTGGGGTATCAGCTTTAAGAGGTGGGGAATCAAAAACGTTTCCCGCGCTGCGAGGCCGCCTAAATGATAACTCAGCGAATGAGGGAGTTGTCGAAAGGGCGGTCCCGGGGGGAAAAGGACGCTGCTCAAATCACAGGAATACAATATCCCTGGAAGAGTTTCAAAACTGCCACGGATCGCAGATGAGGATCCCGGAAACAACCCCGGCGGAAGGGACAGAGAGTCCATCGTAGAAACGTGACAACAGAGATATAAGGAGTATTTCGAGTCAAGAAGGAAAAAAAAGCAAATCAGCGGCTTCCCGACTAAACTAGTTTTTTAAGACAAAAAAACCAGAAGGCCATCCAAAACGAAAAAGCAGAGGGGGGGGAGGGTACGTTAATCTGCCCCCGGAAAAAAAAACGATAGAGAAGGGGGGGAACTCTGAGATAAATGCGAGCTTAAATAGCGGGGGTGGCCAGGAGCAGACTCCATCCGTCCGACCGATCAATGGTGGGGGGGTCCATCGGCTTGCATCTTTGGAGGGGGGGAAGGGCAACATCCGGGCAGGGATGAGAGGGAGTTGGGAGGGAATCGTAAGTAAAAACGGGAAGAAAAAAAATGTGGTTTTCCGGCCGTGACTCCAATAAGAAGGAGAAATTGAGAGTACGACTCGGGGGGAGAAAGCCAATTGCGCCGCCAAAGAAAAGCGTCGAGAACCCGAGAAGAAAAAAAAAACAAGGTAATTAGGAAGAAGGAGTACCCCCCCCCGGTTGATCCGCAATAATGCTTCTCTCTCGTCAAAGAAAACCAAAAAAAAGAAAGGACTATCGATGGGGCTTGGAGGAGGGGGGACGGCAACCGAACGGAAATGGTCCTAAGAAAACCTAAAAAAAAGAAAAATACTCTTATCCACCCCGCAAAAAAGGGAAGGGGTAACTGCACGAAGATGGAAACGGTCGGCCACCCAACCCGAAAGGAACCGAGCTGGCTACACCTAAAGAAAGTCAACTGGAAACGGACGAACTGGGCGTGGGACAGGGATTCAGTGAGCTAAAATAAAAAACGAAGAAAACGAAAACTTCTCCATCAAGGGAAGCCCGAATCCGTCGGAAAGGACCGAAACCAAAACCGGAAGGTTGGTCCAGACGACATTACTACAGGTGTTGTGAGGGGAAAATACCCACTAGGGGTAATCTTGAAGGGAGAAGAAGGAGGGAGGGATCAGAAAAAACTCGCAAAGAGGGCTGACACTTAAGGACCGTGAAAGGTTTTTATAGGATAACGAAACTGGAAAGCAACGGGAAGAGGGAATAAGGCCGGGGGTTGGGGCAACGGAGGGAAATAAAAACAAAAGAGAAAAGTTTGTTTCGAAACGTGGGGGGGGGGGAGGGCAGGCCCGGACCGTCCAAAAGAGGGGGGGAAAGCCACATTATCTAAGCGAAGGAGGGAAAAACCGCCCTGAGAAATAAAAATGCAAAGAAAGGGGGAGAGGAGTTTGGCTGTTATCCAAATCCAAAAAAATCCAAAACCGTCGACCAAGGTGGTGCGACATGAAGGAACAAAAAAGAGGCGACTGATCTTGAAACTCTAATCCAAAACAAAAAAACCCCACCACCAGGAGCAACCAAGCCAGCTGCGAGCAACCCTTTTTGCGAAAAAATGAACCTGGACGTATAGCGCCTCCAATAGGGGGGGAAATATTGAAAAACAGGGGTTAGGGGGAAAAAAAAAGTGGCCGTGAACTAATGGAACCATGCCAGAACTTCAAGTAAGAATGATTTTGAAGAAGAAGCCTTTAATAAAAGGAAATAATGTGAATGCGAACTGCCATGGCTGATGGGACAAAAAAAAATCAATCGGTCCCCATCGGACAAGACCGAAGATCACAGTTCATGGAGGGGGCGTCGGTAACAAACAAGGAAAAAAGGTGAAAAGACACGCTTCCCGAAATAAATTTGGGGGGGGGAAATTACAGTGGAAAAAAAAGGGGACACCAAAAGGGGGTTGATGGTAAGGGGAACCAGAAAGTCCGACAAAATTAAGGGAAGAAGGGGTGAAAATAAAAATTGTTTCAAGAGAGCCGGATGCCTCCCGGTGGGGGAGTTTGGGGTTCGCGCGGGGAAAAAGGATCCAGAGAATCCTGAACCATGACGTTAAGTGGTTTGAAAGAAAAGGTCCAAAAGCAGTTTGGTAGGAGAGGGTGGTGAGCGGGGACAAAGAAGGGGGGTCCTTCCAAAGGGAAAGAAACCTGATCACGGAAAAGGGGACAAAGGAAGAGACCCGACTCAAAATCGGCCCCAAAAGAGAAAGAAACCTCGTTACGGAGATTATAGGGGCCCAATGGGGGGAATTCATGGCCAGGAGACCATCAAAAAACATAGTCCCGTCGAGAAATGGGGGAAGCAAAGAAAGGTTTTGTCAGAACAGTGGGGGGTGAGGGGGCGTGGGATAAACAACAAAAAACCGGGGCGTCGCAAAGTCTTACCTCAACCGAAAAACAGGAAGAAACCGGCCCCAGAAGGAACGTAATAAGGGGGGAAAATAGTCAAAAAACAGCCCGAAAAGTGCCGAAGCGAACCGTAAGATCGGGAGAAAAGGAAAGGGGGAAAATCCTCACCTTTCACCAAATAAATCGCAACGAACACACACCCCCCCCAGCAAAGCGAGTTAGGTAGGAGGAAATGAAGCGCCGTAGACAACGCGCAACCGGCAATCGCATAAAAGAGGCAAGAGAAGTCGGTGAAAACCTAGGAGGGGAACCGGTCCATTAAGAAGGGAGGTTTCACACACGATGTCTCGATAAGGGGAGCCGACAGAGCAGAAGCTGTGCCAGACAGACCCGTTCGACGATCGGGGAAAAGAAAATGAATTTCGCCCCGAAAAAACGAACCATAAAGGGGAAAAAGGAGCCCGGAAAGGCACGGGTGGAGTGTTAACAATAACGAAGGGAGGACCAAAAAGCACCGACCGAGAGGGTGGGCGCGAAAGGTTGAAACCCAGAGGGCCATTTCTCAGGTTAAACAAAATTTTTTTGTACAAAGGAAAACAACGCGAATCTGAAAAGAGTCTTCCGTCCGGACCTTCCATAAGAAAAGTAGAACGAGGGGGGGGGGACAGCCCTGGGAAAATCGACCGGAAAAAGGGACCGGGGGTCAATGTAGGGACAAAAACAGGGAAAAAGGGGAAGAAGGCGGATGAAACTCAGAGGGGAAAAGCTGGTCTTCCACCAAGGACGAGCTCCATAAAAAGGACAACAAAACAAGACGGCCCAAAGCCCCATAAAGTGCGATAGGTGATACGAATTCCCGGGGGGGGAAAGAAAAACTACTGCCCTCGGAAAAAGGAAAAGAAAAAGGGGGGTCAAGAATCGATGAAGGGTCACTCCTGAACAGTGAGGGGGGGGAAGAGAACCGGAAGAACATGGTTGTGAAGACCTAAAACTGCAAAAAAATCGCACAATTATGCAATCAGGAGGGGAAAAACACGACGGATCGGAAAAAAAAGAAAGTCAATTTGTTAAAAAGGAAGGGGACCTCGGTAAAGAAGCGCCGTCATTCAAAGGGGGTCAAACGTCCCACCCGAAGGCGGGGACCAACATGTAGGGACCTAAATTGATTCGGTGGGAAAAGGTAAATAGCGTGAACAACAAATCTAAAAAGACGGGGGGGGAGTGTCCACCGTCAGGGAAGAGGGTGGAAAGACATACTCTCGAAAAAAAAAAAAAGGAGGAGTAAGAAAAAAGGAGTAACCGCCACATCGAATGCTGGGAAAGAAAAACCCACCGAATGGCCGATAAAGAGAAGGGAAGGTCACCAGTGGGGTAGAGGGATCACAATCAAGAGGAGGGGGATTTCCTTCCGGGACCAGACGGAAAATTGCGGGAAAAAGGATTTGGACCTTGACGAATGTTGGGAAAAAAAAAAACGGGCCTGATTGGAAAGCAAATGAGAGGGGCACAAACCGACTCAATAGAAAAAAAAAAAAAAAATCCGCGCATTCAGGAAAGGAAACCACGTGATGCCCGTGCAATGAAAGACAGGAGAAAGGAAAACCGCCTGTCGATTGGCCAAGGGAACAAAAATGATTGGGGAATCCACAGGGATCGTTTTCTTTACAACAAGGGTAGTTTCAGAAGGGACCACGATCCGGAAGTAAAGAGGGGGCAAAATTATTCCAGCTTCGAAGGAGCCTGCTGGCAAATACTAGTAAGAGGAAGGAACCATTAAGACAGGACTTGGGGGCGCTACAAAAAAAGACCAGGGAAAAGGGGAAAATAACTGTCCGCAAAAAACCGGGCGGCTATGTGTGGAAGGAGGGAAAACCTCGCCGATCGCGGCCCGACAGAAAAAAGGGGGGGGGTGGGGCTTCAAAGAAAAAGCTTAAAAGAAAAGGGGGGGAAAACTTAAAAAGACGTTCTCGGAAAAACAGGGGTTACTTCTCGTTGAGTAGGGGGAGGACATCGCGAACCAGGAAAAGGCACCGACCGCCGAGGACGGGAAGGTCAACATGGATCGCAAAAATTCAGAAAAAAGATCATCCCGCCGGAAAAAAAGGGGAAAAAGTCTCCGCAAATCCTGCGAGAGGGGGAGAGATTATCGAGACATGCAAGAGAAAGAAAGGAAAGGGCAGAACAAGACTGCCAAAAAAGCACAAGCGCATCTCAAACTTAGAAGGAATGTGCAGCGAGTGAGCGATTGAGAGGGAAGGGGAGACCGTACACTGGTGGATAGGGTGGGCGGTGCACGATGAATCTTGTTGAGAAAAAGGAAGAATTCCCGGCGCGCTCCGGTGGGAAGGGGACAAAGCGCGTGCCCGAAAAACGTTAACGGAAGGTGACTGAAATGGAAAAAGGGGGGGGGGGGGGGGATGTTACGTCGATGGGGGGGGGGACCGCTAAAAGGAAGAAAAGGCCGCGCGCAAAGGAAAAGACATGTGAAAAAATGGGAGAATCACGAAAACCCGTCTAAATCACTGGGTCAATTCTAGATTGGGATATGGATTTATAAATGGGGGGGGAATCAAGCAAGTGCGAAGAGGCGCCGGCCGCGTAATGACCACCGATGTAAAGAAAAGGGGTGGGGGTAATCGATCCTGCAAAAGGAAAACGGGTTACAAGGGGGGGTGACCACGGAAAAGAAGGGGGAGAAAAGTTCGCTAAACAAACATGAAGGAAAAAAAAAAGGTAAAAGGACGTTCCTGACAACTTTACCAGGGAAAAAGGGCAAGATGATCACGTGGAGAATTTCCAGGAAAAAAAAAAAAACCAGCGGGAAGATCGGGAGGAGAAAGGAAAAAAAAGAAGATAACCCTCCTTATTGGGAAGAAAGGACCTACCGAAAACTGAGAAGGGGGAAGAAAACTGAGGGCAAACGGACTGTTCTGAGAGGGAAGGGAATACTTCGTCCCAGACTACGAAAGGGAAAATATGAAATCCTTCCCGTCAACGCGACCGGAGGGGGGAGATGGGCGAGCACTCCAGAGGAAAACCTAGGTAGCTTGTCGGACAGAAAAAAGATGGGGAACGGAACGTTGTAGGGGAGGGGGGTGTTTCAACACCGTATCAAAAGGAGCAACACCAATCTTTGCGGGACAATACAAATTCAATCGCAAGCGGGTAGGACAGGAGGAGGAGGAGTTTGTATACCGGATAAAAAGTCGAGACAAGCTCCACCGATGATTAAGATAAATCAAAAAGACATGCGGGTAATGGAGTGGGCGGTCCCGACTGTAGGGCAGAGAATTCTGGTAGTATCTCGAATACGGGAGGGAACTGCCAAGCAACGAAAAAAAAAACTAAACGATCTTTGAAAAAAAAGAGGTGTGATCTCCTCCGGAACACAGAAGAAAGGACAGTTCGCCAAGAAGGGGAAAATAAAAAACTGGTCACCTTCCCAGATAAGCAAAGATGGAAGAGCAGGCAGAATCTCGTAAGCGTTCAGGACTCTAAACAAAGTTGAATTTTTCCCAGAAAAAAAAGACGGCCAACCCAGAGGAGGAGGCCCATGCCGTTGGCTGGGTCTGAGAGGGGTCT
>Ga0179591_1358234_pt1 | contig 10554 bp, 7 predicted proteins | sample CZOMad2_1_08_16f_FD_182891 | JGI IMG/M metagenome (GOLD analysis project Ga0179591, IMG submission 182891) | Vadose zone soil fungal communities from Angelo Coast Range Reserve, California, USA - CZOMad2_1_08_16fungal (PacBio error correction) | ecosystem: Environmental > Terrestrial > Soil >...
AAGTTGGTGCGAAAAATGTTTTTTGCAGTGGGAAAACTCTCAATAGGACTTGGAGAAGCCAAACCGGCCATCATGTGCCAAATAAAAAAGGAATGCCCAAAAGAAAAAACAAGAGATGGGCTCGAACCTGCAGAATGGGGAAAGAGAGAAATCAAGGACAAACAAAACGGAGAGGAGAGAGAGTTGAACTATCGTAAGGCGGGGGAGGGGGGGATCCGACTGGTGGGGGGAGGAAGGGAGAGTTCTAAGTATCAGGTCGGAGAGAAAAGACAATTGAAAGTAATGGGGATCGAGTGGGAGATTTTCACAAACGGAGGGCTCCGGGGGGGGAGGGGGAACCCGAAAGAGGAATAAAACAAAAGCACTTTTCAACGGAATATTCAGGCAAAAAAAGGTGTGATCACGGGCACGATCGTAGAATTGACGATCGGAGAAGGAGTAGGAGAGGGGGACGCTGTGTGTTGTCGGGAGGGGGACGGACTAGTCCTGGGGTCAACCAGGGGAAAAGATGTGGACACGAGCCATACAAGAAAGAAAGATTCATCACCCGGAGAACACATAGATGGACAGAATTCATCTGGGGTGGTATCGAGGACGGCCTTGGCCCTGGACAAAAACGAATCTCTAAGGAATAGCCTTTAGTCTGGTAGCTGCGAAAGAGAAATAGAAACTAAGGGGAAGGGAGGGAGAGTCAAAGGATGTCGGACAAAACAACATGGTGGAGAGAGGGGTGGGGGGGGAGAAAAAAAAGTGACATAGAGCTGGCCGCCAGACCACACGGCAACCTAAATTATGGGGTAGTTTGGTCCCGACGTGCCACTCGAATATCTGCGAAGGAGGGGAGGGTCCAAACTCTGCCTGTGTACTTAGGAGCCAAAGATGGGGGAAGATGGAGGGAAGAGTCGAGTTTCCGATAAAGGGAAGGAGGATGCAGAAGCAATCACGAAGAAGCAACAAGAAAGTCAACCTCCAGTCCCGTATACGTGGAAGGGGAGGGCAACGTGTCCGGGCCGTGGTTAACCATTTAGCGGAAGGGGAAGGGGTCCTGCCCATGTTAGGTCTAACTCGGGGGCGGGAAAAGGGGCAAACAACACGGTGGCAAAATGTCACGAGGGGGGGGAAGATTATGCGGAACATACAAAGAGGGGGGAAAAAGGGGTGTTGGACGAAAAGCGGAAGGGGGTCCGCTGAAGTTGGTGGAAAAATAAAAGGTTGGGGCACAACCGAAGAATCGTACGTTGGCCGTTTGGGCGGGTGGAACCAAGTGTGGTATAAAAGGGCACTTTGACTGGACACTAAGTAAATATTAGGGGGCCGACAAAATAAGGCTTCTAGAAGGGAACTCCGTACATCCCGAGCGAAGGAGAAAAAGGCTCTCGGGAACAAGCGGAAGGGCAGAGGAAAGAGGAGGAGGAGGTTGATGATATTGTTAAAGCCATCGCACAGAGGCCGTGGGGCATTTTCCGGACCTGAGAGGCGCACAAACTAGCTAAGGAAGGTTGGGAATAGTGTCCTCGAGGAGAAGGGGAAAAAGGGAAATTGTCAAAAACTGAAAAAACAAGCGAGAAGTTTCAGAAGGGATTGGACTTGATTGAATTCAGTAAAGGGATGATCCGATCGAGCGAAGTGTGAAAATGAAGTGCTACCTATAAACCCCCCATTCAGAAAAAAGAGACGTGTTGTCCTTTTTATGTTGGGAGGTCCGACGGTCGGAGGTCAAACCCGGGACAAATAACTATAGTCAAAGGGAACAATGCAGTCAAACCGGAATGAATTTAAAAACTAAGGTCAACCCTCACTTCTGAGGGGTTTCACATCTGCGGTCCAAGGCTTGCTTTTGGTCGCGAGGTATCCTCTGGTCCACGGAGTGGAAAAAAAACCCCGCGGGAAAAAGACGAAGTAGCGGTAGTTGGGAGGGCAACAGGGAGAAAGGTTTGTACAAGGGGAGAACGTAGATCTAGGAAACACACGAAAAGATAGGAAAAAAACAGGGAACATAGGTCAACCGATCTATGCAGAAAAAGCGGAAAAAGCGACCGAATGAATGTCCGAAATGGGGAAATGGCTTTAGGGAGTCCTAAGAAGGACGATGGACCGCCCGGGTTAAAGAGAATGGAGGAGGGCAAGGGAGCGGAACTGAACCTAGATACGCAAAGGGGAAACAGACCGTAAGCCGACGGAACTCCATAGGTGAAGCAACAGGGGGGAAAAAAACTCGGGGGGGAAATAATGTTATTGCTGAAAAACAGCGAGCGGGGGGGCTCCAAGGCTTTCCCCTGAGTTGGGGGTGTGGGGGTGTTTGGGGGACTACCCATTGAAAAAACAACCTCCATCGCACGCAACCGGCAAGAGTGAGAAAAAGGTAAAAAAACGGGAATCACGGCTAGCAAAAGGGACGAGGTTGGGCTGGAGACTGAGGAACATTTTTCAAATAGAAGACACAGGGGAGGACAATAAGGGGAGGGTCTCTCAGAATTTCAAGAGGAGGAAAGGGTGGGTAACACCAGTGTTGGAATGCGCAGAAAAAAAAATAGGGGGGAAAAAAACGGTTTTCTCAGGGAAAAGGCGAAAACCGGGAACCATGAAAAGAATTGCCATGTAAGAAAACAGTAAACCGAAAGTTAGTCGTGTGGGAAGGAAACAATGCCTAGTCGTGAATTCGAGGGACAAGGGGGGTTAAAAAAAGGGGGGGAAGGGCATGAACAAATCACAACTCTGAAGACAAGATGAAAGGAAGGCCGGGGGGAAGGGGAACTCGGGTACTTCACTCCGTTTTAGCTTGAATTGTCGTTAAGAAGGAAGGGTGACGGAAGGCTTAGACAGTCAGCGGCGCGAATCGCGGTTAGGGGAAAAGTGTAAGGAAAGAAATTTGTTACCAGCAATTAGGATCAGGGGAGGGGAGCGTCGTCAGCACGTTGGACTTGTGGAGGTAAGTATTTAAGTTCCTTCAGGGGGAGATCTAAAATCGCCCTGGCCGGGAAGAATGCACTTTTGTGCCAGGGAGGAGGGGGACAAATGGATGTGTTCATAAAGGAGGTCCCGAAGTGAAATCGGGGGGAAAAGGTTCAAAGACACTACTCCTGGGTGACTGGGTGCAGTGCCCGCGGCGCATGAAAAAGGGAAGGGGGAGGGTTCGACAAACCGAGTCCCCAAGGAGACCGGGATCCACGGGAGAAAAATGGTGTTCTGGACGAAGCTGGGATCCAAAAGCCACACGAACCGTTTCCTCCCCCGTGAAAAGGAACCATTCACGGAGGAGGCCTAAAAAAAAGCTTAACGCGGGGGAGGTCCTCAAGGGGGTCCAATTCCTTCCAGGAGGAGGTCAGTACTGTAAAGAAGGTTTGGGGCCATCGGACGCTGGGGAAACCGAAAGCGGACTGAGCTGGGGTCCAGAATTTGGAAATATAGGCTAAGGAAGGGTCTTAGGTCAGCGGGGAAATCTTCTCTTTAAAAAGCGGACAGTGAACCAATGTCAAAAATCCCGGGATCGTATTGCAGGTTTAGGAGAAAAACGTTGGACTTAAAAAAAAGCAGGAGGAAATCAGAAAAGACAAATCACGCGAGGGGAAGGTTGAAAATTCCAGAGGGTTAGCCGGAGCAACCGGGAAGCGGTCTCTAAAGCAAACAACAAAAAAATAGAATAAGCGGACAGGGTCGGGGGTGAAGCCGCAGAGCGCGGAAGAGATAGTCAAAGGCTTGGAAATCAAAACTTCCGCCGACGACGAAAAAGGGGAAACATCGTCGTGGGGTCAGGGTAAAAAACTGTGAACGGGATCAGCCCGAGGAGGAGGCTCGCGAGAACGGAAAAGTTAGGGGGGGGAACCTGAATCAGAAGATACGAAAAAAGCTCGAACGGTCGTCTTTGGAAATAAATAGGTGAAGGGGAAGGGACCTCCCTCGTATGGTATAAATCACGGGAGGGCAAAAAAAAAATTAAATAAGGCCGTGGAAGCCTAGTTGATAAGTCGTCGGGGAAGGGAAAAACAGGGGAGATTCGGTTCGCGGAAAGGGGAGATGGCTCAGGAAAGCAGGCTTGCGGCAGTTCTTAAAGTTGGAGAATAGGCGCTTTTCAAGGAAAAAATATGCGGGGGAAAGCAGTCAACCCGTAGCGGTATGGAGAAAGGTGGAAAGTAAAAAGCTGTCCGGAGAAAAAGGAAAGAAGCCGAGGGTAAAGAAAGCCCAAAGTAAAACTTTAATTCAACAAAAAAATCGGCCTGCGATGCTCTGGCGAAGAAGAGCTGTACGCAGAACAAAAAGGAAAGTCAGGATGACTCAATAAGAAACTAGCCTTATCAAGGAATTTGGGAAATCGGGAACGCGAAAGAAAACGCTACAAGAATCATTCGTCTGTGGGGAGAAGAAAAGGAAAGGAAAAACACAATTCTTAAAAATTAAAAAAGAGGCAACTTGTTCCAGAGAAGTCGCGGTTGGCTCAAAAGAAAGCCAACGGAATGACAAGTTGCCGGGAGAAGTTTGAAATCTCAGGGCGGCGGGGGGAGTGAACCGCGAAAAAGGGGTGTGAACAGGTTGGAGGCAAAAACAGAATCGACTAGGAATCGTCCCTAGGTCTGGGGGTGACAACCGAGAAAATCAAGAAGTTCCGGGGTGAAATTGTCAACTGATGATAGAATTCACCTGGGACCAGCAAAGCGATGTGGTCTCAGTGGAACAACGGTGAGACACGCTCGTCTTTGGTTGAGGGGACGCCCAAAACGTGGAAAAGGGGGGAAAGGGGGGTCGCGATCTGAAAAAGGAAAATTGTTGTCGCTGGCGTAAAAAATGAACCAAGAGGTTCAGCGAACATAAAGGAATGGGTTAGATCTAGGAGTAAAAAAAAAGTTTCCTGGGGGACTAAAAAACAACCGTGAAGACCGCAAAAAGCGGAAACTGGGCATGAAGCCACCAAAACCCCAAAAAAAAAAAACTCAGGGGGTTGAAAAAGATCCATGGGGAGGGGAGAGCGGCGGGGGTGCGGACGAAAGAAGGAAAAAAGCTGGGCGAAAAAAACCTCAGGGTCCGTACCGTCGGGGCAGTGGAAAGGGGGTACGAAGAACCGTAGAAGCTCTCAAAACGTAGGATAAATGAAGTTTAAAAGACGGATGTCGCACTAAGCGGCAATGTGGAAAAAGTAAGCATAATTGCAAGGCGGGGACATGTGACAAGGAACGCCGTGGGAGAGGACTAGACGTTTGAGGGTCATTCCCGATTCTGTCCACCGGAAGTTGACTGACCGAAGAGCCGATAACGAGAGGTTCAAACAGCAATGAGGAAAAAAATAAGCCTATCACTATAATCGGTAGATAGGGAAAGCTTCAAGGGGGTGGTGGGGGTGGTACGCGTCAAACACGGCGCTCGTCAAAAAAAGAGAATGAAGAGGAGAAGCAAGTACTTGAGAAGCGAATGACTTGTAACCAAAAGGAACCTCCTCATTGGTCACCTTCAATGGGGTGAAAAAATACGAATTGACGGGAAGTCCACGATGGGCAACCGTGCCCCTCAAAAATTTAAAAAAAAAACGGACCCTGGAGGAGGGGGGGTGTAGAAAAGGTGTTTGGGCTAGAGGGGCTAATCGGGAAAAAGATTCACGCTTAAGAAACGAGACGCGTCTCATCCCTAGGCCGTCGACCCGGCGAGAAAAAAAGAGGCCTGGGGGACCTGTCGAACGGTTCCTACAAGTACAACTGAAAAAAAAAAAAATGGCACCGGATCCCTCCGACATAGGGAGGTTTGGGTGGGGGGGCCAGCTAGAGTGCAGGGGATTTGACGAATAAGTTTGGAGAAAGTAAAGAACGGTGGAGACCGAGAAAGTCCATTGGAAGTCTGTCCTTTCGACAATATGAGATGAAGAACCTGAAGTCATGGGCGGCTGAGTCGCCGCTGGGGGGCCCGCGGCATGCCCGCACGTCGATGGGAATTTTAATGTGATCACTTATACCGCTGCAGGGAAGATTTGCCAGGGTACAGAAAAAGGGAAAGTAGTGTTCCAAAAAAGTCACTGTGAACGGGCAAAAAGACAACGGACGGTAGGGGGGGGTCAAAAACCCTTCTTATTGACCCACAAATTAAAAGAGTCAGGGCAGGGGGAAAGGGGACTTATGTGGTGGTGTTCAAAGAGAAACTACGGAAACTTGACAACGTGGCTCAAGGCCGAACAATCCTCTTGGTTTGTTTTTTTTAAGGTGTTGGTGGGGGGGGTGTGTGGTGGTGGGGGTGGGGGTGGGTTGTTTGTTCGGGTTGCCCATGGGGATTAACAAAATCCGTTAAGAGTAAACACGGTCAACGTAATCACAGATTTGGGGGGGATTTGTCTAGGAAGAGTAGGAGTGCGTTGAGGAGCGCGCATGAGGGCTATTTCAAAGAATAACTTATTAATTCGTAGGGGTGCAGGGAAGGGGGGCACCACTGGGGAACCGGGGAGCCACACAATCCTGTGAAGTCCGAAGACAAATCAAAAATGTCACAAAAGGAAGGCCTTCCTCTCTTCAAACGACGAGGAAGGAAGAATTGAAGGTAACTTAAAAAAATTGTCCAAACACGAGCGCTGTGGGGCGGGGTGGGGGCGAAACCCACTTGGGGGGGGGTAAGGGTCTCCCCAGCGAAAACCAGCCTTGAAAAGTTGGACAAGGTGTACATGCAAACATCCGGCGAAAAGCCGGCGAGGCAGGCGGTCGGGCTCAGCTGGGGGGGAGAATCGGAAGAGTAAAAACCGCAAAGTCCAACATTCTCTTTTTCGAGAAGTGCTGCTACGGAAAAAAAAAAGGCATCAAAAAAGGGGGAATTCGCGAAAACCACTTATAAAACTGGAAAAAGCGGGGGGGGGGGGAAGAAGGAAAGGAAAGGAATATCTCCAAAAGGGATAAAATAGAGGAAAATACGAAGGAATACGAGGAAGTGTCTACTCAGAATAAAGGGTCGAAAAAGAGAAAAGGCTTAAACGAAATGATGTGTGGATGGGGAAAAAAGTTTCGTTGGGGAAGAAAAAAGGGGAAAAAGCAACTGCTCGAGGTCACGCCACTCCGACGAAGAAAACATTGTGCCCATCTGATCAAAACAAGAAATTACGAGGACAGGAGCGACCGAATAGAACAGATCGAAGAGGGAGATAAAACAAAAACAACAACGGGAGGAGGGAAACGTTCCGGGAGACTTCAGGAGCGTCGGGCCATTTTGGCGAACGCGAGAGAAGGTCGTTGGAAAGGGAGGGGTATCAAAGCAGCAGGAAAAAAGGTGGAAAACAGTTAGTGGAGTTCGTACCAAAGAAAATTTAGCTGTTGAGTAACGGGTAAAAGTAAACAAAAAAAAGGGGATAACAACCGGGGAAGAAGAGAGGTAAATATTCGAAAAAAAAAGGGGTTTCGAAGGGAGCGCGGATAGAAGGCTGATTCAAACGTTAGGGGTTGTAGAGAGAGGGGGTGTAGGACGTGGTAGAGAGCGTTCGTGACGACTCTCGGTGGGTCCAGTTCCAGAAGGGAGCAATGACTCATTCCAGAAGCCTATATGTCCTCACTTTTCACAGATGACCCTGGGGGCGGGACAAGGTGCCTCAGAAGGGGGGGCGGATGGGGGGTTACGAAGGGAAAAAAAATTCCTTTCTAAGTCTGCGGAATAGCAGGGGATTTGAGGGGGAAGGGGAGATCGAGGTCGTGCATGGAGACGAAGCTAAAAGAACTGTCGCTTAACTATTAAAAATTAAGTATAGCCCAACAAAAGTGGAAAGAAAATTTTGGGGGGGATCCAACAGCCAGCTGCTTCGAGAAGAGGGCAGGGCCAAGGGACCAACTTAAGTGGAAAGTGCTTCTTCTTCCGCTTAAGATCGAGAAGGGAGGGCGGTTAAAAGAGAGAAGGGAGGCGTGGGGGGTCAGTATGTGTGGGGGTAGGGAAATTTTTTGCGTGGAGAACAAGCCAGAAGATTCCAAGTGATCTCAAACGCACAAAAAAACTAAAGTTTCAGCTGAATACGAAAACAAACTATATCAAAAGAAAAAAGGAGTCTTGAAAAGGGGAATGGGGAAGGGAGGGGTGAAGGTTTGTAATGAATCGCCAGGGGGCCGTTGCACTACGGACCATTTTCAAAAAAGCTTTCAGGAAAACTGTCAGACACGGGGCACTTAGGGCTCGGCTGACGAAATATAAAAATTGGAAATGACAATTAAGCGGAAGGAACGATAGGGGTGCAGGACGAATTGTAAAGCCGCGCACCCTACAATGGGGTGGGATGTTCGCCGTTCATGAGGACACAGTAACGGTCTTGCGAAAACTCCAAAAAAAATCGGGGGTTCCGCAAGTCGAGAGAGGGAAGGTGAAAGGAAAAAGAAAGGAAAAATAGAAGTGACAAGCCGCAAGGGCAGCTGCTGGGAGCAAGCACAAGTTTGGAAGGGGGGGAATCTAGGGGGGAAATGTGTCGGGGGACCGCAGCGCAGAAGAAACGGGCGGGGGGGTTCCCGGGGACGACTGTGTGGGGTGGAAACAAAAAGAGGGAATATATCAGACGGAGGCAAAAAAAACGAATAGGGGGTTGAAGGGCGGGACGAAAAGTGCAATCTCGGGGGGGACTTAATATTTGCCTTGTAGTTGAGTGGGGAGATGGTCCGACCGGGACAGGGCCGCAAGGGTCTGATACGTAGATCGTGCTGAAGCGTAGATTAGAAGAAGAAACTACGTAAAAACCTAAACCGAAGGGAAAGGGGTAGTTCACAATAGTTAAAAGGTAAGGGCGGTTTGTCGGCGGAAAGAAAAACCCAAGAAGATTACCAAAATTCAGGTAATGTCAAAAATCAGGTATGATGAAAACATTAATGAGTGAGACGAACTTGACAGGAGATAGGGAGGATTCACTACGGCGTTACAGATCGGGTGGAAAAACTCAATGAAGGGTCAGAACGGAGGAAAACCCAAAGCTAGGCCGAAAGCGCTTCGTGATAGTCGGGTGATGATTCGGAAAAGGCCCATTTGGGCTATGAACACGTAGTGAGTAAGTAAGGAAAAACGAAAAATTGTCCGTGGAGACTGCAATGGCAACGGACGAAGGGAGGCCTCCTTAACTGCTCATCCGTTGAACTCAGTTGGACGGAGGGGAGATAATGAAATAGAATTGCAATTCGGAAGCTAACAACTATCCTGCGGCAGCATAGAGGGAGGAAAAGAGAAGGGAGAGGAATAGACCGGTAACTGAAAGAGGAAACAGGAAAATAAAAGGGAGAAGGGGGACGGAACTCGAGGGGGATGGGTCATCGCCGTACGCGGGGAACGTCCCGGCGAAAACCGGGCGGGGAAAGTGAGGTAGTTAGTCAAGTTAATTCAAAAGGGTGTGTGTGGGGGGGAGCATGCCCAGTGTCCATCTCAACGGCAACACCAAAACAGGGAGGGGAAGGAAAGGGACGTAATTTGGGAAGAAGAATTGATTAATTTAAGATTTCTTAAGATAAACATAATACTGTTGAGAACGAAAGGTTACAAAAAAGGGGGGGGTAGCGACTAAAAGAAAATTTGCAAGGTGGGAAAAAAAAAAACAAAGTCGCGAAAAAAAAGAGGCTCAAGAGCGTGTAAAAAATTGTGCTTCGTGGAACTTCCTAAACCATTGGCCGGCGGGGGGAAGTAGGCACGACCTTACAAGTAGGAAAAAATAGGTGCGTGTCCACTCCGTCCTCGGGGGGCCTTTCCGGTCTCAACCCCAGTGTTCCAACGCTGGAAAAAGAAGTCCAGCGGAGGGCCCACGATTGAGCACTTCGAATTCAATTTTTCGAGCGTCTCCACCCAGCCAGAGGGAAAACAGGGTGCGAGGGGGAAAGGAGTCGGGGGGTGCTTAAGGGGTAACGGGAAAGGCACCAAAAGTGCAGCGCAACCTGGTATCCGTGCATGTGGATGAAAGGGGTGGCTGAAAAAATGCGGAGATGCGTAAAAGTACCTAGGACTGGGGTTATTTTCGGGGAAAGGCCACGGGGGAGGCAAGACGACGAAGAAAAACGGTCACGCCGGAATGACACACAGGGGTCCGTGCTCATACGGGGGTAATTGAGTCCCCGAGGGATGGTGAAGTGTCTAAATTGCGCCAGACGACAAGAACGGCTACGGGGGGGGGGGTGAATCTTGGAAAAAACCGCGCTCCTACCCGTAGGCTGAGCATTTAGGGGGGAAGAAAAATCTCGAACCCTGACGGACACTCACCTGAGATGACGCAATAGGTAGCAACTAAGCCGGACGAAAAGAAGATGCGTGGGAAAAGAAAGAAGCTCCATTTCGGCAACTACTTGAGGGAATAAGGATTGGGAACCCCTGAAAGAGCCTACTGATAGCGTCCTTTCGAACTGTTTCCTCAAGTTACTGGTTAAATCGAGTTGTCGCAGCAGGGGGGAAATTTCGGATGGGTCTGGAATGGGCGACGGTATGGAGGAAGTAGGTCTGAACTGGGAGCACGTCTGGGAAGCCGATCCTAGAAAAAGGGTACTACGTGAAGGGGTTGAGTTAGTGAGGCAAAATACGGGGTACGGACCGCGGAAGATAAGATCTCGGCAATCCGCCTCCGGCGTGGGACATTGAGATTGTAGAGGAAGGAGT
>Ga0179591_1321165_pt1 | contig 10552 bp, 19 predicted proteins | sample CZOMad2_1_08_16f_FD_182891 | JGI IMG/M metagenome (GOLD analysis project Ga0179591, IMG submission 182891) | Vadose zone soil fungal communities from Angelo Coast Range Reserve, California, USA - CZOMad2_1_08_16fungal (PacBio error correction) | ecosystem: Environmental > Terrestrial > Soil >...
GGGGAAAAAAGGAAAAGGAGACATCCGTCCTGCACTTTATCTACTTTGGAAAAAAAGGGAAAAAGAAAAAAAAAACCACAAGAGATTTACCGATCGGGAAAAAAAATAAAGAGAGGACTAGGCAGTCATTCGTCTCCTCGCGGAGGAAAAGGGAAAGAAAGGAAGGACTACTTCCGTGTACCAGTCACGCCAATCATTGGGGGGAAAAAGAATGGGCGCCCTCTCTTCTTACCTATCCTTCAAAAAGAAAAGGAAAAAGAGGAGAAAAGGCGACTTTCCCGGCCGAATACCTGAGAGAGAAAAAAGAGGGGGGGAAAAAATTGAATGCATGAAAAAAAGAGGAAGGGCCCCTTCTTCCTACGTCTTCATTGAAAAAAAGAAAAGCGTCGCCGTCGCCTCGAGGAGGGAGGAAGGAGAGGGGGATCATCACCAGCTCCTCCTATCATTAAAAAAGGAGAAAGAGAAGGGAGAGAAAAGGCGTTTCTTTCCAGAGGGGAAGAAAAACCCGGGAGGAAAAAAGAGGAGAGAAAAGAAGCTTCAAGTAACGGGGGGGGGAAAAAAAAAGAAGTTATACTGTATCCGAGGGGGGAGAGAAGAGCATACAAAAGGGGGGGGGAATTAGGGGAGAGGCCCCATCAGGAACTTCACGAGAAGGAAAAAAAAAAAAGAACCACGCATTCTTTTTACCCACGGGGGGGGAAAAGAGAAGGATCGTTTTCCTGACTACAAAGAAGAAGATAGGTCCCCATTGATCTTGAAAGGAGGGAGAAAAAAGAGGATCAGAAGGGGGGAAGAGTGACAAGTGGGCTCAATTTTATTCATCCGACGAAGGGAAAAGAAAAGGGAAAGCGTTCTCTCTAATTATTGTAAAAAAAGAGGGAAAGAAAAAAACAGTCAAGAAGGAGAGGTTTGGGGAGGAAGAAAAGGGGGGAATAGAGTTTCGTGAGACCTTTTATCAACAAGAAGGGAAGAAAAGTGGTCGAAAAGGAAGTTATATTCTTGGGCGAAAACGGCCTGGACGAAAAGAAGGAGGACGTCGATTTTATCCAAAAGAGGGGGAGGGGGAAGGGGAAGAAGGGAGAAAAGGGGCCTTGGATCTGTGGAAGAAGAAGAGGTTGCTTCGGTAGAAGAGAAACAAGAAGGGGGGAAATAGGGGAGTCGCTCTTTTCCCCAAAAGAAGGGGGGGGATGACCGTATCGAGGGCGGGGGGGGAGGGGCGTCGGCGCGGAAGGAGGGAAAAAGAAGAAAGAAGGGAACGGGGGAGGAGGCCGACGTCGCCGAGAAGGAAAGAAAGAAACCGAGTAGGCGGAAGGAGGGGGAAAAAGGCACTTGGAATAATCATCTTCGCCGCCGGGTTCGAGGGAAGGGGAAAAAGAAAAAAGAGGAAGGGTCGAAGACGTCGGAGTTATCAACTCCTGAAGGATGAAGAGAGGAAGAAACAAAAAAAAAGGCCCTTTGCTTCGACTCCAAACCCATCTGGAAAGCCCGGAGTTGCAGACTTTCCGCGGTGGGTGAGAGGGGGGAGAAAAAGGAAAACAGGTAAAAAAAAGAAGAAAATCCTAATTCTTCTGCTGTGGAGGGGAAAGGGGAGGGGTGGCTGATTTTGGGGACCTGCCCTCCCGAGAGGGAAGGAAGAGAGACTGTATTTTTCAGGGGGAAAAGGAGGGAGAGAGGGGGGAAATTTCTCCACATCCTTTCGGGAGAGTAGAAAGGAAAAAAAGGGAGGGGGCAACCCTCTACCTTTTTGGGGGGGGAGAGCGCGAAGGAAAGGGGAAAGGTCTTTCGCTGAAGAGGAGGATGTTTCACCTTCACCCGGGGGAAGGAGAAGGGGGGAGAAGGCGGGGTCGAGAGAGAGGGGAAAGGTTCAAAACTCCTTTTCACTTCATGGAGAAAAAAAAGCAGAAGTCCTCGAACAAAAAAAAAAAAAAAGAAAACGGAAAGGGAGGAAAGAAGAGGGGGAATCTCTTAATATAACTCACCTTCCCCGCTCAAGAGGAGAGAAAAAAAAAAAGAAAAGCAAGGGTCTTTTTCCATACTCGGCAATGCAGGGGAAAGGGGGGGGATGAGAAGGGAGATGAATATTATCATCTCTGCCCATCCAAAGGAAAGAAGTGATTTCCATCCCTTCCCGAGGGGAAAAAAAAACCTTATATTGAAAAAAAAAGGGAGAAGAGAAGCCCTGATGGCGTATAAAAGGAAAAAGAGGGAGGGGGCTTAAAGTCACATTACTCCCTCTTCCGGGAGGAGGGAAAAAAGGGAAGGGGAGGTTCCTCCCATTTTCTAATCACAAAAAGGAAGAAAGAAAAAAGAAGGCGTTTTTTTGATTGCAGGGGGGAGAGCTGCAGAGGAGGGGGAGATCTAACTTACTTCTTTGGAGGAAAGGAAAAAAAGAGAGAAACAGTTGTTCTTCCTCCCACGGTAAAGAGGGGAAGGGGAGGAGGAAGAAGAAGACTGAGAAGTAAAAGAAGAAACCTCTCCTCGATCCCTGAGAGAAAATGAAGAAACTTGTTCACCCAGAGGAAAAAGGAAAAAAAAGATTCCCAGAAAAGGATATCTCTCTCAAACACAACAACTTATTATTTTAAAAGAGAGAAAGGGGAAAAAGGGAAAGGATGTTTCCTTTTCCGGATTAGGGGGGGGGGGAAGTCAATTCGGAAAGGAAAGACGCTTCTCTTTTCTTCGAGGGGAGAAAGAGGGGGAAAAAAAAGGACCATTCTTTTCTCTTCCATCCTAAAGGGAGAAAAAAAAAGGGAAAAACCGAGTCACAAGAAAAGGGAAGGGACGAGCGCACGAATTTGCTCAGAAAGAGGGGGAGAAAAAAAGAAGGGTATTGTCCCTCGATTATCGAGTCCAGGAGGAGGGGGAGACAATGACTATAAAAAAAGGGGGAGGGGAAAAGGAAACTTTCATCCTCTCCTCTAGCCTGCTGGGGGGGGGGGGAAAGAGAACGCATCATGGTCTTCGCTTCTCCATGTGGGAAGGGGGGGGGAGAAGGGGGAGAAAAAATCGGAGAAAGGAGGGACGGCATAGTTCATAGAAGGGAAAAAAAAAGAAAGGGAAAAGCGATTGATTTGCATTCTCGGAAAGAAAAGAAGGGGGAAACCGTGGAGGAAGAAAAAGACTCTAGTTTCTTTCCTGCCGAAGCCTGGAGAGGGGGTATCTTCCTAGATGACGAAGCCGGGAGGGGAAGAAAAAGGGAGAAGCGTTGTTGAAAAAAAAAAAAAGAGGACAGAAAGGAGGGGGGTTCTGAAGAATCATGTTGGCAAGGAGGGGGGAGAAAAAAGGGGGGGGGAGAGGGTGACCTTTTCGCGAAAGGAAAGGTCGAAACGGAAAAAAAAGAAGGGAAAAGGGAAACAGCGATCTCCGAAAGGAGGGGGAAAAGGAAGGGAGCACCCGTCGGTCCTAAAAAAAAAAAAAAGGGGGAAAAACCACTCCAAGGAAGGGGGGAGACCGTCTCACTCTCCTCACATGGAAAAAAGGAGGGAAAAGGGAAGAGAAGAATTCATCCACTCGACAAGGGGAAAAGGGGAGAAAGGATGGAAAAAAGGGAGGAAGAAAAGCTCTTAAGTCCTGTCAACCCAAAAGAAAAGAGAAAGAAGAGCGATCCCATGAACGCCGCCGCATGCAAGGGAGAGAGGGAAAAAGAATACCGTCTGTCAAAAAGGGGGTGGAGAGAATCAAGAGATTCTCACCACCTGCTGAAACTTCTGCAAGAAAAAAAAGGGGGGGGGAGAAGACGCTCTCCTCCACTTTCCTGGTGGGGGGAAAAGAAAAGGGGAAGATGGACGAATGAAGATGGAAGACCTCCTCTTCAAGGGGGGGGAAAAAAAAAACGTCTTCTCCTTCTAACCCTGCGGAGAAAAAGAGGAGGAAGAGAACGTAAAGAGAAGATGAAGAAGCCTTCCTCCTTTTCTTCCAAGAGGAAGAAGAAAAAGAAAAAGGGATGCTCCGAAAAAGAAGAAAGAAGTGGGATGGGAAGTAACTCCTCTCCTCCTCCCGAAAAAGAAAAAGGGTCAATCCCCCTTCTCGTTGGAAAGAGGGAGAAAGGAAGGGGAGTTCGCGAAAGGGGAAAAAAGAGAGAAACGGTGAAACCTATCCCCTTCGAATTGAGGGAAATGGAAAAAAGGGAAAAGAGAAGGTGTGATCAAACTCTACGCAAGAGAGGGGGGGGGGACGGTCAGGGGGAGGAAAAAGCATATAATTCCGAGGAGGAAGGAGCCTTCTACACCTGGAGAGGGAGAAAAAAAGGAGAAAAAAGAAATCGGAAAGAAAACTTTCCAACCGAGAAGGGGAATGCAGGGAAGAAAAAAGAAGACTGGTTAAAGAGGACAATAAGGAGAGCTAACTCTTTCACCTTCTTTAGCAAAAAGGGGGGGGGGGAGGGAGGGGGGGGTTCTAATTAGAAGAAGGGGGGACAGGGGGGGAAAGAATCCTATTCCCCTCCATTTAGAAAAAAGGAAAAAAACGATTATCTTACTCTTGACAGGAGGGAGGGAAAAAAAAAAGTGCCAGGAGGGCGCATTCTTCCCTTACCAACTACTCCGAGGGAAGAGGAAACAGCAGGCGTTTTTCGGGGAGGAAAGGAGAGAAAGAAATTAACTGATGGGAAAAAAGGGGGGGGCACCCCCACCCCTATTTCCCAGAAGGAAAAAAAAAAGGGGGGGAGCAGGAGAATCCCCCTTATTGGCTTCCCTCTCAGAAAAAAGAGGAAAAACTTTCCGAAAGGAGGGGGCCGGATATTGGATGCTTTTCCAGAAATCTCTGGGGATGAAAGAAGGGAGGAAGGATGTTTGGAATGGTATTTCCTATCTTCTTCTTGCTGGGGATGAGAAAAGTGGGGCATGGGCCTTACGGAGAGAACGACGCGGGTCTTGTAGTCCACCAAGGGGGAGGGAAAAAGAAATGGTTTTTTTCATTCAGTGGAAAGAAGAGAGGTGGGGGATGGGCTCAGGTAAAGGAAGAAGGGAGCGCATCGGGGGCAGTTTTTTCGCTTGCGCAGTCGGGGGGGGGAAAAAAAAAGAGAGGGACACGCTCGGACGCAACTAATTGGGCGTGCTGGAAAACACGGGGGAAGTGAGAGGGAGAGGAAGGACGGAATCGCGGCAGGAAAAAGAAGGAAGAGAGGGGTTCCGTTCTCTATCCGTTTCCTATCGGTAAAAAGAGGGGGGGGAAAAAAAAGAAGGGAGGGGTCGTTGTTTACATTCGATCAAGTGAAGGAATGGGAGGGGGAAAAAGGAAAAAAAAAGCAGTCATAGGAAAGGGGGGGAAAGGAAAAAGAGAGAGCTGCGCCATGAACTATGAGGCTGAGGATGAAAAGGGAAAAAAAAAAGAAAAAGGAGGTGATCTCTTTTAAACCACGAAACCGAGCCAGGGAAAAAAAAAAAAAGGAGATGGACGTAGAAAAGAAAAGGAAAAGAGGGGAAAAGAGACCGGCTCTGTTAAGCTGCAGAGGGAGAAAAGGAAAAAAAGAGAAAAAAGGGAAGGGGTACAGCACTTCCAATTCGTTGGAAAAGGGTGGAGAAGAAAGGTAAGAAAGAGGAGAGAATCTACCACGGGAAGAAAGGAAAAAAGAACAAGACCTGCTCTATAAACCCCTTCTTATTGAGATAGAGGAGGAGGGAGGAAAAAAAAAGAAGTGGCCGGGAAAGAGGGGGAAGAAAGGAGTCAATTTTGTCTCTCCACTACACTCTGAGGAAAGGGGCCTCTTCTTCTTACCACCAACGGCAGGGAGGAAGAGAAACCATAAAATCACAGAAGAAAAAATACTGAAAAAACAGCATTACTATCAGGAGAAAAAAACACCCAAGAGGGAAAGGCCTGGGAAACCCCGGAAAGAAAGACCGAAAAGAATCTTTTCCTTAACTTTTTTGGAGTAAAGGAGGGGGAAGGATCCTCTTTCAACTCTTTGGAAAGGAAGTGGGGGGGGAGACGTTTTAAAGAAGAGAAGGGAAATTAAAGAGAAAGCACCTTCCAGAAGGGGAGGGGGGAATTCCCTCCCAACGAGAGGAGAAACTTTTCCCAAAGAAAGTCGTTGTCCTTCCTCACTCTTCAAGGAGAGAAAGAAGGAAATCTTTCACCTTCTTGAACAGAGGAAAAGAGAAAAGGGAAGGGTCGTTTGGGGGAAAGGGTAAAATGGGATTCATCCTTTCTCTTACCATCAGAAGAAAAAAGAGAAAAGGAAAGATTCGCTCTAATTATTGGGGAAGAAAAAAGGAGATAGACTGCGAGGGAGAGTAAGATTCGGGTCATTTTCTAAATCGTGGAAGAAGAAAAGGTGGATCAACCACAAAAGAGAAAGAAAAAGGTCGAAAAAAAAGGAAGGGTGTGTCGACTCCTTTACTTTATATGAAAGAAAAAGAAGGGCTGCCTTCTTCGAGGGAAAGAAGAGGGTGATCCCGGGGGGGGAAAGGGGTTTATATGCCTTCGGAGATAGAAAAAAGGAAAAGCTGTTTCGAAGAAAGGGTGGTCTGAAAGGGAGAACTTGTTTCTAAGACATCCATATGAGGGAAGCTATTCTTTTCAAAGAAAGGGGGAAACCCGGACTAGGGGGGTTTTTTTATTCTAGGAGGGGGCAGGGAACACTGCGGTCAGATCATTGCAGGAAAAGACGGAAATTAGGGGAAGGATTACTAATTGGGAAGAGGAAATTCTTCTCATCGAGCAAGGATCGGAGGAAGGGCACGTGGAATACTCATCTTTCGCCAGGGGGAGGAAGGTTCTTCTTTTTTTCGAATAGGAATGGGAAAAGACCGGGTCAACTCCGGAAGGAAAAGTCTGATCTATGGAAAAGCCGAAAAAGAACGGTAGAAACCCCCCCCAGGGAGAAGAAAAAAATTTTCGCCTGGAGGGAGGGAAAATCTTGGGAAGGAAGTCCGTGAAAAAGGGGAAAAAATGGGGGGGAAAGGGTTGAGTATCGCCACCCCACGGGAGAAGGGAAAAAAAAAAAAAAAAAAATCCGAAAGGAAGGGAGGGGGGAGGGGAGTGTGATGCTGTATAATTGCTGAATGCGGGGAGGAAAAAAGGAAAATTGTTTTCGAATCAGCATTCAGGCAATCCGATCAAGAGAAAAGGAAAGGGAAGCTGAGGGAGAGGAAGGAGGAGAGGAGAAAGTCTAGCCAGATCTTGTCCCCTTTGAGTGGGCAGAAAAAGAGAAGGAAAAAAAAGGTTGCAAGGAAGAAGGTAGGTGAGAGGGCGTCCTCTCTTCTTTTGAAAAGGAAAAAAGGGGGGGGGGAAGGGAGAAGAGACTCTTCCTTGCTGGAAAGGGAGGGGGGAAAAAAGGAGGACGGGCTTGGGAAAGAAAAAAAAAACGAAATGACACCCTTATTCCTTCAGACCCGAATAGAAAAAAAAGGGGAGTAGAAACCCCTGATCCTCACCGGATGAGGAAAGAGGGGGGGAGGAACTCTAAAGGCTAGGCAGGCCCTCACTCGAGGGGAAGAAAAGATTCCCAAAGAAAAAAAAGAGGTTGCAAATAAAGGGGGAAAAGGGGCAAAGCTTCTTTGTGAGGGGGGGGAAGAGGAAGAGAGAACATCCCACATTCTTATATGAATAGAGAAAAAGGGAAAAAATGGAAAAGAAGAAGGGGCCCCAGTTTTTTGTCCAGATCAGGAAGAGGGGAAAAGGCTCGTTGCACAGAGGGGAGACCAGGATGAAGGGTGGGGAAGCCTCCACAAGAGGAGGGAGGAAAAGGAACTATTACTAAGAGGGGAAAAGGGGGGTGTCGTGGGGAGAGAAAAGGTTCTACTCCAAAGGGAACAGAAAAAAGGGGAGAGAGCCATCTATTTACATACCGAGCTTGGGGGGAGACGAGAAAAAAGATCTCTTCTCAAATTAAGGAAAAAAGAGGAGGGGCGTCCCTCTGGTGTAATCGTTCGGGGGGAAGGGGGGAGAAAGAAGGAAAAAAAAACAATAGGGGGAGGGGGAAAGGTAGAAAAGATACTTCTACCTAAAGCATAAAAGAAGAGAAGGAGAAATTCTTCAATTATCCTCAAAGGGGGGAAAAAAGGCCAGCGCCACAAGAGAAAAAAAAAGAGGGGGGGAAAGAGAGAGAGAGCTCAACAACACCAACTTATTATTATAAAATATAGAGATATATAAGAAAAAGGGAAAAAAAAGAGGGGGGGGGGGTCCTACTTCCCTTTCCTTGCTTATCAATGGGGGAAAAAAGGGGGAGGGGGGATGATTTCTGCTGAAGGGAGATGGAAGAAATGTGGACTCATTCCTTTTCTGAAAAGAGAAAAAGGAAGATGGAGAAGAATCCCCCCCCCCCCAAAGGGGGGGGAAATTCCCAGGGGAAAAAAAAGGAGTTCGATCTTCACTAATTTCTCCGAGTAAGGGAAAAAGAAAAGAAAGGGTATTTTCCCTCTATGATAGGGGGAAGAGAGAGGAAAGAAGGGACCGTTAGAAAAAAAAAGAAAAAATATGAAATTCTTCCCTTAAGAGGGGGGAAGTAAAAAGAAAAAGAAGCGCCTCTAGCCGGAGGGGGGGGGAAAGCACAATCAGAGGAGAAAGGGGGCACAGGCATCCCTATTATCTTCTGAAAAAAAAATAGGGCGTCCGTTCTTTAAAGAAAAAAGGGGGGGGGGAAAGCGATTGGAAAGAAGAAGGGAAAGGATTTTCCTCTCGATTCACAGAAGTATAAAAAAAAGAGGGGAAAAGACCCGGTATTGGCCTAGTGCGACTAAAGAAGAAAGAGAAAAAGGGGGCGGGGGGGGAAAAAAGGGGGAGATCTATTACTCATCCTTTCGGCTCCGGAGGGGAAAGAGAAAAAGAAAGGGGAGGGGTCTGTATTAATCAGTTTGGCAATGAGGGGGAGGAAGGAAAAAGCAGAAGCCCTGAAGGAAAGGGAGAGGAGAAGAAATTACCTTCCCTCCATTTAAAAGTCTAGGAAAAGGAAAAAAAAAAGGGGAAAGGGGAAACCAGATATCGCCAGCCCGCGAACGTACAGGAGGGAGGAAAAGGAAAGAAAAGCAAAACCGGGAGAAAAAAGGGGGGGGAAAAGATGGGATAGACGTCCTCACTCTCCGAAGGATTATTTCTAAAGGAAAAGAAGGAAAAACAAGCGAAGGAAAAGAAGGAGAATTGCCGATCACTTATTTGCTTAATTCTTATTCGAAAAACGAGAGAGAAAGGAAAAAGAAGAAAAAGAAGATCCAATTCCGCGAAGAGGGAAAGAGATAACGCGATTGAGTAGAAAAAAAGGAAAAGGCAAAAAAAAGAAAGAGAGGGCGATCCTCACTCCTCATTCTCACCACCTGCAGAAAAAAAAAGAAAAAAAAAAGCCAAAAGGGGGGGAGCGGGCCGCCACGGCCTTTTTGTTTCTCACGTTCTGGGGGGGAGGAAAAGGCAGCTTTTATACCTCCGCAGTCTGAGGGGAAGGGAAGGGGGGAAAAAAAAAGGAGCCTTAGAAAAGAAGAGGAAAAAGGGCCCTTCTTCACCTCGCTTGGCAGGAGAAGAGAAAAGAGTCATCCCACTGCCAGTACTTCCTGATAGGGAGGGGATAAAAAAGACGCCAAGATTGCCAAAAGGGAAAGGGAAAGACACCGAAAAAAAGGAAAAGGAAAAAAGGAGAGGGGGGGGAAAAAGCTCTTCCTATCCTCCCTCATCTTGATGTAGAGAAAAAAAAAAAAGAAAAAAGTCCCTCGAGAAAAAAAGAAAAAGAAGTCTCCAGCCGGCATCTACCACATTTCCTAAATTGTTCATCAAAAAAAAAAAGGGTCGACGACGGCATCCGTCCGTTTTCGCCCAAAAGGAGGAAAAAGTCGAGCCTGTTACGGTGGGGGGGAAAAGAAAAAAAGAGAGGGAAAAACTGACCCATATCTTACTACTGTCCCAACAGAACCGCCCTGGGGGCCTCACGTGTCTACAAAGAAAGGAAAAAAAAAAAAGGGGGGGTCGATGATGGGAAAAAAGGGGGGGGGGGGGGAAGAAAAAAGGACTTTTCTTCAACCCCCTCTTATAGAAAGGAGGGGGGGAAGGAACCGTTCACGAAGAGAAGATTAGGAGGGAGGGCTCTTCTTCAAGGAAAGGAAGGGGAAAACGTGGAGTCACTCAGGGGGAGAGGTGGGGAGTTCCTCATTCAGGGGGGGAGGGGAAAAAGGGGGGGAAGGGTTCCTACTTTTGAAATCACCTAATGCCATCAATAATCCCTCACCCCCAGGGAGGGAAAATACCTTACCAGAGGGGACGCTGATACAGTATAACCCCCTTATTTCTTCCCCTCTCCAAAAAAGAGCTGCCTATTTCTTCTCCCTTTGTCCTTCTAGTGGGGAAGAAAAAAGAAAAAAAGGGGAGGAAGTAGTTTAAAGGACCTTCTGTTTGTCATGGGTTTCTTATCTGCTTGCCGTCTTTTGAAAAAAAGGGGAAAAAGAAAGAAGAATTTTTTTTCATTCTTACTCGGAAGAAAAGGGAAAAGAGGGGGAGATCGAAAAAACCCCCACCCCCCCCCCCCCCCCCCAAAAAACCCACCCCCCCCCCCCCCCCCACACAAAAAAAAAAAAGAGGGAGAACCCAAGTTTCCAGGAAGGGGGGGGGGGGGGAAAATGCAGGGTAC
>Ga0179591_1367685_pt1 | contig 10552 bp, 14 predicted proteins | sample CZOMad2_1_08_16f_FD_182891 | JGI IMG/M metagenome (GOLD analysis project Ga0179591, IMG submission 182891) | Vadose zone soil fungal communities from Angelo Coast Range Reserve, California, USA - CZOMad2_1_08_16fungal (PacBio error correction) | ecosystem: Environmental > Terrestrial > Soil >...
TGAAAAAAACCGGGGGGGACGCGGGCCGTTAACAAAGCGCGGAAGCACAGCAAAAAGAGAACGAACATGAAAGGCAAATAAAGAGATGAGGACGATGCCTCATTCCGTGACGCAGGGAGTTCATAGTCCCCAAACGGTTCCTATCAGGGGTTTGGGGGAAATCAAATACGAACGCTGGCCCCAACCGAGGCTGGAGCTGCCAAGTCCGCCAGAGGGGGGATACGTTGGGGAATGGCTTACCTTAACGGGACACGGAGCCCTTGAATCTTACTCAAGTGGGTCGACTTACACCCGAGCTTGAAGGAGAGAAAAAACGACGGGTACTGGAACCGAAAAAGTAAGCTTCGACCGTGGGTCACACGCCGGGAACAAAAATCTTGTGTAAAAACCCGGGAGACGACTCCATTTTTCCCCGAACGAAGTGTGTGAGTGAGGAAATGAAGGGGCTGGACGGTTGTAGGTGTGGGTTGAACTTGGATAGGGGCCCAGAGCTACAGGAATCACCCGAACGGGTGGGTACAGGGGAAGATCGTCTCTATCGGAAGAGCCAAGAAAAGAAGGGGTAACGACCTACAAATGGGCGGCCCGACGGCACACCCTGGAAAGGAAGAAGAACGCCACCACACAAAGGGGGTGAGAAGAGCCCGGGACGAGCCACCAAAAAGGTAACGCAAGCACCGTTAAACTGAGCAAATCAAGAAGGTCCGGAGAGTCAAGGATGGGTGTTCCAGGGAGGCGAAACACTGTACACACAACCACGAAAAAAAAAGGAGGGGCCAGCAAAGTTATGGGTAAAAAAGACGGATCGCCGGGACCCATTGTTGTAACAGAAGTCCGAGGTAGAGGAGACTAATACAACTATCTCGTGATTTGGGTTCGGCCGAACTGCCGAGGAGCCTGAGAAAAAGGGGGGGTCATTTGAGGGTAAAAGACTCCAGCTCTCTGATGAACCTTCGTGAGGATAGAAGTAATACAGGTGGCATTCTTCAAAAAGGAACACCGTTACCGACTAAGGTTGGGAGGGAGGAAAGTGGATTCGGATGGCAGACCTCAGAGAAAACAAACGTTTGGGGAGTTCACGTCACCAAAATTAAAGCCCAAAAAACCTCGTAGCGGGGAGAGTGAAGTACGCTCGAAGATTATTGCTGAAAAGGAGAGGTAGATGTCCGTAGCAGAGGTAGGAAAGAGCACTATCAGTAAGAGAAGGCTACAGGGATAGGGATAAGTCGGAGATTGGGGCGCCCTGGGGGGAAACCGGTCGAGTTAGTCGAAGCATCCAATCGCTAACAGAGAAACCGGACGAGTAGATAGGATGGGGAACAATGAGACATAGACCGGAGATCAATAAAGATGAGAGACCTAAATTTGAACTCGATCCTTACTCAAGCGAAGAGGGACGGATTGTCCTACTTTTCAAACGAGTGTAGACCTTAAAATAAAATACCGGCGGCACCGGACGGGTAGGAAAGGGGTGTTAGTGAAAAGGGGGATTCCTCGGAGTTGGGAGCGGCTGCCCTGGGATGTGGGGCAGAGACGGGGGTTACGTGGGGACGTCAGGAATACGCTGGGAGTTTGGTGGTGGGAATGTAAATATGAACCCCCATGACAAAAAGAGAACGATCGGGCTGAGTAAATTGGGGAAACTAAGTCTAACTGAAAATAGGAAATGGGGAAGGGGCTGGAATAATAGTCACGAAAGCAATTTCACCAAGCAAGATCCTTGAAAGGGGGGTATGGGCAACAAGTCTTTAGTAATAGGGGGGGGTAACCGAAAAACGTCTGCCGCTACAGGAGCTTGGAACTGAGGAAAGAGGGAGTATCTCTGAGGAACCGTGCTAAGAACATCATCAATCTAGCGCAGAGAATAGTGAATGAACCTACACTTGTTTCACTAAAAGTCAAAGAAGAGAAGGGCCGGATGAAAAAGAGGGCCCAACCCCCTCCGGATGTCTGAAGAAAGCGTAGGAAAACTGAGTCAATGGACTAAACCAAAAAAGGGATACACCCGAAAAAAGCTTAAGGGGAGACAATATTCTCGAACGAAGACGGACCAGAAGTAAAAAAAAAATCGCAGTGAATGGAAAGCGGACTTCCGGAAAACAATGTGGTCCTTGAATGAAGAGAAAGGTGTAGTAAAAGCCAAGAAAAAGGTGAATCATGGAGAAGTCAGACAGAGACCCAAAGAAACTTAAAGTTTATTGGGGGAGTAATTAGAAGGAAACAGAAAGAACCCTCCCCATACCAAACCAAAAACTCCAAGATCGGAAAGATCACGCTGCCTGGGGATCCGAAAAAAGACAAGAAAAGGTCTATCTGGATAGTCTAAAAGGAAGCGAGGGGGTGGTTGTGGGGGGGGTTGGGGGGGGGTGTATTAGAAGTGCTTAATCACACCGAAGGTGGAAAGGAGGACAGCCGGCAGAATGGCTCGCAAAAAAGAAGCACCCTGACAAACTGTGTAACCGGACAGAGAATGATCACAAAAAACGCAAAGTGTCGATTTAACTGGTATGGAAAAAAAAAGGGGAAGCGCATGTCCGAACGCGGTCAAGAACCGGCAAAGTCAGAAATGAGTAATACAAGCATTGGTCACGATCACGGTCGATTGTGAGGATAAAGACGAAGAAAACATCGTTCCGGTTAAAGAGGGAAGGCAAAGACAGGTGCACCGAGAGATGAGAGAAAGCGCTCGTGATCGGAACTGGAGAGTGAACCGGTGAAAATGGAGAAAACAGGGAATTGGTCCCGCCAGTGACAAAACACCAAGAAAAACTCCTGTCAAGGGCACAGAGATTTGACAAAAAAGTACTTGGGAGCACATGATTTCCAAAAATGGTTCCCGGGAGAAAGTGAAAAGAAGAGTAGAGAGGACGTCGGGAGTCTCGGTCCCCGAAACCGTGCAGGTCGGAGTGAAGGGGGGAAAAATAAGTACTAGCAAGCAACGTGGAACAGTAAAGACTCCGCAGCAGATGAGGAGAGCGAACTAAAAGACGTCGTAAATCAAAGGGGAGACCGAAGGAACTGCCGTCGTGTGGGGTTCCAAGAACCCGGGCCGGGTCGACGCCGATCAGTGGGTATAAAACAAGGGCATGTGCTGTCACACACGGAACGCGAACCAGAAGGGATACCTGAAAAAAACCCCAACAAAATACAACACCAAGCGGCGGAAGAGAGCTCACAAAGGAAATGATGAAACCATTCCAGGTGGGAACGCATCAATAGGGAACGCTAGGGAGCGTGAACAGCAGAGCGAAGTAAACTTGAATTGAAGAACAAAGAAAAGGAAAAGGGATAGATATCTTCCGCCGGGATCCTGCAAAAAAGGATCACGGGACTACCTGAGGTCAGGATTAAACACGAGAAAAACGACCGGGGGAATGCTACTTCGATTCTGGGAAGGGGAAAATAAAAGGTTGGGGAAAACCAACATGCGGGGTGACCGAGACTGGGGTGCGCCGGAAACCAAAAGTTCACCACCGTCCAAAAACGAGTAGAAATAGAAAAGGCTCGCGCTTCGGGAAGGAGACCCAGCACCCGTCAGGGAAGGGGGCAAGGGATAAGCTACAACGTGAGTTGGACTTCTCAGAAGAGAGAGGTTCAGAAAGCCTCACATGTGCATGGACTAATATTTTGGGGATAGAAAAAAAAAGGTCGAGATGAAGGGCCTGCACGACCTCGGAGGGACAGGGTTTTCATATACTCCGATAGAAGTTCCAGCTGAGAGAAATACAAGGCTAGTACTGATAACAGAAACATGACGTTCTTAAAAATCAGGGATAATGCCGAAAGAAGCAGGGTGGAATTCGAGATGGACCCAGGAGCCTGTGATAGTCAGAGGACACGAAATGTGACCAAATGATAAGGCTCACTTCGCATTTAACCAGATAAGGAAGAGGGGAAATAGTTCCGGCGAAAGGTATGAGGGCACCGTCAGAACGAATGTTTTTTCGGTTGTAGTGGAGGGGAAAAATCAAAGACGAAGAAAAGCTGGAGAGCGGGCGGGAACCGAGGAGGGGGCCGAGAAAAAAAAACGTAGAAAGGCGGTTACAACCGGCGTGGCAAGGGGGCCGTGAATAAGAATTACGGGACCAACCAACAGAGACAGAGGATCGGGGAATGTTGTGCGGTGACAGGGGAAAAAAAGACGGCCGGGCGAGGAACCCCAGGAATCACAGGCAATGGTCTTGAGGAAGGGACTCCGGGGGAGGATCCGGATCCGAAGTGTGACGAGGTGGGACAGGACCTGGGGGAGAGGGGAGAACATAGTGATAGGGGAGTGGTCCGTTCGCCTGCCAGATCGAATCGGGGCTTGGCCAAGGGGAGGAAAAAAGACACGCGGGACGGGGAGCAGGCAGCAACAGGGGGAGGAAAGACGTTCTTGTAGGCAAAAAATTTTTGGCAGGAATTTAGCGGAGTGGGGAGCCACTAAACCTGAAGATCAAAGAGGTGGGAGCCCACCGAAAAAAAATTCCCTTCAAGAAACCAGAGAGGAAGTGGGGATGGTAATAACCTTAGGGGGTAGGAGCGGAGAGGGGAGGTCCAGTAACGAGAACTAAGCTTACCAAACTAAGACTCAGGTTGGCCGAGCAAGAAAAAAAAGGGAGGAATGGTCGATGGAGGAGACAGGCCGGGCAGGGCACAAAGCCAAAAAGATCAACAAGGAACTCCTAAATAGAGGCTTGGGGAACGAAAAGTAGGTCGTCCTTATTTCAGCCTGGAAGAAGAGCCGAGCTTCGGCGAACGTGATAAGCCACGATACGGGGGCGGGAAGTCCGACCAGGGGTAAAGGGAAGGAACCCCTCTGTCGAAAAGAAAGAGACACGGTGTAGAATCGAAGGTCTACTAAGAAACCTAACGTCAGGGAAAAGGATGGGGGTTGGAGAAACACAGAGATGGGGGCAAACAAAGGTAAGGGTTCACGAGTGGGTTCAAAGGGTGAAGGCTAGGGAACACGAAGAAAAGAGTGTCAGACCCAGTCCTCAAGGTACCGTCCAAAACGCTTTACGAGTGAAAGAGGGCCGGAAAATGGAGAAGACCAGGATCTACCATAGGTATGGAAGGACATACAAAATAACGCAAGCAAGCGCCACAAAGGAGGGATAAAGTCACCCTAAAAAGAATAAAACTCAAACACCCTAAAACTCAGAAAGGAAGCAACTCGCGATCACACAGGTGACGGAAAATGTTCCCCTAGAAACAAGAGAAGAAGTGACAGCGCCTAACTCGGGAAGGGGGTAGTGCCGAAATTTAGAGAGGATGGGGGAGGGGACCAACAGAGCTGGGTGGAAATCAGGGAGTAAAGCCGAAGGTGAGAATGAAGGAAGTCTATGAAAAGTGAAACAAAACACAAGGGAGAACAACGATCGAATCGGGTGAAAAGAACGCATCCGGGAAAGTATCACAGCAGTTGGTCAAACCTCAACAGGGAGGCCAGCAAAAAATAGAGGCCGATACGGGGAACGATCGTAGGGGGGGAGCGGAGGTGAAAATGCTAAGGCCTTTATTTCACTGATGGAGAAAGAGGGGAAAAAAACCCATCCGACGGACCCGAGGGCACGAAGCCTGTCAACGGAAAAGGGAGACGAACGTCGAAATCCGCGGGAGAGTGGAGGACGGGGTTCCTTCAAATAGGTACGAAAGGGAACAGGCCAGGTCCCCGCCAAAGCAGGGGAAAAGAGGGGGAGGGGTGCATAGGGGGGCGTGGCAGGGCGTAAGGGGAAGGAATCACCGAAGACAAAAACTTCCGGGGGTTTGGAGGTGGAGACTATGACAAACTGTCCACGGAGGGTCGAAAGTAGGGAAATCCTAATGGAGGGGACAAAAACTTTGGGGGAAGTTGACCAAAGAAGAAGGAAGGCTTGCGAGAAGAAAGAGGTAAGAGGAGAAGAAAAAAGGATACCACTCCGCAAAAGGTTCGAGGCATTATCGAAAAACGTCGCCTCGGGGAAAAAGAAAAAGTCTTGGATCGTAAGGCTAGACCCCTAAAGTGAAAATCGCCACTGGAAAAAAAAGTGCAAAAAAGCAGGTCTACTAGGCGGGAAAGGTAGTTGAAACCATCCAAAAAAAAGAGGTTAAAATTGGGAACAAAGGGTCAATATCAAAACGAAAAACCCTATGGCGGTATGGGGAAAGGTCAGAAAGAAGGGAATTGTGGGTAAAAGTTTTACGGGATTACCGAAATTGTTGGTGCTCTCGAACCGGGGGAAGAGGTGGGGCTGATCTTGCCAAGAATCTTCGGGTACCTCGAGAAACAAGGATTTCTCGTCCGACTAACATAGGTCGACGGGTAGCATGAACAAAACTAGGGAAGCCCTTAGAAAAAAATCGGAAGGAGTTTCGCTCAACTGTGAAACAAAAAGGAAACGGACAAGAGTCAAAGAGAAAAAAGGGGCCAAGAGAAAGCAAAGGGAATGGACAGTTCGTAGGGGGACTTGGTTAAGGGGGTGCCCTTCGTCCAAGAATAAGAGGCCTGGGGCAAAAAAGGAAGTCAAGGATGTTAACAAGAAAAGGAAAGGGTTGAAGGCAAAGAACAAGACGACGCAAAGTGAAAAGGTAATTGGTGTCGAGACGTGACGAAAGGGGGGAAAGCAGTGTAGGGTAGTCTACCAAAGGGAAGAGAGAGGGAAACAGTTGTGATCAGGTCGACCGTCGAAAAACTACCACTTAATCCTGAGTTAGACCAGGGAGGGATCAGGAAAGCAACTGCGGTGGGGGGGGCACGGAAGGGTTGAACAATCTTCTTAATGTAGGTCATCCCGAACGACCCGTTGGAAAAGCGAAAGAATGATCCGGAATCCGGAAATCGCTTCAACGAAAGTAGTGGACGCTGCGTGCATACTGATGAGAAGATAAACAATCGAAACGCCCCGGTACTGAGAGGAGTGGAACAGAGAAGAGGAAAAACCACCAAAGGTAGGGGGGAGATAGATTTTGCCCAGGAAACAATTTGGACGCTTCGCGGGAAATCTAAGAAGGAAAAAGTAAAAGGAGAGAGAGTCCGAAGGAACAAGGCGATCGGAGGAGTGAGCAGTCACTGTTCTTGCACGAAAAAAAGAAGCACTACTAGATGGTGAAACCGATACCATGGACACCCCTTGAGGGCGAAAGAACTCCCGCGAGACGGAAGCGGAGGGGACGGGGAGATCAAAGAAACTTACGTTAATGAACACGTGCCCTTATACTGGAGGAGGGTTTGTGGGGATGAAAACCAAAAAAAAAACAACATTCCCGGTCAACTTGAAAAGGAAAGGGATGGAAAATCAGAAAAAGGAGGAAAGACTGGACTCCTTGGCAGAAACAGAGGTAATACGGAGGGGGGTCAGACACAGAACCCCCCCCACAATCCCCGGGTGAGTGAAGGAAACGCCTTTGTGTCTTTACGTGATGAATGATTGCCGTCAGGGCCACTGTATAAGGGGGTTCCGTATTTTAGCGAAAAAAGGGGGGGATGCAAGAGACAAGCACGAAAGTTGGGGGGGTGTCCTGCTGCCGGGCTGCTCGATTCGGGATCTGGGGGGGGAGTAGGGAAGAATAGGGGGAGAAAACTTGAAAAGCATCGAAGAACTCAAAAATAAGGAACGCTAAGAAAAAAAAGGGGCCTCAATCAAAAAGAAAGAGTCGGATGAAGCATTAAACGTAAGATAGCACAATCCTACGGGGTTCAAGGCACAAACACGTAAGCCAACTTAAGCGGGGGAGAAGTGGGCCAGAAAAAACTGGTAAAGCGGGATAAACGCGGTGAGTGAGACGCCCAATTGGGTAACCGTGGCGAGAAGAGGGTACGGAGAGGTTGATATCAAGGAGCAAAGAGAGATATGGCGGAAAGGGGGCGGTGGGTCTCAGGAAACTAGAAAGTGAAGGATTTCGTCGGGTCGGGGGGGTTTTGAGGGCGAAATCTAACTATATCCGGAGGGCTGAAAATCTTTCGTACCATGGAATGGGATGAAAGAAAACGGCGCGAAGGGGGGTATGGAAACCGAAGCGACTAAAAACCAGACTTTTTGAGGTGGTTCAAAAAGAAGGTACGAAAGACACCTTTGCACCGCGATGAGAGAGACTGGTACGCGGGACGCGCAGGGTGAAATGGGAAACTCTGCAGAAAATCTCGCGAGCTAAGAGATCAAAACTAGGGAACCCAAAGAAAAGGACATCTGTGATCTAGAGGGGGGTGGGGGGGGAAGGGACCAAGCTAGGAAGAAGCCTCTGCACAGAACAAGCGATCAACTGGGAGGCGCGTTCGGAGGGGACAGAAAACGTCGTCGCGGGCCTTCGGGCAGAGAACAGCGAGTTAATATACAGGAAAGGAGTAAGAAAAAGGAATTGAAAAAAAGGGGAGCACTACTGTTGGGCGTGTGCCGTCAGAAAGACGAATCGGAACTTAACCTTCCCTAGGGTTAGGGGGTGGATGGTGGAGGTTGCACCTTCAGGATGGGGGCTGTTTGGGGGACGAGTCTTAGGTGGTGGGATGGATGGATGGGGGAAGATGCCGCCCTGGGAAGTTGGTGGTACAGGAATGGGGGATCAGCAAACAAAGCACGGATACAACGGAAAAAGGAACGATCCGGACGGGGTGGCAGTGCACCAAAATAAATATTAAGGAAAGAAGGGACCTTATTAAGGGGGAAACTTAAAAAAGATGGTTCATTAAAAAAGAAAGACAGAAGCTCAAGCGCAGAAAATTGGTTCAGGGTGGAAAAATCTTTGTAACGGCAGTTTAAATAGAAAAGGAAAAAAGTCCAAGGGGAAGGGTTCGACCGGACCGGGTGGCTTAGATAGACCTGGCTGAAGAAACTACAAACAGAAAGAACGGGGAAGGAGGCAGAAAGGGGTTCGACCGAAGATAAGAACAAGCGTCCGCAACTCAGGGAGGAAGAAAAAGGGGAAGACAATGATAGAGGACACCCCAGGCTCGACCAAGGGGAAGGGCGGGAAAGACATTCAGAGGACTTAAACAAGAAGTATATCTCCAAGAAGAACTGAAGAAAACGACTCCGGTTCCGGGCCTGAAAACAAGGGAGCTGTAACTAAGAAGGAGGCCAGACGGCGAATCTTCTGTTGCACCGCAAAGAAGGGTAGCGAGCAGGGGTAGAGAATCCGCAAAGAAGCACTCTAAAACAACCATGGAAAATGAACAACGTCGACCTCAAAAAGTCGTTCGAACATCAAAAAGAGAAGGGTCAGGCCCATCGCGATGACTGTCAGGCGGAAACGGATAACGAAATAAGGGGTTACTCCCAGGACTTGGTAAGAGGAGAACCGAGAATACTTCATCAAGCTCGAGAGTACCAGTCCGTCATAATGATTACTCGACGGATAGTCCCCAAAAAGTTAAGGGAAGAGATACAAAAAGAAGAATACAAACGCAGCCAGGTCCGAGGGACGGTAAGACAACATTTAAGGGAAGGGGAAGTACGCGGAGCGCTGAGGAGGACACCCGCCGGAGAGTCAATTATCTCCGCAGGGACAACAGATCGTGATATCGTGGTACTTCAGGAACAAAAAATACACTTGATGCCGTCCACATAATGAAACATTGAACGAGGATCTGTTCCAGACTCATATGTCAGCGGTACTGGAGGAAAAGGAAGGGAGTACCTTGGAGCAGAGGTGGATGCGTCCGCACAAGAATAAAGACAGGGGGGGAAGACGTAATGCAGCAAGACATGAACTCCGAGTCAGGGGGAAACGGAAGAGGTGATCGTCACCTCCCTCAACAGGGAGTAAAAGTGATCAGACGAATGGAAGAAAGGGAGAACATCAGTTAGGAGGAGAGGGGTCACCGTCGATTAAAACAACATTGTACGAGTCCAGGAAAGCCAGAGTAGCTCAAAGACCAAAAGTGGGAAATTCCAAGGGGAAGGAAGCGCAACGGTCAGAAAACAGGAAAGAAGTCGAAAAAAAGATTAAGGGGGGCCTGAGCCAGAAAGGAAAAGACTGGAGGGGAGGGGGGGAACGCAGCAAGAAAACCTCGAGGAATCGGGGAATCGGTCGAATCCCGAACTTGTACGGGAAAAACCTGTTCGTACAAAAAGGAAGAGCAGGGGGAACCCAAGAAAGAATACTGAAGTTAGACCCATAATGAAGACGCTCACGAGGAGTGAACTAACGGTCCGATTTTGGTTTGTAAAAAGAAGACGAAGGAAAAGGAGATGGTAGAGGGAACCAGGGCCGATCGCGGAACTCAACAAAAAACAAGGGGGAGAATATAAGAAAAAAACTATAGGGCACTTTCGAGGCAAAAACTAAAACGAACCGAGATTTCATAGGGATAGGCACACGGAAGGATAGAAAAAAGTGGGGTCAGAAGGATCTTAAAACGAGGGGGAAAGGAAAGAAAATCCGACAATGGGGGTTTGTGGGAAAATCACGTAGGGGGGCATGTGAAAATAGGGTGACTCGATTACCGCAAAAAGGGGAAAACGGAAAAAGGGTTGAGGGATGAGGGGTAAGAAGGTACAACGCATAGGGAAGGCATTTCGTGGTAAAGGCGGACCACACGACGGGCACTTTTTGGCTGGTCCTTAGAAATTACGACGTGATCTTCGCGACCCGCCGA
>Ga0179591_1143848_pt1 | contig 10551 bp, 14 predicted proteins | sample CZOMad2_1_08_16f_FD_182891 | JGI IMG/M metagenome (GOLD analysis project Ga0179591, IMG submission 182891) | Vadose zone soil fungal communities from Angelo Coast Range Reserve, California, USA - CZOMad2_1_08_16fungal (PacBio error correction) | ecosystem: Environmental > Terrestrial > Soil >...
ACAAGGCTGCAAACGATCGGGAAGCTGCCCGTCCCAAAATGAGTGTGGGGTGGCACCAAACGAAAGGAGGGGAAAAAAGAGGGATGAATCCGGATGAGACGAGTTCGCCTTCTGAAGGTGAAAGATTGGAGACAAAGAAAAAGAGAAGCAATGAAAGTGATCAAATATGCTGTAACGTTTTGGGAGGACCTACGAAAGCGGACCAGAGCGGGAATGCGGGCCGGTCTTCTAGAGAAGAGAAGAAACCTTGGCAAGGACGTCGGTTCTCTTGGGGGAGGGATGCGGGAAAAAAAGGGAAGGAAGGCATCAAAAAGCGAAGTTCTTAACTGGGTATAGGACATTCAGCGGGCGAAATGAGAAAAATAAGGTAGATGCCGACAGGCGACTCACGTGAAAATAAAGTAGAATAAGCTGGGGAAAAAGAGGGGGAAAACTATGTCTTCGACACATCTTGGAAAAAAGTTGTATTGAGCTTGTCGTTGACTTGGCAATGGTGAACCTGGGAGACGATGTTTAAACGAAACGGCCGGTCAGTAAAGGGGGGGGACCTGAAGCCAGAAACTCGCAAATTGCTCTTCTTTCTGGTAACTCCTGAGATGTCCGAAGGGGTAGGAGCTCAGAAGAAGAAGGGGACGATTCAAGGGGCTTGCGACGAAGAGATTTGTCGCTAAAAAAAAACCCGATGGGGATCGTGGAAGTCGAAGGCGTCGGCTTGCCGATACCTGTTTTCACCTTGCCTCTTAAAGGCGGAAACAAGGACGGAGGTAAAAGATCAGAAAGAGGTATCGCGGATCCTCAAAGCTCGGACTAGGGGGGACCAGCCGCACGTTCGGGTCGAGCAAGGGGCCTGAGAGCCACGAAGTGAGCAGTTAAGCCGTTCTTACTCAAGAACTAGTGGACCAAACAGAGACAACAGGTAATTACGCTAAGACTGGTCGAAAAAAGAGCTCAAAGAAAATACGTAGGGAAAGGGAAAAAAAAACAGCTTGAACTGTTCTAATACATTTATCGTCTAAAAACATCGTAGTATTGACGGAATGGAGACAAAGCCTTTAAACCGTCTAAGTATGGTAATGGACTGCTGAAAGATACGGGGGGAAAACGGGGGGGGAGCAGGAGGGCTATGATCTTCTATCAATATATATAGGGGTTCGAAAATACCGTATATCATACAGGAAAAAAAGTCAGAAGAAACCGACCGTGGATCTCTCCGCAAAAAGAGATTCCTTCAGGGAGGATGAGAGGACTAGAGTTCATGCCAGTACCGAAAGCCTGAAAGGGGAGCTGAAAAATACACCGCAGGAAATTGGAATCTCTATTCCTAGTCGGCGCCTCAAGCCTAAAAAGTTAAGGTGATAAGGCGCGGAAGAGGGGGAAATAGACAGACTGACGACTGCAGTCACCTTCTCGATTTAGTGATTGGGGTCTTGAATGAATTAGAACCGGGGCAGGGAGCGGTAGGAATCTTTTCAGATGCGGTTTAGGGTGCAGAAGAGCTCCTAAAAAACAACACAACTGTATTATTATTACAAGGAGATGGGATCCACCTAAACTAATCTACACCTGAGGAGACCTGCCAAAAAAGCCTTCTTTTCTCCTAAGGAAATACACAAAACTCAGGGGAATAGGGGATCATAAAATCTTTTCATTTGTTTTGAATAGTTGACAGGGAGAGATATGATATAGAGCGGACGAAGCTGCGGAGTCAGGATCGGGGGGGATATATCATGGGGAGCATGGGGGGGTTTTTACCCGCATCTTGATCGGGACGCCAAGCCTAATGCCTAAGAACTCCCATAAAAATACAAACGAGGGTAGTAGGGACGGATATAACAGGAAAGGTTTCTCTACAGCCAACGGGGGGGAAGGGGGACAGAGGGGGAGACAAGATCGAGGGAAGGACTCTATGCAGCCTTACTCTGGAAAAGGGACCTTAACTTTTAAGCAGAAAGGCCAAAAAGAACTCATAGACTTTGTTTCATTGAACACGAGGGGGATAGAGGGCACGTAGAAGCGATAATTTTGGCGAGATCACCTGCTTAGAACAGTTCAAGCTGTGTTCGTCGTCCCACTCTATGGAGGGGGGGCAGGGAAGAGGCTCATCAAAGGGGGGTCTGGTCTCTGATGTGTAAAAATACAAAAATAAGGCCGCACGGCTCCAGGACTCCCAGAGAGTTGCAGGTCTGGAACGCCGAAAGTGAGAACTCTTAAGGGAAAAGAAGGAAAAAAAGCCTGAGGATGAAGATACCGGAGAGAGAGGGGGGGAAAGAATCAAAAGGGGAAAGAGGCTTAAAAGGACGGTGAACAACTTGTATTCAGCAACCGCGAAGGGAATGCCTGAGAAAAGTAAAGTCGGGGGGGGGGACAAACCATCTTCAGTACTAGCAAACCGCAGGGCCCCCACTCAAGAAAGCGTCATCTTAGAGCTGCCGCCATCGCGGGCAGACGCGGGAGGTCAAAACAAGAAAGGCCCGTCGGTACTCGAAGGAAGACAAAAGGCATTCCCTCCCAGAACAAACAAAGGCTCCAGCCCCTGACTCCATCTGAACAAAAGAAAACAAAGGGAAAAAAGGGAAGTCGCCGAAAGAGAACAGAGGCCTTACTCTAGGGGGGATATCGCACGGGAGGTTGACAACCTATCGGAAATTCGAAGGAAATGCAGCAGCCGCCCGCGCAGGAAGACTAGGCCAATAAAAAAAAGGATAAAAAAAAACGCCTGTAAATTTGTGTGGCCATATCACCGACACCAGCAGCCTCCTGCTCCGGGCAAGGGAAAAGAGGGGGGGAAAAAAAGGTCAAAAAGAAAAAAGAAATCGTAAATCGGCTGGTCCCATTTCGTATCGCAAACATGCGCCTCGACCGGGGAGGAGGTTGCTCTATTTGCTGAGACCAGAAAAAGATTCACCTGAAAACGGGGCGAACCGGAGAAGCACGTCAGCGACAGAAGGGCCTCGTCCCGCCGGAGAAAAACCAAAAACGGAAGGGAAAAGACGCTCGCTGCTACCGCAGCCCGGTCTTGCAGGACATCCACCTCGAAAAAAAAAACTCTTCATTCAAAAGGGCACGGAAACAGCTTCCGCAGAGGGAGGGAAGGGGGAAGGGAAGGAGAGGAGGTGAAAACGATTCCATTCACTGAGAGAACGGTGCATGCATGGTAATATTCCCTCAATTCTTGGGAGGAGAAAAAACAAGAAAAAGACCAAAACGGGCTTTATGCAATTGGGAAAAGAAAAAAAGAAGAAAAAACAAGGAGTTGAACCGCTTTTAATGTTCACGAAGCTGGCTGTGGGCCACGAGAATCAATGGTCTAACTCTGCCGCAAAGGGGGGAAAGCGAAGAGGCGCATACCGACTACGGGGACCTGATCAAAAGGGAATGAACAAAAAACTGAAGGGGGTCTGGAGCCGCAGATGAAACAAATCTGGTTGATGTGACCGAAGGGAGAATCAAGGGAGAAAAAGGAGAGAAAGGCATTTTCAACCTAAAACGCGCCTCCTCTAAGCAGGGTCATAAAAAAAAAGCCGAGGTGCGAGAAAACTCAAAACACAAAGGAAGGAGGGAAGGGGAAAGGGGGAGAAGGAAAAAAGGCGAGGGGGGGTGGCGGCTTGCCGGATTGCCGGCCTTCGATGCGGGCCTGAGGGGCTTTAAAAGGCTTCACAAGAAATCAGTGAGATTTTAGACCAAGTAGGAAGAAAAGATTGGGGATGAAAGCATAGTCTGCTCCGAGAAGTTCTCATTGAAAGGGGGGGGGGGGGGATCAAGATCGGGGGCCGAAGGCTAACACTCTCAGTTAAAGGGAGAGGGGCCAGAGGGCTATCATGGGGAGATGTCAAAAATCAAGGAGTGAAAAGTAAGAGGTTCACAGGTTTAGCTTGCGGATTGACAATCTATGGGACCGAGAACCAGGAAGAAACGTGGCTTACCAGGGGGTTCCTAACTTAGAGATATCAAAATGGGAGGTAATATAATACTCTAAGCAGGAAGAATAAGAAGACAGAAACAGAAACGCATCGTAAAGGAGTCCAATTCAAAGAAGCGGGGCCGTCTTGGGATAAACATTAAACCCTTCATAAGGTTGAAAAAGAGATGTCACAGGGCGCGCGGCTTGTCGATCAAACAGGGGTCGGAGTGTCGAACGAGACGGAAAAAAAACGAGGGGAGGGGTTTTTCCTCCTGCGGGAAGAGGCGCAACTCTCCTGAGCTTGAAGAAGACTTGCTGGATACTCGACTGTCTGTCCGGGAAAGATGTAAAAAAGAAGAGACACACCTAGGAGCTAGGGCGGGGGAACTGTTTAAAACCAAGAAGCATCGGGACCATCGCGGTTACGCGTTCCGTTCAAATTCTTTCCTTTACGATCGAAAAATCTGGACTTCTGGAAGAAAAGCGCAGGGGTGTAGGTGATGATGGGGGGGCTCACCAACTATACCTGAGAGGGGAGACAGGAGACGATCGGCAAACTATATCAGCCATGCAGCTGGCTGCAACGGCTGTTTCTATGACGATCAACGCTTGGAAAAAGGCCAGAGTATCAGGAGATGAGGCCGGATCAGTTGAAGAGGGGTCAGGAGAAAAAGATATGTCCAAATGGTGTCGGAGCTTTAAGTTACTTTCAGATGGCTGAAAAAGTGTTTCGGGGGACGAGGTGAAACGGCGGAGGGGAGACGGTCTATTGCCGTACCGGTGGGAAGGAGAGAAAGCGAAGGTACGGACCGCTTTCGGGTCGAGAGGTGGTCAGCGATGTCGCTCTCTAAGTAAAGTGAAGAGGGGAGGGGCCGGGCTTAACTCGCCTCGAATATGGTATGGAGCCAAACCCCAGGAAAGGGAAAAAAAAGGGCAAGGGGGTCCGAATACCACTTTGTTAACCGTTCCTGCATGAGTAGAAAAGAGTGAATCGTTGTTCTATCGAGGAAGGGGGAGAGGACAAGAAGAAAGCTCTCCGGGCTCATCGGGGAATTTCATAAGGTCGGGAAAGTTAGAAAATGGAAAACCTGAGCAAGATCAAAAAAAGTTAGCCGTTCAGACTCAGTCTTGGATGGAACAAGAAACAGACAATTTATTATGATAAGTCTTGGCTAAATACGCAAAACAATACCCCTCTTAGAGGGGGAAGGATAAAAGTGAAAGGTGACTAAGAGAATTGAAGCCCAAAGCATCTCTGAGGAGTTACTTCATTGTTCCAAAGATTGGAGGAAAAGGAGAGAAGAGCTAAGTAAAGAGACTGTCTACACGGGGGTCTTCCGGGGCAGGAAGAGGAAAATCTCGGGGTCTCTACAACTTAGCGTATGAGAGAACTGCCCCCCCAATTGTCTTTCATAAATACAACCTTTTACAAAAAGAAAAACAAAGAAGAACGAGTCAAAAAACGGCTTGGGGGACTGGATGGCGTCTTAATGCCTATGAGGACCTTGCTTACAAAAGGAAAAGAGAAAAAGAAAAGGGAGGGGGGGACAACTACCCCCCAAGATTGCGGACAGTACTCTACTACTCCTGAGGGAAAACGCCGAAGACGAAGCATGAAAATAGATTCATACATATCTGATCCTGAAAATCCTTAAAAAACCTCGGAAGCTCCGAAAAAAGTCCAGGAGTTTCTTTAAGCGGAAAAACAAAGGGGAAGCTCAGGATCAGGGGTTCTAATAGGGGTTTTGACTGAGGAGGGGCTGTGGCTACCATGTCGAGCTCAAAAACACAAAAGGATTATTAAAAGTAAGAGATTGCGTCAACCAAAGAGGAAAAAAACAGGGAAAGAAGCGACCTCAAAGAAATTCGGGGCTCACTACTCCTTGAGGCAAACTGGGCGACCTCGCAAATTCCGAGGGGCAGAGGGGGCGATTCCGGGTCTATATCGGATAGCATGGGGCTAACTGGGCGGGGAAAGAAGGAATCAAAGGGAGGCTCATTATTAATGATATCCTGTTAAGAGAGAGGGGTGTATGAACTCCTCTCACAGGGACTCGTTCATTTTAAGCAGAGAAGATAGAACCAGACGCCAGTCAGCATACAAGGGAAGGGGCTCGTTCTGCTTTGCGAAAGGGGAGGGGGCGAACACAGGGGTGGCCTTGTCGGACTCTATAAGTGTCACTCGAAAAAGGAAGTCGAGAGCTACTTCGGGAGCAGGACACGGTAGCCGTCGAAAGGGTACGTCAGCATTCATAAGAAGAGAGAGGGGTACAAGAGGGGGATAAAAGACGTAAATCTACTAAAGATTCTTTGGGGAACGAGATAAAAAGCTTAGACACCGGGCCACGGGGGAGGGTCAGGCCCCCTACGAGTAGTGTATTGGCGAGCTTTAACTGCCAAAGGGGGGCGTAGAAAATCAAGAAAGGGAGAAATAGAGGTGGACAGCATAAGCCCGGACGTGCTCCCTGCTCAACATCTAGGATCAGAAAAATGACGGGTCCAGAAAAAGGATAAGGTCAGGGTCAAAAGAGTGAGCAGCAGAGCCCGAGATGCAAAGCCGTTCTATCTCAGAAAGAGAAAGGGAGGGTTGGAAAAAGGAAAAAAAAGGAAGGGAACCAAGTTAATTCCAACCGTCCTAAATTCGCCGTGGATAACACGATCATCTTCGGGGTTTGTGGATCAGACAGCGGACGAGGAGCCAAGAAGGAACACCCACGAACAATCCGATGGAGCGCCTCATCGGGAGGAAAAAGTCGGAGGGGAAAAGGAAAGGAGGGAGACCTCTGTACGTTTCTCGTTACCGGCAAAATGAGGCGACAAACATTTAATAAAGGCCGTCGCAAAGAGAGTCTAAGAAAAAGAAAAAGGACAGAAAGGACGACTCAAAACAAAAAGTTGGGGCCACCGATACTTGGTGAGCGACCTCTGTCAAAAATAAACAAAAAGAAAAAAGAAAAAAAGAAAAAAAAAAAAAAAAAAATATCGGCAATTCAATACGGGGGAGGAAGGGATGGTTCCCAGCGCCTGGAGCGCATAGACCATGCGCATGCCCGCCAGAATGTACTATCCGGCCGGGGCTAGCAGGGGGGAGGCACCGGAGCACGTTGGGGGCAAGCATCACAAACAACCAGCGCGAATTCCCGAGTCCACTTGGGCATCGTAGTCACGAAAAAACGGAACTCGTAACCTCTATGGTCACTAATTGCGTCTGTCGAAACGCAGACTAGAGGAAAGAACGTGAAAAGCATTTAGGAGAAAGATAGAGGGGACAGGAGACGAGGCCTATGCGCAATAAAGCGTCATCTGAAATTGGAGGGGGGAAGAGGACAGCAGAAAAAAAAAACGGTCCCGGGCCGCTACGCTCGCTGCACACGCATCCCGGGAAGTGCGTCGGACAAGCAGCAGGACGGGGACCCTGAGGAGATCAAAAGGAAGGGTCCGCTGAGCCCAGGCCGCCATCGCTTGCAGTGGGGAGAAGGGGGACGGGGAAAAAGTGAGCGGACATTCTAGGATACTCGGGCCAAAATCATATAGTAGGAGATGGCCGAGTGCTTTATAGTTCGGACAAAAAACTAAGGGGTAAACAAAGCAGTGCTTTGTCTCAATTTGTTGGGGGGGTCGAGACTCGAGAGGGCATCGAAAAAAAGATGTGACACTCTTGAGGTCCCGAAGCTTTGCTTGTGGGAACTCACTGAAAAAAAAAAAAAGAGAAAAAAAAAAAAAAAAAACCAAACAAAAAAAAAACCAAAAAAAAAAAAAAAAAAAAAAAAAAAAAAAAACAACAAAAAAAAAAAAGGGGAGAACAAAACAAAAAAAACCAAAAAAAAAAAAAACCAAACACCAACCCCCAAGGGTTGGCCCCCAAAAAAAACAACTTTTTTTGTAAAAAAAAAACAAAAAGACGACCACCAAACCCACCCCCCAAAAAAAAAACCAACACAAAAAAAAAACAAAAAAGAAACACACAAAAAAGAAAAAAAACACCGAAAAGAAGAAAAAAAAAAAAAACGGTGTTGTTTAAACAAAAAAACAAAAAAAGAAAAAGAAAAAACGAAGACAAACAAGCACCCAAAAGGCACAGGAGAAAAAAAAAAAAAAACCCAAAAAAAAAACAAAAGTTTTGTATTTTTTTTGGCAACAAAAAACCCCCCCCACCCCAACAAAAAAAAAAAAAAACTCAAACACCCCAACCCAAAACACAAAACAACCAAAACACCAAAACAAACACAAAAAAAAAAAACCCACCCCACCCCCCAAAAAAAAAAAAAACACAACACCCACAAACAACAAAAAAAAAAAACCAAAAAAAAAAAACATTTTACAACAAAAAAAACCACACACAAAAAAAAAAGAAAAAAGAAAAAAAAGAAGAGCCTCCACACCTAGCTCCGCTCGATCGCTCTACTCAAGAGTAACAAAAGGGCCAGGAAAAAGGTTGGGTCTGCGGAGCAAGTATTAATGAAACCAGAGGTGCTTGGCCTAAGTGATAGACACTTTTATCACTTGACTTATCAGAAAAAGGGCCCAAAAAGTTATCATCCGGTCAATCAAAAAAACTCTCCTGTCATCTCTAGAAACAACAAAAAACTTTTGAAGGAAGAGAGAGAGACAATAAAGCAAAAAAGGGGGGGGGATCTTTCAAAAACGAGGAGTCCTTATGATGTTGTCGTACGAGAAAGAAAGTTCAATGCAAAATGATTGGATCCCTTCTTTCAATCAACCGGGGATTTGTGGCGAAAGGAGAATGCGGAAAAAACATGGAAAATGAGGGGAAAACGTCTTTGGCGAGGCTCGAGCGTGCGATCGGGGACTTTATTCAGAGGGGCAAAAAGAATGAGGAGAAGTTGCAAAAATCAGCTTCTTGACTATTAGAGGTTGGAAAAGGAAGCTTTCTATTGAATACTATCTATAAAAAAACGTGCGAGCCACTCGCGGGGGGGCTTTGCCCAGGGAAACGGTAAGAAATCTCAAAGAATTTAGGTAAAAAGAATCAGACTCTAGAGGAAAGCGTCTTAGAAAAAGTAAGGAGAAAAAACGCCTCTCAAGCTCAGGAGGAAAAAAGCTAATGGCGGCAGCTTGGTATATAAGAGGAAAAAAAAGGAAAAAAAGGAGCCGAAGGGCCGCAGGCACGGCGGCTGGTGCAAAAAATGATGCGCAACGCAGATTCGAGGAAAGGACAAGGAGGGGAGGTGTTCCTCAGGCGGAACGATTCCACGCGCGAAGATGAAAGAAGGGGAGGAAACGAAGAGACCTTTAAAAAAACCGTTGACAGAGATGGCTGTCTCATCAAGAGAGCACAATCTTTCTATCGGGAACCTGGGGGGATAAAGAAACAATCGGGACCATAGAGTTTAAAAGTTCCGTTCTGCTTTACATGGACGAGATCGCAAAGCAGGGAACAGGCGAAAAAAGGAATTGTAGGTTATTAACAACGATACCCAGCTGTTCTCCTGGAGACCTAATCGGGGGATGGGATTAAAGGAAAGAAGGCGCCTGCTGGCATTTCGATGCGATCCAGTCGATCGGGAAAAGAATAGGGAAAAAAGGAAAATGACGTTCTGACGGCTGTAGGGGGCGCAAATCGTTTGCCATTTCGGCGCGGGGGGTGAATGCAAATTTGGGCTTGAAAGTGGAGCCGCTGGTGAAGGCGCAGGAACTGGGAAAGTAGAAGGGACCGGAGAACTTCTGCGGTCATTTCTTTCGGCGTTCGGCGCTTCCGGAGGGCCGCTAAGTGGCGGCGCTCGAGATGCCAGGAGGGGGGGAATGGGCGGGGACGGCGGGAGAAAGAAGATTTGTCTAACCAAAAACACCCCCGATATTAAAGTGTGGCCGCTACGTTCGGAGAAAACTTCAGAAAAGAGGGAAAAAGTGGAACGGACTGAAGGGGGGCGGAAACGCGCCGTTAGATGTTTCGGAGAGAAGGAGGTAGAAGGGCACTCCTCAGCTCGCTGCTCATCTGTGAGTCCAAGAGTTCTTTCGGCAAAGGGGAAAGAGTTTCCGAGGGGGCAAAAAAGGCGGCTCAGGAGGGGTCTGTAAAAACAGAAGAGACATACATTTATAGAGCTTACGACTTGGAAAGAGAAAAAAGAAAGGACGACACAAACAGAGAACGTTTCTAAGATTGATAATAAAGCCCAAAGCAGAGGGGTAGATTATGATTTATCAAGAGTATTGAAAACGCTGAGAGAATGGAATTGCTTAAGGGGGGAGGACGGGAAAAAGAGTCAGGGATCGATTCATCAATACCGGTATGTTTTGGCAGTCCAAAAGTAGGTAGGGAACTAAATTTCCCCCAAGGGCTGGTAAAAACCCTAAGTGGAAGCTCCGCCCAAGGGAGAAAAAGAACGACCTTCAGGGTTATTCTTTAATGGAGGGAAGGGAGGAAGGAAAAAGGGCTGGTACCATTACCAGGAGAATGGCTCTTGAAAAAAGGTACCCAATTTCTAGGTAAAAAGTAAATATTACTACTGGTACTAAACTCTTCCAACCGAATCAGAAGAAAAGTAGACGAAAAGAGCGGCGAGATAGATAATAAGCCTGAAACTCTATGAAAGCTCGGCCATTGAAACAGAGGGGTGAGGGAAGTCCTGGCGCCCCGACAGGAGAGAGGGAGTGATAGCGTTCGCGAGGGTGAGATGAGTTGGAGGGAC
>Ga0179591_1349461_pt1 | contig 10551 bp, 11 predicted proteins | sample CZOMad2_1_08_16f_FD_182891 | JGI IMG/M metagenome (GOLD analysis project Ga0179591, IMG submission 182891) | Vadose zone soil fungal communities from Angelo Coast Range Reserve, California, USA - CZOMad2_1_08_16fungal (PacBio error correction) | ecosystem: Environmental > Terrestrial > Soil >...
GCCGGCTTCGGAAGACGCTTTGAAGGGCTCCGCTCGTGAGTGACGGAAAAGGGAAAAGGAGCAAATGCCCGTCGCCTCATTGTGCATAACAACGAGGACGAAACGATGTAATTCGATCTGACGATACCCAGCGCTAGGGGTGGGGCGCTGACCAGATGGTCGAAAGCCCGAGCCGCCCAAAAACATCAGAAAAAATCGGGGGGGGAAAAACACAAAATCGGGACCAAAATGGCACTCCGTCCGCACAGTAGGGGGTTAGAAAAACTTAACTGGGGGAATATGGTCCCACGGACGGCAGGGTAAGGAACGAAGGTCGAAAGAAGCACCGCTACCCGGCCCTTTATCCATCTGGTGGGTTGGGAATAGCGCAAAATTAACAAGAGTCGGTCCCGATCAGGGGAAAACGGACGGACGGGGGCACTGCCGCTGCAAGGTCTGGACCAGTCCCCACTTAACTCTCAGACAGGAAAGGGGGAAAAAAGGCGCAGGGAGAAGCTTTAATCGTCCAGGAATCGTCCCGGTTGGCCGCAGTGTGAGACGCAAGGATGGGTTTGGGAAAAAACCCACCGTGAGGGTGGTTCGGCCATAATCAATGGAGTGGAAGAAGCAAATGGGGCACTGCAGGAGCACTCCGCGGGGGGCACAGGGGGAAAAGACTCGGGAAGGGACGCCACTCATGGGTGGGCGTAACTTTCAGCTTTCCAAGGTGAGTTAAGGTATCGGTAGGGAAGGGGGGGGGGAGAAAGGCGGAGCGCGTACTTTGCCGCAAACTCGGAAAAAGACGGTAAAACCAGATGGAAGTCCTTCTCTTCCTTTTCTAATGATACTTAAAGGCTGGCAAACAGGGGGGGAGGAAAAACAAGAAAAAAAACGCGCCCGGACAGAAACCGAGGTGGGAAAAAAAAAAAGGAAAAAAGAAACAATCGTGCCGGGGAAAGAGAAGAAAATTTCAAGGGATTCCGGGGACTTGGGTGGCCGGGATACTTTTTAGGGGGGGAAAGAAGGGGGGGGACTGCAAGTCAAAACACAACGAACGGCGGGAGTCCGGAGAGACCGCGGATCGAGGGCCTCGATTGGGACTTAATCCCGGAAAACATAGGGGCCTGGTAAAAAAAATACAACTGTGTCAAACTCCTGGAGCCGAGGGAAAGGGGAGGGAAACGGAAGGGCGGGGGGGGCTGGAAAACACTGATTACTAAAAACACAAACACGGCCCACTGGTCGAAAGCAGGAAAGGCGGCGGGGTCCTCTGATTGGGGGAACGAAGGGGGCACGTGGGCCGGAAGGGTTTAGCTATTCGTTGATTGCCTGGGGGGGTGCGCCTTGGGGGGTCCGCGGGGGGGGGGGGGGGAGGGGGGTCATTCCTAAAAACATGTTTGACATTGTGAAAGGGGTTGGGGGGATTCAAAGGGGAACGGAAAACAAAAGGAAAAAACTGTGAGCCAGCGCGTTGGGGGGGAGAAGAAAAAAAGGGGGAAAAACGCGCTGAACCCCGGCCAAATAAAAAGTGCGGGGAGCTAATCATGGTCCAAAAACCGTATCGCAAAAGTGCGTCCATGGAAGTTAGGCGATGACCGCTTCCACCACTGGTAGGTCTGGTCAGTGCTGGGAACATGGTCGATCACCAAAATACCTCAGGCCATCGGGGGTCCGATTTCGGCTGCCTGGATGGGGCGAAGGGGGCCACCGTCAGGGGAGGTAAAAGAGTTTGGTCTTGGCATGGGCAATCAAAAAAACCTTGTGTTCTCCAACTGGGGAATCTCAATGGCAATCGCAAAACGTTGGTTTAAAGTAAGTTTTAGGTTTATTTCGTTGGTGGGGACCGGTATGAGAAAAGCAGGTGAGAGGGCGAGATGTCACCCCGCAAAAATAAAAAATAAAAAAACGTAAGAAGGTTGGGTCAACGAACGAGGGCGCGGTTGGGGGATGTGGGGGGGGGAAGAGACCACTGGGGTTGGGAGAAAACGTTTAAAAAACAAGGGACATGGGCAAATAAGGTCGTGAGGAGGGGGATGTCTTCGTTCCAATCGTGTGCCAGAGGGGTTTTATTTTGCGGTCAGAAGTCGTCTGGTGGGGGGGTGGGTGCGTTTCCGCGGGGGGAAAGACCATTCTGGGTCCTCCGACCCACGTCCGGTCAAAGATCGGCGAGGCCTGTGCCGGAAGGAAAAGCAATGTGTCCGCTTTACGCCAGAAACGTTAAGCGCCAGGAAGGCGCCCAAAGAAAAAGGTCAGCCCGAAAACTTTATCAAAGAGCTGCTATCCCCATCGCTAAGAAACATCTACTTGGGAAAGGTGTCGAGAGCATAAGGTCAATCAATCAGGAGAGAACAAAAGAAACCGAAAAACTAACGTGGTTGGAATCGGCCGGCCGGCATGCCGCCGCCGGGGTCAGGAGCCACGTACCATCAGTCAAACAACAGGTAGACAAATCAAAAAAAAAAGAACTGACAGGCCAATTGGTGTTGAAGTGTTTCTGCCAAAACGGGCCCATCCAAACACCGCCTCGTGAAAAATTGAGCTGAAAAGAAACCAGGGGTTGAAAAAAACTAGAAAAAATTGCGCGTGATCCGAGCTAGGGGGGGGTCACACCAGCTGTGGTCAAATAAGGGGAAGGGCTGGGCGGTCTGGACCGGGGCTTTATATGCAAAAGCCGTGAGGGATGGAGGGGCCCCATTCATAGAAGGTGACGCGAAGCAGGGGCGGTACAGACAAAGTTGAAACACCGGAGACTGGTTTTCAGCAAGCCCTTTCAACTCGAGAACAGCTCGACTGGCTTGGGGGAGGCAAGGGGACGAAACAAACGACAGGAACCGGGTCCTGGTTACTTTCCCGGATGTTCCATTCAGCGGGTGACGAAATGCCGAGACTTCAAGAAAAAGGAAAGCGCCACACCTGGGACTAAGAAGGGAGAAGAACGAAATGGGAAACTGGAGGTCGAAAATCGCGATTCAACAGGAGAAATGGGCCTCGCCGATGTCAGCGCACGTAAGGCTAACCTACGGCTAGGGGGCCGCGGGTGAGTGGCGGAGGTGTGTACAAAAAAGAGGGGCAACTCTCGTGAGTGAGATTTTCTATGGGTTCCTCCTAAAAACAAGGACTCAAATGCCACCGGGTGGGAGGGAAAATCAGGGGAAAAAAGGAATGGGGACCGTGATGGGGCGGAGCTAGAAAAAAACACACAACGGTATGAAATTAGAGATCCCAAAACCCCCCATCAACTACCTTACAGATCAAAACGAGTGCCAGCACAAAGGGCGCCCTAGGATATAAAAGGGAAAGAACCTCTCCCCTTTTAATCCCAAAAAAAACAAGACGCCACGCACATGCTGAAATAACCCGTAGGGCGGTCCCCGGGGGACCGTGAAAGAAAAAAAATGGGTTACAGCAGGACGACGGTTCCTATACTTTCTGCGACTCGGCATCTAAAAATAGGGGGGACCATGTGTTGGGGGAGTCCCAGGAGAAAGAGAATAACGGCAGGAAACTGAAGATGTGGGTCATAAGCCCAGAACAGGAACCGTCCGACTCCCGCTAAGCACTGGCCAGCCGTGCGCATGTGCGCTGTACTAGAGACCGGCCGGAAAGCCGAAACGACGAAGGATGGGAAAAGGGACTGACGCGTGAAATACCACTCAAGGAGGAAAAGGGGGGAAAGAACTCCGATGAAGCCAAACACAAAGCCGCCTGGGGACAGCTTCAGGACAAAAGAAAGCGAGGGGACCACATAATGGTGGGTACAAAATGGGGGGAAAAGAAGCGGGAAACAAAAGGAGCGCGGATACAAAGGCTTGATGCCCACGCCCGTGAAAATCGTCAACGGGATCTGTGATGCCGGGGGGCTCAGAAACTACTAGCCGCAAAAGGGAAAAATGATCGCAAGAGAGGGGGACTCCGCGGAGGATCAATGTCGTTTGTGATCTAAAACACCTCGGGTTGCGTCCTGAATCGTACTGGTAAGGAGGGCCAAGGGGGAAATGTCAAAAAACAACGAGGAAGGGGCGGGCGAATGACTCTTCAAGCAAACGAAGGTGTTATTTCCGAGAGAGACTCTCGTCAGGAAAGAGGGACAAAGGGACTGAAAGTTTCGGTTGCGCGCAGAAAAAAAAAAAAGAAAACATCGGCAAAGGGGGGAGAAAAAGTGGGACCCCAGATCACATAGCAGACACAGGGGTAATCGCTTGGGGATAGCGGACACGGGTCGGGAAAGAAAAAGTGGGGTAGACAACCGGAACGAAACACAAAAGCAGGGCTGACAAAAAAAAACTGGTCAACGAGCACCCTCCAGGCGCAGAACAGCATCCCAAAAAACACAAAAAAAAAAAAAACGAGTGAAGGGGGGGGGGGCATAGAATGAGTCGCCACCCCCAGACACGCATTCGTGGAAAACCCAGGAGCCATCACAACCTCAGGAAGAAAAGGGCGAAAAGAAGAAAGAGGGGGCCGAGAACGAGGGAAAAAGGAATAAAAAGCCAAGGGGGTTAAGCCATCCTCCTCCAAAAAACAACCTAAACGGAAACTCCAGCCGGCAAGCATGACATCTGTGCAGCGTAAAAGGTTGCGCAACGTGTAAAAAAGGAAATACTGCCCACGGCCCTCCCAATGCGAACGGGGGGGACGACCCCAGAAGAGGGTCTGACTATCCGGCTTTAACTAACCATTAAGACTCCAAATTTCTAGAGGAGGGAAAAAAAGAAAAAAAACTAACGGAAAAAAAAGAACCGGCCATGGTTTCATAATTGATGTCCTCGCGAAAGTGTGGTCAAAACGGGGGAAAAAAAAAAAACTGAGAAACAAAGAAAAAGTCAAAAGTTGGTCAATGTTCCGAACTGGTGATGCGACAGATGCGAGGCCTCGAGAACCATGAAGCATGGGGGCAAAGGAATTCGGACAAAAAAAGAGGAAAGCGGACAAATAAAGAAAAACAGCATAAGCTGGGGAACACATGCACAGGGGGGACCCATTTGCCGGAAAAAAGAAACATCGGCCGCTAGGATTCTACAAAGTGAGGGGGGCCGGGGGGGACCCGCCAAAAAGAAAGAACATGGCCATACCTGACGCTGGAACCGTAACCATTCCCAACTGTCTTCACTTCAGACAGAATCCTAGTGCCTAAAAAGGGGATATAGGAACGACAGGGGTGGGGGGAAAAAAGCAAAAAAAAAAATCACAAACTCCAGTCACGACACCAAAGACTCCTCATTATCTGCTGATAAGAAAAGAGGGGATAGGAAGAACCAGGGGCAGGGGGGGAAAACGTGATCGCCTCTCGCATCAACCTCCACCCATGCATACAACCAAGGAAGTATCATAAAACCTGCCCAAGGGAAGGGAAAAGGAATCAGGTAAAACAGGGAAAAAAGGGGCAAAAAAAGGACATGACCCTGGAAGGGAGGACCGACTATAAAGGCAAACAAAAAACCCCCCTGTTCCGATGGGAGTTGGAGGAAAAAACATGAAGGGGAAGGGAAAGCCAAAAAGAAAAGGGGGGGAGGCCCCCGAAAAACGCTCCGAAGCCATCAGGCAGGTATTTAATTCCAGCATGAATTTTCCTCACAAAAATCACTTTTCTACCCAAATCATGAGTAAGGAGGGGGGGGCCTAAAAAAAAAATCGGACAAGACAAAAGAATTACGAGGGAAAGAGAAGCGGGGCCACAGTAGCGGCGTAAAAAGCGTCTGATGAAAGACCTGGCGGAACAGAGAGGGGGAGTGATGAAGGAGAGGGGGGGAGGGAAGTAAAAAAAAAAAAAAGGAGGGAGAAACCGGCAGAGCTCGAAGGCAAATAGCAGGATCAAAAAGAAAAGGGACAATCGCCGTCATCTGCACCAGGAGGAAAATCCGACAAGGAAAGTCTGTGAAACGAGGTAAATCTCTTTAAGAGTGGGGGGGGGGAGTGTTTGGAAAAGAAGTGTCGAAAGAAAGCGGACCAACTACGAGGGGGAAGCGTCCAGGGATCGAAAAAGAAAAAATTACAGGTTTCATGGGGTCCCAGTTTAAATTAGCCACAATTAGCGACGGCACAAGTGGTGAGGAGGGTCAAACCAGCAGGGAAAAAGCCGAGAGGGAAAAAAAGAAAAGGTAACCGAGAGGGAAAGAAAGAAAAAAAAAAAAAAACAAAAGGGGAAGGAAAGGAAAAGAGGAGCGGCTCCTGCGGTACCGTCCTGCGCGCTGACTTTTACGCCAAGCCAAAAAAAAAGAAGGAGGCAAGCGGCGAAAGGGTGAAAAACGGGGGGAAAAGAAGGGAAAACGGGAAGGGGGGGGGTCACCTGGCAGACTGAAAGAAATACCCGCCGCCTAGGTTGGCGCAGTCGATTTCGTCGCCGCACCAAAAGAAAGACAATAAGCGAATCGGGGTGGAGAAAAACTGGCGAAAAAAAAAAAAAAAGGGAAGGGGGGGCATCTTCGGCATGGGGGAAGGGCGACTTTGCGCGTCCACGATCATCCCCGCGCCGTCGAGAGAAGGGAAGGCCCCAAAAAAGGGGTCACAGCTGGATGGGGGTTTTATGAGCAATTCGCCAATCTTCAAATCCTTAAAGAGGGTGAAAAAGTCGTCCCGTCACACGCTGAGAGAAAAGGACCAAAAAAGAAAACGAGAAAAAGAAGACGCAACGGACGATCGTCCCGAGGATCCGGTGACCCACACAACAACAACAACAAAAAAGAAACCACAACACAGGGGGACACAACCCCAAAAACACCACAAAAAAAAAACTACCCCAAAAAAAAACACCAACCCCCCCAAAAAACCAAAAAAAAAAAAAACCCACCAAAAAAGGGCAAAATAAAGGCACTGGTGTTAGAAAAGGGATGGGGAGGGAGGGGGGAAAAACATATCAAAAATGGAAAAACGGATGAAAAGATTCTCGCATGTTCCCGAAAACCAAAATTCCAGAAAAAAGAATGAGAAAAAGGGGACGGGGGGAAAAAAAAAAGTACATGTGTGGACCAAGGGAACTAGGGGATACGTCAATTGGTGCGGCCGGAATCACTCGGTGTTTAAGAGCGAAGCGGGAGGACAGGGTTCAACCGGAAACGGAAAAAAAAGAGGGGGTTACCTGAGCCGGACGTAAGAAAACTCACGGGCCGTGGGGGCCTGGGCATTCTTTGGCCTTCTTCCCCTATCAGGGGGTCCAGAGGAAAAAAAAACAAGGGGGGGGTGGGCGGGGAAGACGAAAAAGGAGGAGGGAATAGCAATTCTTCGTATGGGGCAATTCTGTTCCAAGGGGGAATCAACTATTTGGGTCGGGGGGTGAATAAGGGGTGGAGAAGAAAAACTGGTTCCTGAGAATAACACTGCTGGCTAAGGGGAAAAGGAAACGATGAGAAACTGCATAAGCGTAGGGAAGGGGAAGGCTACAGGGTTAAGCCGCGGAGAACGGAGTAGGATGTGTCTCAACGTCCAACCCGGGGGTAGAGAATGAGGGGGGAGTAGGGGGAAGAAGGAAAAAAATTGCGAACAAAAAACTTTTGGGGGTTGGGCAAAGGAAGTGGTTGGAGGGAGAATGCCTGGGGAGGGGGGGAACTGTGCCGGGAAGAGAACTTGTGACATGCCCGAAAATGGGCATTGGGGGGGGGGGGAGTCGGGGGGAGGGGGGGACTCAACACCAAGAAAGGGAAGCACAAAAATCGGTTGTAGGGGAAAGGAAAAAAAAAAAAAACACCGGGAGCCGCCCAAAAGAAAGACAATTCGCCTGAATCCCGAGGCAAAAAGGATGCGGAACAAGGAGAAAAAGAGCCTGAGGAGCCTGGGACTCCGTCTAAAGGGCGAAAGTCCATGTCGGGCTTTCCTGTGTGAGCAGCAAAAACGGGACAAAGCGTGGGGGACCCGAGGGAAACTGCCGAAACATTTTTATCCGGAAACGTCGGGGGAGAGTAAACGTTCCATTGCTGCCAATCAAAACTTGGGCGAAACAACCTTTCTAAGCATGTCAAGCCTGGAAGGAGTGATGAACGGGACTTAAAAACCAAGGGGGTTGCACGGGAGGGGGGTCGTTTTCTCCCGTAATTAAATACGCGAAGAAAAGGAGGGGCCGAAAAAAGGGGGGGAAGAGATCTCCGGACCCACAAAAAACTGGGCGGTAAATGGGCGGCCAAAATCCTTCGTCTTGGGGTTACAGGTCTCTGGCTTAAAGAGGGCGCTGGGGGGGGCCGAAAAGTCCCCACTGGTTGAACTTGGAAAACCACTCCCTCGAAACGGGGGGAGCGGGGGGCTAGGAGGAGGGGGGAAAGAGGGAACAAGGGAAAGGGGTGTGGCGTCAAAAACATCTTGGCTTTGGGGGTGAGGGAACGCAGGTGAAGAAAAAAGGGAATCAGAACAAGAAGGAAAAGATCGAACCACTGTTTGAAAAAATGGGAACTGAAAGGGCACAGGGAATCAGGGTGGGAAAACGGGAAAAGAGGGGAGGGCAAAATCCTAGCCATGACAAAAAAAGAAAATTCAACAAGGAACTGCTGGGAAAAAAAAAATGAGACGAGATCGCAAAGAACTTCAACTAAAAACCCCTTCGGCAAACGTTGGTGGAGGAACATCGGCCACAATACGGAGCAAATCGAGGGGGGAAAGTCCACCGAAAAAAAAAAAAAAAAAAAAAAACCATACATATCGACAGTGGGCTGTGAATCCGGGCCCTCACGAAAGCGTTGTGAATTAAAACAAGAAAGGTGGGACCCATCCAAAAAAACCGGAAAACCTGAGAGGCTAAACAAAAGCACCACAGTTGACAGGGAGAAATTTCACCCCCCCACAGTCCGAAACCCAAAACAAACTCAGGGAAAAAACGGGGGGGAAAAAGGGGGGGGAAGGGGGAACTCTAAAAGCAGAAATTTCCTCAAAAAAGGTCGCCAAGGGTTCTCCATTTCACTTGGGTCAAGCAACGGAAGGACACAAAAGAAGGGTAAAAGGGAGAGGCTAAAATCATTCTGTTCACAGGGGGTGCTGTGGAAAAAAAAGCCGCAAGAGGAAAGTAAGGGGGGGGGGGGAACGGAACATTCAGAAAGGAGTGCAGTCAAAATCCAAATTCGGGGAAGAAACGGTGAAAAGAAGATGGGATTGGAGGGGGCGGCAAAGCTCAACGGAAAAACGCACAAAAAGAAACGCACCGCCTTGAGAGGTCAGCCTGAGTAAGGACGGACGGGATGGGTCTGTTTGCCTGTATGACCAAAGGAATCGGGACGGGGAAATTTGGAAGTTATGTAGATTAGTGACTGATAGGGCCCAAAAAAAACCTGTTAGAAAAGGAGTTAGCCATGGAAGGTAGTCTACCCGACAACTGGAAGATAAAGATCAAAGACGAAAGTGCCTAAGCGACTGGCAGAAACAAGCAATTCTAGGCCAAAAACGACCAGATGGGCAAAAGTAAATGGGGGGGGGCTGGGGGCGGAGGATACAAGGGGGAAATCAAAAGTCGGGCAAAAAAAAGGGAAATATGGTCCGCCGGGACGACAACATTCCTGTTGTGGATGGTAAAGAGGGGGTCAACTGGGAAAGTAAGGGCTGGGGGGGAGACTCAAAACCAACAAAGGAGGGAGGAAAAGAAAAAACAGTAAACGGAGATCCCTCCCACACCCACGGCACTTCAAATCACCGGATTCAAAACCTCCCCTCCACGTTGGAGGGGGCATGTGGGGGGGAGAAGGAAACATGCCCGAACGAGAAGGGGGGAAACGGGGGGGTAGACCCACGAATAGACCAACGACACAAAGAGCCCCTTAGCCTTACCAACCTCCCATGGGAGGGCACTCAACAGGACTGGGGAGACGGGGGACGACGGGAGAAAAAGGTTCATCACGGGGGTGGGGGGGGGGGGGGGGAATTTGACGATCTTAAATCTTTCTAACAACCAGGGGGGCAGAATCAATCTGAATCAGGAAGGGGGAAGGAAACGCGGGGAAAATTAAAAGACAAAAAAGCCCGGGAAGGAACCACAGAAGCAAGGACAACTTAAATACATATTGGGAGAAACGTTCGAGTGTAAGCAGGTGAGAAAGAAGAAGGAAAAAGGCCGGTGTGGACTAAACGAGGAAAAAGGAGGGGCCTAACAAACTAACGAGCACTGGGAGGGGGACCCCACTCTCTTACCACTCGGGAAACCAACTGGGGGAAAGGTCTTACAGGAAAAAAATCAGGCACCATAGGGTGAACCGCAGTTGGAACCATTATCTTTGGAGGGAACCAAGAAAAGGGGGGAACCTACAAGGTTCCGAGGGGGAAAAGGAAGGAACCGAGGGTAAAAGGGGGGGAAGAAACTCCAGTGGGGACCGTGGGAGAACTCGGCTCGCAAAAAAATTTTCCCCGGAGCTTCGTCTCTAAACGGGACAGGAGACGTGTTGGAGTGATTTGAAGGGAGGGGGGAGAGACTACCGCGCGGACGACACCGCTATCTTCATTTTCAAAACGGACGGTCGTGAAAAGTACAAGGGGGAAACTGGAGGGGAACGAGGGGAGAATCAACCAAAAGGACGAAGGGGGTCATTGTCCAGCTATTCAGAACTACAAAACAGAAAGGGAACAGGGAAAAATAAAACTTAAAACGCAGGAAAGTTCAGTTTGAAA
>Ga0179591_1359585_pt1 | contig 10551 bp, 10 predicted proteins | sample CZOMad2_1_08_16f_FD_182891 | JGI IMG/M metagenome (GOLD analysis project Ga0179591, IMG submission 182891) | Vadose zone soil fungal communities from Angelo Coast Range Reserve, California, USA - CZOMad2_1_08_16fungal (PacBio error correction) | ecosystem: Environmental > Terrestrial > Soil >...
CGGCTTCGACCAAGGGAAAAACTTTTTGAGGAGTCCGATGCTGAAAAGTCTCTGACGGCCTTTTGGGGTGCTTCTGACGTTATTCAAAATGACGCTTCTGCTGTTGTGCACATCACAAACAACACTCATCGCCTCTCCTGTCAGGGTGGGAGAAAACGACCATCGTTAATACCTGCCCACGCAGAACCGTGAAGGACTTCTGACACTATGCGGGAAAACAGTGGTTGAACGGGGAAGACGTATTTCGCCGACGGACGGGAAAAGGGTTCCACTCCAAAAGGGGCGGTTACAACCTCCGAACGCTGACCTCCTCTAACCAGTCGTTCTGAAAAAAAAAAAAAATTTCAGGGACCCTCGGCCGCTACAACGTCGTCACGGTCGGAAGGCGAGGGTTCACCGTGTGGAGCAAACAACGAAGGGCTGATGCCGTTTCAAGACTTGAGGAAGCGGGCAACGAGGAGCCTCATTTCCACGACGCTGGGGAAAAAAATCTTAGGCGTAAGATTGGCAACGGTAATTATTCAGAGGAAAAAATGGAAGCCCAATGACAGTCGGCGGATAAGCAAGTAAAAGAAATGTGGATTGGATAACCTCCAAAAAGTGAGGGGGGGGGACGTTGAGTAACGCGTAACCGCCCTGGGGACCGGGACGTCCGAGGTTGTAGAAAAAAGTCCCCCTCAAGGCGTCTGGAAAAAGCAGGGGGGATACCATTACGTAGCCCCTAAGGAAACGGGCTCGAGGGGGGAATCGAATCGGCTTGCAGTCTCATAATAAAAAAAAAAAAATAGGAAACTACCAAAAGGAAGGAGGAAAAAAAAAACACCTCGCTAAATCGAGTCGTAATTTCATTCGGGCAGTGTCAAGGAGACAAAACCGAACCTCAAAAATAGACCGTTGAACCCTCTCCAAGAGGTCAGGAAAGTGGACCCCTAAGCTCGGTGTAGAATCAGGAGGAATGCTTTCTTCAGGTCCGTCCGAAATCAAAACGGAACGTCATAGAGGGGGGTTTCAGGGCGAAAGAGGGAGAAGGGCATCACCCATTACAGGAAAGCAGGGGGGATCACGACCCAGGAAGACCGAACCAAGAGGGTTCAAAAAAAGGCAAGTACGTCGTGGTCCTTTTTGCGCTCCAAAAAAAGGCTGTATTTATTCACGGATCGGAACCCCGGGACACCTGCTCTAAGAGTCCTTCTTAGCGTCGCTAAGAACATTGTCTCACGGCAGGACAGCGCACTTCAACGCAGAGGGAAAGAAAACCACATATCAGACCCAGTTTTGCGCCTGGGGCGGGCTAAACAGCGGGAGCCTAGTTAAAAACAAGGGGGAATCCCAAAACAAACAAAAAACTGGGGGGGGGAGTACTCGCGCAAAACCTTGACTTCTAGAGATCAAAAAACAACAAACAACGGGGAGGGGGGAAGGAGGAAAAGAATAGGGGGGATCACAAGCTCGAGGAGAACAACTGTTCAAAATGTTAAAGGGGCCAACGGTTGGGGGGGGTGCCCACAACACATCGCAACTGAGAGCGAGGTTGTCGATGCCGCTTAAAAAGGAATGCACGTTCTAGGCCCACTTGGCAAAAAAAAGCGTAGTTTCAATGGGGGGCCCGGAAACGTGCGCTTAGACAGGCATCACCCCCTGGGCCTTTCCTCGCAAGAAACTCAGAAAAGAAGATGAGTTCAGAGGGCTTGATTTTGCTAACTCTAGGGTGAGTAAAAAACCTAAGCAATAAAAAATCCGTTCGAAAAAAAAAATACGGGGAAAGTGTCCGCCTGAAGAAGGTATAAAAGAAGCCATCAAACTGATGAGCAATAATCTGTCACAGAAAAAAAAGAAGTTAAGGTGTGTTGTAAGGAGTAAGCGCAAGAAGGTAGAGGGTTTGAAGAAGGGCTCAAGAAGGGACCAGAATCTCGACCGGTGGGGCGATCGCGAATCTTAAAGAGAACGAAGGGTGTCGTTATCCCAAGAAAGCTAGAGAAAGAAAGGATCATACTTCAGAACTGGGGGTCGATTACACCCCAACGTCCCAAGGAAAAGGGAAAATCAAGGGGTGTATGACCGGGAGGGTAAAGCAAAAGAAGCACAGGGGAAGGACGGGCCGAACTTAGAGGGGGCCATGGAACAGGGGGGAAAATTGAGTGGAATTTTTCAAAAAAGCGGTCGAAATCGGTGTTGGGGGAATCTCAAAAAATAACAAAGGAGGAAGGCTCACCGGAGAAGACAAGTGACTTGGAAGGCGAAGGGAAGAGCCAGTGTAGGTCCGCCTTGCACCAGAAAGGGGGATTTAAAAAAAAACCTAAAGGTTCTCCAAAAAAAGACGTTCTACGCGACTAAAAAGATTGGAGGGGGGGAGAAACGAAAAAACCGAACAAGCAGGGGGAAGGACCAAAATCCTCGAAGGAAATAAAGAAAAAGAGATGGGGGGAAAGGAAAAAAAAAAGGTAAAAGGAGTTTTGAATAAAACCTTTCGGGGGGGGGAGGAAACGGGACATCCTGCTGTGGGGAACTGTTGGACCCGTTAATAGAGAAATGCTCAGACCCACAGGAAGGGCGTTGCCAGGGAAGGAATGCCGATGGGAGAAGGGTAAACCGAAGATGCTACAAAAAAAAAGCGAAACCTTCCCGGGAGAGGAAAACGCGGCGCCTTCCCAAAATCAAAAAAGGAATCCACAAAAAAAAAGGGGGGGGGTGCGGGGACACTTCTATCAAAACAGCAAGGGGAAGGTAACAATGCTAAAGAAAAAGCGGAAAGGACCTAGGAAGAAAAGCAACTGGAAAACCAAGGGCGCAAAGAAAACCAGGTCCTATGATTTTCCGACGTATTGAGGCACAATAGGGGGGAGAACGGGTCTACTCAATTCAAAGAGAAAGATAGGAACCAGACGGGCAATCAGAGGCCAATAGCAAATAACTAGAAAGGACCTGGGGGGTTGGATATCCGGCGGAAAAAAGGCAGAACGGGAAACCCTTTTGATGGAAGCCCGAAAATTACCGCCGAGCGGAAAGCACGGGAAATGGGGGGCTTGGTACTCGCAAAACCAGGGGCAAGGACCGACCAGCCGCCGAGTTCGGAAAAAACCTCGCCTCAGCGAGCGAAAAAAAAAGGCGTAACTAAGGAGGGGGGGGGCAAAAAGGAAGTTCGTAACTAGGACTCAGGAAAAACTAGACGGGCAAAGAGGGTTTTGCCACCCCCAAAGGGGGGAAAAGAGCGTGCCACCGGGTTGAAAAGTGACGAGGGAAAGGAGGTTGAAAAAGACACCTGAAACTACTAACTTAAGGGGGGGGAAGAGGAGAAGCAAGTACTGCTGAAGGTTGAAACCAAACACGCAAGGGGTCCGAACCGACGAGAAAGTTAAAAAAGGGGGGTTCAAAAACAATTACCGATCTGATAACGTTTAAACCGGGGGGGGGGTGAAGAATGAAAAAAAGACGAAACCGACATCGGTGGCAGGGAAAAAGGGGGAACACAGAGTTGAAATAAAAAAGACTGGAGCTCAGACCCTTGGAAAAAAGGTTTTGAATGGAAAAAGGGGGAAAAGGAGAAGAGAATGTCCCGTTCCAAAAACCTGAAAATATGCAGGAAATAAAAAAACTCTCAAAACAAAAGGGAAAGAAAAAACTTCAGGCCCTCATCTAGTGCAAAGGGGAAGGCAAGAAAATATACCTTTTGGGGGGCGTGTGGAAAAAAAAATCCGCACCTCCTAAACCATGGGGGGGATAAAAAAAATTAAAAAATAACAAGATAAAGTTCATTTCAGAAAGTGGGAACAGAAATCTGGTGGCTCATGGATCTCATCTACACAGAATCAAATATTACAAGCGGTATGGGGGAGGTTAAAAAACACTCTTCCAAAACTATAGGACCAGAAAAAGTTGCTGTAAAAGGAAAGCGACACACTGTAAACGGAGGTCGGAAGGTCTGGGATCGGAAAGTTCCCGGCGATCGGAAAAAGAAGGGGGTATGGAGGTTGAACACGGGAACCAAAGAAAAAAAAGAAAGATCAAGCCGTTGGCTAGCGGAAGCTTTGGCGCAAAGGCATATTACCGATGGAGCTTTAAGAAGACAGAATCCGCATTCAGGGAACCAACAGTTGTCTCAGGAGAGAAGGAAATCAAATCAATGCAGGGTCAGGGAAAGGGGGGGAAAGAAACGCAAGGACTGTGTTTCAACGTGAACCGCATCAGACGTCAAATGAAAGGAGCGGGGAATCCGAGAGCAATTATTTGCAACTAAAAAAAGGGGAGGGTTGAGAGGGTTCAAAATGAAAATAACTTCGGATCATCTCACAACACGGGTCAGGTTCCGGGGGGGAAGGGCGGGAACAGACTTTTAACGGTGAACGGGGGAAAGGAGGGAGAGAACGACTGAGGGGCGGATGACCTCTTGGGGGTTGAAAGAACAACTCCCCTTGGGGGAAAAAGAAGCATTCTCCCTGATACTGCTCACTGGAGGGGGGTAAGTCCCTTGAGCAGGAGAAGATGTCTCACGAGCCCAAAAAATGGGAGTCCTTTTTTGGATGAAGGGAAAATCAGTCGAAGGGTCAACGGGAAGAGAGGGGCAAGGGGGTGTTGATACCCGACGACAAAAAGGGGACAAGTTTGCAGGGGACACGACTCTCACGGGGAAGGGTTTTGGAACAGACTTATCCCTCTGGGGGGCTTAAACTAAAAAAGGAAAAACTAAAGTTGAAAGCTCTTGAGTAAGGGGAAACAAGGGAAACCTTCCTTGGACTAGAGGCCGGCGGAAGGAAAACTGAAAAAGGTTCCAGCTGAGAAAGAAGGGAGGGGGAGGGGGAAAAAACAATAGCCGGATTTTTCAAAAAATACAATAGACCGAGAGAGGAAAACCAGAGCTGGACCAATCACCCCCAACACGAAAAAAAGAAAAGTTCCGGCTCCGGGAAAGGCGGCTAGGACCCGGTGGGAGAAGTCATAAAGGGGGGGAAAACGGGGAGGTAGTAAAAAAAAAAAGTGGTTTCGTGGACGGGTAGGGGATCTTGTCAGGTGGAAAGCCCGTGCGCCGGGGAGAAAGGACCAGTTGGGAGGATTAAAAGAGAAGGGTCAAAAAAAAAATACTCTTCTCTCGGTGTCTTTGGGGAGCCGACGGAATGGAGATAACCTGTAAAAAACCCGGGTACGAACGTGCGACAAACTGAAAACAGGACTTGAAAACATAACGCCCGTGGAAACGTAACCATGACTACGAAACCAAAGCTGAACGGCATAAGAAAAAAAGAAAAGGACCTTGTCAGAAGACGACGGGGACCGAAGTAAAGAAACGCTTTCGCAATGGGTGAGAAATAGAGTGAAGACTTTTCCGAAAAAGCTGACCGCGGGGGATCATAACTAAGAAGTGCGGTGGTGTAGAAAACAGAGGAGGCTCTTCTTCAAGTTCTCACGCTAAAAACTGCACGCGCTAAGTGAAAGGAATGGAACTCCACACGGAATCACACCGTAACACAAAGTGGAACATATCCTGGGCCACTATCTCAGGGTAAAATAAAAAAGAAGACTATTTTGAGGTCAAAAAGGGGAGTCATTCGTTTCAAAAAAGATCAATGTATCCAGGAATTCTTCCAAAAAAGGGTGTTGGGGCGACGTAGCCGGCCCTGGTGGTTAAACTCATCTTCACAGGGAATACTGGGATCAAGAACGAAGCCAACGACAAAGATAAAAAGGGGGACGATGACGGGAGACGGAAATTCCCTGGGGCGAAAATTGAAAAAGAAAAGAAAAGGAATTTAAAGAGGTCTAGAGGTCCCAGGCTCCGGGGGGGAAGGTTTGTAGGGAGTTTACAAACTTATGCGGAGGGAGAGAGACTCACCCTTAAATTCCCAGGGGAGATGAAAAGCAGATATAATGCTCAGCAGGATCGAAAACAGTTAGCTGGGGGGGGGGGGACCTTGGCAGAACCAACAGACTCTACAAGTGGGTCAGAAGAAAAAAGAGAGGGGGGGGTTTAAAAAATACTCGGGAGACTTGGGGAAAAAAAAAAAGAAAATCAAAAAAAACGAAGGGTTGTGGTGGAGAAATGGTGAAAGGAAAGCACAAGCTGTACGGGGAAAGCAGAGGGGACAAGGAGGAACTGGGGGGAACAATCGGGGGAATTGGGGGGAAAAAAAAAGATCTGGGGTGGTAAAAGATGTCGGCTCAGTGAAAAATTAAGATAAAAACGGTGACTGGGCCGTACGGGAAAGGAGGACTTTGTGAAAAAGAACGTGGTGGGAACCGTCAACAAGTGAAAAAAGGTAAAAACCATTGTAGGGGGAATAAAAGGACGGGAGTCAACCCCCGAGGGACGGGTTTAGTGTCTCATCTCAAAAAGTGCGTAACGAAAGAAAAACAACACCCTGAGGAGATCACCAAGGAGGGGACTGACCACTAGTGAGGGGGGGGAAAAAATAAAAGGGTAAAGAGGACATCCTGAATCATCGCAACACGTATCCGGGGCTGGTTTCATAGGGGAACGGCGATGAGCAGCTGGGAAACGGAACCGCGTTTTTGTTTGAAAGACGAGACGAAGCGCTAAATTCTTGGGTAGAGAGAGGATCGGGGGAAAGAAGAAACTTTAAGGGTAGAAAAACCACCGGGAAAGGATTTAGAAGGCTCCGGAAAATTTACGACACGCTCTGAAAAAGAAAGACCTCAAGAGGATAAAAGTCCGGTAAGGGCCTAGGGGGGGGGGGACTTTCAAGTGCGAAATTACGGTAACGCAAGAAAAAAAATTCTGTGTAAATAGTGGAAGGGGGTGGAGAAGGAAAAAGAGTTTTAGGAATCGACAAAAAGATTGCTGGACACTCCCCCCAGGTCAGAAGAGTTAAGTTGGAGGGAAAAAAATCGGGGAAAACATGGGGAGTGACCTGCCATAGCAAGAAAGGGGAAATTGGAAATATCAGGGTCCTCCTTATAACAAACCCCCCAAAAATACGAGGAAAAGGCGTGGAATTTAAACCAAAGGGGAAAAACAAAGGGAAAAACGAAAAGTCATCATACTCCTGGAAAAAGAGGGAGTAGGAAAGGGTTGAAAAAAAAAGAGCAACGAGAGTAGGTTGCAGGGGGGGGAGATTTGTGGGGGAACAACTCCTGTGCATATACGGGAAACTTGGAGTGCCTCGGAGGGGGAAAAAAAAAGATTTCGACGTAAAGGGACTTAAAGTGACCAAAATACTAAGGGTTGGGCGGTTAAATCTGAGTCAAGGCGGGAAAAAAGCCAGCAACCCGGCCGAAAATAAGCAAAGTAGTCAGCCCAGGGTGGTAAATCACACCCTAAGGGGGGTAAGAAGGAAAAGTGACGGAACCGTAAGATAAAAAGAAGACCACCACTCCCCGAAGCTTCATCTGCCAGTGAGACAACCTCGGAATGACAAAAGCCTCTGAATGTTAGGAACCTGGAAACGCACGGAAAAAAGAAGCGACGCGTGGGGTGGATTCATAAACAACCAACGCAGTCATCAGTCGAACTTCCGTACAAGAAAAATCACAAGAGTCAGAAAGGGAGACCGGCGGAAGAAATGGCCTGACCGACCCAGGGTTGCAGGGGGGAAGACGAGAAGAACGGGGGGGGAAGACATGTGGGGAACTCGAGCCAAAAAAGGGACGGGAAAGACCCACATGCCCGCCGGAAAAAAAAGACGTGAACGTGGCTAGGCCTAAAAAAAAAAAAAAAGTCACAGCAAGCATGAAAATGCCAATGGGGAATGAAAGCAGGAGAGATTCCCTGCTGAGGTAGACCTCTAAGCGGGCCAAGCGAGCAGAAGGGAAAATCTCCAGAGCCGGACAAAAAAAAGAGAAGGAGCAAAAAAAGAAGGGGGGGGTCCTTTGAAACTGGCTTCGAAAAACGAGAAGACAAGGACCTTGGAAAGGGAAAAAAATCAAAGTCCAGATGGAGGAATGTCGAGAAAGACACGAAAAAACTGGGTCAAAACTTCGGGGAGTTTCTAAGTCGACGAAAGGAAGACCTGGGGGAACTTGGGGTTTCCGGGAGAAGGGAAAACTGGAAACCAAACCACTGATTTCGAGAGTAAGGGAGGCTGAGAGGACCGATCGGTTCAAAAAGGACCCTTGGGGGCATTCTTTTTGTGGGGAAAGGCTCGGGGAGGGGAAAAGACCTGATAAAAAGGGGAAAAAAACTGGAAAAAAGGGGAAAATAGCGAAAAGTCGAAAAAGGGGGAAAATACTACAAACGAAGGGAGTAAGGGACAAGTAGAGGGACTGAGGCTCAAACAAAGGTACACAAACTAAAGTGGAAACAAAAAGGGGAAGCAAGGGGGAAAAAAAAACCAATCCATTGCTAATTTGAAAAAGTTTCACTAAGGCAAAGAAAAAATATGGGGGAGGGTCACTCATTCCTGGAGATGCACAGAAGAGGGTGTTAAAAAAAAAAAAAAGAATCCAACGGCAGGGGGGAAAAGGGAAAAAAAAAGAAAGGGAACGACTGGAAAACTTCCCCAAAGAGAGCGGATGAATGTAAATTAAAACCTCTAGAAAAAAAAAATGGGGGGCTTCTGTAACGTCCGCAAGTCACAAGTGCTAAACAGAGGATGACTTTGGAAGAGGTCTTGAGGCGAAGGAAAAAAAGGGTCGCAAGAACAGGCAACGCCCAAAGAAAGTCGCGGGACAGGACGCCGGAAAAGGGGAGAATTTAAAAAAAAGGAATAGTACTCACCTCGGGAAGGATAGCAAGGACACCGCCAGGGAAGGAAGAGAGCCGCAAAAAAAGAGAGAAGACCGGGAAGGTGCAAAAGGGTGGTAAAAAAAGCCTGAAAAACAGTGTCCGCGGGGGATTAAAAAAAAAAAGGGAAATAAGGATCATAGGAAGGCGGGCCGGGTAGTGAGTGACCTATCTTTGGGGGGAGGAAACTTTGCTTCCGTGCGGGAAAAAGAACTAGATTCGGACAAAAAAGGGTTCTGGTCAGGAAAGCGTCCCGGGGAAGCATAATTGGGGAAGAATTGGGAGGGCCCTTCAAGACAGCGGGAACACAAAGAACTTCGAATTTAGGAGAAGGATTGGGGTGCGGGGGGTGGATCCCAGGCGGTACCTACCGCCGACGAAACCTGGCGGTCAGACTGTGGACAGAGTCTGGGACTGCGATGCAACACGACATTAGGAGGACCCGGAAAATTCCAGGTTGGTGGGGGGTCTTTGGGCGTATACCTTTTTTCCCGTGCACAACAAGTGACGCCGTGGGTGTGGATGGACGGCAGGAACGAGCAAAAGAAAAGCCTTAAAGAATCGTCGGTCCGCTTGTCCTCTAGGGAGACGCGGTACCCTGAACCAGTTCCTACCGAGAATCGTCGAGCGTCAAACGGCACGGTAAATTTTGACTGTAGGGGGAGAAGGGTAAAAAAACACTCAAATTTTCCAAGCGGCAATCACGCAAGGGTGAAGGGTTCTTTTAAGTGAAAAAAATCCAAAAAAAAAGGGAACAAAATCCTCTTGTACCCTAGGGACTGACCAATCCGCTTGGGAAAACACCAAGAAAAAGAGCAGCAGTTTTTTTTTTGTTTTTTTTTTGTCGTAGGAAATCGAGCGAAATCCCGGGGGGGGGACAATAAAATGAAGAAGCTTAGCGCTGAAGAAAGGAAACGAAGACATATGAAAATTACCCGGTAAACGGAGTTTGACCACTCAAAAGACTAACCATTCGAGAGCAAAAAGTCAAAAAAGGGGTCAAAACTAGGGGTAAAGGGCTCTGGGGCGGACGAAAAGGTGATTGGAGATACATCCGAAATGAAACCCGAAAAATGGGGAACAGAAATGCTACAGGGGGTGACGTCCCCTGATTAGGGGTAAACCCTTACAAAAAAGGATTGACTGAGGGGGGGGGAGAAAAAGAAAAGAAGAACCCTGACCTAGAAGTTAAAAAAGAAAGATCCGCTTGGTTCCATGGGGGGGGAGTCACGCAAGTGAGACGGAATAAAAATCGGACAGTCCGGGGGGAAGACTGCCTCAAAAAAATATTCCATCTGGGGGGGGGGGCCAAAAAAAGAAGCGATCGAAAAGATCAACCGGAATATCCTTCTTGAGAGGGACGCTCAAAAAAAAAAAACTAAACATAAAACCGAGACAAAAAAAGAAATTCTCCACACGGTAAAACCTGCACAAACAAGGAGAAGCCCGATCTCTAAGAGAATAGGGAAGTCTGGAGAATAGCTATCAAAGGATCGGGGAAAAGGGGGCTTACGGGTCCACTTAAAAAACGGGGGGTTTCTGCATCCCAGAGAAGCAGTTTATGACAAGAAAAGACCAAAAAAAAAAAAAAAAAAAAAAAACCCGGCGCCAGGGGCTGAGTCTTCGTATTCCTGCAAGCATAGACAGTGAGTTAGGGAGATAGGAAAAAAAAAAGACTCCAAGGTGGGGCTGGGGAGAAAAAGCTTAGGATACTATCAAATTGAAGAAGGAAAGCGGGACATAAACAGGCTAGAGGAGGAAACTTGGAAAGAGGGAAGCGTCGTCACTTGGAAAAGAGGGGCTGGCAACAGACAGCCACAAAAGCCCCTCGAAAAGTGTTCCAGCAAAGGAAAAGATGAAAGTTCGTACCTTTGGGCCTC
>Ga0179591_1367490_pt1 | contig 10551 bp, 11 predicted proteins | sample CZOMad2_1_08_16f_FD_182891 | JGI IMG/M metagenome (GOLD analysis project Ga0179591, IMG submission 182891) | Vadose zone soil fungal communities from Angelo Coast Range Reserve, California, USA - CZOMad2_1_08_16fungal (PacBio error correction) | ecosystem: Environmental > Terrestrial > Soil >...
TATCAAAAGCCGCGTAAAGAAGGGAAGGCCTTTGTGTGTAAAAAAAGACACTATCGGGGGGCGATCGACGAGAAGATCCGAAAGAGTGTCGAACTCAGTGCGAACACTGCGCTTTCTGCTCGCAACAAAAGGCGTCTGACGCAAGGAAGCCAAAGGAGAGGAGCGACCGTCTGGGCAAGGAACGCGACGTTCAGAAGGGGGGAAGAACTACCAGGGAAAGGGAAAAAAGTGTCGTCGAAGGGGCTGCATCGAAAGACCTGGGAGGGGGGTCTACCTCGACGTGAAGACCACGGCAGCGAGAAGCCTCGCGCGCCGAGAGCAGACCTCTTGTGGCACCTAAAAAAAAGAGGATGCGCTTGAGGAAACATCTTCAGGAGGAGTGGTGTTCGCGAGAGACAGGGGGGAAAAAGAGTCATCGAAAGGAGAGACACCAGCGCCTGAAAAAAACACGCTGCTCGCCACATACAGCGCCGTGAAAGAACGTGGGCGAACAAGGAGATCGAAATCGGGGCAGGTCGATCTTCGCTGCAGGAAAGAGTCGCCTCCTACATCGCCAAAAGCGCTGCTGTCCAAGAAGACTTAATGAAAGACACCTCGAAGGCTTTCCGGGACCTTCGAGAAAGGGGTTTCCGTCAAGCAAAAGGAGGGAAGGACCAAGGGAGAGGCTTAGAGGGGGCTCTACGTGTGCACCCGGGGGAGGCGGCCGCTTCACCGGCAACAGTCGAAACCATCCGCGTTGGAAATGAAAAAAACCACTCACTCATTTCATCAAAAAAGAAGGAATGGATAATTCAAACTGTACTTGGCATCGCGGAGGGGATCGTGCGCGATAAGAGAACGAATCAAAAACCTGATCCCTCAACTACACAAAGAAAAAAAGAAAGAAAAAAAAAAAAAAAAAAAAACACCTTAAAAGACACAACGTCGTGAGGCCACACCTTGTTTAGTTTCTGGAGATGGACCACCGGCTGGAAGAAGTTTCGTTGCAATGGGATAGGCGGCCCTGTTAGGGCTGGCAGGCAACGAAAGAGAGAAGGTAGTCGAAGGATATCGTCGGCGCACTGAAGGGGAGAAAGCGAGTTTTAGACGGAAGGCATTACGTTAACTGGGACTCCGTACCGCCCTACAGCTCGATCACTGTCGGAGGAGGACTTCCGGGACCTCAGGTCGGTGAGAAAGTAAAGCTCGTTCACAAAAAGTTTTGTCCCCCGCGGAGGGGGGGCGACGAAAGCCGGACTGAAGACAAGTCGACTGCGCTTCGCGAAGGGGGGGGAAATGACGGTTGGCGGAGCGTCGTTTCAAAAAAGAAGCTCTGCTCGGCACCCAGAGCAACAACACGCGCCTCACGGGAGATCATTGTAAATGGGCTGCTCCTCCGCAAAAGGAGGAAGAGTTTACACGAGTTCGACCTCAAAAAAGGGAAGACGACACTTCGTTAAAAAAAAAAAGGGGTCGTCCGACATATGCGCTGAGCGCTGGGGCTTTGCGGTGTCGACCTGCCGTCCCGAACGGAAAAGGGGGGGGAAGTCCCAATCCACTGAAGAGCACGCTCTAGCCGAAAAAAAGGTCCAGGGAAAGGGGGGGAAAAATAGGGAGAGCGTTTCGAAGTTGCAGAGAAAAACCGCTTACCACCAAGGAGATCTCTCAACACCACAACGGAGAGGTTTCGGCGTGGGAAGAGCAGGTGAAGATTTCATGTAGAAAAAACAATCTCAAGATCTTTACCAGAAGAAAAAATGGAAGTCGCGCAAGAAGGAAAGCGACGTTATAAGTTTGCTTGACTGTAATAGATGAAAAGGTCAGTCGGCCGTGGCCGGACAAGAACCCATGAAGAACATCCCCAGAGAGGATAGTTCTACGCCCCGTTTGCAAGAAAGGGTCGGGCGTCGGGGGGGAGGAACTCGGTCACACGAAACGGCGACGGTGGTCGGACCCCGAAAAGCCGCACCTTCGCGCAGGGTTGCGCCTGCGCTGTTTCAAGACGGATTCGAAAACGACTAAGGGAAGCAACCTTAAAAGGGACTAGAGAATCTCACGCTGCAGGGAATGAGGAGTCCTTCTTTCGTTCAAAAGAGAGGGAAGCACGAGAAATGTGGAACGAAGAGGGGAAGGGTGCCGGCGCACCCGACTCAAAATGTCAGGCAGACCTCGCCGAATGAAAGATGGGTCTTCTACGTTTGAAAAGAAAAAGGGGAATGACCGTGGGTAATTCGACACGTAGTAGGGCAAGCGCCGGTCAGGGGGTGAACAGGGACGAAGGGAAGTGTCTATCTGAAAGTGAAAAGGGCTTGGGCTGGAAGAGCACTCCATCGATGAGTGTCCGAAAGAAAAAAGGAAAATTCCACCTAATCCCACAGAGGATCTCCATCCATGAAAGCGTCTCTAAGTGTGCAACCAGAGAGGAAACGTTTTTGCTGTCGTTGAGAGGGGAACGTGTGATGATCATCGTAGGGGGAAAAAATCCAAGTTAATCGTATTCCGCAGCAAAGGGGGAGGGGGTACTCTCCCTAATTCTTGGGGGGGTTCAACTGATTGATTCTTGAAAGGGGGTTTCAGGCACGCGAGGGGGGTTCGCCGGTGCCGGAAGGAACTGACAAAGATCTTCAGGTGGAAAAAGGACACTATATCTTCCGAAAGAAAAAAGCAAGGGGAGCCCCCTGGGGAAATTGCGGGAAAAAAGCCCATCGCATCGTCTTCCAAAAAAGGAGAGGTGAGAATGGGGTCGTCGCCGAGCGAGGCACAGAGCGCGTGGGTCGGAAGATGGATCGAATAAGCGACGAGCCGAAAACAAGGAAAAGCGCTTCGATCTCCGGTTCGCAAGAAGACCGCACCGCGCGGGGAGAGGCGCGAGCAGCGTGGCGTCGCGAACGCTGGTGTCGCGGAAAGGGGAAGGTTTTTGTGGAAGAAAGACACGCTCCTCCCGCCGTGAGAGAAAAAAGGCGCCATCCAGCGCCCCTGGCCAACGCATCTGCTCCGAGCGGCGCGCGGGGAGGACTCTCGTTTGGTGTAGGGGGAGGTAAGGGACGCGCCCAGGTCTTCGCAAAAAACTGGTCAGCTTCGGCGACGAAATCGTGAACCTGGTAGGTTCGCGAAGACAAAGAGAAGAATGTCTTCTTAGAGAGAAGCCCAGCTTGAAGAATCGTATTCACTGCGATCAGGCACCTGGCTTGGGGAGGTTGCAGTGTTGCGAGCAGAAAGGCGGGAGGTTCGAAATGCGCAGAAGTCTACCGAGAGTATCGTCTCGAGAGCGGTCGCCCGAGTAGGAAGAAACCATGCAGCCGAGAAAGGGGAGAAATGTTGCAGGAGGACTCTCTCAAGCATCAAGAAATATAGAAGATCAGGGGGACGCAAACGGGGGATCTGTGCCCAGCAAACGGGGGTGTTCGGCAACATTAAGGACTCTTGCGGTGGAAAATCGGGAGCTACTCTAATGAAGAGGTATACTCGTACCCTTAGAGGAGAAAAATTAAAGTTGTAATATCTGCAAAGGATCTTCTTGACTCAAGACCCAAGGGCCGATCGTCTCCAGAGAACGCGCTCTCGCGCTGCCGCGAAGGGTTCTCTCGCACTAAAACTAAAAGAGAGGGGGAGACCACTTTCGTTAGAGAAAGGAGGCGGTCTAATACCTTTTCGGATATACCAAGTTCTTAAAGACCGCCTCGGGTAGAAAAAAAAACCGCCACGAAGAAAGATCTGAAGAACCGCTCTGTGGGAAAAAGGGAGAGGAAGCGATGCTAGTGATGTCTAGGGAAACATCTTCTGAGAGCGGGGGTTTGTCGCCCAATTGATCTATCTTCATGGGAAGGAGAGGGGGACCATCAAGGAAGGGGACGACAAAGAGTTTCGCGCATAGAGCGGTGCGGGAAAGGGGAGAGGATTCTACCGAGGGAGAAACATTTCTTTAAAGAGCTCAAATCTCCGCAAAAAACATCCCGGCCGACCACAAGGGTTCCCTCGCGGGCGACTACCTTAAAGGCTATAACTGCTTGGGGGATATTCAATCCTAGAAAGTGACCCATGGGACATCTAGCGGGACCAATGAGCTGCTTCCGGAACGGCGGACTTTTTGGAAAATAAAGAAACGATCTTCTTTCAAAAAGAACCGGAGGGAAGTCCAAAACTGAAGCGACCTCCGCTTTGCAGACACCTTCCCCAAGAAAGAAAAGAAGTTCAGTAGTCGGGGAGTCCCTCTCCGGACAGTTGTAGTCATAGCTTGCAGGTCGGAAAAGGATCTCTCCTCTACTTCGGGAAGGAGTATCCCTGCACAGGGGACCAGCGAAAAGGCCACAAAGCACGGCGGGGGAAGTAGTGCGGGTTCACAACAACAGGGCGACACGCGTTGGCGTGACGGCGGCCGGATGGCAAAGAGGGGGTGCGTTTGGCCCGGGGAACGGCGTGAAGGGATTCTTTGATGCGGGGGAGCAGCGGGAAGTTCCAGAAAGTTCACATAAATCGCACTGAGGTCGCACTGGGCAGTGATCGAACCTGGGACAAGAATGGGTGGGGGGGGTCGAAGCCATGGGCAGCAGGGGGAAACTCTGACTAAGTCGTTCAAGTCGCCGACAGCTCTATCACTGTCAGGGCTGAGCTAATAACGATTTGGCGTCGGGGGGGAGACAACAAATTAAAGTCTCTGACCACCGGGGATGAACCTCGGGAGGGTTGACGCAGAGACTTCACCTAGATTCATGAGGCGAGTGCCGCTCTAAGTATGTGGGTGCGTAAAAGAGGGTTCATTACCCTCTCCCTCAAACGCCTGAGGAAGACGCGCCGGCAAACACGTCTCTCACGGGGGGGAGGCTGGGCTCCCTCAGCAAAGCGCCCTTCTTTGGGGGGAAAAGTCGACCCCTCCGCACACCGACGCAGGGAGCTTTACAGCGACCTGTCTCTGCGCGAGCAGGGGGGAGAAGTCATTTGTCGGGGGTCTGACCGCCGGACGGAAGAAGACCTTCATCAATCAAGCAACTGGGAAGCAAACGCTCGACCACCGCTGGAGGGAAAGAAAAAGCGTTCTCCTTTGCAGGGGGCAGCAGGGGGGGGAAGACATGAATCTTCACCTTGCCGAAACACCACGGCGAACAATAGACCACAGAAGGGAGGTGAGGATGAAAAGAAGAGGATGGGAAGCTTTGTGTCCGGCAGGGAGGAAATCACTCACCCTCAGAAAGGCAGGCCCAGTCGAGAGGTACTGATTCCTCAAATACTGTACAAGGGATCGAGGGTGCTTATCCCTTTAAATTGGAGGGACTGAAAATTTCGTAATAACGGGGAGGGGGGCTCTACAAGCCCCATTCCTGGAAGCCCCCACGAAGTCGAGCCGTTTGGATTTTGGAGGTTTCGTGGTGGGGGGAGGTGCTTTGTCCTAAAGTTACCACTGGTGTCTCGGTTTTCTATTCTCTTCGGCAGTTGATATAGTCCTTCCGCGTCCCTTTCGGATTTGGTTGTTTCTCTTCTCGTGGGGCGGCCTTAAGGGGGGGGGGCAACTACCAGGACGAAAGTACATCGTCATCAGGGGAAAAAAGTCTCAACCGCCTGGAAAGTGAGGAGAGGTTTTTCAGGGAGTTCGTAGAAACCAGGGGGGGGATCACGCAAACTAGGGAGGTTAACGGAGGGTTGTGGCTTAGAAAAAGGGACGCAGAAGCGTCGAGCGGTTCCGGCGATGAAAGTTATCTCTCTTAAAGGTGGAACGGGATTCAAAGTAGGACGGAAGGCTCCACGTAGACTTTCCTTAACGGGAAGGTCAGGGCAAGTAATCCTCATAAGGGCTCCTGGGGTCCCAGCTGCCTAGCGCAAAAAAATTTTCGGGCAGGGCAAGCAAAAAACATGGTCCGTTTATGGCCCTGTCCCCCCTCCCCTAGAAACGGCCATCCTTTCCAATCCAGGACCGAAACGGAGGACCGGTTTTGTTAAAACACGACTGGGAAAAGACGTTGTTTCGAGTTATGACTGACGTGGGAAGGATCAAGGCTTGGTGCTGCTAGTCACCAGGGGCGGGAACAGCCCCTGGAAGGCCGTTCCCGTCTCCCAAATCGGGGGAAAAGTGGCCCTGAGAAGTCGTGTCCGTTATTAACCCTTCGGGGCTCCTTTTCAGGGGGGGGAAGGGTGAGAAAGCGGCGAATCGTCGTTGCTCGGACCTCTATAGAGTGGAGCTAATCTCACGGGGGGAGCCTCTATGGCTGGATGTCACTCCAACATAGCTTCCAGCAGGAGGGACCTTCTATGTGAGGGAGTCATGGGGGAGCTAGTCAGAAAGGGGGTCAGGCGAGGGTATGGGGGAAGACGACGAAGACGAGCTAACCTGCCAGGACGCGCAGCGCTTAATCATGTGTAGCACTTTCGCGAGGCTGATGCGCGCCCCGGAGAAAGTCAATGTCGTCGCGCCAAGAAACGAAAAGGGTTCGCTGTAGGCTCGATTAAGAGAAGGGGGGAAGGGTTTGCGCGAACCCTTCCACGGAGAATTGAGGACTGCTGCCATCCAAAGAGTGCGTCAGGTGGGGCCGGGGGGGGGGGGGAGGCGCGAGCGGCGCGCGAGCGGCGCTGCGCGGACGTTCATGCATCGGCTACTTTAGAAGAAAATTCTTCGAAGCAGAACACCTGATTCGCGAAAAAAAAGGGGACGTAGACCGGTAGGAAAGAGCCCCGTCCTGGAACGCGCGGCGAAAAACCAGAGGTCTAATCTCAGGGATCTATCTGTCTCTCTGGGGGGAGTAAGGAGGCTCGGGTTGGCGAGAGAGGATCAGCAATCTGGTTACTAGTCTACCACGTCGGAGAGGATCTTCTCGAGAGGAGTTCTCCCTAGTGAGCGGTGCCTAAAAAAGGGCATTCTGGCCCAAGAGAGGCTCCTCTCTTGGGGTGCGTCATGCTGTATAGAGAAGCACGTGGGGAAGGAAAATAGATATATAGAAAGAGGGAACTCAAAAGCGGAAGGAGATCGTCAATGTGGTGTGGAAGCTTGAGTCGCGATCGAGGAGGAAAGAGAGTGTCGACTCGTAACGGGTTCGCAACAAAAAATCCAACACGAGAGAAAGCGGAGGGAAACAACAGAGTGACCTATAGGGGTGAGAGACAGCTGGAAGAAAAGAAAGGGCTCCTCTCATTGCCAGGACATGGAGAGCACTACCAGGTAAAGATTTCCACGAGGGGAGGTGGATTCAGTTGTTGAAGAGACATGTTCTCTTTGACGTAAAAAAAGGGGGGGCCTCTAAAAAGCAGTCGAAAGAGGCACCGTCTCTCCCGCTCGTGAAAATGTGTTAGAAACACGCTATGCTGCGAGGGGGGCGACGTTCCTCGTCAGTAAGGTGTTCGCGCCAAAAAAGGAGGGGAGAATCTTCATCGGAAGTCGATAGAGACCCACGTCAAGGAGCTCTCGCTAAGGGGGCGGCATAAGGAATGGTCTAACAATGAGATCGAAATTTTCTATCGGGGGAGGAGGAAAGAATCGAAGGCATGTCCAAGGTGGGGCTGTACAACATCTAGACCACTCGCTGCTGAACTCTAGGACGACCTTAAGAATTATAACAGAGAAGGCCTTCGTTCATCCTGGGAGCTTGTCGGAAAGCCATCGAGCGGGAAGTGCGATCCTGCTGGGGGGGATAGGTCTCGAACTTTTAGCACCAAAACGATATCGGCCTCTTCACAGAGGGTACGGACAGAGGGACGTTGCCTTAACCCACCTACCCGGAAAACTCAGGGCATACATGTCAGGGCTGTAATAGGAACTCCTTTGTCTGGTTCCTAAGGTAAGTTATCAGGTTTCGAAAAGGGGATCTTACCAACGCTGGAAGAAACCCTTCCAGCGAAACAGCCACAACTCACTTCTTGGAAAGTCTTCTTGGGGGGGAGAACCTTCGCGGGCTTTTGGTACTTGAGTACGGTGCCTGCTGGCATGGTTCGTTTGGCCTGGAAGACAGGGGCCCCTTAGCGTCCTTGAAAGGAAACACGCCGGCCGCAGCGCCGGAATTCTGGGATCAGGGAAGGGGCCTCTCTTCGACACAGGGGTCAAGGGCGACTCGGCTGCAGCACGGCTACGTGGTCGATGTGCCTGACGGTAACCTTACTTCCAGTCGCCAAAAAGGGGGGAGATCCAAAGAAGCGCGGCATTCCTGATCCTTAGAAAGGGGGAGGGGGGGGTGCTCCGCACACGGGGGGGCACCCTACAAACGTGCTGCCAAGGCGGATGGGGGGCGGAAGAAACGAACTGCCACCTATATTCATTCAAAAAGGTGGCGCTTCGCGCAGAGGGGACGATGAGGTGAGTAAAAGGGTGACAAGGACCCCCGCCCAAGAAAGGGAGCTCCGGCAAAAAGCGCACCACACGCTCAAGGGAGGAGGCAGGTTCGGCGGGGGGGGGGGGCTTCTAATCCGAAGGTCTCACTTTTACGAAGATTTGAGAGACACCACGACTCAACACCTTATCATACCCTTCTTTGACGTGCTTAGGGACCTCTTCGGGCTTCTCTCTTGGCTGGGGGGCGTGAGGTCTTTGTGGGGGTTAGATCCTCCTGGGGTTCCAATTAAAAGATCAAGGGGAGAGGGAGCACTCTTATCCTACCTTAGGAATCCAGGTCTGCGAAAAAAGCCTCGGCGATAGGGGCGTGGGGGAATGAACCTTGCCGCTGAAAAACCACTAAAAGGCTCTCGAAACGGATTAATTATAAGGGAGAGAGATTAGGGTCGAGTGTTTTTCCTGAAAGGGAAATAAATGTAGCGCGCCCCTGCTTACAAAGCGCCGAGTCTGCCCTTGCCCGGGGCTCTCACTACTGAAAAGGGGGGAGAGGCTTTAAGAAAATGACCAGTTGAGGGGGAAATGACTTTCAGTCGGGCCACGTCTTAGTGGGGATTCCTGCCCCAGCTCGAGAAAAAAATGCGAAGGTCTACGCCCCTTTGGGGAAAAAGGAAGGAGTCTGGGGGGGGGGCTGTGGTGCCTATCTTTTCCCCGAATTTAGTGCTTTGAGTCAACGAACTACCGGCTGGGGCACCTGCACTACGTCACAAATGCTCTTGGCTTTTATAGGGGGTGATGAGGAGGTGGCCTTTTCGAAGAGGGTTGGTGTCAGGAAGGGGGGGATGATGTCGGGGCGTAGAGCTAGGGAGAGGGGAAGGAGCTTGAGGAGTTACAGTGGGCTTTCCACAGAGACCTTCCTCCCCCTCGAGGCATTCCCTTCACGAAGCTGCACGCAAAAACAAGCAGTCCTTCTTGAGGGTTCTAACCGACCTCGGGTAACAAGCAGCAAACTAGGGGGGGTACTTGGTTCGTCTCACAGCGAAGAAAAAGGAGGATCATTAATGCCGAAGGAGCCGCGGGGTAGAGACGGAAGAGGGAAGTACGAGGTCCAAAAATTAATGAAAATGGATTGGAATCCGCCACGGAGGGGAGCATGGGTCAGTCCTATCACGGTGGGGGAGGTTCGAGCGACGTATCATTGAGATACGGCAGGCGAGTGGAGTTTCCTTCGACAGCATCCAGGACTCCTTTATGCAAAAAGCAATGACGCATCCTGAAGTACGGCGGGGGAGAGGGTGGTAGGAGGTGGGGTTGGGAAGAGGGGGGGGTATTCCAAACAGTTCCCTTCAGAAAGGCCCTCTTCGCAGGGGGGGCACCTCACAAGTGGGACGTTACGGGGGTGGCTGAACGTGTGGGAGGGGGGGCGTAAAGGGGGCGTGATCGACTATAGTCCATTGAAGGGGGGGTTCCCGGACAACTTGGATTATTGTGATCGAAGTTCTTTAACTGGGGGATGCCCCTGAAGGGTTCGGTGGGAAGGGAAAAAAGGGTAAGAAGGTTTCAGTACCATGTTGCCGGGGAGGGCTGGTCTGCGGGGCTCCACGGAGAAAAGAGTCTCTATAATTTCAGAGGGAGGGAAAGGGGGCGAATGGCTTTACTGACTCAACAAGCTCTCGTCGGGAATCGAAGAATCATTACGTAAATCAGTTAGTAAGCCAAAGCGTTTTATTAGGGTCGGCGGATATCAGGTTCGGGAAGAGAATATCCGAGGCCCCGCCTACAGCTCTTCTATCTGTTCTGGAGGGCCCAAACGCTTATGCGCGCATTCGCGAGCATTTGTCTTCGCGCCAGGGATGTGTCGCTTAGGGCTCGAAGGGGGGAGGACCTACTGTTTTGGAGGAGAACACCAAAACAGCTCCCCGACTTGAAGACAGGAAGGAAACGGCAATCCATCTCATAAGGAAGTCAGGGAGTTCGCGGTTGAGAGGCTGAAATTCTTCGCGGGGAAGTGTAGATTCTTAAGTTCAAATTTATAAACGAGGAAAAGGTCTCGAAAAAGACCAGTTCATCGGTCTCTACTAAAAAGGGAGTGATTTTTATTGAGGAGAGCACCTCTTCCGCGTGGCTCTTCGACGGAGACGCCCATATGTCAAAGAATCGAGCTCAAGTAAACTTGGTAATTTCTTCAAGTTTAAAGGCTTGGGCGAGCAGTGGTTTGGATGCTGCAGGGGAAAGAGGGACCACGTAGCGTCGAGTCCGAAGGAAGTTCGCCTATTAGTTGAAGGGAGAAAGCATTCGCACGAGAAAGGGGGAGGCCGCGCTTTGCG